>JGI24129J20441_1000227_pt1 | contig 16458 bp, 18 predicted proteins | sample BarGraNGADG00211_FD_20441 | JGI IMG/M metagenome (IMG submission 20441) | reverse complement strand
GACACCAGATCCGACAACCGACGGTCCGACTCGGGCTTTCTCCAACCAGAACGGGGCATACCCCCAAACTACACTGGTGTAACCCTAATTGAACGGTATTGCATCTAACCCGGGCGTCCTTGCCAACCCCAAAAGTTCCACCTCGCGGCGAATGCGCTGGGCGATTCGCCGCGAGGTGGAACTTTTGGCCTCCGGCGGGGCATTGGACCCACCGCAGCCGCCGACTCGACCCTTGGCGCAACCGACATGCATGCATACCTGCTAGCATGAAGGCATGACGCAGATGACCTGGCGGTCCCCCGACGAACTGCTCGAGCGGGTTCGGCGCGCCGCCGCTCAGCAAGGTCGCAGCATGAACGAGTTCGTCACCGCGGTTCTCGACGCCGCCACCGACCCCGAGCTGGCCAGCAGTGACGCTGAGCGCCTCCGAGAACGACTGGACCGGGCCGGGCTTCTCGTCCCTGCGGGNCCATCACGGCGGCGCCCGGATAGTGATCGGGTCGAGGCCGCTCGGACGAAAGCGGGCACGGGTACGCCGTTGTCTCGTCTGGTNGACGAAGGGCGTTGAGCGTTTTCGCCGACTCGTCGGCCCTCGTAAAATTGTATGCCGATGAGGCGGACCACGAACTGATCCGCGATCTGGGAGCCCTTGCCATCTCTCAGATCGCACGGGTCGAAGTACCTGCCGCCCTCTGGCGGAAGCAACGCCTAGGCGAGCTCGGCGCGGGAGATGCGCAGACACTTGTCGAAGAGTTTGAAGCCGACTATTTCGGGACCCAAGGGGACCCACCCCGGTTCGCGGCGGTGGCATTGACTGGCGGCCTCCTCGATAGCGCCGCCCGCATGTGCGCCGCCCATGGCCTACGGGCCTACGACGGGGTGCAACTGTCCGCGGCAACAATCACCCGAGCCACCGACCCGAGTTGCACAACGTTCGCCGCCTTCGACGGAACGCTGCGCACTGCCGCAGCCGCAGAGGGTTTCGCTCTCTTCCCATCGAGCGAGTAAAGGCTGAACTTCAAAAACGATCGAAGCTTCAGCCGGCCGTCACCGTGGGCCCGGTGGGTTGGGAGTTGCACGGACTACCCCGTGAGGCATAAATCACAGTGTCGCCTCCGGTGGTGCCATCGATCACAACGGCCACCCAACCTGGAGTCGAGCCGGGCCCGGCGATCGGGGGCGGGTGCATATTGGAAGGCGTCTCGGCAGGGCAGTGGTACACCGGACCCTGGATGAACCCGATCCACGCCAGACGTCGCTGGTAGCTGGGCAGACCGTTTCCGGTCAGACTCGCGGCGATGGACACCAGCCCATACGCGAAGCCGGCCAACTGTTCGCCCGAGGCGACCTTGGCCTTCACCTTCGCCATTGCCACCGCGTAAGAAATTGTGCGGGACCGCCCGGGCGGAGCCGGCGTCACCGCCAATTCCCCACCGTCCAGTTCGACAGGAACCACCCACCGGTCGTTACTCACCCCAAATGCGGAGGCGATGGTGAACGGCTGCGCCGGAACCTGGGATACCGACACCGCGTTGATCGCCCCGGTATAGACGGCAAACGGACCGATCAAACCGTGGGTGGCTCTCAACCCATCGGGCAGCAGCAACGGTTGCGAACCTGGCCGGATCACCTGACACTGCACCCCGAGGGTGAACGGCTCCGTCACCAGCACCTGCACAGGAGCCGAAGAGCCGTTGGAGGGAGCCGACCACACCACTTCGTCGAATGTGCTCCCGCAGGCGATGTCGTATCGCACCAGCAACTCCACCGCGTCAGCGGGCGTCCACGGAATCGACACTTCTTGTAGAGGGTTGCTCGTCACGGTGGCCGCCCCGCCTCGACATGACGGCTCCTCATAGCTATCCGGGTTATAGGACACCACGTCGTTGCCGGTGGCAGCGTCCATCACCAGTGCCTGCCAACCAGGGGTTCTACCTCCATCCGACCCCTGTGCCCCGGTTGCCCCCGAGACCCCGGTTGGCCCCGGAGCCCCACCGCCCGGGCAGATGGCACCGCCGACAAATCCGATCCACGCCAGCCGACTCTGGTAGCGGGGGGCGCCAGCCGCTCCGCTCACGCCAGAGCCGATGGTCACCAACCCGTACCCGAACGCGGCCGAATAGTTCACTCCCTGCCCGGCACCGACCAAGGTGGTGGACGACCGAAAGCGGGCGAGGGCAGCGGCGTAGGGGAGCTTCGGCGTGTCATTGGCCGGAGCCGGGGCAACCACCAGTCCACCGCCGTCGATTTCGACGCCGGTGGTCCAAGCATTGCGGGTGACTCCGCCCTTCCAGAAACCGCTGCTATCGAGCAGGTTGTCCAGCGGGACCCGCGACTGCGTCGACGAAGAGGGGCTGGTCGGACGAACAGCTTGCGGTGACCCGGCTGAACAACCGGCTGCCACCAGGGCGGTCAGTGCCAACACCACTGCCGTGCCAGTGAAATGGTGCCTCTTGCCGGAACGCCGGAATGTCATCAGCGTGATCGGCCTCCTGTCCGTAGTGTCCCTATTGTCGCACCGGCTACGACAGCATTACGTTCGGAGCCACAATCCCATCAACCATCACCCATCCGCCATCCGAGAGGCCCTCACGTTCCATGGATGCAACCACGCTCATCAACTCATTTCGCGTCGACGGCAAAGTCGCCGTCATCACGGGAGCCGGTAGCGGCATCGGGCGGGCGAGTGCCTTGGCGTTGGCCGGTGCGGGTGCCACGGTGGTGTGTGCCGACATTCACCACGACACCGCCACCGAGGCGGCCGAAGAGATCATCGCCGCCGGTGGCACCGCCGAAGGGGTCAGGCTCGACGTATCGAACCGAGGCGACGTCGATGCACTGGCAGCCCGCGTCGCGGCCGAGCGTGGGGGCATCCACATCTGGGCCAACATCGCCGGCATCATGGTGGAGGGCCCGTTCCTCGATGCCCCCGAAGCCGATCTCGACCGCATCCTGGCCGTCAACCTGAAAGGTGTGTTCTTCGGGTGCCAGGCGGCAGGCCGGATCATGGTCACCCAGCCCGAAGGCGGCAGCATCATCAACGCCTCATCGGCGGCGGCCGATGCACCGAGCCCCAACATCGTCAGCTATGCCATCTGCAAGGCGGGTGTGGTGCAGATGACCAAGTCACTGGCCATCGAGATCGGGAAGAAGGGGGTCCGGGTCAATGCGGTGGCTCCCGGGTTCGTACTCACCGGAATGACTAGTCGCTATTTCGTCCGGCCCGACGGCACAGTTGACGAGGAGATGCAAGAGGCGGTGATCGGTCCCATGCGCAAGCACACGCCGCTGCGTTCGATCGGCGAGCCCGAGGACATTGCCGCCGCGGTGCTCTACCTAGCCTCCGACGCCGCTCGCTTCATGACCGGTCAGGTGGTGCGGCCCAATGGAGGGGTGGCAATGGTCTGATGGGCGACGATGATCTGACCGACCCTCCCGCAGACCTTTCCGCAGACCCACCCGCTGGGCCCCGCACCGGGATCACCATCTCGGGACACCACTCGCCCATGGCCTGGATCCTCGTCTTCACCAAACTCACTGTCGAAATCGACGGCCGACCGGTGGTCGGATCGTGGCGGAAGCATTTCATCCCCACCGATCCCGGCGACCACCACATCGATGTGTTCTTCAACTACATCGGCCAACCCCGATGCGGCGAAGCATCGGTAGACGTGCAGGTTCAAAAAGGCAGCGCGGTGGCCCTCGCCTATCGGGCCCCCAACCTGATGACGTCGCCGGGACGCCTCGAGATCAGGTCGAAGCGGCTCTAACCCGACCGAAGCCAGTGTTCACTGTGTCCCGGCCGTGCCTGCAAACGAATCGACCTGCGCGCGAGCAATGCGAGCATTGACTGGAGGTTATTGACATGGCAGCAGTGAGCGTTCGAGGTCTCGACGACTGGGTGAGGGAACGGTTGCGGGTCAGGGCAGCGCGCCACAGCCGATCGATGGAGGTGGAGATCCGCGCCATCCTCGTCGATGCCGTGAGTGAGCCGAACCCATCGGAGGGGCTGTTCACGAAGCTGTTGGACCGCTTCGGCGACATCGGTGGTGTAGAGCTTGAGTTGCCACCGCGGGCGACCCCGGCTCGAGCGGCTGACCTTTCTGCGTGAACATCGTCGACACCAACGTCGTGTCGGAATTGATGAGGCCCGTGCCATCGTTAGCGCTTGCAACGTGGGTGCGAAGTCACGGTGCAACCGAGTTGTACACAACGTCGATCACTCTCGCGGAGATCCTTTATGGCATCGAGCGACTACGTCATGGCCGTCGCAAGGATCTGCTGAGGACCGCTGCAAACGACGTGTTTTCGGCGTTCGCGGAACACGTCTTGGCCTTCGATATGCCGGCAGCTGCAGAGTGCGCCAGGATCGTCACTCACCGGAAGCATGCGGGGTTGCCGATCGATGGCTTCGATGCACAGATTGCCGCCGTATGCCGGATGCACGACGCGGCCCTGGCGACGCGCAACGTGAAGGACTTTCATGACACTGGGATCCACGTGGTGGACCCGTGGCACGCCGACTCATGAATGCGGCAAACATCAGCCCCGNGTCCAAACCTCAGCAACCCGGCCAGGGAATCAACTCGCAAACTGACGCACCGTCAGAACACCGGTTACACTCGGCTCATGGTCGACCTGCCGATGATTATTTCCGTTGACGACCACGTCGTCGAGCCCGCCACCCTCTGGATCGATCGCCTCCCCACCAAGTACCACGAGGTCGGTCCGCGCATCGTCCGTGCCCCGATGGGAGAGATCACCTTCATCGGCGGAAAACTCACGGTGAAGCCAGGTTCCAAAGGCCTTCCCACCGACTGGTGGTACTACGAGGATCTGAAACGCCCGCTGCTGCGCGTCGATTCCGCCGTCGGCGTCCCCCGCGAAGAGGTCACAATGCGCGGCATCACCTACGAGGACATGCGGCCCGGCTCCTACCTGGTGCCGCCCCGTCTGGAGGACATGGATGTCAACCATCTCGAAGCCTCCATCTGCTTCCCCACCTTCCCCCGGTTCTGCGGCCAGACCTTCACCGAGGCGAAGGACAAGGAACTGGCTCTGCTCTGTGTGAAGGCGTACAACGACTGGATGGTCGAAGAGTGGTGTGGGCCCGAGGCCAAGGGCCGCCTCATCCCCCTCACCCTGATTCCGCTGTGGGACGCCGAGTTGGCCGCCGACGAGGTGCGCCGCAATGCCGCCCGAGGCGTGCGGGCCGTCTGCTTCAGTGAGATCCCGCCGTTCCTCGGACTGCCGTCGGTACACGACCCTGATCACTACTGGGACCCGTTCTTCCGGGCCTGTTCGGAGACCGGCACCGTGATCAACATGCACATCGGATCGTCGTCGAAGATGCCGTCGACGTCGGCTGACGCCCCGCCGGCGGTGGGCTCCACCCTCACCCACTCCAACGCCACCTACTCGATGGTCGACTTCATGTTCTCGGGGGTGCTGGTGCGCTTCCCCGACCTGAAGTTGGCCTATGCCGAGGGCCAGATCGGCTGGATCCCCTACATCCTCGAGCGGGCCGACAAGGTGTGGGAAGAGAACCGGGGCTGGGGCGGCGTGGCCGACATCGTTCCGGAACCACCGTCGACCTACTTCCACCGACAGATCTTCGGCTGCTTCTTCGACGATGCCTTCGGTCTGAAGAATGTGGATTCGATCGGCGTGGATAACATCACCTACGAGTCGGACTACCCGCACTCCGACTCGACCTGGCCCCACACCCGCCAGATTGCCGAGAAGCAGATGAAGGATCTCACCGACGAACAGCGTTACAAGATTGTCCGGGGCAACGCCATCAAGCTGTACGACCTCGACTTCAAGTAAGCGCCGGTGGACCTTCGCTACACCCAAGCCGAGCAGTCATTTCGGACCGGCCTGCGAACCTGGCTCGCCGACACCCTGCCCGCCCTGCCATCCAAGCCGTCCCCCAATGACTGGCCAGGCCGGCGGGCCTATGACACCCACTGGCAACGCCTGCTCTTCGATGCCGGGTACGCCGGGGTGGACTGGCCGGTCGAAGGCGGAGGTCGCGGGTCGTCCCCGGTCGAACAGCTGATCTTCAAAGAGGAGCTCGAACGAGCGCACGCCCCTTACGTCGGGGTGAACTTCGTCGGACTGCTCCACGCCGGGCCCACCGTCATCGCCGAGGGTACCCCCGAGCAACGCCAGCGATACCTCCCTCCCATCCTCAGGGGTGACGAAGTGTGGTGCCAGGGCTTCTCCGAGCCCGATGCCGGCAGCGACCTCGCCTCCTTGCGCACCCGCGCCGTGCGCGACGGCGACGAGTACGTGGTCACCGGCTCGAAGATCTGGACGTCACACGCCGAAGTGGCCGACTACTGCGAACTGTTGGTCCGCACCGGTGCCGAGGACAGCCGTCACCGGGGCATCACCTGGCTGATTCTGCCCATGGACTCGGCCGGAGTGGAGATCCGACCACTCACCACCATCGCCGGCTCCGCCGAGTTCGCCGAACTGTTTCTGGATGGAGTGCGCATCCCTGTCTCCAACCGGGTGGGTGACGAGAATGACGGCTGGAGGGTGACCATGGTGACCCTCAGCTTCGAACGTGGGACCGCCTTCGTGGGCGACCTGCTCGAAGCCATCGAACTGTTGTCGAAGTCGGTGGCGCTGGCCCACCGCACCGGGGCGTGGTCGGACCCGGGAGTCCGGCGCCAGGCCGGCCACCTCAAGGCCGAGCTCGACGCGCTGTGGGCCCTGACCAAGCGCAACGTGTCCCAGGCGGCCCGGACCGGAGTACCGGGTATCGGAGGGACCGTGTTCAAGCTGGCCTACACCGAGACCCGCCAGAAGTTGGGAGAGTTCTCGTTGTCCCTACTGGGACGGGCCGGGTTGGCCGCCCACGACTCCGAGGGTCTCGACGGCTTGGGATCGTTGCCGGCCGAGGCCATGGTGGAGGACTGGTTGCGCGGAATATCATTGACCATTGCGGCGGGAACGTCACAGATACAGCGGAACATCGTGGGTGAACGGATCCTCGGACTCCCCAAGGAGCCCACCCGTGGACTTTGAGCTCACCGAGTTCCAATCCGATCTGGCCACCGGGGTCCGTCGCCTCTGTGAGGGGCGTTTCGCCCTCGACACCCTGCGCCGAGCCGAAGGATCCGACCGGGTGGTTGAACGGGACGGTTGGCGCCAGTTGGGTGGCGCCGGGGTGTTCAACCTGTGCCTGGGCGAAGATACCGGCGGGCTGGGGCTGGGGCTGGCCGACGCCGCCCTGGTGTTCGAGGAGTTGGGTCGCGCCCTGGTGCCGGGACCTCTTGTCGCCTCCCATCTGGCCGCCGGATTGATCGAAGGAGCCGACGACGGGTCGGTGGTGGTAGGCCTGGTGGAACGTCCAAGCGGCGGATCCGGGGCGACGGCCTCAGGGGGCTTGGTCGTCCCGGTCGTCCCGGTCGTCCCGGTCGTCCCGGTCGTCCCGGTCGTCCCGGTCGTCCCGGTCGTCATCGAGCACCTCGCCGATCTCGACGTGTTGCTGGCGGTGTCCGACGAGGGGGTGACCTCGATCGAGCCGTCCACCCTCGATGCCACCCGCATGGGACGACCGATGGACCCGCTCACCCCGTTGTGGTCGGTCAGCTCGCTGCCCGCCGGGACCCCGGTGGCCGGCGCTGACGTCTCCGCCCGGTGGCGACGCGACGGCGCGGTGCTCACCGCCGCGTTGCAGATCGGCGCGGCGGCATGGACCACCGAGCTGGCCGTCGAGTACGCCAAGGAGCGAAAGCAATTCGGGCGGCCGATCGGGGGGTTCCAGGCCATCAAACATCTCTGTGCCGACATGGTGGTGCGGACCGAGGTGGCCCGGGCCGCCGTCCATGCCGCCGCGGTGACAGTCGATCAACCCGATGTCGGCGACGCCCTGGTGGCCGCGGCCGGAGCCAAGTTGTTGGCCGACGAAGCCGCACTGGCCAACGGAAGATCGTGCATCCAGGTTCACGGCGGTATGGGGTTCACCTGGGAGGTGCCCGCTCATCTGGCCTACAAGCGGGCGCGGGTACTGGCCACCCAGTTCGGTACCGACCACGAGTTGGCACAATCACTGGCACAATCACTGGCACAATCACTGGCACAATAGGGAAGGCTCTTTCCCCGGACGTGGGTCCGGGGCTGCGCCGAGCCGGCCGCGAGAGAAAGGTGCCAGATCATGCAGATTGCCGGTTCCGTGGCCCTCGTCACCGGGGCCAACCGCGGCCTCGGGCAGGCGCTCGCCCACTCGCTGGCCGGACGGGGGGCACGCAAGGTCTATGCCGGTGCCCGCCATCTTGTGGATGTGACCGACGCCGACGTCATACCCATCCAACTGGACATCACCTCCCCCCAGGATGTGGCCGATGCGGCCCGTCGTTGCGGCGACGTCACCTTGCTGATCAACAACGCCGTCGAGGCACGTCAAAGCCCGCTCATCGGCGCTGGATCCCTGGAGGCGGCCCGGGCTCAAATGGAGACCAACTATTTCGGGACCCTCGCCATGTGCCAGGCCTTCGCACCCGTGCTCGCCCGCACCGGCGGCGGCGCCATCGTGAACATGCTCTCCATCGTCTCGTTTTTCAACGAGCCGAGCATCGGTTCCTTCTGCGTCACCAAGGCCGCGCTGTGGTCGATGACCAACGGGATCAGGATCGAGCTTCGCCCGCAGCGCACCCTCGTCCTCGGCGTCCACTCCGGGTTCATCGACACCCGCCAGGCCACCGGCGTCCAGGGAGCCAAACACGCCCCGGCGGACGTGGCGGCACTGGTCCTCGACGCGGTGGAAGCCGGCCACGAAGAACTGCTCGTCGACGAACGGACACGCAATATGAAGGCCTCATTGCCCCGCGACCTCGAGTTGATCTACCCCGAGATCGAGAGGCAGTGGAAGGCCAGCCTCCGCTGATGGTCTTGGCGCTGGTCAACTGCTAACTACCCTTGACCGGTTCGGGCTGTGGGTGAAGGCACGCCATACTGTCGACCTCGCACGCAACGGGAAAGGATCCGATGGGTTCGAGGGAACACTCCATGAAGTCTGGGTCCAGATGGGCGCGCCGGATCTCTGCCACCGCTGTCGTCGTGCTGGCTTTGGCGTCGGTGTCGGTCACCGTCCATGCTGCCGTCACCCGCACTGGCTCCAAGATGGCGGCCCGACCGACGCCCTCCGTCAACCTCGTTCCTTTCCAGTACATCGCCAAGGCGTATACCGAACTTCTGGGCCGGGCACCTGCCGCCGCCGAGTGGGCCCGAGCCGTGCAGTCCTTCGAGACCGAAGGATGCACGACCGCAGAGCTCATCCAACTCGGCGACACCATCGTGGCGTCGTCCGAATACCGCCACGACTACCCCAGTAACGATGCGGGCTCGATAGCACTCACCCTCTACCGCTTCGTCCTGAATCGGGAGCCGAATGAGGCCGAGTACGTCGCCATGAGGAACCAGCTCACCGGTACCCCAACAACCCCACAACTCACACCGGCGGACGCGGCCACCTCTCTCTATGAGCGCCCTGAGTTCGCCACCCTCACCCAGCCGGCCATCTGCAACGCCACCGATCCGAGCTACTACTTCGGGAAGCCGGGCGACCTGACCGGATATCCCGCAATTACGACTCCGTCCACCGGCGCCCCCCGACCCGATGCACCCGGAGCGGCCTTGCAGCAGAGGCTCGACACCCTGTCCTTATTCGGCGGAGGCGTGGTTGTCTTACCTGAGCGGCAGGTGGTGGGCCTGGCCACCACCCTCACCATCCCGGGCAATGTGACGCTCACCACCGCCGGTAATCCCGACCCCACCCGGTATGCGGACATGGCCCGGTTGGTGCGCTTGCCGTCGTTCACCACCCTTCCCGGCTACACCAGCTCCGAGCTCGTCCGCTTGGACCCGGGGGCAAAACTGGTTCATCTCTGGGTCGATGGGCAACGGGACGGACCGGATCCCAACTCGCTCGGCGTCTTCAATATCCGCATGTTGGGCGGCGTGGGGACCACCGTGCAGTCCGATCGGATCGGCAACTCATATGGTGCCAGCAATCTCGAGGACGACGTCCAACCGCCCACCGCCGACGACCCCACCGGATGCAAGGGGAACGTGGTGTCCGACAACCTGGTGGAGGGCTATGCCACCGCCCACGGCGGGACGGTTCCGGGCGAGGACGCCAACGACCATCCCGAAACGGACGGTTTCGGTCTCTACTGCGGATCAACCGAAGTCAGAGGTAATTCGATCGTCGACGTCTCGGATGCCGCCATCGTCCTGTTCGACGGGAGCCCGGAGCCGGCCGCCGTTCCGGCCCAACTTTCGCAGGTGGCGGACAACACCATCATCTCGGCTGGCAACTCGCTCTACTGGGGCATCGTCACCGACCCGTTCTGGTCGTTGCACTCCGGGGCGATCCCCGGTGGTGATCCGGTCGGCATCGTCACCCGCTCCTTCGCGGCGAGACCGAGCGCCTCGGCCGTCATCCGTGACAACCACCTGTGGTCCGGCGACCGCACCCACTTCGACGTGATCCTCTCTTCGGGGACCCACGAGCTCTTCGGCTCGACAGTCCATCAGAACTGCCTGCTGCCCAACTCGGGTGGGCGCGCCACCTGTGGCGGTGGGAGGAACGCCAACGGTGCGGAGTGGATCGGGAACTCGAGCCAGGGTCTCCCATCATGGGCCCAGATGGGCATCTACGCGGGGGGGACACGGGATGCCGTCTTTACGGGAAACAGCTTCCCGAACCTGGGTCACGTGACCGGTGGGGCATGCCCGAAAGGGACGGTCATCGTCGCCTACGGGAACGGCACCACCACCGACTTCGCCCCCGGTCTACTGATCGACCTCCCTTTCACCAGAGACATCGCGCTGCGCAGCGATCTCTGCATCACCCCGTCGTTCTGAGGAGACAGCGGCGCTATCCTGCGCCGGTGACCTCCGACACGCCCTCTCACACGTTCACGTCGCCCATCGCCTCTCCCGAGGATGTCGTCACTGTCCTGCCGGCCGGCCGGACCGTCTACGGCATGCAACTACCCATCCAGTCGCAGTCGAGTATCTACGTGCAGCCGTGGGAACTCAGCGCCGGGCCCGACGAGTTGGCCCGGGTGACCCTGGCGTGCGAGTCGGCCGGCTTCTTCTATGTCGGGGTGTGCGACCACACCTTCATCCCCGAGCGCCTGGCCGGCGCCATGAACACCATCTGGTACGACACGGTGGCCACCCTCGGTTGGTTGGCCGGGGTCAGCACCAGCATCCGGCTGCTGTCGCATATCTACGTGATCGCCCTCCGCCATCCGCTGCGATCAGCCAAGGAGTTCGCCACCCTCGATGTCCTGTCGAATGGCCGGGTCATTTGCGGGGTCGGCGCCGGTCACGTGGCCGAGGAGTTCGCCCAGATGGGTCCCGACTTCGACCACCGCGGTGCGGCCACCGATGAAGCCATGGCCGGCTTGGCCAACGCACTGGTGAACGAGTATCCGGTGCTGGAGGGACCGCGCTGGAAGGCAACGGGGCTCGGATTGAGCCCCCGCCCAATCCAGTCTCCCCGCCCGCCGATCTGGGCCGGCGGATCATCCCCGGCCGCACTCCGTCGCACCGCCCGGTTTGCCGACGGGTGGCTGCCGCAATCCCTCGGGCCCAATGTGGAATTGTTGGCCGACCTCCATCGGATGCGCCAGGAGTACCGGGAGGGCGCGCCCCTCGACATCGGTGGGCTATCCGAGTTTCTCTACGTGGGTGACCCTCCCACCGGTTTCGAACTACCAAAGGGAACGATCTCGGGCTCGTGCGACAAGATTGCCGAGTACCTGCGGTCGTTCGCCGAAGCCGGTGTGGGTCAGGTGCAGGTACGGTTCCCGTCCCGCTCCGTCGACGAGCTCTGCGATCAGATCGCCACCTTCGGTGCCGAGGTCACCCCGTTGGTGGACGCCTGATCATCGGTCCCACCGTGGCGCCGGCCCCGGAATGGGCGGCACTCACTTGGATTCAGCGATAGGTGGCCTGGCCGGCGTCGATCACGATGCCGGCCGGCGTGGCTGTCCGAAAGTAGGCGTTGCCATCGCCGAGCTCCCAGATGCTCACCGTGAGCTCATCTCCGGGCATGACCGGCTTGGAGAAACGGGCCGCCATCGAGACGAAGCGATCGGGATCCGAACCGCAGAGCGAATGCAGCAACGCTCGCCCGGTGAACCCGAACGAGCACAGTCCGTGAAGAATGGGTCGGTCGAAACCGGCCATAGCCGCGAATTTTGGATCGGAGTGAAGAGGATTGTGATCTCCGGAGAGCCGGTAGAGCAGGGCTTGGTCGGTCCGGGTGGGATAGACCACCACATGATCGGGCTCCTTCTCGGGTGCAGCTACATTGCTCGATGGACCCCGGTCACCACCCCACCCGCCTTCGCCCCGAATGAACGCTGACGAAGACGTGGTCCACAGGCCTTCGCCGCTGGTCTCATCGCTGGCGGTGGTCTCGGTGACGACCACCGCGCCGGACCCCTTGTCGTAGATACCGGTGATGGTGGTCACCGAGAGGGCCGCCCCCTCGACCGGCAGCGAGCGATGCAGGCGCACCGACTGCTCACCGTGGACCAGCATGGCCGGATTGAACTGGCCAATCGATCGGTAGGCACTGCCGCCGCGGGCCAGAACGACCGGGAAGGTCGGCAGCACACGCTGGTCGACACCTGAAGAGTTGTCGGTGGTGAACTCGAGTTCCGAACCGGTCGGATCGAGCGCACCGGCCCCCACCCCCAGGGCGTAGACCAGCGCATCTTTCGAATCCCACGACACCCGTTCCGGCTCGGACGTGGCCCCCACAGCCTCGGCATTGATCGGCATAACACGAGATGTTACGCGCGGGTTGAACCGGGGTCGATTCAGCGGGTCAGCCCTTCAGTCCGTCAGCCCGGTGGCGTGGTCGAGGTGGTTGAGCTCCCCCCCAGGGGCGATGGCTGCGATGTCGATGTCGTGGTGGTCCCCGATCCGCCGAGACTGGTGGTCGAGGTGGTGGAAGAGGAATACCCCGTGGTGGTCGTTGTCGTCGACCCCTTGCCGCCGGGGGCGACCGTCGATGTGGTGGAAGAGGACGGGACCGGTTCGGTGGTGGACGTAGACGTCGGAGAGACGGTAGTGGTGGATGGCGTCGTAATCGGCGTCACCACCGGGACGTAGCCCGCGGGGATGTTGGTGTTCTTCTGCACCGGAGGAGTTGATGGATACTGGATATGCAGCGCTTCGAAGCCCGCGAACAGGACGACCATCAACGCGTGGAGCGCCTGACCGGAAACCGGCCGTGTACCGGACGTCCCATCCATCCCGGGAGGCCGTGTCGCTTGGTGACACGGAGAGCAGGGGCCGATGTGGCCGTCTTGATCGTCTTGGTTGGTTCGTCGCCCGAACCGTCGNNNGNNNCGTCGCCCGAACCGTCGNCCGAACCGTCNCCCGAACCGTCGGCCACCCCGGAATCGTCGGTCATGGCACCCCCTTGGTGGCGCTATCGCCGATCGGAGGTGAGGTGATCCCGGCGGACCGGAGTGCGGTAGCCGCCCGCAGCCGAATTTCCCGGCCGACTTCGAACTGGCGACCGGGGAGGGTGCGGGCAATCAACCGGAGCTGCACGTAACCGACCTCGATGGACTCCACGCCGGCCACCACCGGTTCGCCGAGGATCAGGGTGCGCCAATGATCGTCATTGGCGATGGCATCGATGACCTCCCGCAGGAGCCCGGTGACCTGTTCGAGGTCCTCGTCCACCGGTACCGGGATGTCGATCACCGCCCGCGACCAGTCCTTGGACAGATTGGTCACCTGGCGTAGGGCGCTGTTGGGCACAATCACCAGCTCACCCTGGGCCGTGCGCAGTTTGGTGACCCGAAGCGTGATCTCTTCCACGGTGCCAGTGATCCCGGTGTTCTGGCCTGGCATCGACAGCCGAATTACGTCACCGAAGGCGAACTGGTGCTCGGCGAACAGGAAGAAACCGGCCAATAGATCCCCCACCAGCTGTTGCGCACCGAACCCGAGGCCGATGCCTATCACCGTGGCCGGGGCAACCAGGGTGGTGAGGGGAAGACCCAAGCGCTCAAGCACCAGAATCGCGGCAAGGAAGAACGTGAGGGCGACCACCACCCATTCGATAGCTTCGCTGAGCGCCCGTGACCTCTTGGCCCCTTCCGAGGCCACCAACCCCGACTCGATGGCCTTCTTGATGCGGGTGTCGAGGTCGCGACGTCGAACCGCTCCCGCCCAGTGGGCCAGACGGACGATCAACCCCGCGCCGAGGAGGATAACCACGGCTGGGATCAGGGAGTTATCGAACCAGGAGTCACGAAGCCAGTGCACGGTGATCGGAACCTACCATCGCCTTCTCGGCATCGCCGCCACCGGATCGGCTCCGGTCGGGGGCCCGAACCCGGCCCCACCGAAACCCTCCTGCGCACCGGGCTGCACGGTGTCGTAAACTGACGGTCTGTCAGTTTTGGACGGTGTCCACCCATCCGAAGGGTGGGCAACTGCCAACGTGCGCAAAGCCGATGTCTACGAAGGGGAACCTCACCATGTTCGATTACGCCATTCGCAACGGCCTGGTAGTGGACGGCACCGGAGCTCCCGGTCGCCGCGCCGACGTCGGCGTCCGTGCCGGAAAGATTGTGGCCCTCGGCGAGGTCACCGAAGAAGCCACCACCGAGTTCGACGCCACTGGTTTGGTGGTGGCTCCGGGAATCATCGACCCCCACACCCACTACGACGCCCAACTCTTTTGGGATGCCACCGCCTCGCCGTCCAACCTGCACGGGGTGACCACCGTCATCGGCGGAAACTGCGGCTTCACCCTGGCACCGATCAAGGCCGAGGACCACGATTACATCCGTCGGATGATGGCCAAAGTGGAGGGCATGCCCCTGGTGGCCCTCGAGGACGGGGTGCCCTGGAATTGGACGAGTTTCGGTGACTACCTCGACCGGTTGGAGGGCAACCTTGGCGTGAATGCCGGATTTCTGGTTGGGCACTGCGCCCTTCGCCGATGGGTGATGGGTGAGGATCGGGCTTCGGAGGTGGCCAATGACGAGGAGTTGGAAGCCATGACCACCCTGTTGGCCGAGTCACTCGAAGCCGGGGGTCTCGGTTTCTCGTCGTCCCAGTCACGCACCCACTCCGACGGCGATGGGAACCCGATTTCGTCCCGTTACGCCGATCGTCGCGAGATGCTGGCGTTCTCCGAGGTCGTCGGCGCCCATCCGGGGACCACCCTCGAATACATCACCAGTGGCTGTCTCGATATGTTCTCCGACGAGGAGATGAACCTCATGGTGGACATGAGCACCACGGCCAAGCGACCCCTCAACTGGAACCTGCTCACGGTCGACTCCCGCTCACCCGAGAAGGTCGCCCGCCAGTTGGAGGTTTCATCCAAGGCGGCCGAGGCCGGCGGAAAAGTCGTGGCCCTCACCATGCCCACGTTGGTTCCCATGAATATGAGCTTTCGCACCCACTGCGCCCTCTTCCTCATCCCCGGCTGGGGCGACGTGATGGGACTTCCCGCGGAGGAGCGCATCGCCAAGTTGCAGAACCCGGCGGTACGGACCCATCTCGACGAGATCGCCCACTCCAAGGATGCCGGCGTATTCCGGCGGCTGTCGCACTGGGCCAACTACATCATCGGCGATACGTTCGCCCCGGAGAACCAAGGATTGAGTTGGCGCGACGTCGGCTCGATCGCCGAGGAGCAGGGCAAGGAGCCGTTCGACACCCTCCTCGATATCGTCATCGCCGACGATCTGCGCACGGTGTTGTGGCCCAAGGCCTCCGATGGTGATGACGCATCGTGGCAGGCCCGACTGGAGGCGTGGAACGACCCAGGTGTCATGATCGGAGGATCCGACGCCGGTGCCCACCTCGACCGGATGTGTGGCTCCAACTACCCCACCTCCTTTTTGGGTGACTGCCTCCGGAAGCGGAAGCTGGTACCGATGGAACGCGCCATTCAGATGATGACCGGGGCACCGGCCGACCTGTTCGGGCTCGAGGACCGGGGCCGGGTGGCGGTGGGCCAACATGCCGACCTGTTCATCTTCGATCCCGAGACCATCGGTTCCGAACCGGCCACGCTGGTCAACGACCTTCCCGGCGGGAGCCCCCGTCTGGTGGCCGATGCCATCGGAGTGGTGCGGGTCCTCGTGAACGGGATCGAGACCATTGTCGACGGCAAGCCCACCGGCAACCTGCCCGGGACGCTGCTCAAGTCGGGACGAGACACGACAACCGTCGATCCGTCGGCCGCGGTCAGCGTCTGAGGCGGTCGGCTGGCGGTCGGCTGGCGGTCGGCTGGCGGTCGGCTGGCGGTCGCCGCATGGCCGGGCCAGCGGTCGGCGGCGTACAATGCTGACACGTCGTCAGATACCGCGAAAGGGGACCCCGCACATGGCCGACCCGGCCACCAAAGATGAGACCCGACTGCTGATCGGGGGGACGTGGGTTGCC
>JGI24129J20441_1000217_pt1 | contig 16641 bp, 17 predicted proteins | sample BarGraNGADG00211_FD_20441 | JGI IMG/M metagenome (IMG submission 20441) | reverse complement strand
CTCGCAAGCGCGATATACATCGCCATCAGAACCGCGGCAGGAGCGTTGATGGTCATGGACGTGCTGACCTGGTCAAGCGGGATGCCATCGAACAGCACCTCCAGGTCCGCGAGCGAGCTGACCGACACACCGACCTTGCCGACCTCACCCTCCGAGAGTGGATGGTCCGCATCCATGCCCAGCTGGGTTGGAAGATCGAACGCGATGGACAGACCGGTCTGGCCCTGCTTCAATAGATATTTGTACCGGCGGTTGGACTCCTCGACTGTTGCAAACCCCGCGTACTGGCGCATGGTCCACAGACGGCCCCGATACATCGTGGCCTGATATCCTCTCGTGTACGGATATTCTCCGGGGAACCCAATGTCGCGCATGTAGTCCATCTCGACAACATCCTCGGGCGTGTATAGCAGCTTGACGTCGATGCCAGAACTGGTCGTGCAATCCGAATAGGCCTTGCAGGTCTTGCCTGCGGGGATCCTGTCAGCACCCTGCTGCCACTTCGCCTTTGCAGCTTTCAGTCTCCCCACACTTTCCTTGTCATACATGCGCTCACCTCACCTTTGACGTGTCCATGGCAGGCCCAGGGCGTGATAGCACCCGATGCCCGTCTCCAAGAAAGTATAGCAGGAAACGAGGACCTCACCACATGAGGCGTATACTGCGAATCCGGCAGTCATTCCCGCACCCCTTCCGTCATTCCCCCGAGCACTTTATTCCCATGCGAGGGGTGCTTTCGCCGCGAAGGCGGGAATCCAGTCCTCTTCCTCCATCAGCACGACAGTTAGCCATATTCCGATGCTGTGGAGGAGACCGCATGGCAAAGGAAGTCGATGTGGCTGTCCGCTTCCTCCTCAACCATCGCGGTGATCGCTACAAGTTCGTTCGCTACCGGAAAGAGGAGCGGTTGCGTGACTCCCAACAGTCACCGTTTCGATGGACGAGTAGTGGTGGAGATAGGGGCGATAGGGTCATCTGGCGACCCGTGCGCGATACTTGTGCTGAAAAGCGTGTTCGAGGTCGTCCTTGGTTCTACTCAGGTGTCAGCTCGGGGCTAGACTCAACCGGCTAGCGCCAGCAGGCCCAGTTGCCGCAACTGACGGTTCGTCTTCCTACATGCATTGTGCTAGAATACCTTGCATCATAGACCGATGAAGGAGGCGTGGTTTGGAAGCCCTAACAAAGCAATTCTCGCAGCTTGTCATTCCATTGATTCTCGTGGCCTTAGTATTCGTCATCGTCTTCGTCCTGAAGACGTTCCTGGGCAGCAAGACGACGCAGCAGGCGGAGCACGAGGCTCTTCCATACGCGCTTCGAAAGAGCCTGCTGACAAATGCAGAGCGTTCCTTCTTCGGAGTGCTGGAGGAGGTGGCCAGTCACGCGCGCTACCACGTGTTCACCCAGATTCCCTTGGGCAGCCTCGTCTACGTGGAGAGGGGAACAGGAAGCTATCAGTCGTACCGGAATAGGGTTGACCGCAAGACTCTCGATTTTGTGCTCGCAAGCAAGGATACTTTGGCACCTGTGCTTGCGGTTGAGCTTGATGACTCCACACATGAGCGCGAAGACCGGCGGGAACGAGATGCATTCGTCGACGAGGTGCTTGCGAAGGCCGGACTTCCCCTGATGCATGTTAGAGCACGGGCTGCCTATGACCCGAAGTCTCTTGCACAGGACATCAGCGATGCAGTTGGTGGACGATGAGGCAAGCAGAGCGTCGATGTCTGTTGAGCTGGTATGGTTGAACCTGGGACAGCGGAATGGGACTTGAGGAACCTGTTCCACCACGAGAAACCACCAGCTTGTGGCCTGTGAGTTCAAGAACGTAGCTTTCATCACTAGTTGAGGACCGATAGGGCGGTCTGCGAGAAGGCAGCAAGGCATGTTGGGGTGATTAGGCAAGCGATGTGGCCAGCGGGCGATACTACTGCGCATCAACGAGCAGAGCACTCATCGAGAGAAAGGGAGGATTGGATATGACTGGCAGGCAGAGCGAAGTGCTAACCATAGCTGAGATTCTGGACCGAGCGGAGAACAATCGTCACGTCAGCAGACATCTATTGTCTGAGTGGTTCTCGCTGTTTCAAGAAGTGATTGTCTCGCATGATGGCATTATAACTCCTGGTTTCGTCCAAGGGAATCTGGAGAACCTGACTATTCCCATGCTGCTCGTCAACTACGCTTTCTCGTACTTCATCGCCGCTGTTGACACGTGCCTGTCCGGGCAGGTATCACCGTGTTTTGCCCTCCAGCGACTGTGTATCGAGAGCGCTGTCTATGCCCATGCGATAGTGCGCACACCGGAGCTTGGCACCGTGTGGGCCATGCGCGATACCTCAGACGCCGACCTGCAAGCATGCAAGGCGAAGTTCAAGATTGGGGACTTCTTGAATGACCTACCCGATACGGGTCCAGCTCCACGTGCCACGGTTCGCAGTCTCTACAACAGAACGATAAGCTATGGTGGTCATCCAAACTCTGGAGGGGCGCTCTCAGTTGGAGGAGTTGACGAGACCGATGAGTACGTGTCTGTCGGCATAGAACTGTTCAGTGAAGGGCGTCCACTGCTTCACGCGCTCAAGGCGACGGCTGACGTAGGGTATGTCATGGTCTGTCTGGAAGACCTCATGTTCAACGTCCACCTGGCTCCTGCAGGCTTGCCAGAACGGATTGTGACACTAAGTGCTGCTAGCTTACACAACATTACTGCAGGGGGCAACAAGCCCGCAGAGTAGCCATGGTCCTAGGCCCAAGTGGCAAGGAGAGTCCGTTCCCGCCACTTGGGCCGGGCGAGACGTGGCGCTACAAGACAGGCATATACGATTCTCAAGTCGCTAGCTACAAGCTCGTTGGGGTCGAAGCATACTAGGGTTCAGGTGTCTGAGGCTGTCCCTCTCGTGTCGAATCACGATATGCTGGCCAAGGAGGCTCTCGGGTGACTGACAATAGAGGTGATACAGCACTTAATCTCAATGACCTTCTCGATTTCGCGGAGCATAATCGCCAGGCAAGCAGAGTGTCTCAAGCGAGGTGGTGCTCTGCGTTTCAGGAGATTGTCGTCTCTCATAACGGTATCATGACCCATGACCTCATACAGGGGAATCCCAACCATCTTGCGGTTCCCTTGCTGCTTGCCAACTATGCCCTGGCGTACTACATGTCAGCCATCGACGTCGTATTATCCGGGCAGCTTCCCGCGTGCTATTCTCTGCTGCGAATGTGCCTTGAGAGTATCATTTATGCCAACACTACTATCAACAGGCCGGAACTCAGCATGGTCTGGCTCAGGCGGGATGATACTCGAGAGGACGAGAAGCGGTTCAAGGAGGAGTTCCAGATAACACATTTCATTGATGCGTTGCCAGACGGCGGGGCAGCTCCCCGTGAGTCCCTTCGCAGTCTGTACAAGAGGGTGATAAGTTACGGAGGGCATCCCAACCGGGAGGGAGTACTGTCAATTGCCAAACTGGAACGTGACCAGGAACGATTCGGGGTGGGCGTCATGCTGCTGAGTGAGGGACCTCCCCTCTTTACGGCACTCAAATCGACCGCCGAAGTGGGATACGGAATGGTCTGTCTAGAAGACCTCATGTTCAACGTTCACTTGGCCCCCGGGACTCTGCCTGCCCGTATTCGAGCGCTAATGGATGACGCTCTCCGCGAGTACAAAACCAGTCAAGGGAAGGTTCCGAAGGAGCCAAAGTCGAACGCATAGCCTTCGACGATGTACTCCGGCGCGAACTCCAGTAGGACGGGGTGGCCGTGGGGACTTAGTGGGCTGACGGAGCAGTCTGGGAACCGACCGAGGAGGCTCTATGAAGACAACAGACAATGACAGGCTTGCCCATACGGTGCTTCGGTGCCTGTATGCTAAGCCCATCGGCGTGAACATACCAAATATCGCCGCTCTCAAGAGTTTCTGCGACCCCAAGATGGAAATGATACCAGACAGGATGCTAGCTACCATCGTCGCAGGTACTCCAGCTGGCCTGCTAGGCCGTGGGCTCGTGACATGCAAACCGGGTGGGTCTCCGACGTGTCCCCTTGGAGCTTTCGACATCGAACTGACAGATGAAGGGCGCGCCTGGGTGGAACTACATTCTGCTTCAGGTCGCCTGCACCGCATCGGGGCATGGTTCGTTGGACACGTCGTAGCGTCTGCTATATCGGGGGTCATCGGCGGGCTCATCGGTTGGTTTCTCAGAGATTGGCTGGGACGGTAGTTGCAAAGGAGTCGCCCAACGGGCGCAGGTTTGGGAGGCGGAATCCTTAGCCTAACGGTCGGTTGGCGAGTGTTTTCAGTTGTGGCACGATGAGTTCTCCGTTGCTGCAACGCAGTATCGCATGGCAGTTCGAGTAGGCAATGCCTAGGTCCTCAAGTCGCGTGGGTACTCCAGGTGCGAGCTGATGCAATTGAAGTACGGTGTCGCGCAGTGGCTACATGACGATTGGCTACATGGCTACATGACGATTGGCTACATTCGCTTTGGCAACACTCTCTGTCAGCAATGTGGCCATAGTCCCTGCACATGGCTCAAATACTGCTTCTACAGAAGGCAAGGCGGAGGATGAAGAAGGCAACTGACAACTAGACAACATGGCAATTGGCTACATTCGTTTTGACAACATTTTGCGTCAGCAATGTAGCCATAGTCCCTGCACATGGCCTAGACACTTCTTCTACAGAAGGCTACACGAAAAGCAAGAAAGACGGCTATCCATCATATCCGACTCCGGCGTCGAGTTCAGCTCTTGGCGCGCTGGCCGAGCGAGCAACTTCGCGGTTGGAGGGCTACTTAATGAGCTGTTCCGAGCTACCAGTCACATTGTCTCAGCATCACAAGGTCATAACTGCAGAACGTCATAACTGCTCCTAGTGGAGACAGGTTGGGTTACGATTGGCTGCGTCTCGGCCTACGCATTAGTGCAAGGCGTCATCTGGGACTGGCTATGGTTCCGTGCCGTCGCTCTCATTGGTGCATCCATCCTCTGTCGAAGGATTCGCCTTGGGCTCTGGAAGCATGTGGCGCTTCTCTGACGCTCTTGTGGCCTTGCGGTCGGCTGTAAGGCGTTCCTTGACAAGCACGTGTACTTCATCGAAGAGGGAGCTCACGGACTGCTGAAAGGTTCTGCAGTCAGTAACGCTGGGCAGCGTGGGATATCGAATATCATCCGGGAAGGAGACATTCGCAAAGGACAGCTGGCGTCGCTTGGGCAGGTCAGCAAGTGGTGGGAGCCAACCTAGCGGCAGAGCCTGCACGCCATATCGTCGAGTCAGAACCGTGGCTAGGTACTCCTTGTAGAGCGAGGGACTGGATTTGAGATATCTCACGTTCACCTGGTCACGCATGAGCAAAGCAAGACCCGCCACGGTGCCTACTGGAAGGGAGAGCCCCAGGCGTGCTGCGACCAGCAAGGAAACGTTGTTCACTTCGCCCTCGGTCAGCGAACTCAGGAGCCGAGTGGCACTGTCGGGACGATTGCGCACGACACAGGCCGTGAGCAGTGCTGTCATACTGTATGCTTGGAAGGATTTGTTCAGGTGATGTTGTCGCAGCATGACGGTCTCTTCAAACGCACTCTGGAAGTCGCCCAAGAGCAGCTGGCGCTCAAGACCATAGTAGTATAGAAAGGCATATCCTGGGTCAACTGGACCTGCCGGGTCTTGAAGCCAGTTGAGGTATATCCCTCGTTGGAAGGGCGACAAGGCGCCGTACCGAGGGTAATATGGTGGCCTCGGCACCGAGGTGGGGTCCTTAGGAAGTAGCGCTGGCTCGTCAACGTAGATGGTGCTCGGCTCAGTCTTGAACAGCATGCTCGCCACAGAACCTGAGAGCATGTCCAGTTTGACCCGAATTCCAAAATCATCGCTTACGGCGGGACCCTTCTCCGTGTAGAGAAGAGCCGCAGTGCGAGCCGGAATGGTAAACGTGGAGCGCATAAAGCCCTGTCCAAGACTTAGGACCGTGCCAGTTTGTGTCGTGCCGCCAGTCGGAACGAGTCCGCCGGGCCGTCTGTCAAACCATCCCATTGTTCCTCCTTCGACTTGTCGTGACGGCTCGGAAGCGTGAGCTGCGAGCCATTGACTGGATACGTGACACCATAGCGTCATAACACCATCTGATGCGAGTAGTGGCTTGCGCCCCTCTACCCACGCCGACCGTCCACGTAGACAGTCTTGCCCCACAAGTGCTGACGGTCAGGACCCGTGGAGGCCCAGAAGCTGTCTAGTCGACTGACGTCACCAAAAATCGCACGAAGGGAAGGCTTGGCAAGCACTCGCCGGTAGACTCCTAGTGATGCTCTTTCGGCAAGACGAGTCTGTGCCTCGATGTAGGCTTTGAATTGGTCATCCGAGAGCGAAGGGAACGCCTCTTCCGGGTCACACATGTGTTCTATCTTGTTGCGCAGAATGTAGAGTCCCTCGAACGTTTCGGCACTGTGCGAGCGACAGGAGCACAGGGACTGCATGCGCTTGGCGAATTCCTTGCTCCCCTTGTACTGGGGGACGTCTAGGAGCGCCTCTAGAGCCCGAACGTGGCCATGAAGCCTGTCCTGGAGCACAGTCGATGACAATGCCGACAGAAGGGCGTTGATGCCACGTCTCAGGCGCCGAGAAGCATTGCCTGCACCATCAGCATCGACCATGCCATCGAAAACGGAGGTTGAAGACTTAATCAGTGAGGGGGTCCACTTGCATGTCCGCGAGCCTGCGGCATGCAGGTACACAGGGAACAGCCCCACTTTGGAGACTGTTGGAGCATTGCCGCTGTTTGACCCAGTAATGGTGTAGGTGGGCCCTCCGGCTGGACCACACGCGAGAGCAAGCGCCCCATAGGCTAGGGCAGCTGTCTGCCTCAGGCCTGAGGTTACGGCTCCGATAGCGACGGGCGCAGGCGCGGTTGCCACGAGAATGCATTTCGATTTGGCAACCGCCTCGCCGAACACCGTACCAAGCATTCTCGTCCACGAGGCATCAGGCAGGAACGGAGACTGCGAGACGACAACTACGCCATGCCCCAGATTCACGTTACGGGTGAATGCCGGGACCCCCCCAGACAAGACGACACATGCGAAGCCGATTCCGGGACCTAGCATCACCGACGTGCTCATGCCACGTTGCACGTATTTCCTCCTGATGCACCAAATCGCCTACTGAAGCCGAGTCTTGTATCGTTCATTGCTGCCAGAGCCATCCAGCGAAACTGGTAGTCGTGCATTCGCCACGCACTGGACGATGTAGGAAAGGCGGCCGCTGGGGTAATCTGAATGCGATAGGCTGGAGTTGCGAGCCAAGGAAAGCAGCCAACGCCTATTCGTCACCGCTTCCCAGATATCACCGGTCCGTGGCAGGGGTAGAATCCCACCGTAGTCAGTCTGGGGAGGCTCAGATTGCTCGACTACGTGTACTAGTAGCCATGCAGCAATGTTGCAGTCCGAGGCCTCGCGCTTCCTGTTCTCCAGCCTCAACAATTGGGCGGCGTAGAAGTAGCACAGTTCCCAACTGACAAGACTTCGGTCGCGCACGGCCTTCTTGGCTCTATCTGCGAGACGAGGCAGAAGGATGTCGCAATACGTTGCCGCGCGTCCCTGGCTCGTGCCCTCCGCGACTCTGAGCTTCTCGAGATGGGCCCCGGACATGTTGAGGTAGCAAGCCACTTCTTTGATGACGCGAACGTTCTCTTCCTCCTTCTTGAATGTACCATGTACTTGCTTACGTATCTCCTCGCGTAGCTGCGCCTGCTCGACAGTGAGAAGCACGCGTCGATTCGTCCGGTCGTCGTGTCGAACGACTATTCGAGCGTGACACTCTGGGCACTTGGTTGTCAGAGCAGGACCTCGTCCAAGGTCGGCGCCGCAGGTCGGACACCGGTAGGTGTTCGCAAGGTCGCCATCGGCTGGGGGGGACGCAGCGTAGCCATTTGACTTCAGCGCTCTCCGCTCGGCAGCTAACCTTGATTTTACTGCTGCATGCGTCTCACGCAGCAGTAAAAGTGTCTCTGATAGCAGCTTGTCGTCCTTAACGAGGTTGAGTGTCCAGGGATAGGCGGAGCCTTGCTCATGGGGGAAGCACGGATTCGAAAGCAACCTCAGCGGGCGTCCAGAAGGCAGAGCGACGAGCTCCTGGACTTCGGGAAGCGGCAGGGAATCCTGCCCGTACCGCGCCCAGAGTATGTGCGTGAGTTCCTGCCGATACAGGTCGGGATAAGCCTTAAGGTAGCGCATGTTGATTTCTCCCGACGATGAACATGCCCAGTTTACGAGAACCGAGGCAGAGAGGCCTATGTGGAGGCGCGAAGCAGCAAGCAGGCTAATGTCCTCGAGCCCGCAGCAGACCCGGTTGGCCGATAGCAGTTCTGCGGCAATCTTGCTGTCGTCGTGCACCATACAGGCCGTCAGCAAGCTATCGAAGGATTTCAGCCGAAAGAGGCCATAACCATAAGGATGATGTTCCGTCAGGTACTGTTCCCTGAGGTACCAGAGTTCTGCAACTGCTGCCTTGAAGTCACCTGCAATCAACTGACGCTCGAGGTCCCAGTAGTATAGGGTGAGGTAGTCGCCTTGAACCGGGAGCGCGGGGTCCTGAAGCCAAGAGAGGTAGACCCATCGTTGTTCAGGCGTGAGTTCCCTGTATGATAGGCCCCGGGGATAGGGCACCCTGTCTTCGTTGGCAGGACGGACAACCGGTTCTCGAAGGTATACGATGCTGGGGTCTGTGATGGCCGCAGTTGATGCACTTGTGTCGACCTCGGTGGCGCTGAACTCGCCATCGAATCTGAAGCATACTCTGAAGCCATAGGTGGGGTCCGAACGAACGCCATTTCCGGTATCGTCTACTGCTTCGGCAGGAGGAGCAACGCTGTCCTTCGTCCAGAGAAGCGCTCGGGTCCTCTCGGGAAGAGCGAAGGCAACGCCTCCAGCCCACAAGTTGGGCTCACGACCAAGCGTGTCATTGTCCTTGAATGGGTCGTTGTACGTCCCAGGGTCTTCAGTATTAGCCGAACTCAAGCCATGTCACCTGCCTTCCAAGTTGACCAGTCAGCGGTCCGGTACAGTGGGCTCGTCCGCCACAAACGGTTCAGTGGTGGACAGCTGTGACACACTGCAATAACGCCATTACGCAATAACACAACCGTGCCTTTGTCCTACAGCGGCAACTCCTCGTGGCTGACAACCTTGACGGAATCGCCTTTCTTGCGGTCGATGACCATGTTCTCAGCAGGAAGAACGAGGGGCAGTGGCTTCTTGAACAAGTCAGCAGCGGACAGCAGCTGTATCATCGGAATATCCATCTTCCCATTGTAGCGATAGGCCTCGTATTTCAGTGCCTCCGTACGCATGCCTTTCGTTGGCTCCTCAAGCATTAGCAGAATGCCAAAATCGGCGCCATTTGCGACAACCGCACCATGCAGGTCGTGCACCATGCTGGGAGTGACAACTTTGTTGCTCTTGACCGATATGATGGCCTTGCCAAGATTGTTCTTCTTGGACGTATCCCAGAAGCTGATGGTGCCGTCAACTCCTCCATCTCCGGTCTTCTTTATGTTGCCAAGAGCGCCGGGAATGCGCGTGACCGCCCAATACTGAAACTGCCAGCCGTCGCCATACTGCCTGGCCAGAGCTTCAGCGCCTGCAACATCACGGGGCATCCCGATGACCTCAAAGTCGACGCCTTCTTCGAGATGCCGTCCCTGTTCGGTTGTTGAGCTTTCTAGTCTCTTCACAATGACGTCGATGGCTGGTATGGCAATATCAATGCCAATCCACCGCCTGCCAAGTTTCTGAGCCACGGCAGTTGTTGTGCCACAGCCCGCAAAGGCATCCAGAACGATGTCCCCGGGGTTGGAGCTTGCATTGATGATTCTCTGGAGTAATGCTTCGGGTTTCTGGGTCGGGTAGCCCAGGCGCTCCTTTGCAGCAGGATTGAGCGCCTGGATGTCGGCCCACCAGTCGTTGGGCAGCACACCCTGGTCAACGTAGTATCGATACTCCTTGCCATTCTTGACGTTTCGCTGGTACAGCCTGCCATTCTCGTCCGTCAGTACTGTTTCGTGCATGGTGCTGAAGTCGCGGGGCAGAGCCACGTTGTTGTAATAGAAGGCAACTTGAGCAGAGCGCCCGTAACGCAGGATTGTGTCATGCTTTCGCGGGAAAGACGTCTTCGAACGGCCGCCGGTCTCGTAGCACCATGCCACCTCATTGAGGTAGTTCCGCACACCAAAGACTGCATCCATCAGCAGCTTCAGGTAGTGGCTGGCCGTCGGGTCACAATGGACGTATATGGTGCCTTTTGGTTTCAGGACGCGCCGGAGTTCGACGAGGCGTGGAATCATCATCACCAGGTATGCCATCATCGAACTGGTCTTGAGGAATGAGAACAGTGCACCAGTGAGAGTGACAACCTCCGCAGGAATTGGGTCCTTGGTGATACTCCCATCGATAATGCCCCTGTAGGTGGCCGCAGCTTCTGCGCCCCATGTCCACGTGTCCTCAAACGCCTGAATTTGGGCTGTCTCCTTCGACGCCTGTTCAGCAGTAGGTTTGAACAGGACATTGTAGGTTGCGCCGGAGTTGAAGGGAGGGTCGATGTAGACTAGGTCGACGAAATCATCCGGGATGTACTTTTTCAGTATATCCAGATTGTCTCCAAAGTAGAGTGTATCTTTCCAACTCTCAGAGCTGTGTTCGGTCATAGCCACTCCTTCCCAGTTTTGAACCTTTCTGCACATTCTCGGCACAACCAAGGGCCTTTCCAGGCGGGCGTCACTGTCCTTGGAGCAAACCGTTCTCTCCAAGGCTGTCTTGGTTTCAGGCGTGCAGCACTGAGCCTCTTGCCCTTACTCAACCCGCCGCCCAGCCTTCTGTTACCTCAGACATATGCCTTGGGCTTCACCAGCAGATGCGGCCTGCCTCAGCGAACAGCAGAACCGAGTGCTATGCCACATACCCTCGGTTCGGCAGCACCTCTCCCACGTACTGGATGGCGCTCTTGAACACAAGCACGGTCTCATGGTCGTCAGTATTGATTTCCACGACGAGCGTCTTGCTGTCAAACTCCGTCAGCGTTCCCTGTATGGGTTTCCCACTCTGCAGGAATACCTCTACTGGCTTCTTTATGTGGCTGTTCAGCCATTTTGCCTGTGCCTGCTTGCCAGACAGTGCCTCTTCCGCGAAGTCGACTTCCGCTTCTTTGACTTCCTCTGGTTCCATGTCTCTCCTCCGTTTGGCGCATATGTGTCTTGAGCTAACATTGCCCATGCAGCATGGCAACTAAAATTAATTGTAGCTCGCTGGTGCGCGTGATGCAAGGCACATGGCAAACTCGCGACCGTCGGCATGTGGGCCGTGAACCTTCAGGTCGTGCAACACGAGTAGCCCAACCTCCGTTTCGCCACTACCTGATTCCTCCGGAAGTGCCACTTCCTCCTGCTCAAGCAGTCTGTCGACTTCGTCGATCTTGTTTCGAAGCAATCTGGTCCGAGTGCTCATGAGCGTGGCGTAGTCGTCCCTGGCTTGGTCAAGGTGCTTCCCTAGCTTGTCGAACTCATCCACGAATGCCTTCCACTGTTTCCTGAACGCACCGAAGATCGCGAGCATTCCCTTTGAGCGCTGCTCCACCGTAAACGTGTCGACCGCCTGACGGATGACGGCCAAGACGGCAAAAAGCGTGCTGCGCGAATATCAGAAGGGCTCCAGCATGAACTTCTCAGTACTGATCTTTCTCCGACTACTTCAACCGAGGAACAGCAGTTGGATCGGTTGATCGAGAAGACGCAAAGCAGTGTCGATAAGATGCGTGCGAACCTCTACGAGCACGATTGGGACGCAACGACCAAGGCGTCACTAGACCAGAAGAACGATGAGCTGGAGTATCTCCTGGAACGGAAGAACGAATACACTGACGCGCACACAACGATGGAGAGTTTGCATACGCATATCAAGCATTGGGGCGAATTCTACGGGCTGCTAAATGAAGACGAGAGGAGACAGTTGTATCATGCAACTGTGCGTCGGATATCCATTGATTTCGAGTCGGAGACGGCCAACATAGCATGGACGTTCTCGAGGAGCCAGGGGTTGCTGGTCTTGGTCATTTTTCTTGGGGAGCGGGGTCGCTGATGGGCACGAGTACAGCGATAGGCATCAGCGCAAGGACATGCCTCTCTGTCTTGTCGACCTTGTCCGTCTAGGTCGAGTTTGAGTGACAGCTGTTTTCTCCTGGTCCAGGCACTCCTTGAGGTCAGTTGTCGGCAGCACGTTGAAGCCGACTCGATGGCCTAGAGCTAGATCCAATCGCTCGAGTTGCCTTCAGTCTTTATCATAGAGCGTTGCCACGTTAAACGATACCGCCACATCCGACACGCCGAACACAAATGGGAACTTACTTTCCAGCTCTACGAGTTCCTCAACTCGCCGCAGATGTGAAGCGTTGAAGACGTCTTCCATATCGAGAGTATTGTTGGGCGCCGCAACCAATTGGCTGAAGAGCGTAATTGCATCGCGCCATAGGCCTTCCTCCGTGCCGACCTTCGGATTGTCTGCAAGCATGAATAGTAAACAGCTGATGTCGTGCGCGTTCAGCGTCAATTGCACTTGCACCTCCTCGCCCTATGCGAGCATATCTAACGGCATTGACGGCGGCCTCTCTTCCTGTGCCTCTGTTCCTATTCGAGGTTCTCCCCACGGGCGAGACCGAGCCGAAGGATTGAGGGGTGAGAACCGGCGTCGAACACTAGCCGTAGATAGACTTCAAGCCAAGCCTGACTCTCGAGGAAAGCCTTCTTTGCCTCTGGAGTCTGGCCTTCCTTTCGGAGCCAATCAGGGTCATCCTTCAGCAATCTGTTCATACCATCAGCGTCCTGTGAGAGAACTCGCAGGCGAGCCTCGACTTCTCTTGTTGCCGAAAACGTCCAACCTTCTTCGGCATCCCACGGAACACGAATGACATGAGCAGTATTCGAGATGTCTATGAACAAGAGGCAAGGCTCCGTGTCGTGGATCCCAAACTGGAAGATGGGGACCTTGTTGCCAGACACACCGAAGAAGGCCACTGGATCCCCATGACCTAGATTGGCTGATTGCGGGATCTCGACCGAGGCCTTCAGACTCGAGGAAAACAGGTAGACGTTGGCGTTCACAAGCAGTATGTACTTGCTCCGTTCCAAGCGAGAGTCACTTGCGAGGACAGATGCAGTCTCGATTGGAGAGCTGATTCCTGCAAGCCAATCTATGATGCCTTTTTGCTCCCCTCGGTAGAGTCCGTCGGCATATTGCCTGGTGACGAATGCTCGTGACTCTGACTCTTTCCCGACAAGCCACTGCTTCGGCACTAGCTTGTTGAATCCAAACGAACGTTCCTCTGTTTCTCCTAACGGTCTTGGTCCTGTAGACACAATCTCGAGCCTCTCAAGGATCGCTGTTTTCGCTTGGTAGTTCGTGTCATACTGTTGTAGCAGATTGTCGACGTAGCTTTGAATCGTGTCTTGAGGAACTTGTGCGCTTCTGATTTGGTCGAGTCTCTCGTCTGCCATCTTCTTCTGTAGATGGCGCAACAACTCCCCGAGTGCCTTGGCTGACTGGTCAGCCGCAGGATAGTTCTCGCTAACAGCTGCTACCAGCTTGGCGATCCTTGCAGCATCCCGAAGTACCCTGTCTGGCAAGCTTCCTTGGCCCAGAAGCTCCTCCAGTTCCGATGCTCCTCCAGCTGCCTGCTCCAGTCTGGCTGCTTCGGCCGAAAGCCAATCCGGTGAATCCTGGTACAGAACGAGTCCCGGTAACGTAATGGCCAAGGCGACGAAGCCAAGTGCCAGCACGTCGTCCGTGCGTATCCTGTATGCTATCATCGGAGGCTGCGGTGGTTCCCAACCCCAATTCGACCCGCCAGCATTGCCCTGGGACCTGGCCTGGGTGTAGCAGTCCAGAAGTTGGGCCAAATCGACTGTGTCGCCTGGCCATGTCACCTCAAGAAGCCCTGAGGGCACTGCCACGGCAGGCTCTGCAACGGCCAGATCGATGAGGCATGCGTGAACTCCGAAGTACAAAACGTTCCTAAGCGCCTCAAAGTGGTCCCTATACTCACGGGAGGCAACGAAGCGATTGGCTCGAGCCACTGATTCAGGACTCAACTGGGATATCTCGTCGACCACCAAGTTTGCCGCGTCCCACATGGACTGTCGCACGAGAAGAAGCAACAGTGTCGACAGACTCTGAAGGAGCAGCCGCGTCTCGGACACGATGGAATCCTTGCCGGCTCTATTCCCTGCATTTGTCTCCGCTAAGTCTTGGATGGCTGAGAACAGAACACCGTACCATGAAAGGCAGTAGCGTGTGTCTGGCGCTGCCGGTTGAAGTTGCAGCATATCTCGGCACTGGCGCAACAATGGAGACAGGCATCGTTCGAAGACCTCCGGATATCCAGACGCTGCAGCAGAGTATGCGAGGTTCCTTGGGAGACTCATTACAAGACTTCTGACTTCTCTGTCGGTTTCCGCAGCCAGCCTGTCGACCGAACTCCGGGCGTCGTCTGTCGCCCAGACCAACGCGTCAAGGAGACTGCGGTAGGTCTGCTGTGCCGGCTCGGACGCCTGGAATTCCTCCATATGTGGAAAACTGCGAATGATGTAGCTGCTGACTTCCTGGAACTCCGCAATCGGGCCAGGATCGTTGGTGTGAAGGCCTTGCATCAATTGATGTCCGAGTTCACGCGCCTCAGATCGTAGGTCTCCGATTATCCTCGATAGGCCTTCGAATCTGTCTACCCGGAAAGCCTTCCACAAGTCATGCTCCAGTCTCTTCTGCCGTTTGCCATCTGGTATGATGTCCTTGCGGAACAGGGCGAGTGCCTCGGCCGGACTATCAACCAAGTCGCCAGGGAGGTGACAGATGACAAGAAGGGGGCGGACATCCTTTACATCCGAAATGGTAGTATCCGAGCCCGAACTGGCGACCGTGGCACGAGGATATGCATTCGTGGCGCAGTCCCGCAGGCTGGTGAGGATGCGGTACAAGGCTTCCGCGTCCACCGTATCAACTGAACCCGTGGCTCGAGCGGGGACCGTAGTGTACTCATCCGTAGTACCATGATGGAAGGGCACAAACCAACGATCTACTGTGACGTCCGCACCCCAGGTCATGAATATGCCTGTGGCCGCATGTGCCTCTTGCCCACGACGCGCTGAGTTGACCGCGATTGCCGACTGTCGTGCTGCGATGAACTGCCCCCAGGCGTCTGCGTACGCGTCAGGTCGCTGCAGGAGAGCGAACGCTCGGATGATACATTTGCATGACCATGCACCCACAACCCCGAGACCCAGTATCACCATGGGGGTAAGGAACCGCCCGCCGATGAGGGCAGTGGCAATAGCAGTCACCACGGCAGTGACCAGCGAGAGCTGCACTCTGCTCTCGTACAGAATCACGCGTAGCCGAGACCTTTGTCCACTATATATCTCGCCAAGGAGTATCGTCAAAGCTAGCGGTATTGCCGCAAGTCCAATAGATACGCTGGTGACAGTCCCAGATGAGACTGTCAGGCCGCTTGGGAAATCACGGGAGCACCGCAAGATGATCAGCCAGACCTCAACTCTTCCAGCGCACCACCACAAGGTCACAAAGACGGAGGCTGCCCAGTACGCCCAGCTGCCTGGATCAAGTGACAAGGGATTGAGAAAGCGCACCCTAGACGCGACTCCATTTTCCAACTTCCTCGACAGCCGTACCACGTGGTGACGATCTAGTTTCATAGACAGTGCTGTGTGCATGGTACTTCTTCTGCGGCTGCCACGAAGCAGCGCGGACTGACTGACACGCATTGCCATGGCCCCATACTAGGTCGCACGCCGTGTCAGCCTGTTGATCTTCGCGCCTGCTTCTTTCTGCATGTCCTGCCTGCCCCCTCACTTTGGGTTGCTGCGCGCACGAGGCGCGAGACAATCACATGTATACCACGAACGCCAGAAAAGGCCACCCCAAGCCAGGGGTGTATTGGCGCATGGGTTCCCGCCTGCGCCTAGAGCACCCCTCGCCTTGAACAAAAGGGCTCGGGGGGGAACGATGGACAAAGGAGAAAGATTCGCCCATGCGCGGAAATGACGGAGGCAGACGATTTCCATCCGCGCGGAACTGGGCATGACGAGCCTGCTCCATGAGATCTTCCTGTGCCAGGGCCAACTGGATGAGATGGCCAAGAGGCGACAACCTACCAGGTGGATTGTGGAATACTATAGGCGATGCTGTAGAAGCCGGCATCAATGGGACGCGTGTTTTCCGGGGCCCTTTCTCCTCGAACTGCTCTCGTTGTTGACTGTTGACATCTGCTGCATATGTAATACAGTGTCGTACATATAGAACGAAAGGAGGCCACACCATGGCGATTGAAGAAGTTATCTCTCTCCGCGTCGAGGGAGACTTGAAGAGAAGAGTCGATGAAGTTGCTCGCCATACAGGACGGTCAAAGGCTTGGGTCATCAGGAAAGCTGTCGACTTGTATCTTGAGGACATCGAGGACATCGAGATGAGTGAGCAGCGCCTTGCTGATCCGAAAGACAACGTCATCTCCTCTGATGAGTTGATGTCGCGTCTATGACCATCTCTGCAAAGGAGAGCGTCAGGAAAGACCTGGAAGACCTTTTCGATAAGTCC
>JGI24129J20441_1000203_pt1 | contig 17033 bp, 11 predicted proteins | sample BarGraNGADG00211_FD_20441 | JGI IMG/M metagenome (IMG submission 20441) | reverse complement strand
CATCTGTAATTGAAGATCGGGATTCCTGCCAAGAAGATTATTCTCAAGAAATAGATCTGTCTTATAATTAAACAATCCTATCGGAATATTATCACTCATTTCCAGAATATGATCTTTCATATACAGATGGTATGTACTACCAGAGGTATTAAATGCAAANGATTCATANGAATCGTCGAGGAGATTGTTCCCAAAGGCAAAATAATCTTCGTCATAATTCAGATAGCTTAACACTGTTGGCATAATATCTATCTGTTGAGCTATCCGATTCTTTATACCTCTGAGATCGCTTCCGGCTTTAAAAAATACTATAGGAATGCTGTAAGAACCAAAATTATTCTGGAATTCTTTATGTACTGATTCATTTGTATGATCAGCTGTAATAACAAAAAGTGTATTCTTAAACCATGGGGCTTTTGAGATCTCATTGAAAAATTCTTTCAATGCAAAATCGGAGTATCCGACTACTTCCAGAATTGGAGCAGAACCCTTTTTGAATTTGCCGGTATATTTTTCAGGGACTTTAAACGGATGATGAGATGAAACAGAAAAGATGGAAGCTAAAAATGGTTGTTTGAAACTATTCAATTTCTCTCCNAAAAATTTAAAGAACGGTTCATCCCAAACTCCCCATACACCATCGAAATCANCTTTTTCCGGATACTCATTAAGCCCAATGTAATTATCAAATCCTGCCATCTTTGCGAATGAATCAAATCCCATCGATCCGTTAGGAGCACCATGGAAATATGCGGAATAGTATCCTTTCTTTTTAAGTAACTCAGGGAGCCCGTCTATCTGATTATTAGCATAATGAGAAATTGTATAGGGTGTCTCCAATGAGGGTACTGATGCCAGAATTGACGGCATGGCATCAATAGATTTTTTCCCGTTTGCAATAGAGACATCAAAAGTAAGACTGACACTAATAAGGGAATCTATGAAAGGGGTATAACCTTTATATGTACCACCCTCAAGGCTATGGTTCAGGGATCCAATATATTCTCTGGCAAAACTTTCAAGAATAATTATTACAACGTTATCCCTGGTGAAAGGTTTGGTCTTCAGAGGAATATGGATCGGGTTGTATAAATTATTCAGTTTCTCATCATCGAAGAATTTATATTTAACCAGGGCTTTTTTATTAAAAGTTCTGAAGATACTGAAAGGCGTATTTAAGACAATTGCGACATCGCGTGGTGACTCGACATAACGGGCGGCATTGCTGATTGTAATAGGACGTGTGGAATGTTTGTAACCACCCCTTGCTGCCCCAATAACCAGTGCAATTACAAGAGGGATCATAAGTATGTTAACAGAATAATATACGATCTTATTGACTTTCACTGGCTTTTCAACTTTCACCTGGTTATAGAAATAGACCATAAGAAACCATGCAAAAAAAGTAAAAAGTGTTGCCGGCCAATAGTCTGACAGAAATCTGAAAAACAGCTTTATCAGGTTTGTCTCATGCTCGAATGTTTTAAAAACATCTGCAGTTGCTCTTTTTTCAACAAACCTGTAATAAACAAAATCCATCCCGTTCATAGCAATGGCAATGCCGTTTGTTATAAAAAAGATATACTTCAGAATTAACTGATAAACATCTTTGTAGCGGACTTCGAAGGGGATAATATGTAAAAGAATGAAAAGCATATTTATGTATACCACAGCAGAAATATCAAACATCAAACCACCTTTCAATAAAGTTAATAGCTGACTTATTGAAACACCCGGAAACATTTTGGAATTAAACATGAAGAATCCTATTCTGCACAAGGAGAAAAGGACCATAATAAGAAGAATCCTATAGATAAGAACCACAAAAATATTTCTGGAGAATACCCAGTTTTTCATATAATTACTTGTTATTCAATAATTTCGTCTGATCTGACCAGATTGTGTTATATATTTATTGGATAAAACTATAAAAACTACTTTGAAGTTGCAAGTTTGACATTCTTAATCCAGTGTAATTCGGTTGTTCTGCCACGGGAATTGTCTATAGTGTGAAGTGAAGATGAGAAACCATATTCGATACCCAGTATAAAGGGCATTGCTCCATTACCCTCTTTTGAATTTCTGATGGGTAGTTTAGCAATCGGCATTATCATTTTATAGTATAAAATACCCTCATCATCATATCTGACCGAACCTCTGAAATTATCAGGATTTTCGGATGGAAAGTGTTTTTTCTGCTCATTAGTAAACCCGATAAGTTCAATGGTGTTTGCAAATGAAAGAGGTGTAGGACTTTGAGCCCCGATCGGATACCGGACACCCATCTTTTTCAGAGTTTTTCCATCCATATTGATCCAGATTATAAGTCCCTCTTTCAAAATCTTATCCCGAACTCCAGGATCTTCAATCTTCATATCGATATAAATATTGTCGTTGTCATTTGACAGAAAATAATAAAGCTCAGTCTTTTTGATAAGCTGATAATCAGACGCTTCAACATTATCATGAAGATGCCATTTACTGAGATTCAGATCTCCTTTCTGGGCAATCAGACCGGTACTTATTAAGAGCGACAATATCAACAGGGATGATTTCATAATAATCTTTTTCAGTTCTGTTCTTAAAAAAAGAAGGCCAGGTCCGATAAAAACAGTATCAATCGAAACCTGGCGTCCAATAATTTATATTATTACTAATTCCTGGGTGAATCTTTCAGCATCTCTTTAACATCTTTATTGTTAAAATCATTCATAAACTGATTAGCCCTTTTGCGTGCACCAAATCCAATCAATATAAACACTATAAAAATCGCAACTAAAACATATGATACAATTTTGGTTGTTTCAGAATTCGATTTAAGTGCTTCAATGAGACCGTTATAAAGAAGCCATAAGGCAAATAAATTGACAGCCAGACTTACTATTACACCAAGATAAGGATTAAAGTGACCGGCAAAGCCAAAGAATGCACTTATTGGCATTATTACCATTATAGCTGCTGTTACTCTTACGTTAGCCTCAAAATCCGTATTTCCTTTGCAAATTGAAGATATAACAAGTAATATCACTGCACCGATAAACAATCCAACAATAGCGGCAACAATTGACCAGATAAAGACCATTACTCCNATTGAACCGCCAAACATTCCACCTGACATTGCGCCAATTCTGAGAAGACTCCATATNAATGCTATTNCCCCTGCAATCGCACCATAAATTACTGCCTTGATCAAAGGTTCGGTGATACCTCCCGTGGTTTTCATTGTCGAGAAGTAAGATTTAGGATTTACCAGAACATCTTTTGATTCCTGGATAAATGCATTAACATCANAGGTACTGTCACTCATAGTTGAAAGAATTAACAGGTTATTAATTAACGATCAGTAAATTGAGAATTAAGATACCAAATTAATAAATAAATCTCATAATCGCCAGAGAATGAAATAATATTAGTTACCCTTATTCAAGATATGTATACCCATACAACCCTGACCGATAATTTGAAAGAAACTCTTTACCTTCCTCAAGAGTAATAATACCGGCTTTAACAGAGGTTGTTACCCACGATTCTACAGTTCGCACCATCTTTTTTGAGTTATACTGAACATAATCAAGTACTTCTGCAACCGTTTCTCCATCAATCACCTGATCGATCTTATAGCCATTACTGTTAACAGATACATGAACAGCATTTGTATCACCAAACAGGTTATGAAGGTCTCCAAGGATTTCCTGGTATGCGCCAACCAGAAAAACTCCAAGATAATATGGCTCTTTTCCTCTGAGAGAATGAACGGGTAGATGATGCGAAGAATTGCGGGTTGAAATAAAGTTGTCGATTTTCCCGTCAGAATCGCAGGTTATATCCTGGATAGTAGCAGTGCGTAAAGGTTCCTCATTCAGTCTGTGTATCGGCATAATCGGAAAAATCTGATCGATAGCCCATGCATCCGGAAGCGACTGAAACAGTGAGAAGTTACAGAAGTATTTGTCGGGCAGTATTCTGGAGATCTGTCTTAACTCTTCGGGTACATGTTTGGTTACATTAGCCATCTGATAAACTTTCCGGGCTATGGACCAGAATAGCCTTTCGATCTGGGCCCGGGTTTTCAGGTCAATAAGTCCAAAACTGAATCTATCAAGAGCTTCTTCCCTTATCTGTTGAGCATCGTGCCATGTTTCGAGCATTCTCGATTGGTTAAAATTATCCCATAAAGGGAAAAGTTCCTTCACAAGTTCATGGTCATAATCATTAAGAAGGTCCTCTGTATCCCACGAGGGAACTGTTGTAGTCTCCAGAACCTCGAAGATAAGAACGGAGTGGTGTGCTGTTAGCGACCGGCCTGATTCGGTTATGATATTAGGATGAGGAATGTTGTTTTTATTACTCGCGTCGACAAACGTGCTTATGGAGTCATTTACATACTCCTGAATCGAATAATTAACACTACTTTCGCTGTTTGAAGAACCAGTCCCGTCATAATCAACACCCAATCCACCGCCGATATCAACAAATTCCACATTGAAGCCAAGATACCGGAGCTGAACATAGAATTGAGATGCTTCACGAAGGGCTATTTTAATCCTCCTGATTTTTGTGACCTGGCTGCCAATATGAAAATGGATGAGCTTGACACAATCTTTCATCTTATTTTTCTCAATATAATCAATCGCTTCAAGAAGTTCGCTCGAAGTCAATCCGAATTTGCTTATATCTCCGCCTGAATCTTCCCATTTTCCGCTACCAACACTGGCGAGCTTAATCCTGATCCCAAGATTTGGCTTTATCTTCAGTCGTTTTGCAATTGACGTAATCAGCTTAAGTTCATTAAGTTTTTCAACTACCAGAAATATTCGCTTGCCCATCTTCTGTGCAAGAAGTGCCAGCTCAATATAATCTTCATCTTTATACCCATTGCAGATTATCAGGGATTCCGGATCAGTATTAATGGCAATCACAGCATGAAGTTCAGGTTTTGAACCTGCCTCAAGACCTATGTTAAATTTTTTCCCATGGCTCACAATCTCCTCGACAACAGGCCTCATCTGATTCACCTTTATCGGATAGATAATAAAATTCTGAGCTTTGTAACCGTACTCCTCTGAAGCCGATTTAAAACATTTCGATATACTTATGATACGATCATCCAGAATATCAGGGAATCTTACCAGTACCGGTGTGGACACGTCGGATAAGATCAATTCATCAAGAAGATCTTTAAGATCAACCGACATTCCGTTTCTCTTAGGAGTAACAATAACGTTTCCTTTCTGATTTATGGAAAAGTAATCAACTCCCCATCCGTTTATGTTATACAATTCAGCCGAATCTTCAACTCGCCATTTTCTCATGTTCAGATATATTGCCTTGTTTTTTCAGTACCAAAGGTGATAAAAAAATATTTATTACATAATAAGTTTTGTTTTTATTCCGGTGTTATTCAGAATTTTATAGACCGGAAACGGATTATAACCCATACCCCACTGAGGTACAAGGTAGCGGTCAAAATAATTCCAGACCACCAACCCATCATTCGACTGTGGCTCAAGCAAATATGCAGCCAGATTCCCAAGCGGTTGAGCAGTTCTTACTACTAAAGAACCGGCAGGGAAATCAATCTGACCACTAATGTACTTTCCACTAATAGAATTAGTATAATGCCCCTGGTTTAGCTTAGTTGCTCCTTTAAGCTCGCTTATTTCAAAGCGTTGAACATCAATTTTAGTATCAGCTGACAGTTCTTCTATCTTAATACCNTGTATCTTCAGGATATCAGTTATAGCCGGATCGTGANTAGTAATAAGGTAAGCAAAGGGAAATTTTACATTTATTGTCGGATAATAATCAATATAATAAGGTATTGTTACATCCTTCCGTCTGTCGGTCCTTTTGTAATTCCTTCTACCGTCAGCATCGTTAATAAGCTCAGCTTCATATGTTTTGACAGTGACTTTTCCCGGNAAAGGACGTACCTTGTACTCAATTGCAAAAGAATCAGTTACANCAGGATTAGTACCTCGTGCTATTGTCCTTTTATCAGCGTCCTTTAACATGCTTTCTATTTCGGATTTATGAACAGAGGCATAATCTATCAAAGAGTGTATCAGATAATAACAACCCATGACCCGCGATTTGAAATCAGCATAAACGTAATTTTCATTAAGAATACCCAACCTGTTTCTTATCCCGTAATAGTTGCTCAGGTAACGAGGTTCGGAAGCATCCAGCACCCAGCCTTTGTCAGGATCCATCATATCGTAGAATTCACCATAAAAACAGTTTTCGACCATATACTTACCAGAGAGTGTCTTCGACATATCCGGCATCATCTTTTCGCGCATATAAGTTATTAATGAATTATCGCCATTCGGGTTAACCATCCATGTAAATGTTGTCGGTTCTATATGGTAGGATCCATCGGTTGTATGGCAATCCATGAAAACAGCAGGATCCCATTTGTCAAACACATTTTTTAATACTCCTCTTACTTCAGGCGATTCAGCCTTCATAGCATCCCGGTTAAGGTCAAGAAACTGGCCATTATATCTCACTCCTACTCCATTTACCGGACCATTCTGATAGGTTCTGTTAAGAGGGCTGATCTTCTCATTTCCATCAGGATTAAATAACGGGCAGATAAGAAGGACAATATTTTTAAGCATTTCAGGGTTTTTCTCCGAGAGCAGATCTCTGACATACATCAACGTAGCCTCTTTACCTTCAACTTCACCTGCATGAATATCTGCCTGAATATATACGACAATCCTTTTATCATTAACCAGGTCATTTGGAGACTTTGGTAATGGATTTCCAATTATCAAAAGTGGGACTTCCCTTCCCTCGACTGAAGTGGCAATACTCTCTGTCCTGATATAATGTGACGATTTTTTCAGCTGATCAATAAAAATTCTAACATCATTATAATCTGAGGTTGATTTAAAATCAGATTTTTCTGCGACAGTCTGAAAGTTGACCTGTCCAAAAACATTAAATGCGTAAGACAATAATGTCAACCAAAGAATAAATGACCTTTTCATAATTATAGCCGTCTTAATAAATAAAGCGATAAAAGTAAATATATTTAGTGTTGATTGTTCTGATTTAATATTTTCTGTAAAGAAAAGTGTTCTAGTCTATTCCCTTTTCAGGTTTTTGTTTGAATGTGCTGATTCTTTAAATATATGAATATTCTAAAATAATTTATATTATTTCAAATTAAATAACTATCTTGCGCCATTAATTTAAAAATAGAATAAAATGAACAAAGGAACAGTGAAATTTTTCAACGTATCAAAAGGATTCGGATTCATTAAAGATGCAGATTCGGATAATGAATATTTTGTACACGTATCAGGTCTTAAAGATCAGATAAAAGAGAATGATGAAGTTACATTTGAACTTCAGGAAGGTAAAAAAGGAATTAATGCAGTAGACGTAAGACTAGCTTAGTTTATCCATACCAAGATTTATTATTCAAAGTCCCGCCGAGAGCGGGACTTTTTTATATCAATGACTCTAAGACACCATACATCAAGACAATTTTTTACTGCCTTTTCTTTTCTTCTTTTTTAGCTTTTTTAGCGAGGCGCTTCTCTTTCAGATTCTTTGTAGGTTCTTTTTTGTTCTTTGTCTGTTCTTTAGCTTTTTCGTGTGACATGGCTACTTATTTTAAGTGAATAAAAAGTTATCCCAAATATAAAAAAAATCATTCAATACTGATACCACAATTATGTTTTGAGAGCATTCACCGGTTATTATGCCCCCCTGCTTCCTTATCGAGGAACCAATATAACCGGCCATAGACAGGAACAATATAAGATGCCGGATAGTTTTGATCTGATGGTTTATTTTTTAATATCTTTTCAACAATCGCCTCTTTCTTCTTACCTGTGACAAGAAAAGTGACAGTCTCAGCATTGTTTATCACCCTTCCCGTAAGTGTTATTCTTTTTTGAAGAGTAACAGGATGAAATGCTATTTCGCATATCTTATCAGATTTCATCAACTCCAGATGTCCCGGAAAAATAGAAGCTGTGTGTCCATCCTCTCCTAAACCAAGAAGCACAAGATCAAATACCGGAATTCCCTCTCTTTTTCCGGTATTGAGTAAAATTTCCTCTGAATAACGGGAGGCCTCTTTTTCAGGATCATCTTCACCCTTTATCCTGTGAATGTTCAGGGAAGGTATTTCAATCTTAGAGAGTAATTTTCTCATTGTCATTCCAAAATTACTTTCAGAATTATCAGGAGGAACACATCTCTCATCGCCCCAGAAGAAGTGGACATATTCCCAGGGTACAGACTTTGCATAATTTTCTGCAAGCATCTTAAATACTATTTCAGGAGTGGAGCCTCCGGATAAAGCTATGGTAAAAAGTTTAGTATTCTTTACCGATTCCTTTATCATATTAACCATCTCCTCCGCAAATTTAATTGCTAAATCATAAGGTGTAGGGAATATTTTTACAATTTTATCCAATTTCGTTATGCCGTTATATGGGTACACCGTTTACAATTCGCAATATAGTTCCTCATCCGCGAGGTTTTTACATGGATATCTCCAGGTTAATCCCTCCCCTTCGATAAGTTCATTTGCATGCTCAGGTCCCCATGTTCCGGCGGGATAACCAAAGATTTTGATAGCTTTGTTATTTGCCCAGGCATTCTGGATTGGTTCAAGAAATTTCCAGGCTGTTTCAACTTCATCGTCTCGTGAAAATAGAGTCGAATCTCCCTCCATAACATCATGGAGTAACCTTTCATAAGCAGAAGGGACACGGGTATCAGCGAGGTCTTTATAATGAAAATCCATATTTACATTCTTCACATTAAATCCGGCTCCGGGTTCTTTCATATCAAATTTAAGCAGAATGCCCTCATCAGGCTGAATACGTATAATTAGCTGATTAGCAGATAGTTTTCCGGATTCTCTCCGAAACAGATGGTGAGGTGTTTGCTTAAAATGTATGACAATCTCAGTAACGCGCGTTGGCAGTCTTTTTCCTGTACGCATATAAAATGGTACTCCGCCCCATCTCCAGTTGTTAATAAAGAACTTTATCGCTACATACGTTTCTGTTCTGGAATCAACTGCGACACCTTTCTCATGTCTATAACCTGTAACGCACTCCCCGCGGATAAGCGATCCTGTATATTGCCCCCTGATTACCTGGTTTGGTACATCTTCCTCCCTGATAGGTTGTAACGACTGGAAAACCTTTAACACTTCATTACGGATAGCATTGGCATCCAGTGATGAAGGTGGCTCCATTGCTGTCATTCCAACCATCTGAAGCAGATGATTCTGGACCATATCCCTCAAAGCGCCTGAACCATCATAATAACCACCTCTCTCCCCAACTCCCATATTTTCTGCAGAAGTTATTTCGATCCGGTCAATATAATTTCTATTCCAGAGTGGTTCAAACATTCCATTAGCGAATCTTGTAACCAGCAAATTCTGAACTGTTTCCTTTCCAAGATAATGATCAATCCTGAAGATCTGATCTTCAGAAATCAGGTCATGCAATGTCTTGTTTAGTTTCCTGCCCGACTCAAGATCATATCCGAATGGCTTTTCAATTATTATTCTCCGGAACCCATTTCCCTGATCACTCAGCCCTGATTTTGCCAGATTTACAGCAATAACCTCATACGTACTTGGTGGAGTTGCCATATAAAAGATATAGTTGCCACCGATTTCATATTTATTATCAACTTCCGTTAAGAATGTCTTCAGCTCCGAATACCCAATCTCAGAATTATTATCCAAAGCATGATAATAAAGATCCTTTACAAAATCAGATATAAGATTCTGGTCAGTAACTTTTTCCTCAGAATATGAGACGATTGCCGAACTCATTTTTGTTCTGAAATCTTCTGTTGAGAGTTTTGACCTGCCAACGCCAAAAATTGCATATTTTTCAGGCATTAGTTTTTGAGTCTTCAATGAAAATATTGCAGGGATCAATTTCCGTGAAGCAAGATCTCCTGAAGCTCCAAAAATTACAATTATAAGGTTCCTGGGATTTTCCATAAAAATCTGATCAGATGTGAGATTGAAAAAAATATACTCTTGTTTAATTAATTACAAGGTAACAATAAAATGTATAAAAATGTTATTGGTAAACGGGAATATTGATAATAAATATATGTGTATTGTTAATTAATAGGTTTACAACTTTTTAAATATTTTCAATTTTTTGTTAATTATTTTATTGTTTTTTACGACAATCTGAAAGAATAAGTAGTATATTTGTCGGAATATATTAAAATAAATGAATAATTTTAAATCTATAATATCACACTTCATTAATAGGTTAATTGGAACTGACTGAGAATGGTGTTTGATATCGGATTCGGGATGACCGTTCTCTCAAACACAGAGAACGGTTTTTTTGTATAAAACAGAAGTATAATTAAGGCAATCATTATGAAAAAAGAACGCCCAAAGCAGCAGGGATTGTACCGACAGGAGTTTGAGCATGGAAGTTGCGGGATTGGATTTGTTGCACATCTCAAAGGAAAAAAGTCTCACTCGATTATCAGGCAGGGGCTTGATATACTCATAAATATGGCTCACCGTGGTGCGGAAGGGGCCGATAGTAAAACGGGAGATGGCGCAGGAGTGCTAATACAGATTCCCAGGGATTTTTACCTTATCCAGGGCTATTCACTTCCACCGGAAGGACAGTTTGGAACAGGACTCATATTCTTTCCGCAGGATAGTTCTGACGCAGCTGAGTGCCAGGAGATTCTTACAACTATAATTAAAGAAGAAGGTGTCAATCTGATCGGTTTTCGTGAAGTCCCTCGCAATAATTCAGTCATCGGTGAGATATCCCGTGCTGCTGAGCCCAAAATCCTTCAGATTCTTCTGGGGGCAGATGTTCAACAGGCAGATCTGGAACGCAAATTATATATAATAAGGAAACGGACAGAAATCGCAATCCGCAATTCAAACCTTAAACAAAAGAGTTTTTTCTATATACCAAGTCTTTCCACAAAAGTACTTGTATATAAAGGTATGCTTACCTCGATTCAACTTGGCGAATATTTTCTCGACCTTAATGATGAGCGATTGCAAAGTGCAATTGCACTGGTTCATTCGAGATTCAGTACAAATACATTTCCAAGCTGGGATCTGGCTCAGCCATTCAGGATGCTGGGACATAACGGAGAGATAAATACAATAAAAGGAAACCGATTCTGGATGGAAGCAAGAGAATCAATCCTTCAATCCGAGAAACTGGGCGATCTTACCAGGTTGTATCCGATTATTGAACCTGACAAGAGTGATTCAGCATCGCTCGATAACGTGTTAGAATTTCTGATAATGAGTGGTAAATCACTACCTTATGCAATGTCTGTCCTGATTCCTGAATCAATAAATGATAAGAATCCCATCTCACCTGAATTGAAGGCATTTTATAAGTATCATTCTACTTTTCTGGAACCATGGGATGGTCCTGCTTCTCTGATTTTCTCTGATGGCCGGTATATTGGCGGGATGCTTGACAGAAACGGGCTCCGTCCTTCCAGATATGTCATTACAACAAATGACCTGATAGTTATGGGATCGGAAGCGGGTGTTCAGACATTTGCCCCTGAGGAGATCAGGGAGAAAGGACGGTTAAAACCCGGGAAGATGCTTCTTGTTGATACTGAGATTGGTAAGATTTTCTACGATAAGGAGCTGAAAGCGGAGCTGGCCGCAGAATATCCTTATGGACAATGGATCCAACAGAATATGGTCAAACTTGAAAAGATTGAGACAAGCCATAAGGAGTCACCTGATATGGGAGATCAATACGATAAATATATTACTTCTTTTAATTACTCACTGGAAGATACTGACAAGATTATCAAGGAGATGGCTGCCACAGGAAAGGAACCACTCGGTTCGATGGGCAACGATGTTCCTATTGCAGTATTGTCAAAAAAACCATACAGGTTATTTAACTATTTCAAACAGATGTTCGCACAGGTTACAAATCCGCCTATCGATCCGATCAGAGAAGAGCTCGTAATGACACTGTCTGGTTATCTTGGATCCTTGCAGCAAAACCTTCTTGAAACAACTCCGGATCATGTAAAAATGGTACGGTTCAGGAATCCTGTAATATCCAATACATATTTTCAGGTTGTCAAAAACTTAAGATACAAAGGATTCTCAGCAGCAAACCTTCAATTGCACTTTGATGCGGGGAAAGGCGCTGAAGGACTGCAGGATGCTGTTGAACAATTGTGTAAAGATGCCGAAAAAGCAGTCGATGAAGGGAAAAACTATATTATACTATCCGACCGTGGTATTAGTGAAAATGCCGCACCTATCCCATCGTTACTTGCAGTCTCTGCAGTTCATCACCACCTTATTAAAACCCGCAAAAGGATGCAGATTGATATTGTAGTGGAATCAGCTGAACCTCGCGAAGTAATGCATTTTGCACTACTTTTTGGCTATGGGGCAAGTATCATTAATCCATACATGTGCTTTGCAGTAATTGATAAGCTTATTAAAGAAAAGGCAATACAGCTCGACTATCAGAAGGCAGAGGAGAATTATGTTAATGCAGTCAATAAAGGCATTCTGAAAATTATGTCCAAGATGGGAATCAGTACCCTCAGAAGTTACAGATCCTCTCAGATCTTTGAAGCTGTTGGTATTCACACTGATATAATAAATAAGTACTTTGCGGGAACAACTTCAAGGATCGGTGGTATAGGAATGAATGAGATTGCCGAGGAAGTACTTATCCCGCATAGAAAAGCTTTTATTCAGGAACAGCAACCGGATATACTTACCGAAGGAGTATATTCTTACCGGAAATATGGTGAGCATCATGCGTGGAATCCTGAAGCCGTCTCTCTTTTACAATGGAGCACCAGTACCGGAAATTATAAAAAGTTTAAAGAGTATACTAACCGGGTAAATGCCGATACTGCAAGTCCGGGTTTCATTCGGGGATTGTTAAGGATAAAAACGAATCCAATCCCGATAGCAGAGGTTGAACCAATTGAAAAGATAATGAAAAGGTTTGTCACCGGCGCAATGTCTTATGGTTCAATAAGTCGTGAGGCACACGAAACGCTGGCTATTGCAATGAACCGCATTGGCGGACGGAGTAACACAGGGGAAGGAGGCGAAGACCCTATACGTTTTAAACCACTTGAAAATGGGGACAGCGTAAGAAGCGCTATTAAACAGGTGGCCAGCGGCCGCTTTGGAGTGACAACCGAATACCTTGTAAATGCTGATGAGCTTCAGATCAAAATCGCCCAGGGAGCAAAACCTGGTGAAGGCGGCCAGTTGCCTGGGCATAAAGTGGATAAGATAATTGCCAAAACAAGGTATGCAATACCGGGAATAACTCTTATCTCTCCACCACCTCATCATGATATTTATTCAATTGAGGATCTTTCACAACTTATCTTCGATCTGAAAAATGTTAATCCAAAGGCTAAGGTAAGTGTGAAATTGGTTTCTGAAAGCGGAGTTGGTACAATAGCAGCCGGTGTAACTAAAGCAGGTGCTGATCTCATCACAATAAGCGGATATGAAGGTGGAACCGGCGCCAGTCCTTCCTCATCAATTAAACACGCCGGATTGCCTCTTGAAATTGGTCTCGCAGAAACGCAGCAAACTCTTGTAATGAGTAACCTGCGGAGAAAAGTGATTATTCAGGCTGACGGACAGTTGAAAAGCGGAAGGGATATAATCATCGCTTCCTTGCTGGGCGCTGAGGAATTTGGATTCTCGACATCAGCGCTTATTGTTTTGGGATGCGTGATGATGCGTAAATGCCATCTCAACACCTGTCCCGTAGGCGTAGCAACACAGAATCCGGAATTGAGAAAGCGATTCAGAGGAAAAGCCGATAATGTTGTAACATATTTCAAATTCCTGGCAGAAGAAGTACGTGAACTCCTTGCTGAACTTGGCTATAGAAAAATGGATGACATAATTGGCCGGTTTGATCTCCTGGAAAGAAATCCGGAAGTTAACCATTGGAAGATCAAAAATCTGGACCTTTCAGCACTCATTACACAACCAACAGAATCATTCGATAATGCTATGCATTGTTGTGATGTTCAGGATCACAAAATTGATCACATCCTTGATAAAGAACTGATTGCTGAAGCTGAAAAGGCTATTTCAGATAAACAGCCGGTTTTAATAGAAAGATCTATCCATAACACCGACAGAACAACAGGAGCCATGCTATCAGGCAAGATTGCAATGCTCTATGGTTCAGTGGGTCTTCCGGACGGGACAATAAAATGCAGATTTAACGGATCGGCAGGTCAGAGCTTTGGAGCATTTCTTTCACCGGGTATTGAACTATATCTTGAGGGTGATTCGAATGATTACCTCGGGAAAGGTCTTTCCGGCGGAAGGATTATTGTTGTTCCCCCTGTTGGCTCTACGTTTGAGCCCGATAAAAATATTATTATTGGGAATACCGTTCTTTATGGCGCTACCAGAGGTGAAATATATATTTCCGGTGTTGCCGGTGAACGCTTCGGAGTACGAAACAGCGGGGCGAGCGCTGTAGTTGAAGGTGTAGGAAACCATTGCTGTGAATATATGACAGGAGGACTGGTTGTTGTTCTCGGAACTACCGGGAGCAATTTTGCAGCCGGGATGAGCGGTGGTGTCGCGTATGTATTTAATGAAAACGGGGATTTTGACTTTTACTGCAATATGGGTATGGTCGAATTATCCCTTGTAGAAGATCATAGCGATATAAATGAGCTTACTAAACTCATCTCAAAACATTATCAATTTACTAAAAGTAAAAAAGCAAAGATGATACTCGATGATCTTTACAAATATATCCCGATGTTCATCAAAGTCATACCGTATGACTTTAATAAGGTTCTTCAGGAACAAAAACTTGAAGAAATAAGAAAGAAAATTGCTGATGTTGAGATCGATCTTGAAATAAGCGCCAGTTAAAAAAGCACAGGGCACAGGGCACAGAGCACAGAGCACAGAGCAGCAATGTGATAAGGATTAAAGATTTATAAAAAAGATATTATGACTGATATAAGCGGATTTCTCAAGATAAAAAGGAAGGAAGCGGGTAACAGACCTTTAAATGAAAGGATCGGCGACCACAGCGAGGTTGAACAGGTACTGAATAGTGAAGACAGGATGCTCCAGGCTGCAAGATGTATGGATTGTGGCACGCCCTATTGCCATTGGGGCTGTCCGGTCGATAATCTGATTCCTGAATGGAATGATCTGTTATATAAAGGTGACTGGAAAGGAGCTTATTTGCGCCTTGCAGCAACAAATAATTTTCCGGAATTTACAGGAAGAATTTGTCCTGCACCCTGTGAACATGCCTGCGTTTTGAATATCATTCAGGAACCGGTAACAATCAGGGAAAATGAAGTAGCAATTGTTGAAAAGGCCTTTACTGAAGGATATATTAAGCCGGAACCTCCAAAAACCCGGACTGGCAAAAGTGTTGCGGTAATTGGCAGTGGTCCTGCCGGAATGGCTGCTGCTGATCTGTTAAATAAAGCGGGTCACCTCGTGACTCTTTTTGAGAAAGATGAAAAAGCAGGTGGATTGCTTCGATTTGGTATTCCTGATTTTAAACTTAGCAAAGCTACAGTTGACCGACGTCTCGACCTGATGATTAAGGAAGGTGTTATCATCAGAACAGGAATAAATATCGGCAAAGACATTACCGGGAAAGAGATCCTTGAGCAATTCGATGCAATCTGCATTGCTATTGGTGCAACCCATCCGCGCGATCTGGTAGCCGAAGGAAGGGATCTTAATGGCATCCATTTTGCAATGGATTTTCTTTCACTTCAAAATCGGGTGAATTCAGGTCATATACCTGCCTCAGCGAGTAATATTAATGCTGAAGGAAAAAAGGTTCTTGTAATAGGAGGCGGAGATACAGGCTCCGACTGTGTCGGAACATCAACCCGGCAGAAAGCTGTAAGTATAACCCAGATTGAGATTATGCCAAAACCGCCACTGAGGAGGTCGGATAATAATCCCTGGCCATACTTTGGAAAAATACTGAAGACATCCACCTCCCATGAAGAAGGATGCGAAAGATACTGGAACCTGGCAACTGTCAAATTCCTGGGAACAGATAATCATGTAACCGGCGTTGAAGTTGAAGATGTGGTCTGGAATCCAATAAATGACAAATATACCATGCTGGTCGTCCGTGATACGCGCAGAATTATTGATGCTGATCTTGTTTTGCTTGCAATGGGGTTTGTTCACCCTGCTCTTGAAGGATTACTTTCAGAGCTTGAATTAGAACTTGATCAGAGAAAAAATATAAAGGTTGATCAGACTCAATTGACAAACAGGCAAAAAGTTTTCGCTGCCGGCGATTCAGTTAGCGGGGCAACCCTGATTGTAAATGCAATTGCTTCTGGTAGAAAAGTTGCTAAAGAAATTGACAAGTTCCTGCGGAAAGCATGATACTTAAAAAAGTAATTTTAAAATGGAAGAAAGTGATGTATATTGTTTATATTTAAGGTGTTAAATCAAAAAACACAAACAAAAAAACATCACTTTCAGGATGAAAAATACAAAGAAAAAATTGAATAGCCAATCAAAAATCGTTAAAGCCTCATTTTCAGGTAGTAACATTACAAAGTATTCAGGACTCAATACAGTAGCTAAATATATGAACCGTCAAAGCATTGTAAAAGGCTTAGGTAAAACGTTTCCCACAGTGTGGCACAACGCAACAAAGTTTGGTGTCAACCAGATTTTGATGGCAATCACGCTGTCCTCGATCAGTGGAATAAGCCGGATTTGCAGGATAGCTACATTTAGTGGTGACGGTTTGGTAAAAGCATTACTGAAATTGGATAAGGCAATAAACGAGAACGCTATATCTGCAACCTTGAAGACCCTGGGGCAAAGTGGTGCGCGCAAACTTCAAATGTTGTTGCTATCAAAAAACGCCCGATGGTTGCATGAAAGTGGGCTGGAAAGCATCACTCTGGATGCCGATTCAACCGTTAAATCAGTCTGTGGCAACCAGGAAGGGGGCAGAGAAAGGATTTAACACAACAAAAAAAGG
>JGI24129J20441_1000197_pt1 | contig 17204 bp, 14 predicted proteins | sample BarGraNGADG00211_FD_20441 | JGI IMG/M metagenome (IMG submission 20441) | reverse complement strand
ACAGAAAACCGCCCCGGCACCTCTGGTGGGCCGTGCGAGTCTCCAACTCGCCATCGGGTGATAAAAGAGCAGGTCAAAAGGGTCTTCGGAGTGTGTCGGACATGACGACGCGGAAGGACGCGCGCATGGCAAACGCCTTCGCCGCGCGCTCATGTCCATCACCGCGCGCGTCACACGTCACGCCAAGCGCACTGAGGTCCACTCCGAGGACCACCACGGAGCGTTCGGCGACGCGTGGCGCGCGCTTGACGCGCTGCTCGCCAACGCCGGCCCGTAGTCAAGCGAGGGATAACCGGCCGCGCCTCAACGGTGCCCGCCCACGGCCGGCAGCGCGAATGACAAGGATCCATCGGCTTGGTCGAACGCGTCCGCACTTCAGGCGGTGGCCGTCACCGCCGGCTCAACGCTGGAGCGCCTCCTTCCGGCGCTCCAGAACCAGGGCGTCAGTGGCCTACTCGCGGATGTAGGTCAGAGGGTATAACCCCTTCGCCGTTTATGCGGTACCGGCAGATCTCGTCCAATGGTTGGGAACGTCTGTCTCCGATGGTTTGAAACATCGCTCGGTGGGGACGGAGGGATTCGAACCCTCACTGGAGGCGGTTTAAGCGCCCTGCCTCTACCGGTTGGGCTACGTCCCCCGGACTATGTCGAAATGCAAGAGGAAACTCAAGCACCTCAAGACGAGCACTCTAACTGGGAAATCGAAGCGGTAGACGTGTGCTTGTCCGAGGCTGCCCGAGTCACATACCCGATTGACTCCAGCACCGATGCCTCACGATCGCCGAACCGCGTGTGGCGGATTTCATTGAGCGTCGTCGACTCGCCGGTAGGGCGGAAGGAACCCATCGGGTGGGATCCGCCCCGGGGGCCCGATACATGGGCCTCCCACACCGCCACTACCTCACCGGCACTACCTCACCGGCACCGCCGGAACTATCGCCGGGGCCAGCGCCTGAAGCTCGCCGTCGCGGGGCCCCGATAGCGAGCGCCACATCCCCTCGTTGCCGGGCCACGGGCCAAATACCATGGTCGGGCGCTGATCCGATCCCCAGGCCGGCCATTCTCCCGCGGTGTCATTGGACGGAATTCCTGAGCGCGCGAATGCGGCCCACGATCGACGCATCCCCTCCGACAGCCCGAATGCATCGTCTCCTCCACCTGAGAACAGTTGCACGCTTGGGTTCTGGACAGTACCGAAGACGAACGGCATCTCGAGGCCGTGACACGAGCCCAGCAATCCCCCTAACGCGGGCGTCTCCCAGGTAAAGAGATAGACGTAGGTTCCGATTCCCGAATGAGCGGCGGCGGCGGCGTGGCTGTCGGCCACGCGGACCGACGGCAATCGAAAGATGACATCGCTGGCAATTGCCACCCACAGGTCAGGAGGTTGTACCGACTCACCCCGTCCGGCTCGGATGTCACGGTAGGCGGCGATCACCGCCGACGCCTCGTTTGATGTCGGCGCCACCCGATCCACCCAACGAAGCAAGCCATCATCATCGAGATTGGTGATCTGCGGAATCCCGACGGCGAAGAAGGCGGCCTCGTCGCGGTTGGTCCCGATCAAAAGTGGAATGTCCGAAGCCGAACCCGCGGCAACGGCCTCTTCGGGAGTCATTGACAACAACCCCCCGTCGACCGTCGGCAGGACCGGGAGCGGCAGCCCGTCTCCGACATGCAAGGTCTTGCCCATCTCGCCCAGGGCTCGGACAAGATCATCGGCTGACACCTTTTCCATGGCGTCACGATTCATGGGAACACCAAGAAGCGCGGCCAGGGTCTCCGCCCGGTCGGCTGCCTGGTCGATGCCATGCGTGTAGGGAGGACCGCTCTCGATGATCGCCCGATGGAAGAGACCCTTTGCCGCTGGGACTCCGAGCAACGCCGAAACGCTCATACCGCCGGCAGACTCACCGAAGATGGTTACGTTGCCCGGGTCGCCGCCGAAGGAGGCGATGTGGTCCCTGACCCAGATCAAGGCCGCCACCTGATCAGCGAGGCCCCAGTTACCGGTTCCTGACCACGAGTCTCCGCCCAACCACGGTTGCCCAGGGTCCGCCAATGCAGAATGAGCCAGGAAACCCAAGGCGCCCAGCCGGTAGTTGATGGTCACCACCACCACATCACAGTCACGGGCCAGCACCCCTCCCCGATAGAGGCCGCTGGAACCAGAACCGGTGGTGAAGCCGCCACCGTGGATCCACACCATCACCGGCCGCCGGGCCCCATCGATACCGGGGGTCCACACGTTGAGGTACAGGCAGTCTTCCGAGTGCTGTTCCGGCTCGGCAGCAAGGGTCCCGGCCACCATCGGCGCCTGAGGGGCACTTGGCGAGAAAGCGTCGCACTCCCTGGTCCCAGCCCAGGGCTCGCCCTCTACCGGAGGTCGCCACCGATGGTGGCCCTCCGGAGACGCTGCGTAAGGGATGCCAGAAAAGGACCACACGCCCTTGCGTTCCACCCCGCGAAGCCGACCACCTTGGACTTCGACGATGCCGTCCATGAGCCCTACCTCCAAATTTGTGTCGCGACCTGGGGTGCAACCTATAGGGTGTCCACCAAAGAAACCTGGCTCCTTGGGGCAGAGGGGACTATTGTTTCTAAAGTGGCTGATGTGATTGTCGGACAATCGGCCGGTACGGAACGCGCACCCCGGCGGCGCTCGTTCCGTAAGCGGCACTCTGGGGTGACCATTGTCACCACGGCCATGGCGTTGGCGGCAAGCCTAGTGACCATGAGCACTGGCGGGGTTGCATCAGCAGCGCCAGGTTCCTCGGGGAATAGCGCGACATCGAGCCAGACCCAGATCAGCGCCACCCAGACCCAGATATCCGCCATCGAGAATCAGATCGCGCAGCAACAAAGGACCCTCGATCAGGCTGATGAGGAATACAACCAGTCAGTCGTCACTCTCACCACCACCCAGGCTTCGCTGCAAAGCACCGCCACCGCACTCGACGCCTATAAGACAAAACTGACCGCTGATCGGGCCCGCCTCGGGGCCGACGCGATCAACTCGTATATCTCGAATTCCTCGGCCGGTGCCATTGCCGACCTGTTTTCCGCTCCGGGAGACGCAAACGAGACTCGCGCTACCTACGACAAGGTCGCGGTGGGGAAAGTCATGCGTGACGTCAACGCCGTCAAAGACGGTCAGCGACTAATGAAGAAAACCCAGACGAAGCTGCTCGCTGAACAGCAGGCCCAATCCAGCCAGGTGGCGCGAGAAAGCCAGACCAAGCAGACAGCCACCCAGGCTGCGGGGCAGGCCGAGGCCACGCTGACGCAGGTGCAAGGCACACTGGCCCAGCAGATTGCCCAACAAGCGGCCGCCCAGGCCGTTGCTGCTGCCGCAGCTGCCGCGGCCGCCAAGACCCCCAGCGCGGCTCAGTCGGCCGCGGCCCAAGCCTCCCAGGCGGCCCAGGTAGCGAGCTCTGTGGGAGGTGGTTCTGCCGCCGCCACCGCTGCCAACAATTCGGCCAACCAGGCGAACGAGTCTGCCGCCTCGAGTAGTTCGTCGGGCCCCGGGGCCGTGGCCAGCGGAGATGCACCCCAGGCGGCGGGTCTGGCCGCCGTGCACGGAGCCATGAAGTACCTCGGCGTGCCCTATCAATGGGGAGGCGCCAGTAGCTCCGGTGTCGATTGCTCTGGCCTCACCATGCTGGCGTGGGCTCATGCCGGGGTCTCGATGGATCACTCGGCTGCTGACCAATATGCGTCCTTCCCGCACGTGAGTCTCTCGTCCCTGGAACCGGGTGACCTCATCTTCTATGACCTCGACGGCCTCGGGATCGACCATGTCGTGATGTACGTGGGGCCTGAACTCGATGGCCGTTCGACCCAGTACGGGTCGAGGACCGTCATCCAAGCCGCCCATGCCGGAACCGTCGTCTCGTTCGATCCCCTTTGGTACGGCGGGCTGGTTGGCGCCGCCCGCCCTTAGGCCGTACCGAGGCCGGAACCGGGCCGCCAACCGGGCGGTAGCATCAACTCGTGACCTCGGACACCCCGGACACTTCCCACACCTCTGAACGCAACCTTCGGAATACCAGGAACACCCGGTCCAGTGAGGCGGAGGTGATCCGCCAGTCCAACTCCAAAGGCTCCTCGTCACGATCAGCGTCGGCGTCAGCCTCGGCAGAGACCCGATCCGGCAGAACACCGTCGTCCAACCTGCCGGTGGCGGTACCTCGAGTCGACAGTACGCCGGTCCATGACCCCCGGCGGTCGGATGTGGACGAATGGGGGCGCTCCGAGCACTTTCGATCCATCGCCCGCCGTCTCTACGACCCGATGTACCGCCACTGGTTCCGGGTGGAGTGGGAGGGGCTCGACAAGATCCCCATGACCGGAGGTGCCCTACTGGTGTCCAACCACGCCGGGGCCATCCCTTCCGATGCGCCGGCCATCATGCACGGGATCGAGGAGGAACTGGGTCGACCGGTCTATGGAATGGCCGACTACTTCTTCCGCAAAGTTCCGGTAGTGGGCACACTGTGGTCGCGGGCCGGTGGCGTTGCCGCCCATCCTGATAATGCCTACCGGCTCCTTCACGATCAGGGCCAACTCTCCCTGGTGTTTCCCGAAGGTACCAAAGGGCCATCCAAGACCTACGCGGACCGATACCGACTCCGCCGGTTCGGCCGCGGCGGCTTCGTCGAGATTGCCATGCGTTCGGGCGTCCCGGTGATACCCATCGCGGTGGTCGGCGCCGAGGAGTCGATGCCCATCCTGTTCCGCATCAACGGCTTGGCCAAAGCCCTGAAGTTGCCTTACTTCCCGGTAACTGCCAACGATCTGGCCTTCGGCCCCCTTTTGGGGAAAGTGGCCTACTTCCCCGCCAAGATCAAAATCCATGTGCTTGATCCGGTGACGTTCGACGTAGACCCGGGACTCGAACGTTACTCCAAGAGCCGGGTCATGGATGAGGCAGAGCGCATCAGAGCCATGCTCCAGGACACCCTCCATGACATGTTGCGCGAGCGCCGAAGTGTCTGGTTCGGCTGACAGTGGGACGACGCGTACTGATCACCGGCCTGGACACCTTCTGGGGAGGCCGCATGGCCCAGGCCCTCGAAGCCGATCCGAACGTGGAGATGATCCTCGGTTTGGGTACCGACGAGCCGAAGGTGCCCCTCGAACGTACCGAATTCGTGCGCGCCGACCAGACATACTCCATCTTGAATCGCATCGTGAGGGCCACCCAGGTGGACACCATCGTCCACACCTTCCTCAAGACCAACTCGGTCGGAATCTCTAGCCGGGTACTCCACGAGATCAACGTCATCGGAACGCTGAACCTGCTTGCCGCCGCTGGAGCACCGGGCACTTCCGTACGCCAGGTGGTGGTGAAATCATCCACCCACATCTATGGCGCCTCGGAAAAGGATCCGGCTTGGTTCCGGGAGGAGACCGGTCGCAATGCTCCGGTTCGTACTCGGCTGGAACGCTCGCTCATCGAAGTAGAAGCATTGGTGCGCGACTTCATCATGGACAATCCTCGGTTGGTCGTTTCGGTCCTGCGGTTTGCCCATGTCCTGGGTACCGACATCCTGACTCCGATCAGCGCTGATCTGCGTCGCCGGCTGCTCCCGTGCATCGCCGGGTTTGACCCGCTGGTCCAGTTTGTCGAAGAGGATGACGTGGTCCGTTCGTTGGAGCACGTCACCCGTCACCGAATTCCGGGAACGTTCAACGTGGCCGGCGCGGGCAAACTCCCATGGAGCGAAGTGGCCTCGATCGCCGGTGCGTTCCTGTTCCCACTCCCTCCGATCAACCCCCGCTCGTTCGCCTCCCCCTTTCGTCTTCTTGGGTTGATCCAGTTTCCGGTAGAGATGGAAACCCTGTTGCGTTTCGGACGAGGCGTCGATACCTCCCGCCTGATAGAGACCGGGTTCGCCTACCGTTACTCGAGTGCCGGAGCGGTCGAGAGCTTGGCCCGGGCCAACAATCTGCGCCGAGCGGTCGGGGATGATGAGCCGGCCTACCGATACGAACAAGACGTGGAGCAGTTCTTCCAACATTCTCCGGCGGTAGTGCGGGAAATCGATGGCTGACGACGTGAACTGAGTACGCCGGCCGCTCACATACTTTTGCCACGGTCGACCACATCCATCCGGCGCAGCAGCCTCAGTAACGGCGGAAGAGCCTCAGTTCCGAGGGTCACGGCGGAACGTGACCCGGAGCCAGGTGGTCCCGATCACCCGGGCGTACTGCAACCCGAAGATGAAATTGCCACCCTTTTTGGATTGTCCCGACGCCCGCGGATGCCAAATGGTGGGACGTTGCGCAATTCTCCATCCCCGGTGGGCGGCGGTGATCACGACTTCTGCAGTCTGATACTGGTCTTGACGCAGGTAGGGGGTGATATCGCGGAGGAGTTCGGCGCGGAATGCTCGGAATCCATTTGAGCTGTCCGTCATTTCCTGGTGTGTGATGGCATTCAAGATCCGGGCGTAGAGCCTGACTCCAGCCCGCCGGAACTGGTCGGTGGTGTGGTCGACCCCCAGTCGGCGTGAAGCGATGACAAAGTCGGCTTCATCGGCCATCAGAGGCTCGATGATGGTACTCAGCTCCGACGGATCGTTCTGCCCATCGGCATCAAGGGTAACGACGAAGCGTGCCCCGTGCGCCAAGGCAAGTTCATAACCAAGTCGGAGGGCGGCACCCTGCCCGAGATTGACCGGAAGAACGCAAGTGAACACGCCAGCTTCAATTGCTACCCGATCGGTACCGTCACTCCCCCCGTCGACCATTACCAATGTCGACACCTCAAGGTCGCCGGCCATGGTCGGCACTTCCTTCAAAACGTCCCCGAGGTTCGCCTCTTCTTGGTAGGCCGCAATCAGCACGAGCACCGGTCCAAATCTGGCCCCTGGGTGTCGTTCCGCGAAATCAGACCGAGCTCCGTTCATTGCCAGTCGCTGCAGATCGGCTCGTCGTCTTTCGCCCGCGTTACCACCAACCACGCGGGTCATCAATTCGGTCTAATTCTCGACTGTCGCGCCGACCACTGACGATGCCTCGCCAGGTAAGTTGGCAGTAACCTTGAATTCCCCGTCGGTCGGAAGATGGCTGTTTGTACTTCTCCACTCGACTCTCGACTGAATCACTTCCGCGTCCACGTTCCCCTTGTGGCGATCTGCGACGTCAAGCAAGTGCCGGAGCACCGAGCGCTCCAACAGGTGCGGCACCAGTCCGAGGTCGAGCAACTTGGTGTGGGCGGCGCGGTAGTAGTGCTCTTCCTGTTCCACCCTCGGGTCGGTGACGTGGTCGATGACCGTCTTGCCCGAGTATTCACCTGCCACCAACGTTGCCATCTCCCTGACGGAAAGGGACTCGGTGAACTGATTGAACACCCGGTACTCGCCGGCCTCGGCGGGATTGACAAGAGCCAGTTCCACGCACGCCAGCGTGTCGAGGATATTGAGCACTCCCCGAGTTTGACCTCCACTGCCGTAGACGGTCAGCGGGTGGCCGGTTACCGCCTGTACGCAGAACCTGTTGAGGACGGTTCCAAACACCCCGTCGTAGTCAAACCTGGTGGCAAGTTCAGGGTGCAGGCCTGTCTCTTCGGTCTCATGCCCGTAGACGATCCCCTGATTGAGATCAGTAGCGCTCACGCCCCATGTCCGACAGGCGAACATGATGTTGTGGCTGTCATGAACCTTGGACAGGTGGTAAAAGGAACCAGGTTGTTTGGGGTAGGGAAGAATGTCGGTCCGCCCGCGATGGGTGATCTCGAGGAAACCTTCTTCAATATCGATATTGGGGGTCCCGTACTCACCCATCGTCCCCAGCTTGACCAGATGGATGTTCCGGTCCTGTTCGGCGATGGCGTACAGCAGGTTGAGAGTACCCACCACGTTATTGACCTGGGTATAGACGGCGTGGCTTCGGTCGATCATCGAATACGGGGCCGAACGCTGTTCGGCAAAGTGCACCACGGCGTCGGGTCGGAAGGAAGCAAGGGTCTCTGACGCGAATTGCGGGTCCGTGAGGTCGCCGATGAACGTGTCGATGACCAGGCCGGAAATGTCCCGCCATCGACGAACCCGCTGGTGGAGATCGGCGATGGGGACGAGGCTGCTGACGCCTAATTCTATGTCGTACCGCCGTCTGGCAAAGTTGTCGACGACACCAACCTGGTGTCCGCGACGCGACAGGTAGAGGGCCGTCGGCCATCCCAGATAGCCATCACCTCCAAGGACAAGTACCTTCACGCGTTCATTCTCCTCAGCGAGTCGGTTTCACCACGCTATGGGCTCTCCCCACTATGGGGAGCGTAACCAATAGGTCTGGATGGCAGTAAGGATACCTTGGGATCATTGGTTCCTGAGCCCGAACAGAGCATTCTCTGGGCGAATTCCAAGGTTCAATCGACATTCATTGTGTTTTGATCGACAATCGCACTTTCGATGCTTCCGGCCGAACCGTCAGGAGGAGTCCGCCAATCTGCGAGAGGGTACCCTCCGACGATATGCCGGAGCCATGCACCGTACGCCACCAGGACCACGACAAACGCCAGCGAGATTGCGACTGTACCGAACGGCGGATGCCATTTACCCCCGAAGGGACTGAACGGTCCGCTCGATCCGACAGTATACCGGCGCAGGGCATCGAAGAAGAGGGCCAGCTCAGAAATGACCAGGATCGCCGGAAAAATGACCGCGGCACGCCGGTGCGTCCGATCTGAGAGATATCCCTTGGCCACCGCTCCGGCGGCGACGATGGGTATCCCGGCAGCCAGGGGCAGCATGTAACGCCCCTGCCATACGAATCCCAAGTTCCGCGCGTTCGTCGCGTCGAACACAATTGGCAATGCCACGGTCAGTACCACCAGACAGACCAGCACCCCTACGAACAGCCTCCTGCCAAACAACAGACCAAATCCCAGAAGCATGAAGACCATGGCGATCCATCCGTAATATGTCACAGACGGAGGCGACACATCGAGCCAGCCCAGTACCCCGATCATTTCGCGGATGAATCCGTCGGAGAATCCGACGCTCGTCGATATCAGACTGGAGACGGGAACATGTTTGGGCGGCACGGTACCTGGCGATAACGCCAGCGGGTTATAACGAATCAGCCACCACGCGGTAAAGGCGCAGCTGGCCGCCAGTACTGCGACCCACAGCCTCGCCACTCGATCCCGGGACAGTTCGATGATCTTGTTCTTCCCGGCCAGGACGACAAGGGCGAGCGCAATGAGTAGCAACCACAGGGGTGAGAGCCCCCGTACCTGGACGAGTACCGATGCAGAGATGCCGACGCGGGCCAACAACCTTCGGTCCGATACGACCGCGTGGTCGGATAACAAAGCAAACCCGGACGCCCACAGACAAATCGCCGAACTCGCTTCCAACCCGTTGGGGTTGATGGTTCCTGCCATGAACATCACCATTGGTGTGGCGGCGACAGCCACACCCCACACCAACAGTCGACGTCTCTTGCAAGCGGCGGCCGATTCAAGCGCCGAAGCCAAAAACAGCGCCGACAGGAGACCGCTCACCAATCGCATGAGCCAGATTCCCGTGGATGACGGAAACACAAGACTGGGCAGTCCGACGATGGCGTAATACAAGGGCTCGTACCGGCCGGCTGCGGTGGCTACCTTGACTTCCCGGGTAGACGGCCCGGGGGTCGGCGCGCAAGACGCTGGCACCGTTGGATGAGTTGCGAAACAGCTCGGGATAGCTGGCAGTTCGGCGAAGACATCGGGGACGCGGACGATGATCTGCGACGACGGACCCAACCGCGTAGGCCGAGCCGGTGTACCGAAGAACTCACCGCGAACAACCGCGGCCGCCTTGATGGTGTGGACGGGCTCGTCCGGTGAGGCCATCAACGGGGTCGACAGGCTCCACGCCTCGATCAACAGGAACAGAAGAGCGAAACTGGCCATCCATCGAAGTCGGCGACCTGGTGCCGGGGAAGCGATGGTGGCCGGCGATGCGATTACCGACGGTTCACCCAGGACGGAGTGAGAGCCTGCATGGCGGCCTCGTCGAAACAACATGGGCCCCAGTGCTGGCAATCGGACGTGCGACCACAACCCGGGCCTCTGCGAGCCTTCGGGCGCCATTGCCTCCGCTGCAGGTGTTACCGAGGCAGCAACAACGACAACCTCCGACGGTGCTCTTTCGCGTTGTGGCTCCGTGGTGCGTTCGGGCTCCGCTAGCCATTCAGGCTCCGCGGTATCCGGTCCCTCGTCTCCAGCACTGGACGACGCCCGGGGAGGCTGAGGCGGAGTGGCGGTGAGGATCCCGATCTCTTGGGCCAACTTGGTGTTCTTCTCGTTCAGCTGCGCCTGGCCCATCGAGAGCTGGAAGGTGAATGCGAAGAGAAACAGCACGGCGATGAGCAGAATCAAGTCAGGTGGATAGGCGATACCGACAAAACGGGCCGCCCGGTCGAGTAGATGAAACGGGAGGGTGGCACTCAAAAAGACCATGACGAGACTGACACCCAGCCACAACATCGCCGTGTGCTCACTCAGTCGATGACGCCGGATGGCCCGCACCGAAAGTGCCAGAAACGCGATGCTCACGACGAGGGACANCNCGAAGAGCCTCATGTCACACTCCGGTGATCGGCGCTGNCAATGAGCAGGTCAACGATCACCCGGATCATGTAATACGCCGAGCGAAGCCCAGCGATGCTTGACCTNCCGTGCTGGCGCTTCTCCATCTGTACCGGAACTTCTTCGATTCTCAGGCCGCTGCGGTACGCCAGGACAATGGTCCCGACCTCGGGAAAGTCGGTGGGATAGCTCTCCGCGAACAGTTCGAGNCCCCGACGTCCGACCGCCCTGAAGCCNGAGGTTGTATCAGTAAACGATCCCCCGGTCTTCCAGCGCACCAGCATTGCTAAGACCCGCATTCCGAATCGACGGCCAGACGGTGACTCGAAGGCGCCCCGGCCAAGCCAACGCGAACCGACCGTCACATCTGCCGTTCCGTCGATGAGGGGCTTCAGGAGGCGTGCTGCTTCTGTTGGGTCATGTTGCCCATCGCCATCAATCTGCATGGCGAACTCGAATCCGTGCCGCAACGCATATTGATATCCGGTCTGAACCGCGCCACCGATTCCCAAATTGATGGGAAGAGAGACGACGGCGGCTCCAGCCAGGTATGCCTGGATGGCGGTGTCGTCAGTGGAACCGTCATTCACCACCACAACGTGGGCGTCAGGCATCGACTTGTAGGCTGTTTTCACCACATCGAAAACGGATCTTCCTTCGTTGAATGCCGGAACGACGATACAGAGCTGGCGTTCCTGTTGCAGCGTGGTGGCATCAAGACCTACGGCATTCATCGCCACCATGCCATCGGGGGGTATCCCTCTCGAGCCGAGTCGAGTGTTGTCGTCCGACCGGACCCGGCCTGTTCGGTACCAGCTCCGTCTTCCCGTGGCAACCGCATCCGGTGAGACTAGTCCTCCAGCGATTTAGGGACGCGTTTACCTGGGTTTCGGTTGATCTGCGGGGGGCCGGGCTGAACCTGGGTGATCCGCCCGACCCGGCACACTCGCCTGACCGGAGGTGCTTCGCCTGACCAGCCTGATTCGTCAAGCCAGCCTGATTCGTCAAGGCCAGCCTGATTCGCCAGGCCCGGCTGCCCAAGCCGNGGGTGACGCCGGCCAGTTCAGGCTTTCTTGAGCCAGTTGGTNAGGAATTCAGTCCGACGGTCGGCCCANTCCTCGGCGGTCATGGCGTAGCGGATGTGGTCCTCCCACTCGCCGTTGATCTCGAGGAATCCAAGCGCCACGCCCTCGACCCGAAGTCCCAGCTTCTCCACTACCCGCCGGCTCGAACTGTTGCGGGGGATGATCGCCACTTCAATCCGGTGAAGACCGAGAGTCTCAAATGCGTATTGCAAGACGACGACGACAGCCTCAGGGATCAAACCCAACCCGGCCAAGTCCTGATCGATCCAGTAGCCCACCGATCCGTTCTGGAACGGACCTCTCTGGATGGAAGAAAGGGTGATCTCTCCCGCGAAGCGTCCCTCCACGAAGAGGCCGAAGCCAAAGCCGGTACCGAGCTGACGTTCTCGTTCACGCATAAGGCAACGGCTGGCAAAGCTGGCAGCGTCTTCAGGCGCCAGCGGTGCGCCCTTGGGTCGCGGCTCCCAGGGAACCAGCCACGAGCGACATCGGTCACGTACCTGGTACCAGGCCTCGTAATCCTTTTCGACCAGGGTGGCCAACCGAACCCTCCACCCTGGCAGCTCGAGGGATCGAACGGGCGAGGCCGAAGCGCGCGGACTCAACGCACGGCCATTCCGGCCATCTCGGGCATCCGCTCTAGCGCCGTCGCCGGCAAAAAAGAGACAGCGATCCTGGGAGCAATATGTCCGTGTTCAAACAACAGCACCGGCGCATCGTAGGCCTATACGCTGTGCCCCACGCCAAACCCAGTAGGGACAATCACTACTCGGGGTCACCGGAGACGAACACGCGGCATGCAGGTACAGAACATGGCTCCGGTATTCACCTCTGCCCGTTTGCGGCTCGTCCGAGAGTTGAATCGAAGATCACACGAGATTTTTCCGGTCGCCTGCATCTTTGTCGCCGTGGTGGCTGCCAATCTTCCGGCCCTCCTTCACCTGGTCACCAGCAATCCCCTGGCCGTCGACGCGTATCTGTCCCCGGGCAAAAGCGCCTGGCTGCCGGGCCGACCGTACATCGACCCCAATTCGGCCTTCACCACCCAGGCACTGGGCCACCTGGCCACCCTGGATTGGCTCCATGGGCACATCCCGTGGTGGAACCCGTTCGAAGGGATCGGGTCTCCACTCGCCGGGGAGATGCAAAGCGGTGCCTTCTTCCTTCCAACCTTCCTCCTGGTGTTCCACCAGGGGATGCTGTTTCTCCAAATTTTCCTCGAAACCACTACGGGTTGGGCGACCTACCTCCTGGTGCGGAGACTCGGCGTCGGGCGCACATTCTCGATTGCCGGCGGTGTCGCCTTCGGAATGTGCGGAACGTACGCGTGGCTCACCCATGCACCAATCCGACCGATCGTCCTGCTTCCCCTTTCGATATTGGGTGTGGAACGTGCGCTATCTGCCGCCCGGGAACAGCGACCCGGTGGATGGCGNCTCCTGGGGGTCGCACTGGCATTTTCGATTTTGGCCGGCTTCCCCGAGACCACCTTCATCGACGGGATTTTCGTGGGGTGGTGGACGTTATTTCGGCTTGCCGGCCCGGGCCGAGCCTGCTGGCGGGCCATGGTCGCCAAGCTGGCGGCCGGGATCCTCGTCGGGGTCGCATTGGCCGCGCCCCTGATTGTGGCATTTGTCACCTATCTGCCTTCGGCGAACGTGGGGAGGCACGGCCACCTTTGGCCCACGCCGGACTTCGCGCCACCGGTCTCTCTCAACTCATCCTCCCCTACTCATTGGGCCCAATCTCCGGTTTCCGGGCCGCGGGAGGAGGCACCGACGTCATCTCCGGCCTGTGGGGAAGCGTCGGTGGTTATCTGTCAGTGACTCTCATTGCGGCCGCACTGGTCGGCCTGATCGGCCGACAGAACCGGATGTTGAGAGTGGGGCTCGGAGTATGGGTACTCCTCTGCCTGCTCCGCACCTACGGCTTTTCACCGATGGTCCACCTGTTGGCTGTTGTGCCGGTTATCAACGCCACCGCCTTCTTCCGTTACGCGGATCCTTCCTGGGAGTTGGCGGTGGTGATCCTGGCGGTGTTCGGCCTGGACGACATTGCCCGTCGCGTCACCAGCCGAGGTGTGTTGGTAGGCAGCGCAGCACTGACCGGGGCCATGGTGGTGTGGGCCGCAATGACGGCCTGGCCGGTCATGGCCCACGCCGGCACGACCACCCCGGGGCGCGGGAACCGCCAGGTGTACGTGATCTGGAGCATGGCGTTCGCCGGGCTGGTCCTTATTCTCCTGGTTGTCGGCGGCTGGCGGGCGGCACGGCGCTCCCGGGCGGTGCCCACACGACGTACCAAGCGGATCAAACGCCAGGGGCGCATCCTTGCCGCAGCCGCGATCTGCGTGGAGTCCACGCTTCTCCTCGGCTTCACCTATGCGTCCGCTCCTCCGCCACCACCGTTGCATCTGGGGTCGGTCACCTGGCTTCAGGCTCACCTCGGTACCTACCGGTTCGCCACCCTGGGGCCGATACAGCCCAACTATGGCTCCTACTTCGGCATTGCCGAAGTCAACACCACCGATCTGCCCATTCCCAAGGATTGGGTGATCTACGTCAACTCAGAGCTCGATACCAACTCCCCCACCCTGTTGTTCACNGGTGCCGCCACCATCGACCGCCAGGCCCAATCACCCGCCGACGAATTCACATCGCACCTGGCCAACTTCGAAGCCGTCGGCGTGCGTTACATCGTCACCAACGCCAATGGCCTTGACGTCTTCGGCACCCGCTTTCCGACCGCCGGGACCGACCCCTGGCCCGGCGGCCCACGGGTCGTCTACCACGACAGTTTCGCCGAGATATGGGAGCTCCCGACCCCTGCGCCCCTCTTCTCCCTTGTCGCCGAGTCGCCGGAGAACTCCGTGGACACCAACTTCGTGGGTGCCGGATGTTCGGTCACCGGTCAAGGGTGGGACCAGGCCACCGTCACCTGCTCCCGTCCGTCCGTGCTAATCAGACAGGTCCAGTTCATGCCCGGTTGGTCGGCGAACATCAACGGAAAGACCGTCGCGGTCAAAAAGGTCCCGTTCGGGCCGACTGGGCTCTTTCAGGAAGTGTCGGTGCCCGCCGGAAGATCGATCGTGAGTTTCAACTTCCTGCCACCCCACGAGACGGCCGCGATTCTGGTCGCCTTTCTCGCCATGGTCGCACTGGTCGGATCGTTCCCACGCGTACGGAGATATCGACCCCGGCGAAGCCACCGAACCCACGGACAACNCTCCGCTCGTCGGGGCTGAGGTGGTCGAATTCAGAGGTTGANGATCACGACCCAGGGTTGGGTCGCTGCCGTCTCGATTATGCCGTCTCGATTACGCCGTCTCCATGAGGCCGCCAACTAACGAAAGCCACCTCTCGTCTTCGTCTGGTGGCCGAAGGGGGCAGTGCGGTTCAAGCCGTCCGAGGTTTCGGTTGTAGAACGGGTCGTCCACACGCAACACCCCGATCCAACGGGCCAGAAACTGTTGGTAATCGTGCTGATACCCCGAGAGCCCGCGGCTGACCGATTCATAGTGGATCAGTTTGGCGTGGGGAGTGTAGAGCACCCGATATCCCGCTCGTCCCAATCGGATACAGAAATCGATGTCGTTGAAGCCGACGGCAAAGGTTTCGTCGAATCCATTGAGCTCCTCAAAGACCTCTCGTCGGACCAACATGCACGCCGCAGTCACCGCACTGTATTCCCGAACGATGAGATCCCAGCCGAAGTACCCCATCTCACCCGGGGGCATTCCGGCAAACAGATGTCCGGCGACACCGCCAAGTCCAAGGACTACACCCGCATGTTGCACAGCACCATCGGGATATAGCAGACGGGCGCCCACCGCACCTACATCGGACCGCTGACCCAACTCAACCAAGGCATGCAGCCATCCTTCCGACGACGCCTCGATGTCGTTGTTGAGAAATAACAACATGTCGGTATCGCAGGTCTTGGCGGCCATGTTGTTGATGGCCGACCAGTTGAACGGGCCGGGATACTCGAGAACCCGGGTGGCGGGTCGACCTTCCAGCTGACGGCGGAGAGCTCGCGTCTCCGGTTCCGTGCTGCCGTTGTCGATCAGCACGACTTCGGTTATCGGATAGCCCGGCGCCACTTCCAACGAAGCGAGACACGCAACCGTCAGGGCTGCCTGGTCCCGGAACGGCATGATGATGCTGACAGTGGGAGATCCCTCGATCCGGCGCCGGACGTGATACGCGCCCTGAAACGGTCCGCCATCGACTGCCCCGTTGATTCCCTGGCGAATCACCGCATCCTCCACCGCTCGACGGCTTGCCAGGTGGGCCCACGGCTTGGCTTCGGAATCACCGGCGGCAGAACCCGCCACCACCCGCCAGTGATAGAGCACTCTCGGGATGTGAACCACCTGTCGCGACTGCTCGGTCGCCCGCAGCATGAGATCAAAATCTTGGCTGCCGTCGAACTCGGGGCGGAAACCGCCGATGCGTTGTATCAGTTCATGGCGGATCGCCGTGACGTGCCCCAGGTAGGGGAACGACAGCAGCATGTCCGGATCCCAGTCGGGTTTGAAGTGGGGCTGGCAGGGACGATCCAACTCGTCGAGTTTGTCTTCGTCAGAGTAGATGACGTCAGCGTCGGCTTCGGAGAGCACCACGGCGGCGATCTCCGCTAATGCCTCGAGGTCGAGCAGGTCGTCGTGATCGAGCAGCACGATGAATTCACCCGTCGCCGCTTCCAGCGCCTTGTTGGTGGCCCGGGAAATCCCCCCGTTCTGTTCAAGTGCCATCACTTTGATGCGGGTGTCACCAGCCGCCATGGTTTCCATGGCTTCCGTCAACTCGGGATCACCGGAACCGTCATCACAGAGACAGAGCTCCCAGTGTTGGTACGTCTGGTCGATCACCGACNGCACACACTCACGGAAGTACCAGAGAGATGGCCGATAGACCGGAACCACCAGGCTGAGCAAGGGCCCGTCGGTGGGGAGCTGCCGAACATCGACACCCTCGACGCGCTGCTGGTTGTGCAGGTGGATCCAGTGCCAATATGCCGGGGCAAAGAGCGCGGCATGGAGACCCCAGGGGTCGGGCACCTTTGCGCTGACCGCGGGAAGGGGCGCCGACTCGGCGAATTTGTCCGACATCCACCCGAGGGCTGCCACCAATTCCCCCTCCACCGCCGCTGATGCTGACTCGTCGTCCAGGGATCGGTGAGGGTCGGGTGTCGACATGGCGTTTGTTTGGCTCACGTGGAATAGGTTCGAAAGAATCGTCGGTGGCTCTTCGTCGCATTCCCCGAAGCAGCAGATCCACTGGGAGCCGGGGCCAATATCAGATCCAGAAGGACCGCTCGAAGACCACTAAAGGCTACCATGAGCTTCCCCCACCCNNATGGCCCATCCCCGGCGACTTTCGACAGTGACCGGTCCCACCTGGGCCATTCTGAACAAGGCCGCGCAGCGCCGGGTGTCCCCCCGTTGCCTCATGTCAATACCTCCGCCTAGGACCGGTGAAGGCTGATTCATTGCCTCACGTAAAACCTCCGCCTGGAGCTACTGGTTGAAA
>JGI24129J20441_1000193_pt1 | contig 17388 bp, 13 predicted proteins | sample BarGraNGADG00211_FD_20441 | JGI IMG/M metagenome (IMG submission 20441) | reverse complement strand
TCATGAGCGTCATGAGCGTCGTGGGCGTCGTGGTTGTCCCCGACACCGGTGCCGTCGTCCTTGTATGCATAGAGGGTCGTGTCGGACAAGGTATAGCCGTCGTGCGCGGCGACGTAGTTGATCGAGGCCGTCGGACCACGATCGTGTGTGCCGAACAGGTCCTGAGAGCCGGCAAGCCGCGTCGCCAGCTCGCGTACCCCGTTGCCCGGGGCGAGCTGAGCCGACCGCTCGACATCCGGCAGCCAGAATGTGCGCACTGCGTCACGAAAGTGGTCGTTCCACTCGGCGAACGGCGGTGGAAACTGGCCTGTGCGCCAACCGTGTACGCCCAGGTCCCACGGCTCGGCGATCAGCTTGACCCGCGAGAGCACCGGGTCTGTCCGAAGCGCGACCAGGAACGGATGGTCCGAGTTGTACGCGTCGTCGCGACCACGTGCGAGTGCCACTGCAAGGTCGAACCGGAAGCCGTCGACGTGGCACTCCTCGACCCAGTACCGCAGGGAGTCCAGAACCAGGAGAGCGACCATCGGGTGACGCAGGTCGAGCGTGTTGCCGCATCCCGTCACATCGATGTCACGTCCGCGCCCATCCAGGCGGTAGTAGACGCGGTTGTCCAGCCCCCGCAACGACAGGGTCGCTCCGGCGCGGCCCTGCTCGCAGGTGTGGTTGTAGACGACGTCCAGGATGACCTCGAGGCCAGCAGCATGGAGCAGCTTGACCATGCCCTTGAACTCGTCCAGACCACCTTGGGGATCTCTCGAGGCGGCATAAGTAGCTTGGGGTGCTGAGAATCCCAGAGTGTTGTAACCCCAGTGATTCTGGAGTCCTCGCTGCACCAGCTCGGGCTCGTGGCTGAAGGCATGGACCGGCATGAGCTCCACCGAGGTCACGCCCAGTGCCTGCAGGTGAGCGATTGCGGCGGGGTGTGCCATCCCGGCATACGTCCCGCGAAGCCACTCCGGGATCTCGGGATGGCGCTTGGTGAGGTTGCGGATGTGCGTCTCGTAGATCACGGTCTCGGCCCACGGGACCTGCGGCGGCGCATCGTCACCCCAGTCGAAGCGGTTGTCGACGACCACGGCCCTTGGCACGTATGCCGCGCTGTTGCGTAGGTCCCTGACGTCCGGGTCGCCGCGCAGATGCTCGTCCACGACGTGGCCGAACACCTCTGGGCGCCAGGTCACCTGGCCTTCGATCGCGCGGGCGCAGGGATCCAGCAGCAGCTTGTCGACGTTGTACCGCAGGCCCTCTGCAGGCAGCCACGGGCCGAACGCACGGACGCCATACCTTTGTCCGGCGCGGAGCCCCGGAACCGAGCCGAACCATGTCCCGTGAGTGTGCCCCGGCAAGGTGATCCTGTGCTCACTGGCTCCGGAAGCGTCGCCGACCTCGAAGAGGCAGATCTCGACCTTGTCCGCGTGTCCGGCGAAGACGGCGAAGTCCACGCCATCGGGCGTCACTGTTGCGCCGTGCGGGGGAGGGAGATCGCGGTAGGGGCGCATGGCAACCAGCGTAGGCAGTCGTTACGTTGGGCACATGACCGATCCGACTTCGCTGCCGAGCTTCCCGCCCCCGCCCAGCGAGCACCCTCTTCGCGGACGCGTACTTGACGCCCTGATCGACGAGGGCTTCGGGCCCAACATCGACGACGACGGAGATGTGGCCTTCACCGTGCAGGACCAGCAGCTGTTCGTGCGCTGCATGGAAGGCGACTTCACTGTCATGCGAGTGTTCGGGCAGTGGCAGATCGGCGACGACGTACCCCAGGACGCCCTCACGAGGCTCATGGCCTGCAACGAGCTGACTCTGCGTCTCAACGTGGTCAAGGCCGGCATCGCGAACGAGACCCTGGTCGTGACCGGCGAGCACGTCGTCGGCCCGGACACCGATATCAAGGGGCTGCTCGTCGTGACGACGCAGCTGGTGCTGTCAGCGGTCCACCTGTGGCACGAGACGATCATGGGCCGGGCGCAGGGCGAGACCAACGAAACGGAGCAGTCATGAGTGAGGTCGTGCGGTTCGAGGTCGAGGGTGGCATCGGCACCATCCGTATGGATCGCCCTCCCATGAACGCGCTCAACTTCGAGGTCCAGGATGGCCTCGCCGCCGCCGCCAACGAGGCCACAGTGCGCAAGGACGTCTCCGCGGTCATCGTCTATGGCGGCGAGAAGGTCTTCGCGGCCGGCGCTGACATCAAGGAGATGCAGACCATGTCCTACACGGACATGGTCGACCGCTCCGCTGCGTTGCAGGCCGCCTTCACCGCGATCGCCCGGATCCCCAAGCCCACCGTGGCCGCCGTCACCGGCTACGCGCTCGGCGGCGGCTGTGAGCTCGCCCTGGCCTGCGACTTCCGGGTTGCGGGCGAGAACGCCACGTTCGGCCAGCCCGAGGTGCTGCTCGGCGTGATCCCGGGTGCCGGTGGAACCCAACGACTATCGCGGTTGATCGGTCCGGCCCGGGCCAAGGACATCATCTTCACCGGGCGCTTCGTCCCGGCCGAGGAGGCCCTGCGGATCGGCCTGGTGGACGAGGTCGTCGCACCTGAGGAGGTCTACGCCGCGGCGCGCCGGCGCGTCGAGCGCTACGTGGGCGGTCCGGCATACGCCATCCGTGCGGCCAAGGAGGCCATCGACCGTGGCCTCGAGGTGGATCTCGATACGGGCCTGGAGATCGAGCGGATGCAGTTCGCCGGTGTCTTCGCGACTCGTGACCGTGACATCGGCATGGCCTCGTTCGTCGAGCTCGGGCCGGGCAAGGCGCAGTTCGAGGGCCGCTGAAGTCCTCACCGGCCGCGCGCGCTTCGCCACGCGTGGTGTCGTTAATCACGGTCCGCGAACGTTTTATCCGGCGGTGACGCCTGTCAGGATGTTTCGAAACCCACAGCCACACACGACCTGCAGCACACCCCCCACGGAAGAGGACGCGCCAACGATGAACATCGTCGTCTGTATCAAGTACGTGCCCGACGCCCAGTCCGAGCTCACCTTCAACGCATCGGACAACACCACCGACCGGCTGGGCGTTGAGGGTCTGCTCTCCGAGCTCGACGAGTACGCGATCGAGGCGGGCCTCAAGCTCGCCGAGGCTGCCGATGGGGGAGTCGCGGAGAACACCGTCACCGTTCTGACCGTCGGCCCGGCCAAGGCCGCCGATGCCATCAAGAAGGCCTTGCAGATGGGTGCCCACGCGGGTGTTCACGTCAGCGACGAGGCGATCCACGGGTCCGACGCTGCGGCGACCTCGCTGATCCTGGCCGAGGCCGTGAAGAAGATCGGCAGCCCGGATCTGATCCTGACCGGCATGGCGTCCACGGACGGCTCGATGGGCGTCGTTCCGGCCATGCTCGCCGAACGTCTGGGCCTGCCCCAGGTGACTCTCGCCGCCGAGCTGACCGTCCAGGGTGGCACCGTGACCATTCGTCGCGACGGTGACACGGCCTCCGTGACGATCACGGCCTCGCTGCCGGCTCTGGTTTCGGTCACCGATCAGATCAACGAGCCGCGCTATCCGTCCTTCAAGGGCATCATGGCCGCCAAGAAGAAGCCGGTCGAGGCGTGGTCGTTGGCCGACCTCGGCCTTGACGCCGGGTCGGTGGGCTTGGCCGCGGCCCGGACCAAGGTCGAGACCGTCACCCAGCGCCCGCCGCGTGCGAAGGGCCAGATCGTCACCGATGAGGGTGACGGCGGCACCCAGCTTGCAGAGTTCCTGTCCACCCATAAGTTCGTCTGAACCGACCAGACTGCCCACCCCGAACAGATCGTAGGAGAAACGCACATGGCTGAAGTTCTCGTTCTGGTCGACCACGTCGACGGCGCGGTCCGCAAGACCACCCTCGAGATGCTGACGATTGCCCGCCGCCTCGGTGAGCCGTCCGCAGTCCTCATCGGCGCAGGGTTCGATGCCGCCAAGGAGATCCTGGCGCAGTATGGCGCCGAGAAGATCTATCGGTTGGAGTCAGCCGACTTCGACGACTATGTGGTGGCACCCAAGGCCGAGGTGCTGGCGCAGCTCGTCGCCTCCGCAGCACCTGCGGCAGTCCTGATGACCTCGTCCCCTGAGGGCAAGGAGATCGCTGGTCGGCTCTCGATCAAGACCGAGTCGGGTCTGATCACCGACGCGGTCGATGTGCAGGCCGGTGAGGGTGGGGCAGTACGCACGACCCAGTCCGTGTTCGCGGGTGGCTACACCGTGCAGGCCACAGTCACCAAGGGCACGCCGATCATCACGGTCAAGCCGAACTCGGTTGCGCCGGAAGCGGTTTCGGGTGCCGCGGTCGAACAGGCTGTTGAGGTCTCGATCTCCGAGGGTGCCAAGGGGGCCCGTATCACCGATCGTCAGCCCAGGGCTGCCACCGGCCGTCCCGAGCTGACCGAGGCAGCGATCGTGGTCTCTGGTGGTCGCGGCACCGCCGGTGACTTCTCCAAGGTCGAGGAGTTCGCTGACTCCCTGGGTGCCGCTGTCGGCGCCTCGCGCGCTGCCGTCGATGCCGGGTGGTACCCGCACACCAGCCAGATCGGGCAGACCGGCAAGGAGGTCTCCCCCCAGCTCTATGTAGCGGCGGGCATCTCTGGTGCCATCCAGCACCGCGCCGGCATGCAGACGTCCAAGACGATCATCGCGATCAACAAGGACGAAGAAGCGCCCATCTTCGAGCTGGTCGACTTCGGTGTCGTCGGAGACCTGTTCAAGGTCCTGCCGCAGGCCACCGAAGCGGTCAACAAAGCCAAAGGCTGACGCGACCAGCANGGCATACGCAACCACACGGCATACGCAGCGGCGCCTGCCCCTCACCAAGGGGCGGGCGCTGCTGTTTGCCGCCTTCCGCCGCCGACCTGACCGGCTTTGGCGTCACTGCGGTGGCCACGTTGGGTTGTCCGGAGGTCACCGCGGTCCCACGTAGACTCGGCTGGTGCGCGACTCCTTTGTCTACCTTGACCACGCGGCGACCACGCCGATGCTGCCTGAAGCGATCGAGGCAATGACAGCGCAGATGGCGACGGTCGGCAACGCATCCTCCTTGCACACCTCTGGCAGGGCTGGGCGGCGCGTCGTCGAGGAGTCCCGCGAGACGATTGCCCAGGCTTTGGGCGCCCGCCCCTCCGAGGTGCTGTTCACCTCCGGCGGCACCGAATCCGACAACCTGGCCATCAAGGGCTTGTTCTGGGCCCGACGGGATGCCGATCCCCGCCGGGTGCGGCTGTTGGTCAGCGTGGTTGAGCACCACGCGGTCCTCGACTGCGTTGACTTCCTCGAAGCACACGAGGGCGCCAAGGTCACCTGGCTCGAGGTCGACCACGTCGGTCGCGTCCACCCGGAGACGGTGCGTGCCGCTATCGGGGCCGACCCCGACTCCGTTGCGCTCGTCAGCGTGATGTGGGCCAACAACGAGGTCGGCACCGTGCAGCCGATTGGCGAGATCGCCGCCGTGGCGCGCGAGTTTGGTATCCCGGTGCACAGTGACGCCGTGCAGGCCGTCGGCCAGGTCGAGGTGGACTTCGCCACGAGCGGGCTCGACCTGATGACTGTCAGCGGCCACAAGGTCGGCGGTCCGCAGGGCGTCGGTGCCCTGTTGGTTCGACGCGATGCCACCCTCGTGCCCTTGTCACACGGCGGAGGCCAGGAGCGCAAGCTCCGCAGCGGCACCTTGGACACCCCGGCGATCCGTGGCTTTGCCGTGGCCATGCAGAACGCCACGGCAAACAGGGAGACGCTCTCCGATCGGCTGGTTGCCCTGCGCGACAAGTTGATTCGCGGTGCCCAGGATGCCGGCTTCGGAGTTCAGGTGACTGGCGACTGGCAGCCGGGCGACGGCAGACGGCGTCTTCCGGGCAACGCGCACCTGCTCGTTCCCGGTTGTGACGGTGACTCCCTCCTCTATCTGCTGGACGCAGCAGGCGTCGAGTGCTCCACCGGCTCCGCATGCCAGGCCGGCGTCCCCCAGCCCAGCCACGTTCTGCTGGCCATGGGTATGACGGAACACCAGGCCCGTGGCGCGCTGCGGCTCACGCTCGGACACACCTCCACTGCCGCGGATGTCGACGCGTTCCTGGCGGCGCTGCCCGCTGCGGTCGAGCGGGCGCAAAGAGCGCAGGTGGCGACGAGCACGAGCGCGAAGACGAGGAACTGATGCGTGTTGTGGCCGCCATGAGTGGCGGCGTCGACTCGGCGGTGGCTGCGTCGCGCATGCTCGAGGCGGGGCACGAGGTCGTCGGGGTGCATCTGGCGCTGAGCCAGAACGCAGCCACCCTTCGCGAGAGCGCACGGGGCTGCTGCACCATCGAGGACGCTGGTGACGCCCGACGCGTGGCCGACATGCTCGGGATCCCGTTCTACGTCTGGGACATGGCCGCGCGATTCACACATGACGTGGTCGAGGACTTCATCGCCGAGTACGCCGCAGGTCGCACCCCCAACCCCTGCCTGCGCTGCAACGAGAAGATCAAGTTCGCGGCGTTGTTGGACAAGGCGCTGGCGTTGGGGTTCGACGCGGTGGCGACTGGCCACTACGCCCAGATCTTTGAAAACCCTTCTGGCACAAGGGAGCTGCATCGCGCGGTCGATATGGCAAAGGACCAGTCCTACGTTCTGGGTGTGCTCGACGTGGAACAGCTGGCCCGGTCGTTCTTCCCCCTGGGCGACACGGCAAAGCCTCAGATCCGCGAGGAGGCCAGGGCGCGCGGGTTCTATGTCGCGGCCAAGCCCGACAGCCACGACATCTGCTTCATCCCCGATGGCGACACCCGCAAGTGGCTGACCGGCCACCTCGGCGAGCAGACCGGCGACATCGTGGAGACCGACGGGACCAAGGTCGGGGAGCACTCCGGCGCCTACGCATTCACGGTCGGACAGCGTCGCGGACTCCACCTCGGCCAGCCAGCCGCCGGTGGCGAGCCCCGCTACGTCGTGGAGGTGCGGCCCAGCACCAACACCGTCGTGGTCGCGGCCGGCGAGCTTCTGGGCGTCGACACCATCACAGGGGAGCACGCTCGGTGGTGCGGTCCGGCGCCGGACGGCGTGGTGTCGGTGGGCGCGCAGGTTCGGGCCCATGGTGAGGAGATCCCTGCGACGGCTTGGGCTGACGGCAAGACAGTCGAGGTCCGCCTCGAGCGTCGTATCCGTGGCGTGGCGCCCGGTCAGTCCGTCGTCCTGTATGACGGCACGCGCGTGGTCGGGTCCGCCACCATCGCCAGAACAGGGACACGCAGGCCGCCCGCAGTCGGACCGGCTGCAGCCCAGATAGGCTCGCCGGCGTGAGCAGAGCCACGGGGGTCGGGTCGTGGCCCGACACGGTTGTACGCCACGCGCTGTCAGTCGTTCGAGAGCTGCTCTCCGAGGACGGACTGCCATATCTGCCAGAGCTTCCCGCGCGTGGGCCGGGAGCCGACATGATCGGTCGGGGCGCCGGGCTGCTCGCCGATCTGAAGGTCGACCTGCAACCCATGGGGTGGCGGTTCGTCGAACGCGCAGGGCGGGACTCTCACCGCACGGCGGCGCTGCTGCGCGAGGATCTCGACGAGCTGGCTGAGGCCTTCGACGGCTACGACGGCGACCTCAAGGTGCAGATCGCCGGACCCTGGACCCTTGCCTCCTCGATCTGGCTGCATCGCGGCGAGCGTTCGGTGGTCGATGCCGGCGCCACCCGCGACCTGATCGGCTCACTCGCGGAGGGACTGCGCGTCCATCTCGGCGAGCTCGCCCGCCTCGTCCCCAAGGCGACCCTCGTGGTCCAGATCGATGAACCCGGCCTGCCGTCGGTCCTGTCCGGAGAGCTGCCCACGGCATCTGGCTTCGGCCGGATCCGCGCGATCGACCCAACGGTCGCTGCCGAAGGACTGCGCGACGTCGTCGCGGCCGCCGGCGACCGGCATACCGTCGTGCATTGCTGCGCACCGAACGTGCCGCTGGTGCTGCTCAGGAATACCGGTGTCAAGGCCGTGTCGCTCGATATCACCTTGCTGACCCCCAAGGGGTGGGAGTCCGTCGCCGCCACCGTCGAGTCCGGCGTCGAGCTCTGGGCGGGAGTGGTTCCCACTGACGAGACCCGCACGAAGGTTACCGATGTCATCAACCCGCTGGTCGAGGCGTGGCGCCGCGTCGGACTGCCCCTCGCGGACCTGTCCAACGTGACCCTCACGCCAGCCTGCGGTCTGGCCGGGCTCACGCCGTCGGGTGCCCAAAGCGTTCAACGGCTAGCCGTGGATGCGGCTCGGGCATTGACCGAGACCGCAGGGAGTTGACCACTGCATGACAGCCCACCCGACTGCCCATCCGACTGCCGCGACCAGAGACGTTGATCCGGGATCGACCGACTCCATGAAGGTCACCCGGGTCCCGTGGCAGATCAAGTTCACAGCGCTCGCGTTCATCTGGGGATCGAGCTTCCTGCTGATGAAAGTCGGCCTGAGATCCCTTGCACCGCTGCAGATCTCCGGACTGCGCATCCTCAGTGGTGCGGCCGTTCTGCTGCTCCTGCTGACCGCCTCGCGGGGCCGGCTGCCCAGGGACCGGCGCATCTGGGGACACCTGATGGTCACCGGCTTCTTCCTGGGCAGCTTTCCGTTCAGCCTGTTCGCCCTGGGGGAGGAGCGGGTCAGCTCGGCGCTCGCCGGCATCGGCAACTCGGTCACCCCCATCGCCACCGTCCTGTTCAGCCTGCTGCTGCTCAGGCACGACAAGATCGAAGCGCGCAAGATCGTCGGGGTGCTCATCGGTTTCGTCGGGGTCCTGGTGATCCTGCAGCCTTGGGAGTCACAGGGGCGACCGGACCTCCTTGGCTTCGGGATGACCTTGGTGGCCGGCACGTCCTACGGCGTCGGCTGGACCTACACCAGGCGATTCCTGGGCAAGGCGGACTTCGGCGGGCTCACGCTGCCGGCGGCGCAGATGCTGACCTCTGCCGCTCAGATGCTGGTCGCCCTGCTGATCTGGTGGCTCACCCAGCGCACCCACCTGTCGCTGGCGGCGCCGTGGTCCTTGCATGCGAACACCGACGGCGGTTCGGTCCTCTTGCCGGTGCTCGCGGTCCTTGCCCTCGGCGTCGTCGGCACCGGCATAGCGATGTCCTTCCAGTACGACGTCGTGCGTGCGGCGGGTCCCACCGTCGGCGCGTCGGTCACCTACCTCATCCCGGTGGTATCGGTTGCCTTGGGCGTTCTGGTGCTGCATGAACGGCTGCAGTGGCCACAGTTCGCCGGCGCCGCTGTTGTCCTGACCGCAGCGGTGCTGATCGGGCGGTCCCGCCGACGGTGAGCTGGAGGGGTGGGCTGTCAGGGGTGAGCGTCGCCGTGGTGGTGCAGGATGTGGGCTGTGACCGACCTCCCGACTGACGTTCCCGATGACGTCCGCCACGAGTGGACCGATCTTGCCGAACAGGTGCGTGCTCACCAGTTCAGCTACCACGTCAAGGATGCGCCGACCATCAGCGACGGAGAGTATGACGAGCTGGTCCGACGGCTCAACGCCCTCGAGGACCAGTACGCCGAGCTGCGAACCCCCGACAGCCCCACCCAGCAGGTCGGCGCGACGTTCTCCACGGACTTCGCCGCGGTTGACCACCTCGAGCGGATGTTGAGCCTGGACAACGCCTTCAGCGCGCAGGAGCTCGTTGCGTGGGCGGCGCGCGTCGAGCGCGACACAGCGTCGGACGGTGGTGGCACGGCGACGGATGGCGGTGGCACGGCGTACCACTATCTGTGCGAGCTCAAGATCGACGGTCTGGCCATCAACCTGCTCTACGAACGCGGTCGGCTGGTCCGGGCCGCGACACGCGGCGATGGACGCACCGGCGAGGACGTCACGAACAACGTGCGCACGATCGAGGGGATCCCTCACCAGCTCAGCGGCACCGATCACCCGGCGAGCATCGAGATCCGCGGCGAGGTGTTCTTCCCGGTCGCGGCGTTTGCCGAGCTGAACGCCGCGCTTGTCGAGGCCGGCAAGGCGCCGTTCGCCAACCCGCGCAACGCGGCCGCAGGATCGTTGCGCCAGAAGGATCCTCGCGTCACGGCCAGCCGTCCGCTGCGGATGCTGGTTCACGGGATCGGTGCGCGAGAGGGCTTCGCGATGGACCGCCAGAGTGAGACGTATGCCGTCTTGCGCGACTGGGGTCTGCCGGTGTCCAACCACTATCAGGTGCTCGACGACATCGGGGCCGTGCAGGCCTACATCGACCACTACGGGGAGCACCGGCACTCGGTCGAGCACGAGCTGGACGGCATCGTCATCAAGATCGACGAGGTCGCGGTCCAGCGCCGTCTTGGATCGACCTCGCGGGCTCCACGCTGGGCTATTGCCTACAAGTACCCACCCGAGGAGGTCACGACCAAGCTTCTCGACATCCGGGTCAATGTCGGTCGCACGGGCCGGGTGACGCCGTTCGGGGTGATGAAGCCGGTCAAGGTGGCGGGCTCCACGGTCGAGATGGCTACGCTGCACAACGCTTTCGAGGTCCTGCGCAAAGGCGTGCTGATCGGCGACACCATCGTTCTGCGCAAGGCCGGCGACGTGATCCCCGAGATCGTCGGTCCGGTCGTCGACCTGCGTAACGGGTCCGAGCGTGCCTTCGAGATGCCGACGCACTGCCCCGAGTGCGGCACCGAGCTGGCGGCGCAGAAGGAGGGCGACAAGGACATCCGTTGTCCCAACTCGCGCTACTGCCCGGCCCAGCTGCGTGAGCGGCTGTTCGCCCTGGCGTCCCGTGGCGCTTTCGACATCGAGGCTCTCGGCTGGGAGGGCGCCATCGCGCTGCTCGAGGCCAATGTTCTGACTGACGAGGGCGATCTGTTCAACTTGGCCCCGGGACCGGATGGCGACACCAAGCAGGCCGTGGCGCGGCTGATCACGGTGCCGCTCTACACCCGAGCCGCCAAGAAGTCCGATCCGCAGGACATCGTGGTCAACGGCCGGGTGCTTTCGGCCAACGGTGCGAAGCTGATCGACAACCTGGCCACCGCCAAGGAGCAGTTGATGTGGCGGGTCCTCGTGGCCCTCTCGATCCGCCATGTCGGCCCCACGGCGGCCCGTGCGCTGGCCGGGCACTTCGGCTCGATGGACTCGATCCGCGCTGCATCTCTGGACGAGCTCTCCGGCGTCGAGGGCGTCGGCCCGGTGATAGCCGAGTCGGTCCAGGACTGGTTTGGCGTGGACTGGCACATGGCCATCCTCGACAAGTGGGCCGCTGCCGGGGTGCGCATGGCCGATGAGGTCGATGAGTCACGGCCCAAGACCCTGGCTGGGCTGACGATCGTCGTCACCGGCTCGTTGGAGGGGTTCTCTCGAGACGAGGCCAAGGAAGCCATCTTGTCCCGCGGTGGGAAGGCAGCCGGAACCGTGTCGAAGAAGACCGACTTCGTGGTGGTGGGGGAGAGCGCCGGGTCCAAGGCGGACAAGGCGCGAGAGCTTGGTCTGGTGATCCTTGACGAGGTTGGCTTCCGCGACCTGCTTGAGTCAGGGAGTCCTGACGCCTGAGCTCCGCCATGGGTAGTCGCGGGACGGCGCGGGGATGGCCGGATGGCGCGGTGCTGATCTAGGCTGCGGAGAAATCCGCGCGGCGGATAGCGGCCGGGCGGATGGTGGCCGTGTCAACCGACAGGAGGCTCATGGATCAGCTCAGTCTCGGCGTGCTTGCCACCTCGAGCAAGGAGAACGAGTTCAGGCTGCCGATCCATCCGCAACACTTCGACCGGATCGACGCCGACCTGCGGACGCGGATCGTCCTCGAGCGAGGCTACGGCGACCGCTTCGGCGTCTCTGACAAGCATCTTGCCAACCAGGTCGCGGGTGTTCGTTCGCGTGAGGAGATCATCGCGACCAGCGACGTGGTGCTGCTGCCCAAGCCCACCCTGGACGATATGGCCAGCCTTCGCGACGGACAGGTGCTCTGGGGTTGGCCACACGCCGTCCAAGATCCCCAGCTCACGCAGATCTGCATCGACAAGCGGTTGACGCTCATAGCCTGGGAGGCGATGAACCGCTGGACTCCGTCGGGGGATTTCGTCGTCCACGTGTTCCATATGAACAACGAGCTGGCGGGCTACTCCTCGGTGCTGCACGCCCTGACCCTGGTCGGCTCAACCGGTCACTACGGCCGACCTCTCACGGGTGTCGTCATAGGCTTCGGGAACACGGCTCGAGGTGCTATCACTGCGCTGAAGTCGCTCGGCGTCCACGACGTCACGGTGCTCACGATGCGCGACGTCACAGCGGTTGCCTCACCGGTCCCGTCCGTCGTGCTCGACCATCTGAGCCGCACCGAGGCCAATCCCAGTCGCACAACGGTCCAAACGGACTCAGGCCATGTGTCCACGGCCGCGTTCCTCGCCCGGTACGACATCGTGGTCAACTGCGTGCTTCAGGACACCGACGCGCCACTGATGTTCGTCTCGGACGCGGAACTCGCGGAGTTCGCTCCCGGCAGCCTGATCGTCGACGTGTCCTGCGACTTGGGCATGGGGTTCGCCTGCGCGCGGCCAACGAGTTTCGAGGAGCCGATGCTGACGGTGGGCGACGGTGTCGCCTACTACGGCGTGGATCACAGCCCGACCTATCTGTGGAACAGCGCGACCTGGGGCATCAGCGAGGCTCTGATCCCCTACCTGCGCACGGTGATGGACGGCCCCTCGGCGTGGGACGGGGATCGGACCATCCGGATGGCGATCGAGATCCGCGCCGGGGTCGTGCAGAACCCCAAGATCCACTCGTTCCAAGGCCGTTCCGCCGAATACCCACATACCCGACTCTGAGCCAAGCCGGCAAGACCTCAGCTCAGAGGCGATGGGCTCGCCGCACGGTTCTGGGTCTCGACGATTCATCCAGCATGTCCCGCGCGCCCATCAGGGCCACCATGGGTCGCGCCCGAGCGGGAGCGGTGTGTCGGGGGTGACTGAGCACGCGGCATACAGCCCGAGACGACCCGTGACACCCCACTAGACTTCAGGGCATGTCCGCAATCTCCCGCGACGATGTCGCCCATCTCGCCATGCTCGCGCGCATCGATCTCAGTGACGCCGAGCTGGACAAGATGGCCGGCGAGCTCGCCATCATTCTCGAGTCCGTCGCCCGCGTGAATCAGGTGGCCACCGACGACGTCCCACCGACGTCGCACCCGCTGCCGCTGACCAACGTGACGCGGCCCGACGTCGTGCGCCCGAGTCTGACGGCCGAGGAGGCGCTTGCGGGTGCGCCCGCCTCCGAGCAGCAGCGATTCTCCGTCCCGCGGATCCTGGACGAGGACTGACCCGACCGGGCGTCCGCCGCTACCCAGACCATTCTTCGAGCATTTCAGGCACTTCAAGCAACTCGAGTCCTCCGAACAAAGGTTCAAATGTGACTTCCGACATCACCCGCGCCAGCGCCGCCGTGCTCGCGGATCGCTTGTACCGCAAGGAGATCAGCGCGGTCGAGGCCACCCAAGCCCATCTCGACCGCATCGCCGCTGTTGATGGCCGGGTCCATGCGTTCCTGCACGTCGATGCCGAAGGCGCGCTTGCTACGGCCCGCGACATCGACCGTCGTCGGGCTGCGGGCGAGGATCTTCACATCCTGGCCGGTGTGCCGATCGCGGTGAAGGACATCGCCACCACCAAGGGTCTGCCCACCACGGCCGGCTCCAGGATCCTCGAAGGCTGGATCCCGCCGTATGACGCCACGATCGTGGCGAAGCTCAAGGACGCCGGTATGCCGATCCTGGGCAAGACAAACATGGACGAGTTCGCGATGGGCTCCTCGACCGAGCACTCGGCGTTCGGTCCGTCGCACAACCCGTGGGACCTCGAGCGCATCCCTGGGGGTTCCGGCGGTGGTTCGTCGGCTGCCGTCGCGTCCTATCAGGCGCCCCTCGCGATCGGCACCGATACCGGTGGGTCGATCCGGCAGCCAGCCGCGGTGACGGGCACGGTCGGGTGCAAGCCGACCTATGGCGGCGTCTCGCGCTATGGCCTGATCGCCCTGGCCAGCAGCCTTGACCAGGCCGGCCCGGTGTCGCGCACGGTGCTCGATGCCGCACTGCTGCACTCGGTCATCGGTGGTTACGACCCGATGGACTCCACCTCCATCGACGCGCCGGTGCCGCCCATCGTCGAGGCCGCGCGCCGGGCCGACGTCAAGGGCATGCGGATCGGCGTGGTCAAGGAGCTCGGTGGCGAGGGCTACCAGCTGGGCGTCCGGGCCCGGTTCGAGGAGTCCGTGCAGCTGCTCGTCGATGCGGGCGCCGAGGTCGTCGAGGTGTCCTGCCCGAGCTTCGAGTACGCGCTGGCGACCTACTACCTGATCCTGCCTGCCGAGGCATCCTCAAACCTGGCCAGGTTCGACGCCATGCGCTATGGCCTGCGCGTCCTGCCCGAAGGGGTGGACGACCCCAGCGCCGAGCAGGTGATGGCTGCCTCGCGCGACGCCGGGTTTGGCGACGAGGTCAAGCGCCGCATCATCCTTGGCACCTATGCGTTGTCCAGCGGCTACTACGACGCCTACTACGGCTCGGCCCAGAAGGTCCGCACGTTGATCCAGCGCGACTTCGCGGCAGCGTTCGAGAAGGCCGACGTCCTTGTATCGCCCACGACGCCGACCACCGCGTTCAAGATCGGCGAGAAGGTCCACGACCCGCTTGCCATGTACCTCAACGACATTGCGACGATCCCAGCCAACCTGGCCGGTATCCCCGGCATGTCCCTGCCGAGTGGTCTGGCCGACGAAGATGGCCTGCCGACCGGCATACAGATCCTTGCCCCCGCGACCAGGGACGAGCGGCTGTATGGCGTCGGGGCAGCCCTCGAAGCAGCCCTCATCCGGCGCTGGGGCGGACCCTTGCTCGCCAAGGCCCCCGAGCTGTTGACCACCGCCACCGGCCGGGAGGCCCGCTCATGAGCACCGCTGCCGGAGCCAATGGGGCAGAGCCCGTTGTCGACTATGCCGAGGTCATCAACACGTACGACCCGGTGATCGGCCTCGAGGTTCACGTTGAGCTCAACACCGCGACCAAGATGTTCTGTGGATGCGCGACCGGCTTTGGTGCAGAGCCGAATACGCAGGTCTGCCCGGTGTGCTTGGGCCTGCCCGGGGCGCTGCCGGTCGTCAACGCTGCCGCGGTCGACTCGGCAATCCGCATCGGTCTGGCACTCAACTGCGAGATCGCCACATGGTGCCGGTTCGCCCGCAAGAACTACTTCTACCCGGACATGCCCAAGAACTTCCAGACCTCGCAGTACGACGAACCGATCGCTTTTGAGGGCTACCTCGACGTGGAGATGGCAGACGGGTCGACGTTCCGCGTCGACATCGAACGCGCCCACATGGAGGAGGACACCGGCAAGTCGCTGCACATCGGCGGTGCCACCGGACGCATCCACGGCGCGGACCACAGCCTCGTCGACTACAACCGGGCCGGCATCCCGCTCGTCGAGATCGTGACCAAACCCCTTGTTGGCGCTGGGGATCGCGCGCCTGAAGTGGCCAAGGCCTACGTCGCAGCCCTACGTGACCTGCTCAAGGCACTCAAGGTCAGCGACGTCCGCATGGAGCAGGGCTCGCTGCGCTGCGACGCCAACGTCTCACTTCGCCCCAAGGCAGAGGATCCCCATGACGAGGCTGCCCAGAATGCCATTCCCTTGGGCACCCGGACCGAGACCAAGAACGTCAACTCGCTGAGGTCGGTCGAGCGGGCGGTGCGCTACGAGATGACCCGTCACGCCGCGGTGCTCAACAGTGGCGCCTCGATCCTTCAGGAGACCAGACACTGGCACGAGGACACCGGAGTCACCACATCCGGTCGGGTGAAGTCCGACGCCGATGACTACCGCTACTTCCCTGAGCCCGACCTGGTGCCGGTCGCTCCGACTCGTGAGCGCGTCGAAGAGCTGCGTGCCACGATGCCCGAGCCTCCGGACGCGCGTCGTCGCAGGCTCCAGAACGACTGGGGCTTCAGCGATATGGAGATGCGCGACGTCATGAACGCCGGCGCGGTCATGCTGATCGAGGAGTCCGTGGCGGCCGGTGCAACGCCCGTGGGTGCGCGCAAGTGGTGGATGGGCGAGCTGGCCCGTCGCGCCAGTGCCGAGGGCCGCGAGCTGGCCGACTTCGGTGTGACCCCCGATGACGTCGCCGAGCTGGACACCATGGTCGGGTCCGGTCGGCTCAACGACTCGATGGCCCGGCAGGTGCTTGACGCCGTTCTCGCCGGTCAAGGCTCGCCACTGGCGGTTGCCGACGCGCGCGGACTGCTGCTGGTCAGCGACGACGGGGCGCTGTCGGTCGCGGTAGACGCGGTCATCGCGGCCAACCCTGACGTTGCCGACAAGGTGCGTGACGGCAAGCTGCAGGCGGCCGGCGCGTTGATCGGTCAGGTCATGAAGGAGATGAAGGGTCAGGCGGACGCGGCCAAGATTCGTGAGCTGATTCTCGAGAAGCTCTGCCTCTGACCCCTTGTATCCGTCGGGTTGAGGTGTGCCTCTTGCCCCTGCTCGAGGGCTCCCTTTATGGGGCTGCGAGCCACCCCGCACCCCTCCTGTTCGCCAGACGCTCCCGAGTCAACTGCCGATGTGCGGCGCCAAGAGGGTGACGGCCACGAGCGCCGTCGGGAAACAGACCAGCCACATGGCGAAGGTGTAGCCCATGATGTCGCGTGCCTTGAGCCCCAGGACTGCCAGGACGGGCAGCATCCAGAACGGCTGCAGCAGGTTTGCGCTGGCCTCGCCGAGGTCATAGACGACAACCATCCAGCCGGCGTCGACATGCAGCTGGGATGCCGCGTTGAGGACGTAGGGCGCCTCGATCACCCACTTGGAGCCGCCGCTGGGCACGAAAACGCCGAGCACCATCGAGTAGAGCGCAATCAGCGGTGGGAAGAAGAACTGGCTGCTCGCCTGGACGAGCCAACCCGCGATGCGCTCGGACAGCCCCGTGTAGGCGATCATCCCGAAGATGCCACCGTAGAGAGGGAACTGCAGCAGCACGCCACTGACCGCCGGTGCGCCTTCGCGGACGGCACGGGCCATCCGCCATGGCCGCCAGTTCAGCAGCAGGGCAAGCAGGATCAGGATCAGATTGATGGTGTTGAGGTCCAGGGAGGCGAGGGCATCCTGGGCGGTGAAATGCCGCACCAGATAGAGCACACCGATGGCCACGATGACGATCGTGAGGACCGGCGAGTGCTCCAGCCAGTCACCGGGGCGCCGAGGTCCCTCCGTCTCATGGCCCGCTTCGCGCGCCGATCCCGGACCGACCAGAGGTTTGATTTCGATGCCCAGGTCCGCCGCTGAGCGTGCCCGTTCACCTTGCGGCGCCATCAACCATGCCATGGCGACCGCTACCACGAAGATCAGCAGGGTTGCCACCAGCGCCCGCCACGTGAAGATGGTGTCGGACAACGGGATCAGGCCGTTGGCATATCCGTGT
>JGI24129J20441_1000191_pt1 | contig 17462 bp, 19 predicted proteins | sample BarGraNGADG00211_FD_20441 | JGI IMG/M metagenome (IMG submission 20441) | reverse complement strand
CCGCTGCTTGGTTTCCGCATGACACTCTTGGATAAGGACGTCGATGAATTTGAACATGTCGTAAAAACCATCGCGTCCAAAATTACCGAATATATTAATTCTAGTAAATAGTACGGTGCCCCTTTTGTTTTCTTTAACACCTGAAACGTTTCACAAGGTATTTAGTGGGCAACTGTTTATTAAGATTTATTTGCTTTTTTGAGAAGTTCTTTTTCCAGTCGTAAAAGAGAAATGTAATGTTCAATAATATGATCAGGTAGGCCATTTAATAAATCAGGAAGTTCTTTTTTATACGTTTTCTTTTTCGCTTTTTGTATTTCAAAGTCTTCTGCTTTAGAGGTGGTAATCTTCTTGTCACCTTCTTTAAATAATTCAACTACCAGCACAGATAACGATTCCGCGATTAATTCCAAAGTTTTTTGAGTGTATCGTCTTTTCCCATTCTCCAATTGATTTATATAGCCTTGGGAAAGGCCGCTTTTCAATGCAAGTTCTTCTTGTGTAATCCCCTTATTTTCACGAAATCTTCTGATGTTGTTACCGACCACGTTTATCTTTTTCATGATTTAAATAATATAGCAGTGTGCTATTTAAGACAATTTCACCATGCAATAAATATGTTGATATAAATATTGCATGGTGCTATATGGGCATGCAAATTCTCAATAAGCATAAATCGACATAACTAGTCATATCATTTATTGTTCAGTGGAGGCTGCAAAGATGAAACATTACAAAATCAAGACTGCCCAAGGAGAGATTGCTGTAAATGTATTGGCACCACATAAATTTGGTGGAGAGTATAAACGTAACACGGCTTTGTTTTTGATGATTGTATGGTTAGCTACCATCTGGTCGCTAATCTGGAATTTGTCTGAGGCGCTTTTACGTAAGACCTTTATTTCAAGAAAAGAACATTTGATACGGATTCTTTGGGATATGGGTCGAAACGAAAAACACTTTTCTTGTTTCTTTGGTGACCGATTAAGTAAGTATAACCACAAGGCGAAGACGGATGCGGCTAGTTGGAGAGCTCTTGATCTTTTCTATAACTATCACGAAAAAGTTTTACCATGTCTAAAGAATGACATTGCTGGAATGGCCACAAAATTTTGGATTGGACGACTTGAAAATCGACAAGCAGTGACCAATCGGCTGAAAATAGTAATATCGTCTTTGGTAGAAGCTTTTCAGAAAGTTGATAAACCGGAAATACGAATCCTTTCTATCGCTTCCGGTTCAGCAATCGCTGTAATTCGGGCAATGCAACAATGTCCAGAACATAACATTCAGGCGGTCTTAATCGATATTGATACAACAGCCATTAATGAAGCAAAAAAAGAAGCGGAGAAAGCGGGCTTTGCTGACAGGTTTTCGTTTGTGCTTGGGTCAACTTCCGTTATATGAGGAGGTTGTGATAAATTTTAATCCGCATATCATCGAGATGTGCGGGTTCCTAGATTACAGGCCACAAAAACAGGCAATTTCGCTGATTAAAAGAATCTGGAATATTTTACCACAAGGTGGCGTATTTGTAACCTGTAACATCAGGAAAAACCGCGAGCGGTTCCTCCTGACTTGGGCGCTTCTGTGGCCCATGATTTACCGGAATGAGGAGCAATTTGTAGATGTTCTCGTGAGTGGTGGTTTTACACCTCATAAAGCAAAGGTTATTTATGAACCTTTTATGATCCACGGAATCGGAATTTGTGAAAAGTAAGTAATCTGGGGACACCTTACTAGTTTTTTTGTTGGGATTCCGGAAGTATCAGTCAGTTTCCCCAAAAATTATTTTTTAAAACAAAAAAGGCCGCCATTGCTTCATCAGGCCGCACGATGTTCCGGCCGGACTTCTCCAGGCAGTATTCATACCAATGCGCTTTCTTTGGCTAACTTTGTTGGCATCGTCGTCGGCTTCTTCAACGTATGTAAAATACGCCTCTGGCGCCTCCTTCTCGCCGCCTCGTTATCCTTTGAAAGCGAAATGGTATCAGTAATTACGGTTATAAATACGCATCTCACCATGATCAACTCAGCCGACATGACAACTGTAATGGTGTGAAGAAAAAATGATGCGGGTACTTCAGGCATGAGTTTCGGTAATGATCATCCGTTTTGCTTTTTTCCAATCCGCCGATTCATGAGAAACCTTCCATAAATCATGATTGCTCTGCATATTCAGCCACAGTTCCGGTGTCGTATCGAATGTTACCGACAAGCGCAACGCCATATCCGGCGTAACAGCTCCACGCCCATTTATGATTTTGGAAACGGTCTTGCGGGAAACATTCAACATGCCGGATAGAGCCGAGATGTTGAGGTTCAGCGGCTCAAGATAATGTTCCTTCAAAATGATGCCCGGATGAACAGGCTGCCTTTTTTTTGCTCTCATGGAATTATTGTAACCCATGTGGTTACAAATGTCAAGAACTACCTTTTATGCTGGATCGCATCTTTAACCTTTTCTTTTCAGGCCGCACGATGCTCCCGGCCGGACTTTTCCGGGTAGTATTCGTAATTACCATTGTATGGGTCACGGCTCAGCTCCGCGTTCAAGAAAAATATGTTGCAATATGCGACAATTTATGCAAAAATATTTGTAGTTTCAAGATTGGAGGTGACATATGTCAATAGCAATAAGAATATCCGATCCTCTAGCTAGGAAAGCAAGAGCTCACTCCCAGGCTTTGCATAGGTCACTAGCGGGTCAAATTGAATACTGGGCAAAAATGGGCGAGATACTCGAAGACAATCCAGATCTTTCTTTTTCATTTGTCCAAGAAATTCTTGTGGGGCGTGAGCAGGCTGAGGCTGGGGAATTAACTCCCTACGAATTCGGTAAAGGGAAATAAGTTGGAAATTGAGATAGTACAAACTCCATTTTTGCCAAACAGAAAAAAAAGTTAAAAAAGAACCAAATCAAAGATTTGGATGAGGCTGTCCAAGAGATTGTTAAACACCCCGAAATCGGAGAAAGAAAGATAGGGGATCTTGCCGACATATGGGTATACAAATTTCGAATGGTCAAACAAGAACATCTATTGGCATATCAGTGGGATAGTGAAAAACGTATCTTGATTGCATTAGGTGTGCATGAGAACTTTTATAGAGATCTGAAGAAATATAAGAATTTTTAACAATGCGCTGGAGCTGATTGTTCGGCTACGTCTCACAACAACTCAGCTCCGCATTATTCTGCTTTAACTACAAAGCGCCAGAGGGCCTTCCGGTGCTGTTCCTTGGCGTAATCAATGCCTATTCTGGGTGTGGCTGTAATCAGCTTTGCGGGAATGTTCTTGTAATCTTCGACCCATAGTTGATCGCCGGAGGTTAAATTCCAGCCGTTTAAAGATTTATCTATTCCCAGCGCCTGGCAGAGTTTTGCGGGGCCTTTGGTAAGTTCGGGGCCTTTGCGTTTACGGCGGGCTTCCATCTCTTCTAATCCGGCAATAGGCAATATCGCTCGTATAAGCACCGCACAAGGCTTGTCCTCAGCTTCAGTTACCATGTTTAGCAGATAGTGCATACCATAAGTGAAATAAACATAAGCATGGCCCGGCGGGCCGAACATGACACTATTTCGTTTTGTCTTCCCCCTGTGAGCATGGCAAGCGCTGTCTTCCTTGCCGCAATAGGCTTCAGTCTCTATGATCATTCCGCTCAGTTCAAGTCCGCCGATCTGCCGTACTAACTTTTTTCCTATGAGCGCGCGAGCGACTTTCAAAGTGCCAGGCTCGTAAAATGTTTTATTCAATATAATCATGATAGCGGTAGTGATTCACTTTTTTAATATTTTTGTTAGCAATTATTTTTTACTATCATGAATTGATATAAAGTCAATTCTAGTATATAAAACATCAGCAATAATTTTCTTGTGCGAAGTATTATTCGCAGTGTATATTATTTTACACAGGAAAAGCGTTGCTTTTGCTAAAGATGGTATTTCTGCTTGGTAAAAATAATAAATGTATTCAGGTGATTGTAGCTTTGTTTAGAGTTGTGGTCAAATGGCATAACTTGTGCTTTTATCAGGGCATCTATCAATATGGTAAATATTTTGAGATAGCTTTTTGCAGGAAGGTTTTTCCATGATAGAAAGTAAGAGTATAGTGGCTGTTTTCCCCGGGCAGGGTTCCCAAAGAACGGGAATGGGGAAAGATTTCTATGAGCAGATTCCTGTTTGCCGCCAGACGTATGAAGAGGCTTCCGATGCCTTGGGACTGGATGTTTCTTCAATTTGTTTTAATGAGGATGCTCGTCTGAATTTGACCGAGTATACCCAACCATGTATCATTACAACAGAGATTGCCATGCTGCGGGGCTTGTCCCAGCGTTTTGATTTTTCCGCCCAGTGGTTTGGCGGCCATTCTTTAGGAGAGTTTGCCGCGCTTATTGCCGCCGGTGTAATGCCTTTTGCCGAAACCGTAAAGATAGTTAGAACACGTGGCAAACTAATGCAGGAAGCAGTGCCTGTAGGTATAGGCTCAATGGCCGCGGTTATCTCTGAGAACATTGACATTAACATGCTTAAAAAGTTATTGGAAAATTTACCGGTTGATATCGCCAATATCAATTCAGCCAATCAGGTAGTTATCAGTGGTGAAGCCACAGCGCTTCCGGAAATAGAGAAAAAAATGGCACAAGTTTTCCAAACCGGTAAACCGTATAGATTTGTTCAATTGAATGTCAGTGCTCCCTTTCACAGCCGCATCATGAAAAAAATCGAAGAACCATTTTTTCATACTTTGAAGGAAGTCGGAGGGGATCTAAAACCACAAAACGCTCCTAAAGTAACATCAAATTTTACCGGTAGTTTCCACAAAAATGATGTTGCATCAATAAGGGGGAATCTGGTAAACCAGCTTAGCAATACTGTAAATTGGCGCGAAAACATGCTATGTTTAGCCGCTAAGTCCGAGGAAGTATTCGAGATTGGTCCGGGACGTCCTCTGCGTGAATTTTTCAAAACAATCGGTGTGACCTGTCAATCGATCACCGGACTGGCCGCAGCTGAAAAAGTCTTTGCTGGTGCGAATTAATCCAATTACAATTATTTTCAATTAAAAATACTCGAGAATGTATTTAAGAAGGTAATTATGAAAAGTACAGAAACGGTTCCATCAAATCCTATAAAAATCCAGGAAGAGTTCTATAAGCTTATATATAAAATTTTGAGAAACGAAAGGTTGCCATATGGATTTTAGCTTTAGTGAGAATCAATTAATGTATCTGGATACGGTGCGAAAATTCGTGAAAAATGAAATCACGCCGCATATTTTAGAGATGGAAAAAGCTCACAGTTTCCCCTGGTCTATTATTAATAAAGCCTGGGAAATGGGCATAATTAATTTATGCATTCCCGAGTCAGTCAAAGGTTTTGAGATTGATACGATATCTTCAGCATTGATCATTGAGGAAATTTCTTACGGTGATACGGGCATCTCCACTTCGGCGATGTGCAATGATCTGGCCAATATTGTCATCAGCCAGCATGGGACAGAAGAACAAAAAGAATTATTTCTGAGGCCTTTCGTGGAAAAACCTCTTCTGGCTTCCTTTTGTTTAACTGAACCTGGTGCCGGTTCAGATAATTCGATGATGACGACTTTCATTGCCAAGAAAGATGATGGAACTTATGTTTTAAACGGCTCCAAGTGCTTTATTACCAATGCCTCATATGCTTCACAGTATACGGTCCTTTGCAAAGTGGGAAAACCGACGAGCAATTTTATGGCTTGTGTAATTATTCCAGTGGAACATATCACTGCTGCTGATATTCCAGACATTGGAAATTCAACAAGAGAAATACAAGTTCCGACAGGCGGCAAAATAGTTATTGGTAAACCGGAAGATAAATTAGGGCAGAGGCTATCTAATACTGCCAGTGTTACTTTTGAAGATGTCATTATTCATCCGAATCAGATTATTGGAGACAGGCGTTTCGGCTTCAAATATATTATTGACGTTTTGGACTTTGCCCGGCCGATGGTCGCTGCAATTGGTCTTGGTTTGGCTAAAAGAGCGTTTGCCCTTACACTGAATTACACGCGTGAACGCAAACAATTCGGCCAGAGAATTTGCGATTTGCCGGTGGCCAGAGATATGTTGACCACAATGTGGAAGAAGGTGGAACTGGCGGAAATGGCACTTTTGAGAGCCACCTGTAAAATTCAGGAAAAAGCAACCGATGCCGGGATATATGCTTCTTTGGCGAAAAACACGGCAGCGGAAGCGGCTGTTTTTTGTTCAACAGAAGGTCTTCATTTGCATGGGGGCTATGGTTTTACGACCGACTACGAAATTTCCAAACTTTCTCGCGATGCCCACATTATAGATATTTATGAGGGTGTGCGGGAAGTGCAAAATATGATTATCGGACGGGAGATAGTTTAAAAATGCTTTATCTTCATTCGATGGGACATTTTAATCCCGATAGCATTATTACTAATAAGTTTTTAGAAGATCTGGATATCGGTACCAGCAACGAGTGGATATTGGAGCGGGTCGGTATTCAGAATCGCCGTACAATTCTGCCGCTGGACTATATTAAGAAAACAAAAAATGTTGATCCGCGGGCTGCCTTTGAAGCCAGAAAATACAAAAATTCCCAGATGGGAGCGGCGGCAGCCCGAATGGCACTTACGCGCGCTTCGTTGAAACTGGAGGACATCGGCATGATAATCGCCGGTTCTTCTTCTCCGGACAACATTGCCCCCGCGGAGTCGTCGGCTATCGCGGCCGAGCTGGGTATTGATGTTCCCTGCTTCGATATGAATTCAGCGTGCAGTTCTTTCGGTATGCAGATTAATTTTCTTTCCAAAATGCAGCCGGAAGCGCTTCCTCCTTACGTGCTGGTCGTCGATTCGGAAACTCTGACCAAAGCAGTGGATTATTCCGACCGCGCTACCGCTGTCTTATTCGGTGATGGAAGCGCAGCGGCGATTGTATCCACAAAAGCTCCGTCGCGCGTATCATTTGTTGATTGCAGTTACGATTCGCGGCCATCGGCCTGGGGGAAAGTTGGTATTACTTGGGGATGGCGTTTTTATCAGGACGGTAATGCCGTGCAGAAGTTTGCCATCCGCAAGACATCGGAAGCCGTAAAACTGCTTCAAGACAAATTTGCTCCGGAAGCGAAAAGGTTTATCTTCATCGGCCATCAGGCTAATTTATTAATGCTCAAAACGGTATGCGAACGAATAGGTATTCTACCTGCGCATCACTGGTACAATGTTGATCAGTTCGGCAACACAGGTTGTTGCAGCGCTCCTTCTGTTTTAAGCGCGCGCTGGGATCAGATTAAAGAGGGTGATCGTATTGCCATTTCTATAGTGGGAGCGGGGCTTTCCTGGGCGCAGATGATGCTGAAAGTGGAGGGGGGGCAATGATGGAAAAACCGGTCGCATTGGTAACTGGAGGAGCTACAGGCATTGGGGCGGCATGTTGCCGCGCCTTGGCCGCAGAAGGCTTTCAAGTCGGGATTCATTACCGCAAAAGCGCCGAGCGGGCGCAGAAATTACTGACAGAAATAAAAGCAGGCTTTTTAATTCAAGCCGATCTTACCAATATGGAACAAATTGAAGCGATGGTTTCAAAATTAAAGGACATTACCGGACGTGTTGATGTTTTAGTCAACAATGCCGGCCGTTCGATTAATGCCGACATTTTTTCAATGAAGATAGATCAATTTGATGAGCAGCGGGCGCTGACACGAGGCATCTGGTATTTGACGAAAACAATCCTGAGACAATTCATGCTGAGGAGTTCCGCAGGCCGCATCATAAATATTTCCAGTGTTGTCGGCCATACCGGCAACGCCGGTCAAATTCCCTATACGATGGAAAAGGCGGCGCTGGATGCATTCACGAAGTCTTTGGCACAGGAATTACAGGGGCGTAATATCCTGGTTAATTCCGTCGCTCCCGGTTTTGTTGCTACCGATATAACTGAGAAATTGCCGCAAGAAGCAAAAGATAAGATCATGGCTAATATCACTTTGGGCCGCATTGGTAAACCGGAAGAGATTGCGGAGGTCGTGGCTTTTCTGGCTAAAAAAGGCACCTACATCACAGGCAGTGTAATCCATGTCAATGGAGGCCTTTATGGTGGCTGATGCCGCAATCAAACAAGAAGTATTAGGGCTTGTGCCGCAACAGGCGCCGTTTCGCTTCATTGATGAAATTATCAGTCTGAATGAAGAGGAGATCATCGGTACATACCGTTTTCGTGAAGATGAGTTCTTTTACCGTGGACACTTTCCCGGACGTCCGATTACACCGGGAGTAATTCTGATCGAAACGATGGCGCAAATCGGCGTTGTTGCTTTTGGCATGTATCTTCTGGCTTGTCAGAAAAATGTAAGGCCCAGTCAGTTGAACGGTCCGCTGAGTTTATTTTCTCTAGCGGATAACATTGAATTTAAAGGAATAGTGTCTCCGGGGGAAAGAGTAATTGTAAAAGGCAGAAAAATATATTTGCGTAAAGGCGCGCTGAAAGTGGACGTTAATATGGAAAGAGAGAATGGCGAAGTGGTTTGTGTGGGAAAATTAGCCGGAATGGGAGTGGAAAAATGAGAAAAAGAGTGGTTGTTACAGGCATGGGTGTCGTCGCCCCCAATGCGCATGGTATTGAAGATTTTGAGCAGGCGCTGAGAGCGGGCCGTTCCGGCATTCGTTTCCAGCCTCTGCTGGAAGAACTGAAGTTTGGTTGTCAAATTGCAGGAGTGCCGGAAAATTTTGATGCTATCCGTAAAAGTTATTTTGATCATGAAAAGCTGATGTCGATCAATGATAATATCGGTTACGCATCAGTTTCCGCAGTGGATGCCTGGAAGGATGCGGGATTCAACCTGCCGGAAAGTGGCGATGATAATGTCGATTGGGATACAGGTGTTATTGCCGGTTCAGGCATCGGTGGCATGGACACGATAGCTCAAAATCTCGTGCCGATGATTAACGAAGGCCGAGTGAGAAGACTGGGCAGCCGTATTGTTGAGCAGGTGATGAGCAGTGGTACCAGCGCCCGCATTGGCGGTATACTGGGTGTCGGAAATCAGGTGACATCGAATTCATCCGCTTGCAGTACCGGCAACGAAGCCATTATTGATGCCCTCTGGCGGATCAGAATTGGTCTGGCAAAGCGAATGATCGCCGGCGGTTCAGAGGGCGCCACCCCTTACATCTGGGGAGGATTTGACGCCATGCGGGTAATTTGCCGTAAATATAATGATAACCCGACTGCCGGTTCAAGACCACTTAGCGCCAATGCCTGTGGCTTCGTTCCGGGATCCGGTGGCGCAATGCTTTTACTCGAAGATCTGGAAACCGCATTAGTCCGGGGAGCCAGAATTTATGCGGAAGTCATCGGTGGTGCTGTTAACAGCGGTGGTCAAAGGATGGGAGGTTCAATGACCGCTCCCAATCCCGAAGGTGTAAGAAAATGCATTCGCGCTGCAGTTGCTGATGCCGGCATTAATCCGGCACAAGTCGATGCCATCAATGGCCACCTGACGGCCACCTATGCCGACCCTGGCGAAGTGAAAAACTGGGCAGCGGCATTAGAGCGCACTCCGGAGAATTTTCCTTACATTAACTCGACAAAGTCATTGATTGGCCACTGTCTTGGCGCTGCCGGAGCCATTGAAAGTGTAACCACGGTGCTTCAGATTTATAAGGGATTTCTCCATCCCTCGATCAATTGTGAAGACGTGCACCCGGATATTGCGGAATTTGCCGCAAAGATTCCGCATCAGTGTATGGAATTTCCTGATTTAAAGATTGTTGCCAAAGCCGGTTTTGGTTTCGGGGACGTGAACAGCTGTATCATATTTAAAAAATGGGAAGAAAAATAATTATATTAAAGGAGCTTATTTAGCATGGATGACAAAAAGATTTTTAACGAAATGGTTAATATTTTAAAGGCTTACACTAAGGATGTAACACTTTTGGAAAAGGCGACGCTGGATACGCACATATTAAATGATTTAAAAGTCAATTCCGCTCGTCTAGTAGATGTGATCATTAAATGCGAAGATGTTTACGGCATCAGCATTGATGATGACGAGGCGGACAAAATTCGCACCATTGGGGATGCGGTAAAGGTTGTAAAACAAAAACTCGGGTAAAAAATTATGGATACAAAATCCAAAACAGCTCTGCATTTGCAGGAATTTTTAGGGCGAATGGCAATTTTTTTTATTGCGCCTTTCTACTTTTTAATTGCCCGGATTCTATTTTATCGGGTAAGAAATCTGCAGGAAATCCGTCGCCAGTGCGATATTGAATTCTCCAGGCATAAGGGGCCGTGGATAATCTGCGCCAATCATTTAACCATGATTGACTCTTTCATCCTGGACTATGCGACATTCAGCCTGCCTGAGCATGTAACCCTTTACAAGAAGCTGCCCTGGAATCTGCCTGAAAGAAGCAATTTTCAAAGCAACATCATTCTCGCAGTGCTTTGTTATCTGTCCAAGTGCATTCCGATTGANCGCGGGGGCCCCAGGGAAAAGATGAAAAAAACTCTGGACAAATGCATATACCTTTTGCGCAATGGCCACACAGTAATGATATTCCCCGAAGGCGGCCGATCGCGCACCGGAAGAGTTGACAAGAATAACTTTTCTTATGGAGTGGGGCGCTTTATTAAAGACGTTGAAGACTGTAAAGTCATGTGCATCTATCTACGCGGCGATAAGCAGCGCAGCTACAGTATTATTCCCGCTTGGGGGGATAAGTTTTACGCGCAGGTGGAAGTGTTTAAACCGGCGCCGGTGGAAGAGACGGGTCTGCGCGCGCAGCGGGAGTATGCAGCTCAAATCATCAACCGGCTGGCACAGATGGAGGAGAAGTATTTTGCCTTACATCGGGAACGATCTCGTGGACTTAAAGCATCCGGGAAACGCGAAAAAAAGCATGGATTCGCGCTTTCTGAAGAAAATTCTCACAGATGATGAGATTGAAATTGTTAATTTGGCGGAGAACTCTGATACAGCGCTATGGTCGTTTTGGGCTTGTAAAGAAGCTGCTTATAAAGTCATAAAAAAATCTCACAATGAAGATTCTTTCATGCCCCGCCGCTGGTCTGTTAATATCAGGTTGCAGTCAACGAAACACCCTGCATCTTCGGGCACTGAAAGTAATGACCGTCTGATAAACAATATTGGGCAACATAATCAGCCCCAAACAAGTTATAGAAAAGGTCAGGTTATTATTCCGGGAAGAGAGGCGGTATCTGTCGGCCTCTTTTCCCATCCATCCTATGTTCATTGTGTTGGTGCGGACTCTCTTTCCACACTGGATTATTTAAGCTGGGGAATAGATATTTTACCCCAGAGAGAGGATGGGCAAAACGATAATCCATCTTCATTTGCCAGGCAGTGTCTTGTCCGCAGTCTTGCCGGTTTCTTGCACTTAAACTCCAGCGATATTAAAATCAGGAGAATAAAAAAAGGGACAGTGCTTCAACCTCCAAGCGTTTATATTGGTGGCAAGAGAGCTGCAATAGACGTCAGCTTAAGCCATGACGGCAGGTTCATTGCTTATACTTTTATCTCCTGAGGTCATCTTTCATGAAACAATCAGAATAGAAAATTCAGAGACACTTCTTATACCATTCCGCTTTCAAAGGATAACGACGCTGCCAACAAAGTTAGCCAAAGAAAGCGAATTGGTATTAATGTAGCCGGAAGAAAAATATCAGTTCCAGTTATTTTATTGTCAAGTTATTTATCTTATGCTACATAATTATTATGGTTTTAATAAAAATAATTATGGTGGGTTTATTATGAAAATCGCCGTTTTGAATGGTTCTCCTAAAGGCCAGCTTAGTGTTACTCTGCAATATGTTTCTTTTCTTCAGCGTAAATTCCCGGAGATTGAATTCAAAATATTTGACGTTGCACTGAAAATTAAGAAACTGGAAGAAGATGATAAGCTCTTTCAGGATATAATCGGTCAAATAGCGGCTGCGGATGCCGTTCTTTGGGCTTTTCCTCTTTATTTTTTCCTCGTTTCTTCGCAATATAAGCGATTCATTGAATTAATCTTCGAAAGAAATTCTACTTCAGCTTTTCGGGGAAAACCAGTTGCTGTTTTGACAACATCAATTAAATTTTTTGACCATACCGCCCACAATTATCTGCGTGACATTTGCGGCGACTTAGAAATGAAGTTTTTCGGATCATATTCGGCAGAGATGTACGATCTTTTCAAATCTAAAGAAAGACGCAGACTCACACTTTTTGGCCAGTTGTACATTCAGGCGATTAAAGATGGTTCTGGGGTAATAAAAAGCAATAAACGGTTGACTAATCAGGGGATGGTCTATGAACCGGCATTACTTCCACAGATAGATACGGACAGCAAAAAAGTCTTGATAGTTGTTGACGATTTTAGAAATAGTCCTAAACTCCGCCCAATGGTGGAAAGTTTTCAAAAAGCCTTTTCGCCGGCTGCTGCGCTGGTGCAACTCAAAGATATTGATATCAAGGGTGGTTGCCTTGGGTGTTTGCAGTGTGGCCTCGATAACAGTTGCGTTTACCAGGGGAAAGATGGATTTATTGATTTTTTTAATGGGCAGATTAAAACCGCGGATATTTTATTTTTTGCCGGTTCCATTCATGACCGGTTTCTTTCTTCCCTGTGGAAATGTTTTTTTGACCGCAGCTTTTTCAATGGACATATACCGGTGCTGGAAGGCAAACAAATAGGGTTTGTTATTGCAGGATCGTTTAATCAACTTTCCAATCTCCGGGAAATTCTGGAAGCATATGTGGATACGCAGCACGCGAATCTGGTTGGATTTGTAAGTGACGATATGGGCGGTTCACCGGAAATTAATGATGCGCTGCAGAGCATGGCCGCGAGCGCCGTTATGTATAGCAAAAGAGGATATCTTCAACCACAAAAATTCTATGGGGTGGCGGGAACAAAATTATTCCGGGATGCGGTCTTTGGCAGACTGCGCGTAGTTTTCCAGGCCGACCATAAATATTATAAAAAACATGGATTTTACGATTTTCCCCAAAAGAAATACAAATGGCGGCTGATTAACAGCGCTATTGTGTCGCTTACAAAAATTCCTTTCCTGCGCCGTGAGTTTGTAAGACGCATGAAGGCAGAGATGATCAAGCCCTTTGGCAAAGTGCTGGCTAAAATGAAATAGAATTAAGGAGGGGTGATATGGACAATAAGGATATTGTTGCGTTAGTAACCGGCGGCGCGTCGGGTTTGGGCGAGGCCACGGTCATTGAACTGGTGAAAAAAGGCGCGAAGGTGGCCATAGTAGATATTGATTCGGCCAAAGGCGAGAAACTTGCGGGTACTGTTGGGGCGGATGCAATCTTTGTGAACGCCGATGTAACCAGCGAAGCCGATATCAGTAAGGCATTAAGAAAAATTATTGATACTTTCGGAAAAATAAATGTGGCCGTCAATTGTGCGGGAATAACTAATCCGGGAAAGATCATGAGCAAGAAGGGGCCGCTGCCTCTGGACTCATTCAACAAGGTGTTGCAGCTTAATCTTGTGGGTACGCTCAACGTGATCAGATTGGCGGTTGAGCAAATGATTAATAATACCCCTAATGTGGAAGGCGAGAAGGGTGTAATCGTCAATACGGCATCAATTGCCGCTTTTGACGGCCAGATTGGTCAGGCGGCTTACGGCGCTTCCAAAGGCGGCATCGTCGGCATGACGCTGCCCATTGCCCGCGAATGCGCCGATTATGGAATCAGAGTAGTCACAATCGCCCCCGGTCTTTTTGAAACGCCGCTGATGGCCGGTCTGCCGCCGGCTGTAAAAGAAGAGATGGTCAAGACCATTCCATTTCCGCGCCGTTTAGGAAAGCCTGCCGAATTTGCCAGTCTGGTTATTCATATCATCGAAAATACAATGTTCAACGGATGTTGTATAAGGCTTGATGCGGCTCTCAGAATGCCGCCTAAATAATTCCAATTCTAAATCAAAGCGCTATCTTTGTTGGCAGCGTCGTCGGCTTCCTCGACGTATTTGTAGGGAACGGTCGCGACCGTTCCCTACACGCCTCCTCCTTGCCGCCTCGATATCATCTTTGATTTAGAACTGGCATAAGTTGCTGTGAGTATAAAGCAATGATTAAAATTGATCTTTCGGTCTAAATATTATAAACAATCGACTATGAAAAAAACGGCTGCATCAAATCATAATATTTATCAGGGAATGGCACTGCTGGCTGATCCGATCCACCAGTACGTATCATTTACGGTGCCGGAAAATGGTGGAGGAGATGAAAAGACAGAGAAAGACCTGATTGATTCTGCCTGGGTACAAAGGCTGAGAAGGATTTATCAGTTGCAGAGCGCCCGCTGGGTCTATCCGGCGGCGGAACATTCGCGTTTTCAGCATTCTCTTGGTACAATGCATGTTGCCGGCGAATTCGCCAAGCATATTTACGCAAGTCTGCATGATGTCTGTAAAGATGTTCCTTCGGCCAATTATGTGGAGGAATTACTGCGTCTTGCCGGACTTCTGCATGATGTGGGTCACGGTCCTTACGGACATTTCTTTGATCAGCACTTTTTGAGCTATTGGGCATTAACCCATGAAATTATGGGGCAGCAAATTATCGTTAAAAAACTCGGAGCTGATATTTCCCGCGTCAGGCGCAGTCCTTCCGGGGCTTTTGCCCGCGGCGAAGCAATGGACCCCCGCCAGATTGCCTATTTAATTCTCATGCCCGCGGCTTCCGAAGAAAATTATCAACCGCGCTGGCTGCAATTACTCGGACAGTTGTTTTCCGGCATTTATACTGTGGATAATCTTGATTATGTTCAGCGCGATGCCTACATGACGGGTTTTTCTCTGGACATGGTCGATATCCCCCGTCTGCGATACTACACTTTCTTCACTAAAGAAGGTCTGACATTGCATCAGTCGGGCATATCGGCGCTGGGGCGCTTTCTCAATGCCCGTCTTAATTTATACAGCAACATTTATTTCCATCGGACTACACGCGCGCTGGATTTGCACTTGCAGGAGATATTTCATGAAACGATGAAGCTTATTTTCCCGGATAATCCCGCGAGAAATTTAGATAAATATCTAAAATGTGATGAATGGTTTTTATTTAATGAAGTACAGAGTTGGCTTACGCTCAAAGACACTAAAAAGCGCAAGCTCGCTAATGAATGGAAAAAGCTTCATGCCCGCGAAGTAAAGTGGAAGATGTCCTTTTCCGCGGAAATATCCATCGATCAAATTCATCGTGGCACTGGTTTTGTCAGCGCGAGAGATTATGAAGAAAAAATAAGAGAGAGGTTGCCTGCTAAATTGAGAGGCATTCCTTTCAAGGTGGATCTGGCAACCCAGGATCCTCGTCCGCTCAATCCTATGGCAGTGTCCGGTAAGAGAATTAATATTTTCAATCCGGCAACAGGCATAACATCGCCGGAACCGCTGCTGGATATTTATCGCTTTATACCCGCAAGGGTTATGCATTTCAGGGTTTTTGCGCTCACCCATGAATGTGACGAAGAAATTTCTGTGGCGGCGGAAAAAGCGTTGAGCAATACTGAAGCGTCAACACCAACGAATGTTTGATATGTTTGAAAATTCAGAAACTACAGATTTAACTCTCTTTATCCGCACTTCCGCGGAAGAAATCGCTCCGTGGAATCGCCAGCGCATTGTGGATGCTCTTGTGCGTGAAGCCGGCATCGATTATCAGCTTGCGGCCCAAATTTCTAAAGAAGTGGAAAAACAGATTATTTCTTCAGGGATCGGCCTTTTGACGACAGCGCTGGTTCGCGAACTGGTTAATGTCCGGCTAATCGAAAGAGGCCTCGAGAAAGAAAGAAGGCTGCATGGGCGTTTGGGATTTCCCCTTTATGATGTGCGGCAATTGATCCTGCACCAGAACAAAGAAAACGCCAACACTCCTCATTCCCCAGAGGGAACCAATCTAATCTTTGCGGAAGGCATCAAAAGAGAATTTTCTCTGCATGATGTTTTTTCCGCCGACGTCGGCGAGGCGCACGTTGCAGGTGATATTCACATTCACGGGCTGGGTTACATCGACCGCCCATACAGCTGTTGCCAATCTCTGGAATATCTGAAGATCAACGGAATAAATCTGCCGCAGGCGATCAATTCCGCCAAGCCCGCCAAGCATGCGGAAGTGCTTTTGGCGCACATGGTTCGTTTCAGCGCCATTCTACAGGGACATTTCACCGGCACCATCAGCTGGGATGCATTAAACGTATCATTTGCGCCTTATCTTGGTTTTATGAACGATAAGGATGTGCGACAGTTTGCGCAAATGCTCATTTATGAGTTCTCGCAACTATCGGCTACGCGCGGAGGACAGGCTCTCTATACCGATATTCACCTGTATTATGAAATCCCGTCGCACTGGGCCAAGCTTCCCGCAATCGGCCCGGAAGGTAAACTTACAGGAAAAACTTATGGCGAGTATGCGCATGATGCAAAACGCTTTGTCTGGGCGATACTGGATGTATTTAATAAAGGCGATGCTACCGGCAAACCTTTTATCCTGCCCCGACCGCTTCTGCACATAACAGAAGAATTTTGGAGGACTGAAGGTGCTGATGATTTTTTACAGCATGCCTGTGAGGTGGCCAGTCTCAAAGGCAATACCTGTTTTATTTTCGACAGAGGTGAAGATGCGCTATCCTTTGCCTGCGGCAACGCAGCTTTTAGGCAGGATGACGCTGTGAGAGGAGAACTCGACAAACCATGGCTGATGCGTTCGGCCGCCGTTCAAAGCGTAACCCTGAATTTGCCGCGCCTTGGTTATAAGGCCAATGACGATGAGGCAAAACTATTTAGTTTGTTGAAAGATATTGCCGCTACGGCAGTAAAAGCTCATATCCAGAAAAAGGACTTTATCGAAAAGCTGCTTTCTTATGCGGAACAGGGGCCGCTAGCGGTGCTGGCTATGAACAATGATGGGTTCCCCTTCTTGAGAATGAACCGCGCTTACTATATTATCGGTATTGTCGGGTTAAATGAACTTGCCCAAATTCATCAGGGCAGCCAGCTGCATCAATCCGGAGAAGCCCTGAAGTTTGGTCTGAAAGTTGTGAAATACTTGCGCGGTGAAGTTGAACGCCTGGGCAAAGAACTGGGCATGAAGATTATGTTGGAGCAGTCACCGGCGGAAACAACCGCCTATCGTTTTGCAAGGCTCGATTTAAAATATTATTCGCCTGCAGCCGGCCGTTATGTCAAAGGCGATATCGCCGAAGGAGCGATATACTATACAAATTCAACGCATTTGAATGTTTCTGCGGATATTGAACCACTGCAAAGAGTAATCCGGGAAGGTCTCTTTCATCAATATCTGGAAGGAGAAGTCATTACCCATCTGCAACTAGGCGGCGCAAATCCGGGCAAAGAAGTATTAAGTAAGTTTATTCATGATGTCTTTTACAATTCCGCCAACCGTCAGATTGACTTTACACC
>JGI24129J20441_1000189_pt1 | contig 17494 bp, 15 predicted proteins | sample BarGraNGADG00211_FD_20441 | JGI IMG/M metagenome (IMG submission 20441) | reverse complement strand
CCAGTAGTGCGGCGGCGTCCACAAGAAGATGGTCATGAAGAGCACCAACGCCGGCCACGCAAGCGAGTTGGTGACGGCAGACCAGCCGATGAGAACCGGCATACAGCCTGCGGCGCCTCCCCACACGATGTTCTGGGAAGTGCGGCGCTTGAGCAGCATCGTGTACAGACCGACATAGAGCACGATGGCGCCCAGGGAAAGGGCGGCGGAGAGCCAGTTCACCAGGAGTCCGAGCCAGAGCGTCGAGACCACCGTGAGCGCCAGGCCAAAACGTACGGCGGCCGGCGGAGAGATCGCACCGGTGACCAGCGGCCGGTTCTTGGTGCGATGCATGACCGAGTCGATATCGCGGTCCAGGTAGCAGTTCAGCGTGTTGGCAGCGGCAGCCGACAACGTGCCGCCGACCAAGGTCGTTGCGATGAGCCACAACGGTGGCAGCCCGCGCTGGGCCAGGAACATCGTGGGGAACGTCGTGACCAGGAGCAGCTCGATGATGCGCGGCTTGGTCAGGGCGAGATAGTCGGCCGCGGTCTGACCCCAGCGCGGCTGATCGGGCACCGCCGATGGAGGATCGGTGCATGGCTCGAGTGAAGTCACGGCGTCCTAGGAGTGCGGTGTGGAACGGGCGCGTGACCGGTGGAAACGGTGCGCCCATGGCGAAGGGAAGTCTAGCGCCGGCGCATGCCCTCACGAGGAAGGACTCGGTGGGACGCAGGTCACTCTCAAGGATAGGGTCGATCCGTGACTGATCACAGCACCACCGAGGCCCACGACATCGCCCCCAGCCCGAGCTTGAGACGCGACCCCTCTCTTGCCGCTCCGGTCGCCACCCGAGCCGGCTGGACCGACCTGGATGTTCGCGCCGTCGACACGGCGCGACTGCTCGCGGCTGACGCCGTCCAGAAGGTCGGCAACGGCCACCCCGGCACCGCCATGAGTCTGGCCCCGCTCGCCTACCTGCTCTATCAGAACGTGATGCGTCACGACCCCGCCGACCCCCAGTGGCTGGGGCGTGACCGCTTCGTGCTTTCGTGCGGCCACTCGAGCCTGACGCAGTACATCCAGCTGTACCTCTCGGGATACGGCCTGGAGCTGGACGACCTGAAGTCGCTGCGCACGTGGGGTTCTCTGACCCCTGGACACCCCGAGGTCCATCACACAAAGGGCGTGGAGATCACGACAGGGCCGCTCGGCTCTGGGCTCGCCTCGGCGGTGGGAATGGCAATGGCCCAGCGCCGACAGCGGGGTCTGCTGGACCCTGAGGCCGCGCCCGGCGAGAGCCCGTTCGACCACCATGTGTTCGTGATCGCCTCCGACGGCGACATCATGGAAGGCGTGTCCCACGAGGCTTGCGCCCTGGCCGGGCATCAGGAGCTGGGCAACCTGACAGTCGTCTACGACCAGAACCACATCTCCATCGAGGACGACACCAACATCTCGTTCTCCGAGGACGTGGGCAAGCGCTACGAGGCCTACGGCTGGCACGTCGTCACCGTCGACTGGCGCAGCAGCTGGAGCGGCGGCACCCACAGCTACGTGGAGAACATCGACGCCCTCCTTGCGGCGATCGAGAGCGGCAAGGCGATCAGCGACAAGCCGACGCTCGTGGTCCTGAAGACCGTCATCGCATGGCCGGCCCCCACCAAACGGAACACCGGCGCCGCGCATGGCTCGGCGTTGGGTGACCGGGAGATCGCCGCCACCAAGACCCTGCTCGGCTTCGACGCTGCACAGACCTTTGCCGTCGACGACGAGGTGCTTGCCCACGCTCGTGAGGTGAAGTCCCGCGGGAACAGCATGCATGCGGAATGGGACAAGGGGTATGCCGACTGGCGGGCCTCGCACGCCGACCGCGCCTCCCTGCTCGACCGGCTGGTGAGACAGGAGCTGCCGCCGGACTTCGCCGCCGCCTTCCCGACCTTCCCGGCGGACCCCAAGGGCATCGCAACGCGTTCCGCCTCGGGCAAGGTGCTGACCGCCTTGGCCGACGTCATGCCCGAGCTCTGGGGCGGCTCGGCGGACCTGGCCGGGTCCAACAACACGACCATGGACGGCGCGCCCAGCTTCATCCCCACGGGCAGGCAGACGGATGAGTACCAGGGCAGTCCCTACGGCCGGACCCTGCACTTCGGCATCCGCGAGCTCGGCATGGGCTGCATCCTGAACGGCATCACCCTCGAAGGACTCACACGCACCTATGGCGGAACCTTCCTGGTGTTCTCGGACTACATGCGCCCGGCGGTTCGGCTCGCCGCGCTCCAGAAGCTGCCCGTGACGTTTGTCTGGACCCACGACTCCATCGGTCTGGGCGAGGATGGGCCGACCCACCAGCCGATCGAGCACCTGGCAGCACTTCGTGCCATACCGGGCCTGGACGTCGTGCGCCCCGGCGACGCCAATGAGACCTCGGTGGCGTGGCGCACGATCCTGGAGCACACCGACCGACCGGCGGGTCTGGCCCTTTCAAGGCAGGCGCTGCCGACCTTCGACCGCGAGATGTTCGGGTCGGCCGAGGGCACGGCCAAGGGCGCGTACGTGCTGGCCGAGGGCACGGGAGACGCCGCGGGTTCTGTTCCGCGGGTCATCCTCATCGCGACGGGATCCGAGGTCAGCGTCGCCGTCGCTGCACGCGAGATCCTTGAGTCCCAAGGGGTTTCGACCCGGGTCGTGTCGATGCCTTGCCGCGAGTGGTTCGATGCTCAGGACCAGAGCTACCGTGACGAGGTCCTGCCCCCGCACGTCCGGGCCCGCGTGAGCGTCGAGGCTGGAGTACCCATGGGCTGGCGCGACATCGTCGGCGACGCAGGACGGATCATCAGCATCGACCACTACGGCGCCTCGGCCGACGCCGCAACACTGTTCCGCGAGTTCGGCTTCACCCCTGCTGCCGTGGTGACCGCAGCCCGAGAATCCATCCAGGCCGTCGGCGGTCAATGACATGAAGGACGACAACATGACTGACCACCTCAAGGAACTCTCCGCAGTCGGCGTGTCGATCTGGCTCGACGACCTGAATCGTCCGCTGATCACCGGCGGCGGACTTCAGAAGCTCATCGAGACCAGCAGCGTCGTCGGCGTGACCACCAACCCCTCGATCTTCGCGGCCGCCCTGTCCCAGGGAGATGCCTATGGCGACCAGGTCGCGAGACTGGCTGCCCTGGGCAGGACCGTCGACGAGGCGGTGTTCGCCCTGACCACCGAGGACGTCCGCAACGCGTGCGACATCCTGCTGCCGGTATACCGGGCCACCCATGGCCAGGACGGTCGCGTCTCCATCGAGGTCGACCCCCGCCTGGCGCATGAGACCGCCCCAAGCGTCGAGCAGGCCAAGGGACTCTACGCCGCTGTCGACCGCCCGAATGTGCTCATCAAGATCCCCGCCACCGTGGAGGGCCTGCCGGCCATCTCGCAGACCCTGACCGAGGGCATCAGCGTGAACGTGACCCTGATCTTCTCCCTCGACCGCTACCGCGGGGTGATGAACGCCTTCCTGACGGGACTCGAACAGGCGCGGCTGGGCGGTCTGGATCTCTCTGGGATCCACTCGGTCGCCTCATTCTTCGTCAGCCGGGTCGACACCGAGATCGACAAGCGCCTCGATGCCCTCAACACCGATGAGGCCACTGCGCTCAAGGGCAAGGCCGGAGTGGCCAACGCGCGACTGGCCTACCAGGCCTACGAAGAGGTCTTCTCGACCCCGCGGTGGGCCAACCTTGAGGCCGAAGGCGCACACAAGCAGCGCCCCTTGTGGGCTTCGACCGGAGTCAAGGACCCGGCATACAAGGACACGATGTATGTCGTGGACCTCGCGGCGCCCAACACTGTCAACACGATGCCGACCAAGACCATGCTGGCCGTCGCCGACCATGGCGAGATCATCGGAGACCAGGTGACCGGCAACTACGACGACGCGAGGAACGTGCTGGACTCGCTCGAGCGCCTGGGCATCTCCTACGCCGACGTCGTCGACGTGCTAGAGCAAGAGGGTGTCGACAAGTTCGAGAAGTCCTGGGAAGAGCTGTTGTCCGACGTGCAGGTCGAGCTCACCAAGGTCGCGCCATGACCACGGTGGCTCTGGGCGTCCTGGCCGTCGGACCGGCCGCCGACGCGGTGACCCGGCACGTGCCCCAGCTCGTCGCGGACAGGTTCGCGAGCAGGCTGTTCGCCAAGGATGCGTCGTTGTGGGGGCCAGCGGCCGAGCCCGAGTCCGCCGTCAGGCTGTCCTGGGTCACCCTCGGTCGCACCTCACGGCCCCTCGTGGGAGAGGTCGCGGCCCTGCGTGACCATCTTGCTGAGCAGGGCGTCGACCACGTCGTCCTCTGCGGCATGGGCGGGTCGTCCCTGGCACCCGAGGTCATCTGTGCAACCGCGGGTGTCCCGCTCACGGTGCTGGACTCCTCAAACCCTGACACGGTGCGCGCTGCCCTTGCCGAACGGCTTGACCGCACGGTCGTCGTGGTCTCGAGCAAGTCCGGGTCCACGATCGAGACCGACTCCCAGCGTCGTGCCTACGAGGCTGCGTTCACCCGCGCCGGGATCGACCCGACCCAGCGCATCGTGATCGTGACTGACCCGAACAGCCCCCTGGACAAGAACGCGCGCGCCGCCAGATATCGCGTGATCAACGCCGACCCGGATGTCGGCGGGCGATACTCGGCCCTGACCGCATTCGGCCTCGTCCCCAGCGGTCTGGCCGGCGCCGACCTCGAGCAGCTGCTGGACGAGGCCGAGTCCGTCGCCGACCTGCTGTCCGACGACGACGAGGCAAACCCCGCCCTGCGGCTGGGTGCCGTCATGGCTGGCACCGAGCCGCTGCGCGACAAGCTCGTCCTGGTCGACGACCGTTCCTGGATCACGGGATTCGCCGACTGGGCTGAGCAGCTCATCGCGGAGAGCACCGGCAAGAACGGCACCGGGGTCCTGCCGGTCGTCGTGCAGGGTGACTCTGACAACCCCGACCCTGAGGTCCTCTCTCCGGCCAGCGACATCACGGTGGCCCGGCTCGTCGACGACGTCGCCGACGTCGCCAATACCACCACCGACCCGTCGCGTTCTGAGGTCAGGGTCAGCGGTTCGCTTGGGGCTCAGCTCTTGCTGTGGGAGGTCGCCACGACCGTTGCGGGCCGGATTCTCGGGATCAACCCGTTCGACCAGCCCGATGTCGAGAGTGCCAAGAATGCTGCCCGCGGGCTGCTCGAAGCCACCAGCGTGAAGCCCGACCCGGCCGCCTTCACGGACGGCGCCATCGAGGTGCGCACGCTTGGCGGCGACTGGCTCAACGAGGCCACGACCGTCGCCGGCGCGCTGGACTCGCTGCTCGCCGTCCTGGACCCGCAGCATGGCTACGTGGCGATCATGGCCTATCTCGACAGACTTGCCGACGCGCCGCTGGCAGGAGCTCGACGAGCGATTGCCGGCCGAACCAAACGTCCCACCACGTTCGGGTGGGGCCCGCGTTTCCTGCACTCCACCGGGCAGTACCACAAGGGTGGTCCGGCCACGGGCGTGTACGTGCAGATCACCACCGCCCCTCAGGAGGATCTGGCGATCCCCGGCCGGGACTTCACCTTCGGCGACTTCATCTCGGCACAGGCTGGCGGCGACGCACAGGTCTTGGCCGACCACGGTCGCCCCGTCCTGCGGCTCCACCTGATCGACCACGATGCCGGCCTCGCCCAGCTGCTCGCCATGTTTGGGGAAGAGTCTCCGTGAGCCCCACCCGGGTTGCCGACGGCATAAACCCACTGCGCGACCCCCGGGACAAGCGTCTGCCACGGATCGCCGGCCCCTGTGCCTTGGTGCTCTTCGGCGTCACCGGAGATCTCGCGACCAAGAAGATCATGCCGGCCATCTACGACCTGGCCAACCGCGGACTGCTGCCCCCGGGCTTCAGCCTGGTCGGGTTCGCACGCCGCAACTGGGTGCATGAGGACTTCCGCAAGACCGTGCAAGAGTCGGTTCGTGCGCATGCCCGCACCCCCTTCCGCGAAGAGGTGTGGCTCAACCTGGCCAAGGGAATCCGTTTCGTACCAGGCACGTTCGACGACCCGAAGGCATTCGACCTCCTTCGCGAGACCGTGGAAGAGCTCGACTCGGAGCGCGGGACCAGTGGCAACCACGCCTTCTACCTGTCGATCCCACCGGAGTTCTTCCCCACCGTGTGCGAGCAGCTGCACCGCAGCGGGCTGAGCCATACCGACGAGGGCGCGTGGCGTCGAGTCGTCATCGAGAAGCCGTTCGGTCACGACCTCACGAGCGCCCGCGAGCTCAACGCGATCGTCGGGGCGGTCTTCGGCCCGGACTCGATCTTCCGGATCGACCACTACCTGGGCAAGGAGACGGTCCAGAACCTTCTGGCGTTGCGCTTTGCCAACCAGATCTTCGAGCCCTTGTGGAACGCCAACTACGTCGACCATGTGCAGATCACGATGGCCGAGGACATCGGGATCGCCAGCCGCGCGGGATACTACGACGGCATCGGCGCTGCGCGTGACGTCATCCAGAACCACCTCCTCCAGCTGCTGGCGCTGACTGCCATGGAGGAGCCGGTCTCCTTCCAGGCGCACGACCTGCGCGCCGAGAAAGAAAAGGTCCTCTCGGCGGTGCGGCTTCCCCCCGATCTGTCAAAGTCCACCGCTCGGGGTCAGTACGTCGAGGGTTGGCAGGGCGGCGAGCTGGTCGTTGGTTACGTCGGCGAGGACGGCGTCAAAGCGCGCTCCACCACCGAGACGTATGCCGCGCTCAAGCTCGAGATCGACACCCGTCGTTGGGCTGGCGTCCCGTTCTACCTGCGCACCGGCAAGCGACTGGGCAAGCGCGTCACCGAGATCGCGGTGGTCTTCAAGCGCGCGCCGCACCTGCCGTTCACGGAGACCGCCACCGAGGAGCTCGGCCAGAACGCGATCGTGATCCGCATCCAGCCGGACGAGGGCATCACGATGCGTTTCGGCTCCAAGGTGCCCGGATCAGCCATGGAGGTGCGCGACGTCAACATGGACTTCGGCTACGGCATCGCTTTCACTGAATCCAGCCCCGAGGCCTACGAGCGGCTCATCCTCGACGTTCTGCTCGGCGACCCACCGCTGTTCCCTCGCCACGAAGAGGTAGAGCTGGCGTGGAAGATCCTTGACCCGATCGAGGCCTTCTGGGCCAAACATGGACGCCCCGAGCCCTACCCTGCCGGTGGCTGGGGTCCGGACACCGCCGACGACATGATGCGCCGCGACGGACGCACCTGGAGGAAGCCATGATCGTCGACCTTCCCAGGACCACGACCTCGGCCGTCAGCCGGAAGCTCGTCAAGCTGCGCAACGACGTCGGCGCCGTGGCACTGGGACGGGTGCTCACCCTGATCATCGTGGCCGAAGAGACCAACGCGGCCAACGAGGCAATCGAGGCAGCCAATGACGCCAGCCGCCAACACCCCTGCCGCATCGTCGCCCTGGTCAGCGGCGCCAAAGTCGGCGCCAGCCGGCTCGATGCCCAGATCCGCGTCGGAGGCGACGCGGGAGCCAGCGAGGTGATCGTCCTTCGAACCCATGGAGCGCTCGTCGCACACGGCAACAGCGTCGTGGTCCCGTTGCTGCTTCCTGACTCCCCAGTGGTCGCCTGGTGGCCGAAGTCAGCCCCCCCTGATGTCTCAGCTTCGGCGATCGGGCAGATGGCGCAGCGGCGGATCACCGATGCCGCTGAGGTCAGCCAACCGCACAAGGAGCTGCAGCGACGTGCGGACAGCTACCAGCCCGGTGACACTGACCTTGCCTGGACCCGCATCACACTGTGGCGTGGCCTACTCGCCGCGGCTCTGGACCAGGCGCCATACGAGCCTGTCATCGCCGCAACCGTCACCGGAGCCAGCGACTCCCCCTCCGTCGACCTGATGGCCGGATGGCTGGCCGAGGCGCTCAGGTGTCCGGTGACGCGCGAACGCACCAAGGCCGGCACAGGTCTGACGAGCGTCCGGCTCGAGCGCCGCAGCGGCAACATCGAGATCATCCGCCCTCATGGCTCCGTGGCAACGATGGCTCAGCCGGGCCAACCGGTCCGCCGGGTCACCTTGGGGCGCCGAGAGCTGGCCGAGTGTCTGGCGGACGAGCTGCGTCGGCTGGACCCCGACGAGATCTATGAAGAGACCCTGACCAAGGGGCTGGCCCGGCTGGCCGGCAACACGAAGAAGACAACACCCTCTCCACCCCGAAAGGCGGGCAGTCCCTCGTGAGCCGCGCACCCATGGTCGTTGTCCATCACGACAGGCGCGTCCTGGCCGACGCGGCAGCGGCTCGGCTGGTCACGGCCATCGTGGACGCACAGTCCTCTCGGGGAGAGGCCGACGTGGTCCTGACCGGCGGCTCCATGGGGTCGGCGGTGTTGGTCTCGCTGGGTCATTCCGCGGTCAAGGACGCCATCGACTGGCGGCGCCTGAACGTCTGGTGGGGTGACGAACGCTTTCTGCCGGCCGGGGACCCCGAGCGCAACGAGACCCAGTCGCGTCTGGCCCTGCTCGACACCGTGCCCCTGGATCCTGCCCGGGTGCACGCGATGCCCGCCGCCGACGGGCCGAACGGCCTTGACGTTGACAAGGCAGCTGCCCACTACGCCGAGGAGCTCGCCGCAGCCGCACCTCGCGGACACGACGTCCCCAAGTTCGACGTTCTGATGCTCGGCGTTGGACCAGATGCCCATGTGGCCTCGTTGTTCCCCGAGCACCCCGCCCTGCATGAGCGCGAAGCGTCAGTGATCGGCGTTCATGGGGCGCCCAAACCGCCACTCCTGAGGGTGTCCATGACATTCCCGAGCCTGTGTGCCGCCCGCGACGTCTGGTTCCTGGTCGCCGGCGCGGATAAGGCCGGCGCCGTCGGTCTCGCCCTCTCGGGGGCCGGCGAGCTGCAGGCGCCGGCAGCCGGCGTGACCGGCATACGGTCCACCACATGGCTTCTCGATCACGACGCAGCCACACACGTGCCCAAGCCGCTGATCCGTCAGGCCAGCCGCTGACCCGACCGCGGCTGCTAGGTGATCAGTCCGCGGTCTCGTAGCGACTGAAGCGCCTCGTCGAGGATGGCCTGACCATCGGTCTCGCTGCGGCGTTCCTTCACATAGGCCAGATGGGTCTTGTACGGCGCGTTGTGATTCGCGGCCGGCGGGTTGGCCTGGTCCTGGCCGGCAGGCAGACCACAGCGNGGACAGTCCCAGATCTCNGGAACGGCCAGACCGGCCTCCTCGGCAAAACTGGGAGATGTCTCGTGACCGTTGCTGCACCAGTATGAGATGTGGACGCGAGGGGCGGCATCGCCACGCTCGGCCTCACCCATCGGGCCGGCGCCGACTCGGCTACCCCTGATCGCGTTGCCACTTGCCACGATGTTGCTCCTTGGAATTCACGACAGCCCGGACAGGCGGGCAGGGGGTGGGCTAGCTGCCGAACCGCTCGATCAGCTGAAGTCCGACGATGGCGGCGCCCCAGACCAGGCCCAGTGCAACGGTGAACCGGTCAAGGTTGCGTTCGGCGACCGACGAACCGCTCATCGTGCTGGACATGCCCCCGCCGAACATCTCGGAGAGGCCACCGCCCTTGCCCTTGTGCAGCAGAACCAACAGGGTCAGCAGCAGACCGCCAATGACCAACAGCACCTGCAGCCCGATCTTCACGGCATTCACGAAAGTAAGACCCAATCTCGTTCGGCATCAGTCGGTCGCACGTAGCACGGCCAAGGACAAACACTACCTGACGACCTTCCCCCCACGCCCCGACTCATGATCACCGGCGTGGGCTGCGCACGTTACTCGTTCAGCTGGCGGTGATGTGGTCGCGGTAACGGCAGATCGACACGAACTCTTCGGCCACGATCGAGGCGCCACCCACCAGTGCTCCGTCGACGTCGGTCTGGGCCATGATGGCGGCCACATTGCTTGCCTTGACCGAGCCCCCGTACAGGATGCGAATGCCATCCGCGGTGTCACCGGAGTAGAGCTCGGCCAACCTCGTGCGGATCGCCGCACAGACCTCCTGCGCGTCCGCCGGGGTCGCCACCTCGCCCGTGCCGATGGCCCAGATCGGCTCATAGGCGATGACGATCGAGCGCACCTGCTCGGGGGTGACACCGTCCAGGGCCGCGTCGATCTGTGCAAGCACGTGCTCAACCTGACGTCCCTCTTTGCGTACCTCAAGGCCCTCGCCGCAACACAGGATCGGGGTCAGCTCGTGCCTGTATGCCGCCTTGACCTTCGCAGCCACCACGGCGTCATTCTCGGCGTGGTGCTGGCGGCGTTCGCTGTGGCCGACCGCGACATAGGTGCAGCCAAGCTTGGAGAGGAACGCNCCCGAGATCTCGCCCGTATAGGCGCCGGAATCATGCACCGACAGATCCTGCGCCCCATGCTTCAGAAAGAGCTTGTCNCCCTCGATGAGCGTCTGGACGCTGCGCAGGTCGGTGAACGGCACCAGAACCGCCACCTCGACCGCGCTGTAGTCGTGCTTGGCATCGCGCAGGGTCCAGTCAAGCTTCTGGACCAGGTGCGTGGCCTGGAGATGGTCGAGGTTCATCTTCCAGTTGCCCGCCATCAGCGGGGTGCGGTTGCTGGTTGCCATGAGGGTTCAGTCCTCCAGAACTGTAAGACCGGGGAGAACCTTGCCCTCGACATACTCAAGGCTGGCACCTCCACCGGTCGAGATGTGCCCGAACTGATCGTCCGAAAAACCGAACTGGCGCACTGCCGCTGCCGAGTCGCCGCCGCCGATGACCGTCAGCGCACCGGTCTTGGTCACCGCTACCACCGCCCGCGCGACTGCCATGTTGCCCTCGGCAAACGCCGCCATCTCGAAGACGCCCACGGGGCCGTTCCAGAACACCGTTCGAGCGCCGGCGATCTTGGCCGCAAAGGTCTCGCACGTCACCGGGCCGATGTCCATGCCCTCCATGTCGGGCGGGATCTGGTCGGCCGGCACGGTCTTGTGCGCTGCGTCCGGGGAGAACTCCGAGGCGACCACCACGTCGGTCGGCAGGACGATCTCGACTCCGCGTTCCTTCGCCTGAGCCAGATAGCCCTTCACCATGTCCAGCCGATCCGCGTCGAGGAGGCTCTTGCCAACCTCGTACCCCTGCGCCGCCAGGAATGTGTAGCTCATCCCGCCGCCGATGAGCACGGTGTCGGCGAGCTTGAGCAAGCTCTCGATCACGCCCAGCTTGTCGGCGACCTTGGCACCACCGAGCACCACCACGAACGGCCGTTCAGGCGACTCGGTGAGGCGCTTGAGCACCTCGATCTCGGCCTGGACGAGCCCCCCGATGGCATGCGGCAGTCGCTGCGCGACGTCATACACGCTGGCATGTTTGCGGTGCACGACGCCGAACCCGTCGCTGACGAACACGTCCGCAAGAGACGCAAGCTCATCAGCGAAGGCACCACGCACGGCGTCATCCTTGGATGTCTCGCCGACGTTGAAACGGAGGTTTTCCAACAGAGCAACCTGCCCGTCGGTCAGCGCGGCGACAACGGCCCGGGCGGACTCCCCCACCGTGTCGGTGGCGAAGGCGACAGGGGCGCCGAGCAGCTCCTCGAGCCGCTTGGCCACGGGCGCAAGGGAGTACCTCGCCTCGGGTGCCCCTTTGGGTCTGCCGAGGTGGGCGCACACGACAACGCGTGCGCCCGCCTCGCTCAGAGCCTTGATGGTGGGCAACGAAGCCCGCACCCGACCGTCGTCGGTGATGGTGGTGTCGGCGTCCTGAGGGACGTTCAGGTCACAACGGACCAAGACCCGCTTGCCGCGCAGGTCACCGGCCGCGATCAGGTCGAGTGCGGTCTTCATCGTGCGCTCAGAGCGTCTTGCCGACGTACGTGATCAGGTCGACGAGGCGGCATGAGTAGCCCCACTCGTTGTCGTACCAGCCGACGACCTTGGCCATGTTGCCGTTGACGTAGGTAAGTCCGGAGTCGAAGATGCACGATGCCGGGTCGGTGACGATGTCCGTCGAGACGATCGGGTCCTCGGTGTAGGACAAGATCCCCTTGAACGCACCCTCGGATGCGGCCTTGATCGCGGCGTTGATCTCTTCCTTGGTGGCCGGGGTCTTCAGCTGGACGGTCAGGTCGGTGGCCGAACCCGTGGGCAGCGGCACGCGCATGGCGTAGCCGTCGAGCTTGCCCTTGAGCTGGGGCATGACCAGGGCGATCGCCTTGGCCGCACCGGTGGTGGTCGGGATCATGTTCAGGGCAGCGGCGCGAGCGCGACGCAGGTCCTTGTGCGGGTAGTCGAGAACGTTCTGGTCGTTGGTGTAGGCGTGGATGGTCGTCATCAGGCCACGCTCGATGCCGAACGCGTCATCGATGACCTTGGCCATCGGCGCGAGGCAGTTCGTCGTGCACGAGGCGTTGGAGATGATGTGGTCCGTCGCCGGGTCGTAGTCCTGGTGGTTGACGCCCATCACGATGGTGATGTCCTCGCCCTTGGCAGGCGCCGAGATGATGACCTTCTTGGCGCCTGCGGTGATGTGCTTGCCACAGCTCTCGGCGTCCTTGAAAAAGCCCGTGGACTCGAGGACGACGTCGGCGCCGAGCTTGGCCCAGGGCAGGTTGGCCGGGTCGCGCTCTGCGAAGACGGGGAAGCTTGCCTTGCCCTCGACGGTGATCTCACCATCGCCGGCGACGACGTCCTTGCCGAGACGACCGAGGATGCTGTCGTACTTCAGCAGGTGCGCGAGAGTCTTCGTGTCCGTCAGGTCGTTGACGCCGACGATCTCGATGTCGGCGCCGGAGGCCTGCACGGCACGGTAGAAGTTGCGGCCGATGCGGCCAAAGCCATTGATTCCAACGCGAACAGTCATGTTCTTGCCCTTCTTCGTCTGCCGAAGCAGCACTGTCTCGCCTGTTTTTACAGGGATGTCGGTGCGGCCTGACCGCACGCCGGGTACGTCAACATGAGCCTAAGGGATAGCGGGAGGTAGGCGAAAACGGGCCCCATGACGGGACGCGAAAGTGACGAGAAAAGCCACCTCAAAGAGACGAGAAACCGCTGGCAGGCCTACGCGTCGAGCATGTCGGCGGTGAGGTTGGCATCCGTGCCGGCGATGCCCAGGCTGCTCGCCCGCTTGTCGGCCATGGCCAGCAACCGACGGATCCGGCCAGCCACGGCGTCCTTGGTCATCTGGGGCTCGGCAAGCTGGCCGAGCTCTTCGAGGCTGGCCTCCTTGTGCTTCAGGCGGAGCCGGCCGGCCTCGAGCAGGTGGTCCGGGACACCATCACCCAGGATCTCCAACGCACGCTCGACCCGGGATCCGGCCGCAACGGCTGCACGTGCGGAACGGCGAAGGTTGGCGTCGTCGAAGTTCGCCAGCCGGTTGGCGGTCGCCCGCACCTCGCGCCTCATGCGGCGCTCCTCCCATGCCATCACCGCGTCGTGGGCGCCGAGCCTGGTCAACATGGCGCCGATCGCGTCTCCATCGCGGATGACGACGCGATCCACCCCGCGCACCTCGCGGGCCTTGGCCTGTGTACCCATTCGCCGTGCCGCGCCCACCAGTGCGAGTGCGGCTTCGGGGCCGGGACAGGTGATCTCGAGGGCTGAGGACCGTCCGGGCTCGGTCAGGGATCCGTGTGCGAGAAACGCACCGCGCCAAGCGGACTCGGCGTCGCAGACCGAACCGCTGACCACCCGAGGTGGCAGGCCACGGACCGGGCGACCGCGGCTGTCGATCAGCCCTGTCTGACGAGCCAGCGCCTCACCGTCCTGAACGACGCGGACGACATAGCGACTGCCGCGACGAAGTCCCCCGGCGGCCAGCACCAGGATCTCACTTCGGTGGCCGTAGATGTCGGCGATGTCCTTGCGCAGTCTGCGTGCGGCCGAAGCGGTATCGAGCTCTGCCTCGACCACGATCCGACCCCCGACGATGTGCAGCCCCCCGGCGAACCGCAACGTTGCCGCCACCTCAGCCTTGCGACAGCAAGGCTTCGTCACCGTGAGCCGACTCAGCTCGTCCTTGACCTTCGCCGTCATCGCCATGCGCGCCATCCTGCCACTCGTCTGCAACTCAGTCAGCCAGTCACTTGGATGAATTCTCACGTGCTCCTTTTCGACGGATACGGTAAGCCGTGAAACGGCCCGCCGATACCAGGGAAGATGCCATGACCTCCAGCTTCACGATGCCTGCCCCGCTCCGGAGGGCCGCCGACGAGGCAACCGGATTCATGCCTGCCGACGAGGGAACCGAGCTGTTCAACCAGGCCTGCGTTGCGTTGCTCCACGGCCCAGCCCTGGAGATCGGCACCTACTGCGGCAAGTCGGCGATNTACCTCGGCGCTGCAGCCTCACTCGTCGGCGGCACCGTCCTCACAGTCGATCATCACCTCGGCTCCGAGGAGCACCAGCCCGGCTGGGAGTACCACGACGCCNCGTTGGTCGACCCCCGGCTCAACCGGTTTGACACTCTTGGTCGCTTCCGGGAGACGCTGGCNGGNGCCGGGCTCGAAGAGTATGTCGTCGCGATCNTCGGGCGTTCAACAACCGTCGCAGCACTCTGGAACACTGCATTGGCAATGCTTTTCATCGACGGCGGGCATTCCGACGAGGCGGCGCAGAACGACTACAGCGGGTGGGCCCCGTGGGTCCGGGCCGGTGGTCGGCTACTTATTCATGACGTGTTCCCCGATCCAGCGGACGGCGGCCAGGCGCCATACCGGATCTTCAGACGGGCGCTGGACAGCGGCGCCTTCGAGGAACGAGGGGTCGTGGGGTCACTCCGTGTTCTGGCGCGTGTACGTGGCGAGGCTGGCGACCCGGTCGGCTGATGGCCCTGCGTCACGGCAACCGCAGTCATCTCCGACGATGTCCTGGATCTGTGGCAGACCCTCACCTCGGAAGAGACCTGCGCCGCCAGTGGCGTTGCTGAGGGCGTCGACGGCCAGGATCACTGCGGCCGCGGTCCAGCTGCTCTGCTCGACGGGCCAGCGGACGCCATCGGCATAGACGTACCCGGTCCAGTAGGCACCGTCGCCCTCGCGCAGGTGGTGCATCGAGGACACCATCGCGACGGCGCGATCCCGGTCGCCCACGACGTCGAGAGCAAGCGCGAGCTCGCAGGTCTCCGCACCGGTAACCCACGGCTCGTCCTCCACGCAGCGGGCGCCCAGACCGGGAACCACAAACTCGTCCCAGCGATGGTCGAGCCGCGCCATCGCCTTGCCGCCGGCCAGTGGGCCTGCGAGAACGGGGTAGTACCAGTCCATCGAGAAGCGGTCCTTGCGCTCGAATGCTTCGGGATGGAGCCGCAAGGCGTGGCCCAGCAGGCCCGCGGCCAGCTCCCAGTCCGGTTGCGACTCCCCCATCAGCTCGGCCAGCGCCAGCCCGCAACGCAGGCTCAGGTAGATGCTCGAGGAACCGGCCAGGAGCGCGGTGCCGACCGGCTCGCCGCCCACCCCTCGGGCCCAGACAATCTCGCCGCGCGGGAGCTGGAGCTCAACGACGAAGTCCAGGGCAGCCTTGACGGCCCGCCATGCCTGAGCCATCGCGCGGTAGTCGCCAGTGACCAGCCAGCGATGCCAGATACCGGTCGCGAGGTAGGCGCAGTAGTTGGTGTCCGACCCATCGTCGGTCACCCTCCCCTGATCGAACCGGATGGGCCAGGAACCGTCGGGGCGCTGGGTATTCAGCATCCAGCCGTATGCCCGATCGGCCTCGACGGGGCGACCGGCCGCCGTCAGCGCCATCGCAGACTCGACGTGGTCCCACACGTCCGTATGTCCGCCCGCGAACCACGGGATGGCGCCGTTCGGTTCCTGAACCGCAGCGATCGCCGACGCGGTGCACGCGACCTGGTCGCTGGTCAGCACCCCTGCCAGCGACGGCACGTCAGGCAACGACACTGGCACTCTCAGGCTTGCGCAGGTAGACCACGAGGCTCTTGCCGATCAGGGGATTCAGCAGCCGGTCGGCAGTGCGGGTCAGCCAGGGCTTGGACACGATGTCCCACACCAGCATCCGGTGGTACAGGTTTGGCAACGGGTGGTCCTGATTGTCAACGCCGACAGCGCATTTCAGCCACCAGTACGGCGCGTGCAGCCCGTGAACGTGGTCCGTACCGACCGCCACCAGGCCTACCCTCGCGAGCTTGTCGACGAGCTCATGCCCGGTATAGATCCGCACGTGGCCACCCTCGACCTCGTGGTAGGCGTCGGACAGCGCCCAGCAGATCTTCTCCGGGAGGTATCGCGGCACGGTCACCGCCGCTGTGCCCCCCGGCCGCAGGACCCGTGCCAGCTCGGCCATCGCCAGCTCGTCATCGGGGATGTGCTCCAGAATCTCCGCGGCCAGCACGCGATCGAAGTGACCATCGGGGAACGGCAGCTGTAACGCATCACCGGGCACGGACTCTGCGCTGCCTCCCGCGCCCGACTCGCCGGCCTCCCCCGCCTCCCGCATGGCTTGGAACATCGCGGCGACGGCGGACAGCTCCGTCTCGTCCTGGTCGAGGGCAACCACCTGTGTGCCACGGCGATAGAGCTCGAACGCGTGACGCCCGGCGCCACAGCCGAGATCCAGCACCCGGTCGCCGGGTTGTACACCCATTCGGTCAAAGTCAACGGTGAGCAAGGGTGGTACCCCTTCGGGTGTCGGTGGGCGCGCCTGTATCGATGCGTGCGTTTGCCATGACGCGTTCGTAGGCGATCGCGGTCGCCACCGCGACGGAATGCCAGCTGTACCGCTCGAGCGCCCGACGGCGTCCGGCCCGGCTCATCGCGTGTCGTCGCGCGGGGTCATCGAGCAACGCTTCGAGCGCCGTGGTCAGCTCGCCCACATCACCGGGGGTCACGAAGTCAGCGCAGAGACCGTCCTCACCNACGACCTCGGGAATAGCACCTCCTCGACTGACCACCAAAGGGGTACCGCACGCCATTGCCTCGACGGCAGGCAGCGAAAAGCCTTCGTAGAGCGACGGAACACACGCAATCTCGGCGGAACCGATCAGCTCGGCCAGCTCAACGTCGCTGATGCCGTTGACGAAACGGACCGAGTCGGTGATGGCCAGGTCCGCAACCAGGGTCTCGGTCACGCCGCCCGGGATCGGCTTGGTGACCAGAACGAGCTCGAGATCACGTTCCGTAGCGAGCTTGGCAAAGGCCTGCAACAAGGTGGAGATGCCTTTCATCGGAGTGTCAGCGCTGGCCATGGCCATCACGCGTCCGGGCACCCGCGGCAGGGTTGGGAGCCGGAACACCTCGGGGTCCACGCCCAGCGGAATCACCTCGACCCGCCCTGGGTCGACCCCGAACTCGGTCACGATGTCGCGCGCCGAGGACTGCGAGACGGTCAGGATGCTGGGTAACCTGCGGGCCACCCTGCCCTGCATGGTCAGGAAGCCGTACCACCGNCGCAGGCTGAGCCGACGCTTCCAGCCATCCGCAGCCGCAAGATCGGTACGGCGGTCGATGGTGATCGGGTGGTGGATCGTGGACACCAGCGGCAGCCCGCCTGCAAGCATCCGCAACAAGCCATAACCCA
>JGI24129J20441_1000188_pt1 | contig 17507 bp, 17 predicted proteins | sample BarGraNGADG00211_FD_20441 | JGI IMG/M metagenome (IMG submission 20441) | reverse complement strand
CCCCGCCGCATCGCGTGAGTTCTACTCGAAGCTGTTCGGGTGGCAGGTCGAGGTCAATCCCGACCCACGATATGGCGGCTATGCCATGGCCAAGGTCGGCGGCAAGGACGTCGCCGGCATCGGCCCCAAGCAGATGGCCGAGGCCCCGACGGCCTGGATGGTCTACATCGGCACCGACGACGCCGACGCGCTTTCGGCGAAGGTCCAGGCGGCCGGCGGCACCGTGATAGCGCCGCCCATGGAGGTCGCCGATCAGGGCCGAATGGCCGTCTTCCAGGATCCGTCCGGCGCCTTCATCTCGGCCTGGCAGCCGATTGCGATGGGCGGCTTCGGAACCGGCGGCCCGAACACGTTCGGCTGGGCCGAGCTGAACGCCCGCGGCATCGAGAAGGCCGTGCCCTTCTATGCGGCCGTCTTCGGCTGGGCCTCGAAGACGAGCCCAATGGGCGAGGGCCAGCCGCCCTACACCGAGTTCCTGCTGGCTGGCGAGAGCATCGCCGGCGGAACCGAGATGAACCCCATGGTGCCCGCCCAGGTCCCCAGCTACTGGATGGTCTACTTCAACGTCGGCGACGTCGACGTATCGTTCCGGAAGGCAGTCGAAGCCGGGGCTCGGGAGATGCTCGCCCCGATGGACTTCTCCGGCGGGCGTTTCGCGATCCTGACCGACCCCCAGGGTGCGGTCTTCGGCCTGTTGAAGGCTGCGGAGCGGTAGCGCCCAGCTGGTAGATGGCCGGCAGTGCGATGCCCATCGCGCGGTAAGCGCCGGCAATAGCAATCGTCGGGGCTGAGCCTGGTTTTGACGCGCCCTGAATGGCCGGCGCGAGGGGGCTTTCCGGCCTGGGCATCTGTGTGACGCCAGAGCGCGGCGGGCAAGTCAACCCGTGCCGTCGCGGGCCGGTGGTCGCTCGCGGCATCTTGGCGAGCCCGCGCTACAGGGGAGATACGGCCCCCACAGTCGGGAAGTGCGGCCCGCGGATGGGGCTATCCGTCTTCGTACCATCTCGGAACCAGTCCCAACAGGTTGCGTGAACCCAACGCGACTTGCCCTTCCGCACTCCCGTTGCCCAATGGATTTGGAGAGAGGGCACATGCCCGTCCTGCACGCCAAGTCACCCGCCCCCAGCGACGACAAGCGCTGGAAGATCGTCGAGACGCGAATGCGTCGCATAGGCGATCGCCCGGCCGCACTGATCGAGGCCCTCCACGCCGCACAGGAGGCCTTCGGCTACATCGACAACGACGCGCTCCACTACGTCGGCGACACGCTCGGGGTGCCCCATTCCCGGGTCTACGGCGTTGCGACTTTCTATTCCTTCTTCACGCTCAAGCCCGAGGGCGAGCACACTTGCGTGGTGTGCACGGGCACGGCCTGCTACATCAACGGGGCCAAGGACATCCTCTCCGGACTCGAGAACGGCCTCCACGTCAAGCCGAAGCACACGACCGAGGACGGCAAGATCTCGGTCCTGACGGCGCGCTGCCTGGGCGCGTGCAGCCTGGCGCCTGCCGTCGTCATCGATGGCGAGGTCAAGGGCAAAGTGAATGCCGCCGAACTCGTCGCCCATCTGGAGGCACTGTGAGCGAGCTGCCTGCCGCGGCGCGACCGAACCAGCGCCGCGCGAATAGCGGAGAGATTGCCAACGGCCAGCGGCGCGCGTCGGCGTACGTCTGCGAAGCCGCGAGCTGCATGTCAGCTCAGGCTCACGACATCACACTCCGGCTCGGCGAGCGCGTCGCGGAAGCCGGCCTGACCGACGTAACAGTCAAGCGTGTGGGCTGCCTGGGCCTGTGCGCCGCCGGTCCGCTCGTCGAGATCGCGGAGACGGGCGAGCTCTTCTCGCACGTGACTCCAGACAACGTCGGGGGCATCGTCGACGCCTTGAAGTCCGTGAAGCCGACCGACACGCGCCAGCCTCAGGGACCCTTCTTCGAGAAGCAGCTTCGCGTCGCAACCGAGAACCTCGGCCGGATCGACCCGGAGAGCCTCGATGACTATACCGACCGGGGCGGCTACGAAGCGCTCAAGCGCGTGCTCGGTGAGATGACCTCGACCGAGGTGCGCGACGAGATCACCCGCAGCGGCCTGCGGGGCCGCGGCGGCGCCGGCTACCCCGTCGGCCTCAAGTGGACCACGGTCGCCAAGGCGCAGGGCACGCAGAAATACGTCGTCTGCAACGCCGACGAGGGCGACCCGGGCGCGTTCATGGACCGTAGCGTCCTCGAGAGCGACCCGTTCCGCGTCCTCGAAGGCATGGCCATCGCGGCCTTCGCCGTTCACGCCGCCGAGGGCTACATCTACTGTCGAGCGGAGTACCCGCTCGCGGTGTCGCGTCTCCGGACGGCGATCCGATTGGCGCAACGTGCCGGGTTCCTGGGCAGCGGCATCGGGGATACGGCTTTCAACTTCGACGTCCAGATCCGGCTCGGGGCCGGCGCTTTCGTATGCGGCGAGGAAACCGCCCTGATCGCATCCGTCGAGGGCCGCCGCGGCACGCCTCGGCCCCGGCCGCCGTACCCGGCGGTATCGGGCCTTTGGAACTGCCCGACGCTGATCAACAACGTCGAGTCGTACGCCAACGTGCCAACGATCCTGCGCAACGGTCCGGAGTGGTACTCGAACATCGGCATCGGGAAGAGCAAGGGCACCAAGGTCTTCGCCCTGGCCGGACGGATCGTCAACACCGGCCTCGTCGAGGTCCCGATGGGCACGACCCTGCGCGAGATCGTCTACGACATCGGCGGCGGCATCATCGACGGCCGACCGTTCAAGGCGGTCCAGACGGGCGGCCCGTCCGGCGGCTGCATCCCCGCCCAGTTCCTCGACATGCTGGTCAGCTACGAATCCCTCCTCGAGGTCGGATCGTTCATGGGGTCCGGCGGCCTGATCGTGATGGACGACACATCTTGCATGGTCGACATCGCCAAGTATTTCCAGGACTTCTGCCGTGAAGAGTCGTGCGGCAAGTGCGTCCCGTGCCGCGTCGGCACGACCCAGCTGTACATGCTCCTCGACTCGATCACCCGCGGCGAGGCCACGATGGACGACCTGGCGCAGCTCGAAAGACTGGCCGGGATCATCCAGCGAACCGCGCTCTGCGGACTCGGACAGGGAGCTCCAAACCCGATCTTCAGCACGCTGCGTTACTTCCGGGACGAGTACATCTCCCACATCGTCGACAAGGTCTGTCCCGCGGGCGTCTGCACGATCACTGCGCCGGAGGTGATGGCATGACCGCCGCCGTTTTCACGTTCAAGATCGACGGTAAGGACGTCGCCGGCTCGGAAGGCGAGACCGTGATGGAGGTGGCCGAGGAAAGCGGGATCGACATCCCGGGCCTATGCCACCTCGACGGGATCCACGATCGCGGCGCCTGCCGGCTGTGCATGGTCGAGATCGCGGGCTCGCCTCGACTCACCGCCGCCTGCACGACCCAGATCGCCGAGGGCATGGACGTCACAGCCCATTCCGAGCGCCTGCTCGAGTACCGCCGGGCCGTCACGGAGATGCTGTTCCTCGAGCGCAACCACGTTTGCGCGGTCTGCGTGGCCAACAACCACTGCGAGCTGCAGGAGATGGCGGACGAGCTGGGCGTGACCCATTTCGATCTGCCGCGGATCAACCCCACGCTCGAAATAGACGCCAGCCACCGGCTCTTCGCCATCGACCACAACCGCTGCATCCTGTGCCTCCGCTGCGTGCGGGTCTGCGACGAGATCGAAGGCGCGCACACCTGGGACGTCATGCACCGCGGCCTCGAGACCCGGGTCCAGACGGACATGGGCATCCCATGGGGCGAGTCGACCACCTGCACCAGTTGCGGGAAGTGCGTCCAGGTCTGCCCGACCGGCGCCCTCTTCGAAAAGGGCCGCGCCGTGTCTTCGGGCAGCAAGCATGAGCGGCCCTTCCTGCCGTGGCTCAGGGTCGTGCAAGAGGAGCGTGGACTGTGAGCAAGCCGCGGATCGCCACCGTCTGGCTCGACGGCTGCTCAGGCTGCCACATGTCGCTGATCGACATGGACGAGCGCCTGCTCGACATCTTCGAACGGGCCGACCTCGTCTACAGCCCTCTCGTCGACATCAAGGAATACCCCGAAGCGGTCGACGTGTGCTTCGTCGAAGGCGCCGTCTCCAGCGAAGAAGACCTCCACAAGATCAAGATGGTCCGCGAACGGACCAAGACGATCATCGCCTTCGGGGATTGCGCGGTGACGTCCAACGTTCCCGGGATGCGCAATCCGATCGGGGTCCAGCCGCTGCTGGATCGCGCCTACGTGGAGAACGTGACCGTCAACCCGCAGATCCCGTCGCGGGTCGTACCGAAGCTCCTGCCCATGGCGCGGCCGGTCCACCTCGTCATCCCGGTGGACGTGTTCCTGCCGGGCTGCCCGCCATCCGCCGACCTCATCTACAACTTGCTCGATGACCTGCTGGCCGGTCGCGTCCCCGACGTGACCGGGGCCCGGTTCGGTCGCTGACGGGAGCCCACATGACCCGCGAAATCGTCATCGATCCCGTCACCAGGATCGAAGGCCACTCCAAGATCACCATCCAGCTCGACGATCGAGGCGAGGTCGTCGACGCCCATTTCCACGTCACCCAGTTCCGCGGTTTCGAGCGCATCACGCAAGGGCGCCCGGTCCACGAAATGCCAGCCATCATGGCCCGCATCTGCGGCATTTGCCCGGTCAGCCACCTGATCGCATCGTCCAAGGCCGTCGACGACATCCTTGCCGTCGAGCCGCCCCCGACCGGGGCCGACCTGCGCCGGATCGTCAACCTCGGCCAGATCGTGCAGTCGAACGCGCTGTCGTTCTTCCACCTCTCGGCGCCGGACCTTCTCTTCGGTTTCGACGCCGACCCGGCCAAGCGGAACATCATCGGGCTCGCGCGGGCGAACCCGCAGCTGGCGAAGGACGGCATCGAGCTTCGCAAGTGGGGTCAGCAGATCATCGAATGGATCGGCGGCAAGCGGATCCACCCGACCTGGATCATCCCCGGCGGCATGGCGCAACCGCTCACCGCCGAGGTCCGGGACCGGATCCTAGCCGGCGTCCCGGAAGCGATCGCGGCCGTCGAGCGGGCCATCGCCTGGTACAAGACGGACATGGTTCGCTGGGAAGAGGAAGCCTCGACCTTCGGCAACTTCCGATCGGCCTTCATGGCTCTCGTTGACCGCAACGGCAACGTCGACCACTACGGCGGCTGGCTCCGCGTCATCGACGCCGACGGCAAGTTCCTGGCCGATCGAGTCGATCCGCACAACTTCAACGACTACATCGGCGAAGCGGCGGAGCCCTGGACATACCTGAAGTCGACCTACTGGAAGGCGATGGGCTATCCGGACGGTATCTACCGCGTCGGCCCGCTCGCGCGGGTGAACGTGGCCGACCGGATGGGCACTCCGCGCGCCGACGAGGAGCTCGAGAAGTTCCGCTGGCGCGTCGGCCGCGTGGCCAGCTCGTCGTTCCACTACCACTACGCCCGTCTCATCGACACGCTCCATTGCATCGAGAAGATCGAGAGCCTTCTGCGCGGCCCCGACATCCTCTCCAAGCACGTCCTGGCGCGTGCTCAGGTGAACCGCAACGAAGGCATCGGAGTCTCCGAAGCGCCCCGAGGCACGCTGATGCACCACTACAAGGTGGACGACGACGGCATCGTCCAGTGGGCAAACCTCGTCATCGCCACGGGCCACAACAACATGGCGATGAACCGGGCCGTGCTCCAGGTGGCACGCCACCATGTCAAGGCAGACAAGCTCACCGAGCCGATGCTCAATCGGGTCGAGGCGGTCATTCGCTGCTACGACCCGTGTCTCAGCTGCTCTACCCACGCCCTGGGTGAGATGGCTCTCCGCATCCAGCTCATGGGGCCCGACGGTGCGGTCCTCGACGACCTGGCTCGCTGACCTTCGGCGAGAAGCGGGCCGGCGAGGCAGGCGCGGGCGAGCCGTAGCCCTGGGAGTCGCGGCTTGAGTCCGGGCGCGGCCGGAACGCTGATCGTCGGCTACGGCAATTCGCTGCGCAGCGACGACGGGCTGGGCTGGCACGTGGTCGCGCGTCTGGCCCAGGACGCGAGATTGCGCGGAGCCAACGTGTTGTGGCGGCACCAGCTGACGCCTGAACTGGCCCACGACGTCGGCCAGGCTTCGCTCGTAGTCCTGGTCGATGTCAGCGTCGAGCAGGAGCCGGGGGTCGTGTCCGTGCGCCGGCTCGAAGCGACCTCGAGCGCGGGATCGGCCTGGTCGCACCACCTCGAACCGGAGTCCCTCGTCGCGCTGGCGCGCGAGCTCTGGAACGCGTCGCCGGACGTGTTCGTGGTGAGCGTCGGAGCGGGATCTCTCGAGGTCGGCGAACGCCTGTCGCCGGCCGTAGAGGCGGCGCTTCCGAAGGTCGTCGAAACCGTCATCAGTCTCGTTACCGAGCACGACGCAGGGGCTTGAACCCGGCCCCATGAGCCGATGCAGGACGCTTGCAACAGCTGGCGAGTTTTTGCGTAGAATTGCGTCATGTCCAAACGACTTGCGGAAGTAGCTCGGAAGGTCGGCGTCAGTGAGGCCACGGTCAGCCGCGTCCTCAACGAGAAGCCGGGAGTGTCGGAGGCGACGCGCCAGACGGTGCTGACGGCCCTCGATGTCCTCGGCTACGAACGTCCCACGAAGCTGCGGGGCGAGCGGGCCCGGCTTGTCGGACTGGTCCTGCCGGAGCTGCAGAACCCCATCTTCCCGGCCTTCGCCGAGGTCATGGGCGCAGTTCTCGCCCAGCGGGGCTTCACCCCGGTGCTCTGCACGCAGACCACAGGCGGCGTATCAGAAGCCGACTACGTGGACCTGCTGCTCCAGCAACAGGTCTCCGGGATCGTCTTCGTCGGCGGGCTATACGCCCAGGCAGACGCACCGCACGAGCATTACGCGCGGCTCGCGGAGCGGCGGCTGCCCACAGTCCTCGTCAACGCAGCCTTCGGCGACCTGGGCTTTCCCTGTGTGTCGTGCGACGATTCCGTGGCCATGGAGCAATCCATGGGCCACCTGATCTCGCTGGGCCACTCCAGGATTGGCGTGCTGATCGGCCCGCCGGACCACGTGCCCTCTCAACGCAAGCTCGCGGCGGCGCGTGTTGTGGCCGCCAAGGCCGGCGTTTCGCTGGACGCCGACCAGATCGTGCACTCGTTCTATTCGCTTGAAGGCGCCCAGGCTTCGGCCATGCGCCTGCTCGAGGCCGGTGTCACGGGGATCGTCTGCGCCAGTGACCCGATGGCCCTCGGCGCCATTCGCGCGGCGAGACGAGCAGGCCTGAACGTGCCCAGGGACGTTTCTGTCGTGGGCTTCGACGACTCGGCGCTGATGACCTGCACCGACCCGCCGCTCACCACCGTCAGACAACCGATCGAGCCGATGTGCCGCACGGTCATCGAGCTTCTGGTGAGCCAGATCGCCGGCACGGGCATGTCTCACGATGAGCTGCTCTTCGAGCCCGAACTGGTAGTCCGAGGGTCCACAGCCCCTCCCGCCGCGGTCGCCGCCTCGGTTCGATGAGGCCGACGATGGCCGCACTCGGCCCCGCCCCGCGCCGATAGCGCGGCTGCCCGGCAGTCCGTACGCCGGGTCTGAACGCAGGCTCCTCTTGATCCCAGCACGTCAGGCTTACGACGCTGCGTTTCTGAATTGCGCCGATGCGACCAACTTACCAAGTTGGGCTGTCAAGATCTTGCGTAGAATTATAGAATAGTGTACTTTTCGCGGGCGGCCACCAAAACCCGCCCGGTGAGGCACCGGCCGCTCGACCGGAGCAGAGTCAAGTGACAGACGGGGCCCTCACAGCAATAGCACCCGCATACGCCGTTGAGACCGCTGACGAGCACTGGTGGCGCCACGCCGTCATCTACCAGGTCTACGTTCGCAGCTTCGCGGACGGCAACGGGGACGGCATCGGTGACCTCGCCGGGGTGCGATCGCGCCTCCACTACCTCGCGGACCTGGGCGTCGACGCCATCTGGTTCACCCCCTGGTACGTGTCGCCCCTGGCGGACGGCGGGTACGACGTCGCGGACTACCGGGCCATCGATCCTGCCTTTGGGTCGCTCCACGAAGCCGAAATGCTGATAGCCGAAGCTCGGAGCCTCGGCATCCGGACGATCGTCGACATCGTCCCGAACCACGTTTCCGACCAGCACGCCTGGTTCCAGGCGGCGCTCGTCTCCCCGCCCGGGTCGCCCGAGCGGGCCAGGTTCTGGTTCCACCCGGGCCGGGGAGACGACGGCAGCGAGATACCCAATGGCTGGGTGTCGAACTTCTCGGGGCCGGCCTGGACTCGGACGCAGAACCCGGACGGCACGCCGGGCGAGTGGTATCTGCATCTCTTCTCGCCCGAGCAGCCAGACCTCAACTGGAACCACCCCGACGTCCGGGCCGAGCACGAGGCGATCCTGAAGTTCTGGTTCGACCGCGGAGTCGCCGGCATGCGAATCGACTCCGCAGCCTTGCTGGTCAAGGATCCGTCCCTGCCCGAGATCCCGGCGGAGCCGCGGCCCGGCGAGCACCCCAACACGGATCGCGACGAGCTGCATGCGATCTACCGCGGCTGGCGCGCGATCACCGATTCGTACCCGGGCACCCGCATACTGGTCGGGGAGATCTGGCTGCCGGACGCCGAGCGTTTTGCCAAGTACCTTCGGCCCGACGAACTCCACACCGCCTTCAACTTCGACTTCCTGGTTCGTCCCTGGGATGCCGCCAGCCTGAAGGCGTCGATCGACGGCACGCTGGCGGCGCACGCGCCCGTCGACGCTCCCGCCACGTGGGTGCTGTCGAACCATGACGTCACCCGGCCGGTCACCAGGTACGGCCAGGAGGACTCCGCCTTTGCCTTCGCCACGAAGCGAGAAGGAACTCCGACCGACCTCGATCTGGGCCGGCGGCGCGCAAGAGCGGCCGCGATGCTGTGTGCCGCCCTGCCCGGCTCGCTGTACATCTACCAGGGAGAAGAGCTCGGACTCGAGGAAGTCCAGAACCTGCCGCCCGACCGAAGGCAGGACCCGATGTACCTGCGTTCAGGCGGCACGGACCCCGGCCGAGACGGCTGCCGCGTTCCCCTCCCGTGGGCCGGAGTCGGATCCCCCTTCGGCTTCAGCCCCGCCGGCGCGACCGCCGAACCGTGGCTGCCGCAGCCGAGCCACTGGGCAGCGCTGACGGTCGAAGCCGAACAGGGCGACCCGGACTCGATGCTCAGCCTGTATCGAACGATGCTCGCAATCCGGAGGAGCGACCCGTGTCTGGGCGGCGGCGACCTGCGCTGGCTGCCCTCGCCGGAGCAGGTGCTCGCCTTCGCCCGCGGCCCGCGGTTCATCTGCGTCGTCAACTTCTCGCCCGCACCGATTGCGCTGCCCGCCGATTGCTCGCTCCTTCTTGCCAGCGCCGAGCTGGAGGGTGGCCTCCTGCCGTCAGACGCCACCGCGTGGCTGCGTGCCGAAGGAGCCTCAACCCACGACCGCACCCTCCGGGGCCCGATAGAGGGAGGGGAATGAGGATGGAGTGATGCCTATATATGGCTCTATCTCCGGGGGCTTGAAGCTCACAAAATCGTCGAGATTCACCGACTACCGAGGTAAGTGAGGAACATGGCAGCTAAGCCCTATGGCAGGCTCAAAGGGCTGGTAATGGTCGCAATGGCCATTGCCACCGTGGGCGCCTGCAGCAGCGCAACCAGCACTCCTACCGCCACTTCCACTGCAGGAGCCGCCGGTTCGGCGAACCCGAGCAGCTCCGCGAGCACCGTCGCTCATAAGCCCGTCACTATCTCCGTCGGCGTACTGCGTCCCGGGGCCACCCAGGAAGCCACCGATGCGCTGAACCTCCAGATCAGCGAGTTCGAAGCGAAGTATCCGTGGGTCACCGTCGAGCCCATGGAGTACAACTGGACCGCCCCGACCTTCACCGCCGCGCTCGCGGCCGGCACCCTGCCGGACGTCTTCACGATCCCCTTCACCGACGGCAAGGGCCTGATCCAGCAGCACCAGATCGTCAACATCGACTCGCGCGTGCGAGCGCTCCCCTACGTGGACAAGTTCAACAAGAGCATCCTCGCCAACGGACAGGATGAAAAGGGCCAGATTTGGGCCGTGCCCTACACCGCGTACGGCATGTCGCTCACTTACAACCGCACCGTCTTCACCCAGGCCGGTCTCGATCCCAACAAGCCGCCCACGACCTGGGACGAAGTCAAGGCCGACGCCAAGATCATCTCCGCCAAGACCCATAACGCCGGCTTCGCCACGATGGCAACGGGCAACACCGGCGGCTGGCAGCTGACGACCATGACCTACGCCCTCGGCGGGCGCATGGAGAAGACTGGCGACGACGGCAAAGTCACCGCCACGCTCAATAACGCCGCCACCAAGGCCGGCCTGCAGTGGCTTCACAGCCTGCGCTGGGACGACAACTCGATGGGCGCGACCTTCGACTACGACTGGACCTCGATCAACCAGGCCTTCGCGGCCGGCCAGATCGGCATGTTCACCGGCGGCTCCGACCTCTACACCGCCATGGTCCAGAACGACAACCTGAACCCCGCCGACTACGGCGTCACGATCATCCCGCTCGCGAGCGACCCGAACGCGGGCGTCCTCGGCGGCGGCACCCTCGCCGCGGTCAACGTCGTCACCACTGAGGCCCAGCGCGACGCTGCGGTCGATTGGATCGACTTCTACTGGATGAACAAACTGCTCACCCAGGACGGCGCCGTGGCCGACGCCAAGGCGCTCAAGGCCAACAACCAAGCCGTGGGCGTGCCGACCCTGCCCCTCTTCGACAAGGCCACCTACGATCAGACCCAGGTCTGGATCAAGGACTACATCAACGTCCCCACCGACCAGATGACCCCCTTCACCTCCAAGATCTTCGACGAACCGCTCGTCAATGAGCCGACAAAGAACACTCAGGATCTCTACGCGGCCCTCGACCCCGTCCTTCAGGCCGTTCTGACGGACAAGAACGCAAACATCGACACGCTTCTCAGCGCGGCGAACAAGCAGGTCCAGACAATCCTCGACAAGGGATAGTCGACCACATGAGATGGGGGCCCAGGCTCCCGGGCCCCCATCAACTCCTCGGATAGCGCGGCAGATGACGCGCAGAAAGGCAGACACGCGGTAATGAGTGCTCCGTCTGGTTCGACGGTTGCAGTCCGCGGCAAGCTCGAGCGCCGTAGACGGCGGATCCGAGTCAGCAGAGACGGACTGAGCACGCTGGCCTTCCTGCTGCCGTTGCTTCTCGTCTTCGGCGCATTCTCCTGGTACCCAATCGTACGGTCGCTCGTCATGAGCGTCCAAGAGACGAACCTCGTCTCAACTCTCACGTTCGTCGGCCTCGACAACTTCGCCAGGGTTCTGGCCGACCCGCTGTTCAGCAAGGCCGTCTCGAACACGGCGTTCTTCGCCCTTCTCGCCCTGATCATCGGCTACCCGATCCCGCTCGTCCTGGCCGTGATCATGAGCGAGACGCGCCGCTATAAGAGCCTGCTCAGCGCCCTGGCATACCTGCCGGTAGTAATTCCCCCCGTCGTTTCGGTGCTCCTCTGGAGATTCTTCTTCGACGGCAGCCCCAACGGGGTCTTCAATACGATCCTCGGCGTGGTGGGGCTCGGGCCGGTCCACTGGCTTGGAGATTCAGGCACTGCGATGCCGTCGATCGTGATCGAGGCCACCTGGGCCGGCTTCGGCGGAACCGTGATCATCTATCTCGCCGCCCTGCTGAGCGTGCCCCGTGAGCTCTACGACGCCGCCGAGGTGGATGGCGCCTCGATACGCCAGAAGATCTGGCATGTGACGCTGCCGCAATTGCGCGGGATCCTGTTCATAACCCTGATCCTGCAGCTGATCGCCACGTCGCAGCTGTTCACGGAGCCTTTCCTGTTCACGGGTGGAGGTCCGGCCAACTCGACGTTGACCGTGCTGCTCCTGATCTACCACTACGCCTTCCAGAACAGCCTGGGCGGCGACTACGGCATGGCCGCCGCGCTGAGCGTGATGCTGGCCGCCTTCCTCGCGGTGTTCACCGCCTTCTACTTCTGGCTCACCCGGTCGTGGAGCACCACCTCATGAAGTCGCGAAAGATGGCCCGACGCCCGCACAGCGCTCCGCAGGTTCAGCGGGGCATCATCTCCGAATCGGACCGGCGCCGCCCGAAGGTGCGCTGGACCTTCCGGTTCATCAACGGCGCGACGCTGATCCTGCTCTTGATCGTGGGCCTGGGTCCGATCCTGTGGCTGGCCAAGTCTTCGATCACGCCGACTCAGGACACCCTTCGCACCCCGATGTCGCTGTGGCCGCACGGCTTCGACCTCGGGAACTTCGCGAAGGCCTGGTCGAAGACCCACATCGACCACTACTTCCTGAACACGGTCTGGATCGCGATCGGATCCTGGATCGTCCAGATCGTGGTCGCCACGACCGGCGGTTACGCCCTCTCGGTCCTGCGGCCGAGATTCTCCCGCGTCCTGACCGCCATGGTCCTCGCGACCCTGTTCGTCCCCTCGATCGTGCTCCTGGTCCCGCTTTACCTCACGATCGTCGACGTGCCGATCGTGAACATCAAGCTGATCAATAGCTTCTGGGCCGTCTGGCTGCCGGCAGGCGCGAGTGCGTTCAACGTTCTGCTGATCAAACGCTTCTTCGACAACATCCCGCGCGAGATCTTCGAGGCGGCTCAGGTCGACGGCGCCGGTGCGTTCCGGCTCTTCTGGTCGATCGTGCTGCCGCTGTCGCGCCCGATCATCGGCGTCGTCTCGGTCTTCGCCGTGATCGGAACCTGGAAGGACTTCCTGTGGCCGCTGCTGGTTCTGCCGGACCCGAACATGCAGCCACTGTCGGTGCGCCTTCCGACTCTGCAGCCCACAACGCCGCTCGACATCTTCATCGCGGCGCTGGCGATCGCCACACTGATCCCCATAATCCTGTTCCTCGTCTTCCAGCGAATGTTCCTGCAGGGCGGCGACGTCAGCGGAGCAGTCAAGGGCTGACGGGCAACCCTGACCGGACACGGCACTGTTACGCCCTCCAGCACATCTTCCCGTTCACCCCCGAAATGTATAGTGACCTGCTAATCAATCGAGTAGCCTCCGGCGGAAGACAACGACCGCGCGTGACGGACCTCCACCCGAGGTCCTGACAGAAGAACCGTCCAACGCCGGAGGAATCATGAAGACATACCGATTCTCTCGCTGGTCGCGGCGCTCGGGCTGTTCGCCACGCTCATCGCTGCGACCGCAGGCCTGGCATTCGCTTGGGCGGCACCGGGCATCGCCTCGGTCTGCACCACCGATCAGGCCGTCCATACCTGGACGGTCACTCTGGCGGTCGAGTCCGATTACCACATCGAATGGGCGGACAACTCGACGTTCACGAGCCCCACGACCATTCTGATGCATGTGGGAGCCAACTCGCTCTCGACGCCGCCGTCGGTGACCACTCTGTACGTGCGATGGGCTTCGGACCACGGCAGCAAGAGCTCGGCGGCCTGGAGCGGAGGCCCCTGCGCGACGCCCACGATCGCTCCCACGGCGACGCCGACCAGGACTGAAGTCCACGATCCGACCCCAACTCCGACCGCGACTGCCACGGCGACGGCTACTGCCACGGCCACAGCAACGGCGACAGCTACGGCCACGCCGACGGCGACGCCGACCGCGACGGCTACTCCGACCCCAACGCCGACCGACGCTCCCACTCAGGCCCTCGAAGGCGCCACCTCGGTGCCAACTGCACCCCCGGTCCAGATCGTTGAGGGCACCACCTCGGTGCCCACTGTGACGGCGCCTACCACCAGCACCGGCAGCGATCCTCGCGGCGGTGGCGGGTCTCCGCTGTTCGCCCTTCTCGTCGCGCTTGTCTTTGGCGGGTTCGGCCTCCTGGCCGTCGAATCCCAAAGACGCAGAGTTCGACGCTAGCCGCAACGCATGGTCGCAAGTGGCGGCCATGCGTGAACGAAATGACCGGCGGGCCGTGCACATGGCTCGCCGGTTTCGTTACAGCCTGCCGGCTTCGATGATGCGCTCGAGGAACTGCTGAGTTCGAGCCTCGGCTGGACGGCTGGAGATGTCGGCCGGCGAACCCTGCTCCAGGATCACTCCGCCATCGAGGAAGCACACGCGGCTGGCGATGTCACGCGCGAAACCCATCTCGTGAGTGGCGATGACCATGGTCATGCCTTGGCGAGACGCAAATGGCCATGGCCTGTGAGCGAATCGGAGGGATCGTGGTTTCGGCAGGTGTTTCACGGCGTCAGACCCCGACATGCTCTCGAACGAGCACCACGGTGGTCCGGCCGGCCAGCCATTCACCGTAGACGAGAAGGATCTTCTCGAGAGCCGTATCGACGCCCAGCCGCTCACGAACCTGGGCGTTCTCGTAGGGGAATACGACCTCGTCGATACGTCGCAGGGCGGCGTCCAGGTCGGACACGATCTTCTGGCTGCCCACGATCAGGATCACACGCCCCGCGCCCGAGACGTACGGCCCCAGCTGGCTTCCTGTGGCAGACGCGGAGACCAGGACCCCGGCGTCGGTGATGGCCGCAACGCTTCCGAGCATGAAGTCCGGGGCGGCGATGAGCTTGCGGATCTCGCGGCCCTGGGTCTTGCGATCCATCGCGAAGTAGCGAGGCCTGAGAGCGTCGTACCGACCCGGCTCCACAATGTCGGCGTAGAGGCCGATGTCCTCCAGGGTCTTCGACTTGCCGGAGTGGACTTCCGCGCCCTCCGGGATCATGCCGAGGACTACATTGCGGGCCTCCGTGGCGGTATCGACGACGATCGCCTCGATCTTGTGCCCCCGGAGCGTGGCGGCGACGCGATCGACGCGGTCGGCGCCTTCCTGGTCTCGCTCGGTCATCAAGTCTCCCGGGCGAGCCGCCGCATCGCGGCGATCATCTGGCGCGGGCTCGGAGGCGGCGGCAGCTCACTCGCGCCCTCGCTCCGGAATCCATCGAGCATGAGGCGGATGAACCGTCTCCAGGCATCGGGCGCCGCGTTTCCCACTCCCTGGACGACACCCGCATTCGCCATGAGCAGCAGGACCAGGTCCTCGAACACGAAGTCGGCGCGCAGACTTCCCTCGGCCTGGGCACGTTCGACGAGTCGAACCGCCATCGCGTAGCCGCGGGTGCGATGGGCCTCGAGCCTGTGCGCATCGGGGAACGTCCTCGTCAGCACGTCCTTCAGGCCACGATCGGCAGCCTGCATCGCGCAGACGCGTTCGACGTAGGCGCATAGGCCGGACCAGCCGTCCGGCGCCTCGAGCGCCTCCTCGGCGGCCCTGGCGTGTTCCTCGAGCCGGCGCTCGAAGCACGCCGCGATCAGGACATCGCGCGTCGGGAAGCGGCGGTAAAGGGTGGCAATGCCTACGCCAGCGTGCTCGGCCACGTCTTCGAGCGGGACGTCGAGGCCCCGCTCCGCGAAGTCCGCCCGGGCGGCTTCCACGATGCGCGACCGGTTGCGCTCGGCGTCGATCCGAAGCGGCTTCGTGGCGTCGCCGGCTCGTTCCATGGGCCCATTCTATGCCAAACGGAGACTACCCTCCAGTTGTGGTAGCGTGTGGCGCACTAACCGGAGGACTAACTCCACTTGCACCCGAGGAAGCCCCAATGAAGGCATTCGCGCTAGCCAGCGCCGAGGGACCGGCCCGGCTGATGGACATTCCGAAGCCGGAGATCGGAACGGCGGAAGCGCTCGTCGCCGTCAAGGCCGCGAGCGTCAACGGCATTGACGCCTACCAGGCCACGGGCGCCTTGGCCGGCGCGATGGAGCACGTCTTCCCGACCGTTCTGGGGCGCGACTTTGCCGGCACGGTCGAGGCGGTAGGGCCGGAATTCGAAGGCTTCGCGGTGGGCGACGAGGTGTTCGGGTTCGTCCCGGCGAGGCCGCCACTCGAGCGCGGCACCTTCGGCGAGTATCTCGTGGCCGGGCCGGGCACCGTCCTAGCGCGGAAGCCGGCCGGGCTTGGCTTCAATGAAGCGGCGGCGCTGCCGCTGGCCGGCGCTGCCGCGCTCGATCTACTCGACGCAATCGCCGCGAAGCGCGGGGACGTCGTCCTGATCGTGGGGGCTACAGGCGGCGTCGGTAGCCTGGCGGTCCAGCTCGCGGCCCAGTGCGGGTTGATCGTCATCGCCACGGCGCAGGCGGAGGAGGACGAGTTCGTGCGAGGATTGGGCGCCGCGGAAACCGTCGACTACTCCGCCGGCAGCGTCGCGGATGCGGTCCGCAGCCATTATGCAGACGGCATCGCGGCCTTGATCGACCTGGTGAACCAGAAGCCGGCGCTGACCGAGCTGGCCTCGGTCGTTCGGCCGGGCGGCCGCGTCGCAACTTCGATGAACGCGGCGGACGTGGAGCAGCTCGCCTCTCGCCAGATCGTCGGCACCAACGTGGCAGCCGCTCCGACCGCGCAGAAGCTCAGCCTGCTTGGGGAGCTGGCCGGCTCCGGAGCGCTGCGGATCCACATCCACGGCCAGTACCCGATCGACCAGGCAGACCAGGCCCTCCAGGCCTTCCGGCGCGGCACCCGCGGAAAGATCGTCGTGACCTTCGGCTGACCGGGGCTAGCCTCGGCGGCCGTGCCTCGGATAGATGATGAGCAGCCGGCCGGTCTCGGAACCCACGTTCTCGACGTCGTGCGGCACAGTCGGATCCCAGGCCATGTAGTCGCCGGGCCCCAGCTCCAGGACGTGGTCGCCCTGGGTCATCCGCCATCGGCCGGACAGCACGACATGATGCTCGTGACCGCCGTGCGCGTGCAGGCCTGTCTTCCCACCGGGAGGCGTGGCCACTTCGATGATCGATAGGTCGGCCGAGGTTCCGGCATCCACTTCGGTCGCTTCGGAGCCGCTGACCCCGGCCAACTCAGGACGGTCGGCCGCTCGGACGACCCGCGGCTGATGTGTCGACTCGATGAGCAGCCAGGCCGCTGGGACGTCCAAGGCTCGAGCGATCGCCACCAGCGCGTCCAGCGACGGGATCGCCTTGCCGGTCTCGATCTGGGACAGGTAGCCGACGTTGAGGCCGCTTCGCTCGCCGACTTCGGCAAGGGTGCGCCCCCGGATATGGCGCCAGCGCCGCGCCTCGCGGCCGACCGGCAGGCGATCGGTCTCGGTTTCGCGATCTGGATCGGCGACCACGGCGCTTGACCTCCTTCGGACCTTGTGGGAGACTTCTGGTGAAGGCAATAATGGTTGGCCTACAGCAAACTTGTCAAGCACGGCGCAGGCCCGCTAGATGCAGGTCCGCCGCGAAAGGATCGATCGGTGAACATCGCAATCATCGGAACAGGCAATGTCGGGAAGGCGCTCGGCTCGTCGCTTACCAAGGTCGGCCACCACGTCACGTACGCCGCCCGTAGCGCAGACGATACCAAGAGCGCAGCCCAGGCCACCGGCGGTACGGCCGCTGCGAGCCTCTCTGAGGCGGCGGCCGGCGCCGAGGTCGTGGTTATCGCCGTGCCCTACGTTTCGGCGGCCC
>JGI24129J20441_1000187_pt1 | contig 17526 bp, 19 predicted proteins | sample BarGraNGADG00211_FD_20441 | JGI IMG/M metagenome (IMG submission 20441) | reverse complement strand
AATGGGAATGCTCATGCGGCTTATTCTTTAATGCCCGGCGCATCCCCCAAACGAAATACACAAGTCCGAAGGCAATAAGTGCCCACGCTGCAAGGTTACCGCGAAATGACTCCACTACCACCAATTTTGTGACAGCAATTCCCAAAGCAATGCCGATAAAACCCAATAAAACAGAACTTCCCACATGACCAACACCGCACAACAAGGTTATCCATGTGGTCTTGGCCATCGACCATTTCTTAACCTTTCCCATTACAATAAAAGGAAGGTAGTGATCGGGACCAAGCAGGGTGTGCAAGAAACCAATGAAAGCGGCTGTAGTTAGTAAAATCATTAACTCCTGGGACATTTTTATGCGCTCCTTTGATCAAGACTAAATGCATCTACTTCTTTTTTAAGCCAGGTGATCCAATCCTCAATGCCCGCTCCTGTTTTGCAGGAAACTTCTATGATTTTGATATTGGGATTCAAGGCCAGAACGCGTTTCCGCAAAGCTGCCATATCAAAATCACTGAGGGACAGGTAATCTATTTTATTGACCAGCAAGACATCGCAGATGGTAAACATGAGTGGATACTTGAGCGGCTTGTCGTCCCCTTCGGGAACGCTCAGGATCATCACGTTTTTGTGGGCGCCCGTGTCGAACTCGGCGGGGCAAACCAGATTCCCCACATTTTCTATAATGATCAGATCTAAATCGTTTGCGTCCAGAGCATTGATGCCCTGGGTGACCATCGTGGCGTCGAGATGACAGAATCCTCCCGTCCTCAGTTGGATAGCAGGGATTCCCCGGGCGATCACCTTTTCTGCGTCAACCGTGGAATCAATATCCGCTTCGATTACGCCGAGCCTCACGCTGCCTTTCAGACCTTCCACCGTCCGGAGGATGAGGCTGGTCTTGCCCGAACCCGGAGAGGACATCAAATTTATGAGTAGAGTATTTGTATTGCGGAGCCGCTGCCGAACATCGGTGGCTACTTTGATGTTGTCGGCCAGGATCTCTTCTTTAACTTCGATCAGTCGAACACTTTCCATTACTGCACCTCCATGTCCCTGATATAGTATTCCCTTCCGGAAATCAGTTTGCCGTCTTTCTTTCCGCAACTCGGGCAGACAGCGTCACCAATATTTGTTATTTCCACTTCATAGGATGTGGCGCAGGAATTACACTGCAACTTGATCGGCGTCCGTTCGATCTTGAGTTTCGCGCCNTNNGCCACGGTGCCTTTGCTCAGGTAATCGAAATAACGTTGAATCCACTCGTCTTCGAGATCGCTGAGCTTGCCGACCCGAAGATTAATGGCCATCACCTTTTTGACGGCGTTCTTTTCCGCGTATGTTATCACAATATTCAGAATGCTCTCGGTGATGGGAAGTTCATGCATGCTTTTTATCTTTCGTCTCTACTGTTAAAATATTCCGCTGGCATCCAATATCACAATTTCTCATCCATGAAAGATGAAGCGGGCCAGGCATTTCAACTCTGCATAACCTTCATGAAAGCCTCCAGCCTTCCCTTTTCCTGAAGNANTTNNACNGCCATGTCCTGGATCGTCGCCGGNACNGAGGGTATCTGTTTCCTTTCGACAAGCTCGATTGCTTCGACCGTGCAGCCCGTTACACATAAGCCGCAACCTATGCACTCGGCGTCATTAACAAAAGCAACATCATCGGTAATGGTGATAGCTTTTACAGGACAGCGCTCATCTACACAGATGCCGCATCCTGTACAATCATCCTTTTGAACGAAGGCGGCATACCGGCTGGGTTCAAAGGCGTGTGGATGTTTCAACTGAGTCTTCCCCCGCAGCACGGTACAACAGCAGGGGCAGCAGTTACAGATCAGATTGGCTTTATCGGAGCTGTTGTTGCTGGTGTGGACCAGTCCTGCTTTTTCAGCTATATCCAAAACCTTTAATCCTTCTTCTTTACTGATCTGGCGGGCGAAACCGCGTTCCACCAGGAACTCACCGGCGCTTTCAAAAATAAGGCAGACTTCCTTGGGCTTGTCACATTTATCGACACTGATCCGGCAGGCACAACCGGCCAGAGCTATGAAATTTGCTTTATTGATAAAATTCTTAACTTCTTCATAAGGATGAATGCGGTCTTTCGAAGGTATCGATTTTTCGACGGCGACCACTCTCATCAGAGGTGTGGGGTTTCCGGCAAATGAGCTGCCCAGAGCTTCAGAATGATATTCTTCCCAAAGCTGACCTAATTTCTTATGCATGGGCGTTTTGGCGCCTTTCATGAAGGGAAACTCAAAAACACCGGGAATAAGCGGAAGCAAAGCGTAAAGAACATTACCATCTTTTTTGCGGGAGATGATAATGCCTTTGTTGGCCATGGATTCAAGGTTTTTCTTCGCATTGTCCTCTGAAATTCCGGCCAATTTTGCAATCGCTGTTACATTTTTTGTTTTGTAACTCATATTGACTGCAATGCTCGCTTCTTCCGGCGTAAAAAGCAGGCGCAGTATCTTATCAATAGCTTCTGCTTTCGGCGCAGTGGCAGGATGAGCATCCAATCTTTCTCTCAATTTTTCATAAATTTCCATGAGCAGCCTCCTTAATTATTTACATGTTCTTTTGCTCTATAATAGACCGGTCATCTATATGTCAAGTGACATTATATTCTCGTTGATCAACTGAATTAACTAACCCATTGCCTCATAAATAAATGCTACCAAGAGATGAGCATATTTGGTCAGTTTTTCGTTGACATCCAAGAATAATTTCCTTACAATTCTTCACATGAAATCAAATTCTTATCAAAAGGAGGGTTTCAATGCAAAGTAAAGATGGAATATTTTATGGGTGGTGGATTACAGCGGGGACGTTCGTGGTTCTGTTTGTCGGTTTGTGTTCAGGATTTTACACGCTTTCAGTCTTCCTGGAGCCTCTCGAAAAAACATTCGGCTGGACCAGAACTCAGATTTCTCTCGGGTTTACCATCGCCGCAGTCTTGGTTGGATTGTTTAGTCCGCTCGTCGGGGTGGCGGTAGCACGATTCGGTGTCAAGAAGGTACAGCTGTTCGGTGCTGTGGTGGCAGGTGCCGCACTGATCCTGGCAAGCTTTATTCAAACATTATGGCAATACTATACCATCTATATCCTGATGGCTGTAGGGCTTGCCAGCGTAGGATTGGTGCCAAGCCAGACCATCATCTCTCACTGGTTTGACAAGCGTAGAGGCACTGCCATGGGTCTCATCATGGTGGGTGTCGGGCTTGGCGGCATGGTCATGGTTTTTCTTGCCACTAAAATCAGTGTTGTCTATGGATGGCGCTCGACATACCTGCTGCTTGGTGGGCTCGTCCTGGGCATCGTGGTGCCAGTGATCCTGATCATCATCAAAAACAAGCCCGAAGAGCTCGGTCTTGTCCCGGACGGGATAGCTGCTTCGAAGTCAGAGGCATCCGCGTCGCAGAAACTAAAAGGGTTTACGGTAAAAGAAGCCTTTATGACCTTACCCTTTAATCTAACATGCCTGATCATGGCACTTTTCAGCATTATCCTGGGAGGGTTGACCATGCATGCCATTGCTCTATTCAGGAGCTATGGTGTTGAACAGGCCGGCATGATGTGGAGCTTAACTTTAGGTGCCAGCGTTCTCGGGCGGATCACATTTGGATATCTTTCCGACAAGATCTCCAAGAAAAGCCTCATCTTGGTGAGTTGGTTGTTCCACATCATAGGTTTCGGTTGCATCATAATAAGTGCGGGCATGAGCTGGTTTGTCTGGGGTCTCGTGATCTTCTACGGCCTTGCTCTCGGCTCGTTCGTCACGCTGCTGCCACTGTTCTTAGGAGAAAGGTTCGGGGTGGAGCACTTCAGCAAACTCATCGGGATCATTGGCCTTTGCCAGGTTATTGGGTTGGCTGTGGGCTCTGTGCTTCTGGGGAAGATATTTGATGCAACAAAATCATATGCGAATGCCCTGACAATCATGCTTGTCCTTTCCATAGTAGCACTCGTTGTAACTGTGTGTATCGGTCAACCACGCCATAAGTCGGTCACCACTCCTGTCACCTGAGGCCTGCTCTCTGAGAGGATGAAGAAGGGAGAGGGGCCACAGAATAAAGTGAGATCGGGTTTGGCTGTTTAGTAAATGATAGTCGAGATTTTTCCCTAGTCAGGATCCTTATAAAGGATACGGTTGGACGTTTTCGACAAAAGATGACGTCCAGCCGTATCCGGGGAAGACGTAGGCCATATGTTTGTATTCTGTGCCGCCGGAAATGACGATCCCGGTTTTTCCAGCTTCCATCTTTTCCCCTTCTCCATGCTGCCCGACACGGTGGAATATGACCAGATGCAGTCCGGAATGCGGCGCGAGGACATCTTTTCAGGCATGTGGTCTGCAGGACAGAAGATAGGCTACTCGGTCGGGCCGCCTATCGTTGGTTTCGCATTGGCATCGTCGGCTCGTTATCCTTTGAAAGCGAATGGTATGATTGACTGATGTAAAAGATTTGTTTTAATTTCCCTGATCGGCTGTTTATCGAATGATTTAATAAAACCTGGAGGAATAAATATGAATATTGATGAAAAATACAGCAAAGTCGGCGACATCATAAGCAAAGCCGGGGGAACTCCGATTCCTGTTAACGATACTCTTATCAAACTTTTAAAATATTTTATTATGGAAGATGAATTGGATTTCATTGCTTCTTTCAATAATCAAAAATCCCAGACAATGGAACAGTTAAAGCTATCGAGCGGTTTATCGGAAGAAGAAATTTTGAAAAAAGTAACTCTGCTTTCAAAAAGAGGAGTTATTTTTAATCAGCCCAACAGCAAGGGAATTATGGTTTTTCGATTACTGCCGCTGTTAAACGTGGGAACCTTTGAATATACTTTTATGGGCAAGATGGAGATGAACGATAGGAACAGGGAGATCTCTAAATTATTCGATAAATTATTCGGGGAATTTGAAAAAATGGTCCAGCAAAATTATGACGCTTTTATCCCATATTTATTGAATTTACCCCCAGTCGACAGAACTGTGCCTATTTTTAACAACAAGCCTAAAAACGAGAAAATAAAAATTATTATCGATAAAGAAATTGGTTCCGCCGCTGACAAAATTGTACCGACTAAAAAGGTTGAGGAGCTGATACAAAAATTTGATGAAATCGCACTGGGTCATTGTTTTTGCCGACATCATAAAGACATGTCGGGGACTCCATGCAAGCAGACGAAGGAGAGGGAGACCTGCTTCACTTTTGGCAAATCGGCAAGATTTACATCGGAGCAAGGTTTTTCGAGAATGATTTCGAAGGATGAAGCATTGATGGTTTTAAAGCGGGCAGAAGAAGCAGGGCTTGTACATAAGGCCTATCATCCCAATTTCGATACAAGCAAGGATGAAACAAGTATTTGCAACTGTTGCCGATGCTGCTGCGCCAACGGAGTCGATAACATGATCGTGCCCATAGCGAACGCGACCAATTTTTTATCCGTGGTTAACGAAGATCTCTGCATAGGGTGCGGTAAGTGTGTGAAGGGATGTCATACCTACGCGGCTTATTTAAACGACGATAAAAAAGCACGCAGGAAGGAAGAACTTTGCATCGGATGCGGTGTGTGCGCGCATTTCTGTCCGGAAAACGCGATATCAATGATTGAGGGCAAAGAAAGAATCGTGAGGATTCCGCCAAAAAGAAAATAAAATCTTTACTAATACACTTCCTGCGGTGCGGAGTTAACTTCATAATTAATTTTTACATCAAGAATTGTGGCCAGATTGAACCTGCCCCAAATTGACGGAGAAGAGATATGTTTAATAACAAGTTGTTTTGGTATTTTTTTATGATGCCTGGTGCGATTCTCGGCTGGCTTTTCATTATTTTCGGTGTTGTCTTCCCCATAGGGAATGAAACAGTTCGAACATTCTGGCTTGCCATCACCTGTATATGGGGCATAGGGCATCCGCTGGAATTGATTTCGTCAATTTCCATCGGTAAAAAGGCTGGAATACCTACTGGTGCAACCGTCCTGAAGACGCTGCTCTTCGGATTCACATGGTGGCTGCCTGTGAAGATGGGAGTACTGAACAAGTAATACAAATGTCTATTTAAAATGGTAATCCTCATTTTATTTCTCAGCTAATATCTATTGGACTCGCAGGTGACTATAATACTCCCCCAAAAACTGGAGACTAAATTTTGTTGACATAACAGGTCTGTGTAAATATACTGCTTGCATGATTGAATTGAATGCCGTAACCAAACAATATGGTTCCCTTGCCGCCGTCGACAATATCTCATTTTCTGTCAAGGCAGGCGAGTATTTTGCTCTTCTTGGGCCCAATGGCGCGGGAAAGACAACAATCGTTAAGATGCTGCTCGACTTTATCCAGTCAACATCGGGAAGCTTGTCGATAAACGGTCTTCCCAGTACAAATGCGGCAAGCCGTACCGCAATCGGTTATCTGGCGGAGAACTATCATATCCCTCCATATCTTTCCGGATGGCAGTATCTGCAACGCTGTGCGGAACTATTGGATATCAGCCGATCCGATGTGACGGATCAATGCCGGCGCATCGTCGAGCTTATCGGCATGCAAGGCAGAGAACACACAAAAGTAAACACCTATTCCAAGGGCATGATTCAACGGTTCGGACTCGGCGCTGCCCTTATCGGGAATCCGAAGCTGCTCGTTCTCGATGAGCCTACCTCCGGTCTTGACCCCATTGGAATTCGAGAAATACGCCAGCTTTTAGAATCGCTTAAAAAGCAAGGAATGACGATCTTCCTGAATTCACACCTGTTGTCGGAAGTTGAAAAAATATGTGATAACGCCGCCATCATCAATCGCGGCAAGCTTTTGGTGAAGGACGCCATTTTCGCCCTGGTCAAGGATGGTGATACACTGGAAGATGTGTTTGTCAGATATGTGAAAGGTTGACATGAAAATGCCGAAAGCGCTTCCCCCCATCATTAAAATTGCGAAATATACACTTACGGATGAAGTACGGCAGAAGAGCTTCATCATTATGTTCATTGTCTGCGCCATATTCATATTACTTATTCGCAGTTGTTATCAAGGCAATTTCATGGTGAACGGGCAGGCGCTTGATGCCGACACCGTTATCCGGATCGTGTCAAAAGTTATTTTCCACGTTATTGCCGCAGGCGCGATGCTTCTTGCGGCTCTGCTTTCGATGCGCGTATTTCGACGCGACCGGGATGAGGGGATGCAATCGTGCGTCCTGTCAAAACCGGTAACCAGGGAACAGTATGTTGCGGGTAAGATCCTTGGTTTGTGGGTTTTATCGACCTTCTTCATGTTCATTCTCCACGCCATTATATTCCTGACTGTCTCCATAAACTTGAAAGTTATAATGCCGGAATACCTCATTGCTTCACTGCTCTGTTCTTTCAACCTGCTCTTTGTGGTTGTTGCCATTCTCCTTTTATCGCTCCTGATGCCCGACATCATCGCTTTTCTTTGTGTGATGGGCATCGGTATAGTCAGTTTTGTGGCCGACGGGATATTCGCTATGAGCCGGAGTCCAATGGGGCAGGCGATGATGCAGCAACCGGGTTCGCCGTCGGATTTAACCGGGTGGAAAGTTGTTTACTATTTATGGCCGAAACTTTCAGGCGTACAACAGGTTGCGTCTTCGCTTATCAGCGATGAAGGGTCCCAGGGATTCGGATCTGTCTATCCGATCATCAACATCCTTATCTACGGCCTTATCCTTGGTACATTGTTGTTCCGGCGTTTCAGAAATGAAGACATCATCTGACCGATCCAGAGGCGACGATGGCTACTTCCAGTGGTAATTACCATCTGGAGCCGACCTACAAACAACATACGGCTGTTGACGACAGGAGAGATCAATGAAGGAACAAAGCTGGTAGAAGTCATCGAACGGATTGAGATCATTGTTATCTACATAAATTATAAAAGCGCGTTGCTTTCGTCTGAGAACAGTATTTGAGCAGGTAAAAATAAATGAATATCCATGAATACCAGGCTAAGGAGATTTTAAAAGCATACGGTATCCCAGTGCCGGGCGGACGAATGGTGAAAACAGTCCGCCAAACCCAGAAGGCTGTAGAGGAATTCGGTCGTCTCTGTGTGTTGAAAGCGCAGATTTACGCCGGCGGCCGCGGGAAAGCCGGAGGGGTAAGAAAAGTACAGGACTCTCTGCATGCCGGCGAAGTGGCAAAAGATCTCCTTAAAAAAAAGCTGGTGACTATTCAGACCGGAAGCAAGGGGCTGGCCGTCAAGTGTATTCTTGTTGAGGAAATAGTTGAAATCGAAAAGGAGTTTTATCTTTCCATTACCCTGGACAGACGGACATCCCGCTATTGCCTTATCGCTTCTGCAGAAGGAGGCATGGATATCGAAGAAGTGGCGCACGTGTCGCCCGAAAAAATTCATACTCTTTATATTGATCCTTTCATCGGAGTGCGTTCCTATCATGCCCGCAGAATTGCAATGGTCCTGGGACTAAAAGGCAAAATTGTTGAAACTGGCGTCAAACTCATTCAGAACTTGTATAAAATCGTTTTAGAAAAGGATTGCTCATTAATTGAGATTAATCCTCTTGTTGTCAGCAAGGCCGGTGAGTTGATAGCCATGGATTGCAAAATAAATTTCGACGACAATGCCCTATTCCGTCATCCTGACTATGAAAAAATGATCGATGTTTCCCAATTGGACCCGCTGGAGATTCAGGCAAAAAAATTTGACCTCGCTTATATAAAATTAAACGGGAACATAGGCTGTATGGTGAATGGCGCTGGTCTGGCCATGGGCACACTGGATGTTTTGAAAGAATATGGGGGCGAACCGGCTAACTTCCTTGATGTCGGCGGCGGAGCAAGCAGGGGAAAAGTGGCCGAAGCTTTCAGAATTATTTTAAAGGACAGGAATGTAAAAGGAATTTTTGTCAACATTTTCGGTGGCATTATGCGCTGTGATATAATCGCACAAGGCATTATTGACGCCACAACGGATATAGCTTGTAATCTTCCTATCGTGGTGAGGATGGATGGAAGCCGCCTTACCGAAGGCAAAAGCCTTCTTTCTCAATCAGGACTGAACGTCGAAGCAGTTAATGACCTGGGAGAAGGAGCGGCCAGAATTGTCGGGAGGATGCGAGAAAATCCCGGGACAATTTCGAATTGATAAATTTTCACTTAAGTATCAGCGGAGAAATAAATGTCTATTCTTATCGATAGTGATTCTAAAATAATTGTTCAAGGCATCACCGGTAAAAGCGGCCTTCTTCACGCTTTGCAGTGCCGTGATTACGGAAGCAATATTGTCGGAGGAGTCACTCCGGGAAAAGGCGGCACTACAATCGAGGGATTTCCCGTATTCGATACCCTTGATGAGGCCATCCACGCAACCGGAGCTACCGTCTCAATGATTTTGGTTCCTGCGCCATGGGCGGCTGATGCGATTCTGGAGGCAGCAGATGGAGGAATTAATCTGGCTGTTTGTATAACGGAAGGCTTCCTGTGCGCGATATGGTCGTTGTAAAAAGATATCTTCAGGACAGCAAAATGAACCTTGTTGGCCCGAATTGTCCGGGAGTTATCACTCCTGGTGAATGCGAAGCAGGAATCATGCCCGGTGCCATTCATAAAAAAGGAAACATCGGCGTTGTTTCCCGCAGCGGCACTCTCACCTATGAGGCTGTCAAGCAATTAACAGATGCGGGACTCGGTCAATCTACCTGCGTTGGTATCGGCGGAGATCCGATAATCGGCATGAATTTCATTGACGTATTGAAACTTTTCAATGAGGATCCGGAAACAAAAGGTGTTTTCATGATCGGCGAAATTGGGGGCGAGGCGGAGGAAGTTGCTGCCGAATGGATCAAAGAAAATATGAAAAAGCCGGTTGCCGCGTTCATCGCGGGAGTCACAGCGCCTCCCGGCAAGCGCATGGGACATGCGGGTGCGATTATTACCGGCGGTAAAGGCCGCGCCGAAGATAAGATCAGGGTTCTTGCCGAATGCGGCGTTACCGTCGCAGTAAGCCCTACGAAAATAGCGCAAGCGATGATCGAGGCATTGAATAAAAATAGCTAACGAATTTTCTTGTATATTATTCATTACCCCGAAAGTTTATAAGCCAAATGCAGAAACATAATCGTCAAGAAGGAGATTAAAAAATGGAATTTAAGTACGACCTGAGAGATTTGAAATTTATTCTTAAGGAATGGCTGCCTGCGGAAGAAGTGCTTGCCTGCGACAGATTTAAGGAAAATTTCAGCCTCGATGATGTGGAAATGCTGCTGAACGAAGGATACAAGGTTGCACGTGAAATCGTGAATCCCATCAACGCCCCGGGAGACAAGATTGGCGTTAAGTTCGAAGGCGGTAAGGTGACACCCGTTCCCGGCTTCAAAGAGGCCTACCGGTTTTTACAGCAAAACGGCTGGGGCTCCAGCAGTGAATGTATCAAAGTCGAAGCGGGAATGCCCCTGATACTTTATAAAGCCATCGTTGAAATGAATACTGCCGCCTGTCCTGCCCTTACTTCGTGCGTAAAACTAACCAGCGGCGCGGCCAATCTTATCCTGCGTTTTGGCACGCAAAAAGATAACGATATGTTTATCCCGAAAATGCTCAGTGGCGATTGGCAGGGAACAATGTGCCTTACCGAACCGAACTTCGGCTCGGATACGGGCGATATCATCACGCGAGCCTACCCCACGGACGATCCCCGGATATGGAAGATCAAAGGAACCAAAATGTTTATCACTGCCGGAGACCAGGGCACGGGTGAAAATACCATCCATCTGGTACTGGCTCGTCCCGAAAAAGGAGCGCCGGGCTCGCCGGGTATCGGGCTTTATGTTGTCCCTAAAATATGGGTAAATGATGACGGCTCCATGGGAAAACCAAATGATGTAATCACAGCCGGCGTCGAGCACAAAATGGGACTGCACGCTCAGGCGACGGCTCTGCTTAATTTTGGCGATGATGAGAATTGCCGCGGCATTATGCTTGGTCCGCCTCCTGATGCCAAAGGCTTTTCTCAGGGATTGTCCATGATGTTTCACATGATGAATGAATCAAGAATCGGCACCGGCCATAATTCCAACACTCAGGCGGCGGCGGCTTATTACTACGCTGCTCAATACGCCACAGAGCGTATTCAGGGCCGGCCTTTCGGCATCAAAAACGCCGAGCGTGTCCCGATTATCAAGCACGAAGATATTCGCCGCATGCTTCTCGATATGAAAGCCACGGTCGAAGGAATCCGGGCAATGATTTTCAAAGCTTTTTATTATCTGGATATTCAGGGCAATTCCGGCGACAAGGAAAAAGCGAAAAAATTCGGTGAGTTTGCCGAAATACTCACACCGCTGGTAAAAGGCTATGGCAGTGAGGCGAGTCTCGGCGTTATCGCTCAGGCCATTCAGGTTTTAGGAGGCGTGGGCTACTCAACAGAATATCCCGTGGAACAGTATCTGCGTGATTCCAAGATTCTGACCATCTGGGAAGGCACATCTTTTATTCACGCCAACGATCTCATCGGGCGCAAAATGCGCATGAAAGAAGGAGCGCCTTTCGCCCAATGGATGTCTTCCATCAAGGAATTTATCGATGCCAACATGAAGGCCAAGGGCTTTGAAAAGGAAATGAAAAATCTGGCCAAAGGTTATCAAGCCCTGACCGAAGTTAAAGCAACCTATGATTCCTGGTATAGTAATTTTGATGTCAAGCGGCAGTTGATACCGCTTAACGCCATGAGAGCTCTTTTTGTCTGCGCACAAGTCTTTGTGGCCGAATGTCTTATGGAGCAGGCCCTGATCGCGGCGGCAAAGCTTAAGTCCCAGAAGAAAGGCACAAACGAGGCGATATATTATGAGGGCAAAATCGCGTCCGCCAAATATTACTTAAACAATATACTTCCCAATGCGTTTCTCGCCACAGAGCTGATTAAGAGTGAAGAAGATATTGTTTTAACTTGCACTGAAGAATCATTGGTGATTAATTAAACAAATGATTGTTGCATGACGGAACTTCGTCAGTTTTACAGAAAATCGCAATTTTTTCCATTTTTTATGTAGGGGGAACATATGTTCATCTGGCTTTTCCACCGCATCAGCGGCGCGACTCTGATTGTTTTGATCGGCATTAAAATTTTAACCGGCTATTTTCTTTTGCCCAAAGATAATAGACCAGACTGGGCTTTGAGTCTGCATAGGCATCCGGTTATTGATGTTCTTATCCTGATTCTTTTTACTTTTCACAGCATCTACGGTATTCGCACCATCATTATTGATTTGGGTTACCGCAAAGAAAAGCAGTTGTTCTGGATAGCGAACATTGCCGCGGCGATTGTTTCGGCTATTTTGATTTACTTCTTTGTAAGGTTTTCGTAATGATGCTTACTCACGATATACTCATAGTTGGCGGCGGGTTGACCGGACTGCGGGCGGCCATCGGTCTTTGCGATAAATACGATGTGGGATTGATTTCCAAGGTCTATCCCGTGCGTTCTCATTCTATTGCCGCGCAGGGCGGCATTAACGCGGCTCTCACCAACAATCCCGAAAGCCGGGATGATTCCTGGGAGAAGCATACTTTCGATACGGTGAAGGGTAGTGATTATCTCGGTGATCAAAATGCCATCGAAATCATGTGCAAGGAAGCCCCGGGAATTGTTTATGAGATGGAACACTGGGGTTGTCCCTTTAGCAGGTTTTCCGACGGCACCATTGCCCAGCGCCCATTTGGCGGGGGGGGCTACCCGCGCACCTGCTATTCCGCCGATGTTACCGGCCATTCGCTTTTGAACACTCTTTATGAAAGAGCTGTCTATAAAAATGTTAAAATCTATCCCGAATGGTTTGTTACCGGCCTTTGCGTGGAAAACGGCCAGTGCCACGGCGTGATTGTTCTTGATATACACAGCGGTGAACTAATTCCTGTTCGCGCCAAAGTAACAGTATTCGGCACGGGGGGCTACGGAAGGGTTTACAGAAATTCCACCAATGCTCTGATTAATACAGGCAGTGGTATTGGCATGGCTTACAAGGCCGGAGTCGGGCTCAAAGACATGGAGTTTGTCCAGTTTCACCCCACAACACTTATCGGCACAAATATTCTGATGACCGAAGGCTGCCGCGGAGAAGGCGGTTATCTTTTTAACAACCGCGGTGAGCGCTTCATGAAGAGTTACGTTCCCACGGCCATGGAGCTTGCCCCAAGAGATATCGTTTCTCGCTGTATCCAGACGGAAATTAACGAAGGCCGAGGTTTCGACCATCCGCTGGGGAAATACATTCAGCTTGACTTGCGGCATCTGGGTGAAAAGAAGATTCTGGAGCGGCTTCCCGGTATCCGTAGTATCTGTATTGATTTTATCGGTATCGATCCGGTCAAAGAACCGATCCCCATCATGCCTTCCCAGCATTATTCGATGGGCGGGATCGATGTCAATGAAAAGGGCGCATCCGAAATAATGGGATTTTACGCCGCGGGCGAATGCGCCTGCGTGAGCGTCCACGGCGCCAACCGTCTGGGTGGAAATTCTCTGCTCGATACCATTGTTTTTGGAAAACTCGCCGCGCAGGCCATTGACAAGGAATTATCCGGGCATGATTTAAATCCGGAAGAAAAATATCTGCTGAAATTAAAAGAAGAAGTAGAAAAAAAGATTAACCGCCTGACAAAACCGGGCGGTGAAAGGCCTTACAAACTGGCGGCTGATTTGGGAGCGGTAATGAGTGAAAAAGTGGGTATTTTTCGTACGAAAGAGGAACTTGCTCAAGCGTTGGATGAAGTCATCAAAATAAAAGAAAGATATAAAAACGTCAGCGTTTCTTCCACGGATAAGCATATGAATTATGGACTGCATAATGCGCTGGAACTGGATTATATGCTGGAAGTGGCGCACACTATCGTTCTGGGCGCGCTCCTGCGTGAGGAGAGCCGCGGCGCTCATTTCCGGCGTGATTTCCCCACCAGAAACGATAAGAATTGGCTTAAGCACACCATCGTCAAAATTGGCAAGGACTTAGAGCCGGTCATCTCTTATAAAGATGTAGTAATTACACGTTATCAACCTATGGAGAGAAAATATTGATTAAGAGCGATACCTATACTTTTAAGATTTTGCGTTATGACGTCAAAGAGCCGGATAAAGAACCGCACTTTGTATCCTACAAGATTAAAGTTATCCCTGGCCTGACGGTATTGGCGATGCTTCTACGCATTCGTGATGAAATTGACGGAACTTTATCTTTCCGCTGTTCCTGCCGTTCAGCCATTTGCGGCTCGTGCGCGATGGTCATCAATGGAAAAATAGACCTGGCCTGCCGGACACAGGTCGCCACTTTCGGCACGGACACGATCATTCTGGAGCCTCTGCCTAATTTCGAGATTATCAAAGACCTCGTCGTTGATATGACCCCTTTCTGGCAGATGTATGAAAAGATACAACCGTATCTCATACGAAAGAGCCCCGCTCCCGAAAAAGAAATTTATCAAAGCGAAAAAGACCGAAAGAAAATTGACCAGTTTGTCAATTGCATCCTTTGCGCCTGCTGTTACGGCGCCTGCCCTGTTCTGAATAGAGACCCGCAATACGCCGGGCCCGCGGCGCTGGCCAAATTACAGCGCTTCTCATCCGATTCCCGCGATGAAAGGTCGGCCAGGACGCTGGAAATTTTTAACAATGAAAAGGGCGTCTGGGGTTGCGATACAGTTTTCCGCTGTATTGACGCTTGCCCGAAAGATGTGCGTCCGACCGACGGCATTGTGGGCTTGCGCAAAACAATGCTGAAAAACAAGTTTAAAATAATGTCGGGGGTGGGGAAAAATGAAGCTTAAATATTCCCTCATTACTCGCAGACAATTTCTCAATACACTTTTCGGTGGATCGCTTATCGCCTTCTTCTCCGGCACTATTTTTTCCCTGACGAAATTCGCCTTCCCTACCCTCGGCAAAGAGCCGGATTTTGTAGTGCTTAACAAAACCGATTTTGCCGATATTCCCAAAAATTCGGCAAAAACATTTGCCTGGGGAGGAGTACCGGGGCTCTATTTAAAAAAAGAAGACGGAAGTGTTGCCGCTTTGAAAGGTGTCTGCACACATATGGAATGCAACGTAACTTACAGGCCGGCGGAGAAAAAATTTTACTGCGCCTGCCATAAGGGTTGGTTTGACGAGACGGGCAAGAATATTGCCGGGCCGCCACCCAAACCGCTGGAGTTTTTTGAAGTCACGGAAAAAGGCGAAAAACTGATTATCGCCAGGAAGGGAGCTAAAGTTGATCTGGCCAAAGTTTAAAGATTGGATTGATGAGCGTTACGATATTGCCGAACTGAAGAAGCTTGCCAAAAGTAAACTTATTCCTCAACATCGGTACGATTTCCTGTATTATACGGGCGGCATTACTCTTTTCCTTTTTATCCTGCAATTTATAACAGGAATGCTGCTGGCTTTTTATTATATTCCGCATATCGACTTTGCTTACGAAAGCATCATTGATATTGTCACTAAAATAAATATGGGCTGGTTTTTTCGTTCGCTGCATCACTGGGGCGCACAGCTCTGCATCGTTTTTGTTTTCATTCATCTCTTCGGCACACTGCTGGTTAAATCATACCGCAAGCCACGAGAGCTTCTCTGGGTGACCGGGTTCATTCTTTTGGTCATTTCCATTTTCTTTGGCCTGAGCGGTTATTTGATGCTCTGGGATGAACGGGCTTTTGCCGCGGTAAGAGTAGCTACCGGAGGCGCCGGCGCCTTACCTTTTGTCGGGAGTTTTATCAAAATTTTCTTAAGAGGAGGCGTTGACGTAAGCGGCGACACCCTCACCCGCTTCTATGCTTTTCATGTATCTATTCTGCCGCTGTTATCGCTGTTGCTCATCGGCCTGCACCTGCTTTTTGTGCAATACCACGGCATGAGCACTCCCGTTTCTCTGGAAAAGAAAGAACACAAAGAAGAGCCTTTCTTCCCCAATGTTTTTTACAAAGATATGATGATCTGGCTTGTCGTACTGGGCGTTGTGGTGACGCTGGCAATTTTACTGCCACCGGAAATCGGCAAAAAAGCAAACGCGCTGGCTCCGCCGCCGGAAGGCATCAAGCCGGAATGGTATTTCCTCTTTTTGCTGGAGACGCTAAAGCTCTTCCCCGGCATTATTTGGGGCTTCAATGGCGAAACTATCGCCATTGTCTGCGTCTCGATCGGGATATTCTTTTTCTTTCTCATTCCCTTTCTGGATCGCAAATCAAGCAGAGGCGAGAAAAGCCCAATCTTCACGATTATCGCTGTTGTTTATCTTCTTTATTTTATAACCATGACTCTTGTCGGCTTTTTAAGTTAGGAGTATTTATGAAAATAAAACTTTTTCTTCAAATAATTATTTCACTATTGTCATTCCCGCTTGTGCCCTTTAGGGTACGAAGGAGGGAATCCGGGAGTTTTAAATTTCAAAATTCTATTTTATCATTATGCCTATTTTGGGTAGCTCTGTTCTTTTTTGTAATAAAGCCGCTGGCCTTTGCAGAAGAAAAAATTCCCGTCTTTCCGTCTACGCCTGTTGAAGCTTACACCATCTATGCAAGCCTGGCTGTCTTCTGGCTCGCCATCATCGGCCTAATCGTGATTATCAAAATGAAGCTCAACGAAATTGACCGGATTCAAAAACTGGGAATTGATAAGGAAGATAACGAAGCCCCTCTGCTGGATTGACACCCCCAATTTGGATTCATTCGTCTACCTTTGTTGGCCATCGTCGTCGGCTTTCTCAATCACGCCACGGCGTGACCTGCGAAGCCTCCTCCTTGCCGCCTCGATATCATCTTTGATTTAGAAATGGAATAACAGGAGCTTTCACTAGTTTCCCGAAAGGAGAAAAGAACAATGAATATTTCAAAGTGGTTGGATAAAAAGGAAGCCGCAGGCGTCGATGTTTCTCAAATCGTGTTACCTGATGATTTGGTAAATGACGAAGCGCCCGCCGAAACGATCTTTTTCAAAGAGATTAGGTCTTGCAGCATCCTCTGCACCGGCAACCATCCGTTCTCTACTGTCGAGCGATTTGGACACTGGTATTATTGCAGAGGCTGCGACAAGGAGAATGGCCCGCATATAACAAAACCGCAGTGGTGGCTGTTCACAAAGGATAAAGACTTTGCGATTAAAACGGCAAAGTCACATATAGAAAAAGGGTGACAGATAACTGGTATGGTGTCCCCGTGATTTGTTTGACAGCAGGCATAAAGATGGACTGCAAATCATACTTCCTGAAAGCGACAAAGCGTCAAACCCGATGAAGATACAGGATTTCAAACCGTTATCATTGATGGCTCCTCGCCTTGTGGAACTCCGGCGCACGTTGAAGTCAACTGGAAGCATTTACCTACACTGTGACCCTACAGCAAGCCACTACCTGAAGATGCTGATGGACGCCGTTTTTGGGCCAAAATATTTCCCTCTTTTATCGCGTGCCCTTTATGGTAAAAGAGGGGTTAGGGGAGATTTTTAGAACAAGGGGGAAAACTGTGCCTGGATAGTCCAGTTATA
>JGI24129J20441_1000182_pt1 | contig 17692 bp, 19 predicted proteins | sample BarGraNGADG00211_FD_20441 | JGI IMG/M metagenome (IMG submission 20441) | reverse complement strand
GGGTCGCGGCCCGAGCCGGCCCGGGCGCCATCCTGCTGACCCGGCTGGCGACGCTTGCGTATGGGCCTGCTACCCGGTCGAAGACCCTTGGCCTGGGCGGCTTCGCGTGCCCGGGCCAGCGCCGACGCTGCCGCGGTGTCGGTGGTGTCAACATCCGGCTCGCCCATCAATGGCTGATCCGTGTGATCCGCGCCGTCGCTCGCCTCATCGCTCGCCATCTCGGCCACCCCATCACCCACCACGTCGTGCGTAGCCCCTTGGCCTCCCTTTCGACCACGTCGGTCGTCAGTCGGCACGGGTCACCTGACCCGGGGTCACGCGATACGTCGTGCCGGAGTCGGCCAGAACAACAGGCACGTCATCGGGTACCGCTGCAGTGATCAGCACCTGCTCACAGTCGGCGATCAGCGTTGCCAGCCGCTCACGCCGACCGGAGTCGAGCTCGGCGAAGACGTCATCCAGGATCAGGACCGGATCCTCACCGAGGTCGTGCCGAAGGAGCTGGTATGCCGCCAGCCGCAGTCCCAGTGCAAGGGACCANGACTCGCCGTGGCTGGCGTAGCCCTTGGCCGGCAGTGGGCCGAGCGTGAGGAGCAGGTCGTCACGATGCGGCCCGACCAGCGAGACGCCGCGCTCGATCTCATTGGTCCGCACGGCCTCGAGCGAAGCCAGGAGCTCATCGTGCAACTCGTCCATCTCCGGAACCGTGCCAGCCAGGATGGCGCCGGCCATCTCCTCCCTTAGTGATGACCTGTAGGCGATGCGCCCATCGGCCACCGTGTCGCTGACCTCGTCATACGCCTTCGTGAGATAGGGACCGAGGTCTCGGGTGAGGCGCAGCCGCGCATACAACAGCTGGGCGCCTACCCTGGCGAGCTGGCCGTTCCACACGTCCAGGGTGTGCAGCGCACTGTCGGTCGCTTCCCCATCTTTGTCCACAGACGCTGTGGACAAAGATGGGGATAAGGTTGTGGATGACCTGTGTGCACGCCGGGAATCACGTCTGAGGACGGGCGCGGCGGACTTCAAGAGGGCGTTGCGTTGCTTGAGCACCTTGTCGTAGTCAGCCCGTACCCCCGCCCACCGCGGCTGGCGCGCGACGAGGAGCTCATCCAGGAACCGGCGTCGTTCCGACGGGTCGCCCTTGACCAGCGCCATGTCCTCTGGTGCGAACAACACGGTGCGCAGGTTCCCTAGAACCTCTCGGGGGTGAGTGACCGGTGAGTGGTTGATCCGAGCCCGGTTGCGGCTCCCGGAGCGACCATTGTTGATCTCGAGCTCGATCAGCGTCTCGCGTCCGTCACGGATCACGGCGCCGCGAATGATGGCTTGCTGCGCACCGAGTCGAACCAGGGGTGTGTCGGCTGCCACCCGGTGTGAACCGAGGGTGGCTAGATAGCCGGCGGCCTCGACCAGGTTGGTCTTGCCCTGACCATTGAGGCCGATCAGCGTTGTGACTCCGGGCGTCAGTGGCAGCTCGGCGCGTGCATAGCTACGGAAGTCGACCACCGCCAGATGTCTCAGGTGCACCGTGCCATCACCGGCCAGTCAGTGATCGGTCAGCACACCGGCCTCGCCGGCCTTGGTCACCGCGTGTCCACCGAACTGGTTGCGTAGTGCGGCAACGGCCTTCATCTGGGGGGAGTCGTCCTGGCGAGAGGAGAATCGGGCGAACAGTGCGGCTGTGATCACCGGCATCGGCACGGCGTGGGCGATGGCCTCCTCCACGGTCCAGCGACCCTCGCCCGAGTCATTGACATAGCCCCTGATCTGGCCGAGGTCGTGATCCTCCTCGAGCGCCTTGACCATGAGGTCCAGTAACCAGGAACGTACGACAGTGCCACGGGTCCATGCCTTGAAGCTCCCGGGAACGTCTTTGACGCTGTCCTTGGCCAGTAGCAGCTCGAAGCCCTCGGCGTAGGCCTGCATGAGGCCGTACTCGATACCGTTGTGAACCATCTTGACGTAGTGCCCGGAACCGATGTCGCCGGCGTGGACGAAGCCCTCGTCACGTGGACCCTCGGGGCGAAGGGCGTCGAAGATCGGCATGACCATCTCGATGTGCTGGGCGTCACCGCCACACATCAGGCCGTAGCCATTGTCCTTGCCCCACACACCACCACTAACGCCACAGTCGACAAACCCGATCCCTTTGGCCTTGAGCTCCGCGGCGTGCACCATGTCGTCGGTGAACTTGGTGTTGCCCCCGTCCACGACCAGGTCGCCCTCGGCGAGGAGGTTCCCAAGAGCTGTGATGGTCTGGTCCGTCGCGGCGCCCGGGGGCACCATGACCCACACGACGCGAGGGGCTGGCAGGGCGGCGACCAGCTCTTCGAGGCTGCTGACGTCGCGGGTATTGGAGGAGCGGCTGTATCCGATGATGTCGTGACCTGCGCCGCGAATCCGCTCGCGCATGTTGCCACCCATCTTGCCCAGGCCGACGAGTCCGAGGTGCATGGCGTAAACCTTCCTGGTCGCCGATCGCGGTCGGCAACGACGTGAGTGTGATTCAGCTGGCGAAGCGGACCGGCATCAGGACGTAACGGTAGGACGTGTCGGCGTCTCCGTCGAGCTTGGCCTGGCCCGAAAGCACCGCGGGGCGACCGCTCTGGGTGAAGGACAGCCGGCTGTATGCCGTCCCTACGGCTCCCAGCCCGTCCAGCAGGAACTGCGGGTTGAAGGCGATCTCGATCTCGGGTCCGGTCAGGACCGCCTCGACGGCCTCACTGGCCTGGGCGTCGTCGCCGGTACCCGCCTCGATGACAACCTGGCCATCAGTGAAGCGTAGGCGCACAGGGGTGTTGCGTTCGGCGACCAGGGCCACTCGTTTGACTGCTTCGACCAGCGCAGTTGTCTCGATGACCGACTCGCTGTCGGCGCTGGAGGGAAAGATTGAGGCGACTTTGGGGTATTCGCCATCGAGGAGCCGTGTCGTCGCGCGACGCTGCCCGGCCTCAAATCCGATCAGGCCGTCGCCTGACGCACCGCCCCCGAGATGAATCTCGATCGAGCCCGAGGCACCCAGGGCCTTGGCCGTGTCTGACAGCGTCCTTGCTGGTACCAGCGCGACATGGCTTGCGTCGGTGACCTCAGGGTTCCAGGTCAGCTCACGCATCGCGAGACGGTACCGGTCGGTCGCGAGGAGCGTGATCTTGTCACCCTCGATCTCGACCCGCACTCCGGTCAGGATCGGCAGGGTGTCGCCCCGGTCGGCGGCGATCGCCACCTGAGCCACGGCCTGGGTGAAGGCGTCGCCGGCGATGGTGCCGCTGATGGCCGGAGAGGATGGCAGGGTGGGATAGTCATCGGCCGGCATCATCAGCAGGCTGAAGCGACTCGACCCGCACGTGACCTGGACCTTGTTGCCGTCCGTCTTCACGTCGATCGGGCGAGCAGGAAGGTTTCGTGAGATGTCGGCCAGTAGCCGGCCGAGCACGAGAACCGTCCCGGGTTCGTCAACCTCGGCGGCGACGGTGATCTTGGCTGAGACCTCGTAGTCGAAGGCCGACAGGGTGAGGGTTCCCTCGTCACCGGCCTCGATGAGGACACCAGCCAGCACGGGGACCGGCGGACGGTTGGGCAGGCCGCGGGCAACCCACGTCACAGCCTCGGCGAGAACATCGCGCTCGACCCGAAACTTCACCGGTAGACCCGCCCTTCGACGAACATGTGTGATGCAAGCCTGAACACGCAGGTGTGCACTGACCCTAATGCCACCATGACCCCGGGCCAACCCGGCTCTTACACGTGGTGGGCGCGAGGGTTTCATGGTTGCGTCCCACCGGTGTTGGTGGGTGCAGGCACAGCGTATGCGTTGGTGGGGACTACGGGAGTTGTATGGGCCGATTTGTGGTGTGTTCCTCGTTCGTCCTATCCCCAGGTACTCGGGGCTGGATCCCATCTATCTAGGCTCATCGTTGTCGTAGGGCCTGTGGACTCTGTGCACAAACCCGATCGTCGCAGGTGGGAGCCTCACCCCTCTGTGTATGACGGACCTGTGGGCAACGATGCCGTGGACCTGCCCTGCGTGGACACGGGGAACGATGGCCTGTTGTGGACCGGCCGCCGCCGTCCACAGGGCGGGTCCAGACCCCCGTGGTTTGCCCACAGCGAAACAACGATTCATACACTGGTTGTCCCCCGGGTATCCACAAGACAGGTGGCATCGTCCAGCACGAGATCCACAGAGTTATCCCCAGAATGTGGATGTATCGAAAGGGATAGACGAGGTGACGGGAGACGGTTGCTGCCGGTGACGGGCAGCGGATACCACCACTTTCCCTCGTCAGCGGGACTGGTTGCGGATCCGGTTGGTCAGCTCGGTGACCTGGTTGTAGATCGCCCGGCGCTCCGACATCAGATGGCGGATCTTGCGGTCTGCATGCATGACGGTGGTGTGGTCGCGGCCTCCGAACTGCTGGCCGATCTTGGGTAGTGACAGCTCCGTGAGCTCACGACAGAGGTACATCGCGATCTGTCTTGCGGTGACCAGGACCCGGGAGCGCGATGCGCCACAGAGGTCCTCGATGGTCAGGCCGAAGTAGGCCGCGGTCTGCGCCATGATCGTCGCGGACGTGATCTGGCTGCCCTGGTCGAAGGGGAAGCTGTCCTTGAGCACGATCTCGGCCAGGTTGAGGTCGACCGGCGCCCGGTTGAGGCTGGCGAACGCCGTGACCCGGATGAGCGCACCCTCGAGCTCACGGATGTTCGTCGAGATCTTGCTGGCGATGAACTCCAGCACATCATCGGGAGTGGTCATCTTCTCCTGGATCGCCTTCTTGCGAAGGATGGCGATCCGGGTCTCGAGGTCTGGGGGCTGGACGTCGGTGAGCAGACCCCACTCGAAGCGGCTCCGCATCCGTTCCTCGAACCCGCTCAGCTGCTTGGGGGGAAGGTCGGAGGTGATCACTACCTGCTTGTTGGCATTGTGCAAGGTGTTGAAGGTGTGGAAGAACTCCTCCTGGGTCTGCACCTTGCCCTGCAGGAACTGGATGTCATCAATGAGCAGGACGTCCACGTTGCGGTAGCGGCTCTGGAAGGCCGAGGCCTTGTCATCACGGATGCTGTTGATGAAGTCGTTGGTGAACTCCTCCGAGTTCACGTAGCGCACCCGCACGTTCGGATACAGGTTGCGGGCGTAGTGACCGATCGCGTGCAAGAGGTGCGTCTTACCCAGCCCCGACTGACCGTAGACGAACAGCGGGTTGTATGCCTTGGCCGGCGCCTCAGCCACGGCAACCGCGGCCGCGTGTGCGAACCGGTTGCTCGCGCCGATGACGAAGGTGTCAAAGGTGTACTTGGGGTTGAGTCGTGCCGCCTCGACCTCGGTGGCCTCACGGTCGGCGATCCTCGGCCGACCGGACTGGCCGCCATCGAAGCTTGTGGTCCGAAGCGTGCTGAACGGTGAGCTCAGGTCCGGAGAGTCCTCGGACTCGAGCTCGGTCAGGCTGGCCAGATCCGCGGCCGCCTCGAGCATTGGTTCGTTCTCCGCTCGTAGGGCCGGGTCGACCGTCACCGCGAGTCGTATCTCCTTGCCGAGCTGGTCGGACAAGGCCGTCACGACCTGTTTGCGCACCCTGGTCTCAACAATGTCCTTGGTGAACTCGTCCGGGACGGCCAACAGTGCGGTGTGGTCCAGCAGGCCAACGAACTTGGCCTGGTGCAGGAACGCGCGCTGGCTGGGGGGCATCCCGTCGGCGTCCAGGGCACTGAGCGTGTTGTGCCAGATGTGGCCGAAATCAACGTGCTCTTCGGTCACGATTGGTACACCCCAGCTCCTTTGCCCTGATCCAGTCGCGCCGGTTCCGTACGGCCCCCGAGCATCATATGCCATTTTTCCACATAGTTATCCACAAATTGTGTATAACTATGTGGACGACCAAACGGGCTGCATCGCCCACGTGGCGACTCGCCCTCACAACAACCCCGGACTGGTGATGAATCTATCGTTGATGCCAGAAAGGCATGTCTTACACGGCGTGTCGCCTGACAGGGCTGGCCCCGCCGGTCCAGCATAGGACGTTTCCGCCCGATGTGTGGGCAATTGGCAAACTCACTGAAAAAAAAGCGAACGACGCCGGTTTGACCCTGCCCCTTTGACTCACGTACCTTGAACGAGGCCTGTGTTGAGGGCCGTTTTCGCCTGCCCGTCTCACCCCGACAGTGTTCTTCGTGGCCGCGGGCCTGCCGATTGCGGCCGATCATCGACTCGTTCCGACTCGTCGAACAGCGGACCTGCCCCATTCTTACCCCGCACCACCTTCAGCGCAGACCGCCGCATGGCTGTGCAGTAACGGAGAACCTCGTGAGCAAGCGCACCTTCCAGCCGAACAACCGTCGCCGTGCCAAGACCCATGGCTTCCGCCTGCGTATGCGCACCCGCGCTGGTCGCGCAATCCTGGCGGCACGTCGTCACAAGGGTCGCTCCGAACTGTCCGCCTGAGGCTCGACGCGTGCTGCCAGGGCGTCATCGTCTGCGAAGCAGCGCCGATTTCGCCGCAGTCTTTCGCGGGGCACGCAGAGCAGGTGGATCTCGTTCGGGCAGCCGTCTCATGGTGATGTATGCCAACTCAACCGACGCGCGCGCGGGGCAGCCGCCACGGGTCGGCTTTGTGGTGTCCAAGGCCGTGGGCAACGCGGTCGTGCGTAACCGGACCAAGAGGGTCCTGCGAGCCCTGATGAGCGGCCGTATTCGTCAGGTGCCCGACGGCGTCGACGTCGTCGTCAAGGCGAGCCCCGAGCTGCCCTCAGCACCTCACACCATCCTTGTTCAGGACATGGACCGCCTGCTGGCCACAGTGTTACGCCGGGTCCCGCCGCAGGAAGGACCCTGAGGTCGTATGCCGTTTGCCTCCGTTCGCTTCCCTTCAGGTCGCTTTCCTTCCGTACACACCATGGTCATCGCCCCGGCCATCGCGATGATCCGGGCCTACCAGCTGATCGTGTCCCCGATGCGACCGCAGACCTGCCGGTTCTACCCGTCCTGCTCCGCGTACGCGCTGACTGCCATCGAACGATTCGGGCTGGTGCGCGGTTCATGGCTGGCCACCCGACGCCTGCTGCACTGCCACCCATGGAACCCGGGCGGCGTCGACCATGTTCCGGCATCACTTCACGACAGAGGAAACAATGTCAATATTCGATAGTGTGCTCGCCCCACTCGAGTGGGTCGTCGCCTGGCTCATGGTCAACTTCCACACAGTCTTCACATTCATTGGTCTTCCGAAGGACTCAGGGTTCACCTGGGCACTGTCGATCGTGGGCTTGGTCATCGTCATCCGGATCGTCCTGATCCCCTTGTTCGTCAAGCAGATTCACGCTTCTCGGCGGATGCAGCTCATCCAGCCCGAGATGCAGAAGATCCAGAAGAAGTACAAGGGCAAGACCGATCCTGAGTCCCGACAGGCGATGACCCAGGAGACGATGGGTCTCTACAAGCGGACGGGCACCAACCCGTTCTCGTCCTGCTTGCCAATCCTGCTGCAGTCTCCGGTCTTCTTCGCCCTCTTCCGGGTGCTCCAAGGCCTGACCAAGATCGCGCAGGGCAAACAGAGCCCGATCGGCCTGATGACCAAGGACCTGGCCCGTTCAGCCGAGCAGTCCACCCTGTTCGGCGCCCCACTGTCCTCGACCTTCGTGCACGCGAACGGGCAGCTCAGCACCCAGATCGTCACCGTGGTGCTGATCATCCTCATGTCCGCCTCGACGTTCACCACCCAGCGCCAGCTGATGATGAAGAACATGCCGGCGAACGCCATGGACAACCCGTTCGCCAAGCAGCAGAAGGTCCTGCTCTATCTGATGCCGTTGTTCTTCGCGTTCTCCGGCATCAACTTCCCCATCGGTGTCCTGCTCTACTGGCTGACCACAAACCTGTGGTCGATGGGCCAGCAGTTCTACACCATCCGCCGTATGCCGGCCCCCGGCTCGCCCGCCGAGAAGGCCCTCGAGGCACGGCGGATCAAGAGTGGCAAGGAGCACAAGAAGTTCACCATCCCGGGGCTGACCCATGAGACGGAGCCCGAGCCCGTCCAGGACGACCCGATCGCGCAGACGAAGCCGAAGTCGGGCCAGCGCCAACAGCCCAAACGTAAGAACCGGGCAAAACCGACAATTCAGGGTGATGGCTCAACCGGCCCGACGCCACCACCTGCGACAGCGGACGGCGACTCGTAGCAGCGACCCGCCAGTCACCGGCCTTAGGCCTCTGACCTGGGACGATGGCATTCTCGAGACCCTCGTGAGNTGTCGAAGACCACACGCTTCATGGACCGACCCGGTCCGGCATACAGCATGATCAGGAGAAGAGAATGAGCGAGCAGGACGTTTCGCCAGTCGTCGAGAAGGACACCTCCCCGGGCGTGGAAGCCTCAACAGCAGAGAGCGCAGCTGTGAGCTCCAGTCAAGTGGAGTCTGCGGAGGAAGGCACCCAAACGCAGGACGTTCCCGGACCCGGAGCAACCGAGCTGATGCCCGGCGTGAAGCCCGTGAGGCCGACGAAGACGTCGGCACTGGTCCGTGAGGGTGAGGTCGCAGCAGACTTTCTCGAACAGCTCTTGGACATCGCCGACCTGGACGGGGATATTGACGTCGATGTTGACGGTGACCGTGCAGCGGTCGCCATCGTGGACTCTGAGGAGGGTCGAGTGTCGCGGCGACTGGTGGGCACCGAAGGCAAGGTCCTGGAGGCGTTGCAGGAGCTCACTCGCCTTGCGGTGCAGTCCGCGACCGGTGAGCGGAGCCGCCTCATGCTCGATGTGGCTGGGCACCGGGCCGAACGCCGGGCCGCCCTGGTGACCATCGCCAGGGGTGTCATCACGACCGTGAAGTCCACCGGTGAAAAGGTGGCGATGCAGCCAATGACGGCATTCGAACGCAAGGTTGTACACGACGAGGTCTTCGCATCCGGACTTGGCTCGGAGTCCGAGGGTGTTGAGCCCCATCGTTTCGTCGTGATCCTGCCAGCGTGAGGTCGAGGTCGCGCCAGCCCGTTTCACGTGAAACGGAGCGAGCGACAGCTCCTGAGTCGCGTGACTGATGACCGTCGTGGCCGAGGCGACGCACTGTCCCCCCATGATGATCAGTGCCCATGAGTCAGGTCCCGGCGGCAGAGCTCGGGGGGACGGACCAGTCCCCTGCCCAAGGGGAGCCCATGGCTCCACCAGCGCCAGCCGGTGCTGCTGTTCTGTTTGGGGACAGGTTTGCGCTGGCTGAGCGCTTCACGACGCTCCTGGCGTCCAGCGGGGTCAGCCACGGGCTGATCGGACCGCGGGAGGTGGCGCGGCTGTGGGAGCGGCACGTGCTCAACTGCGCCGTCATCCACCCGGCAATCACCCAAGGCCAGATGGTTATCGACGTCGGGTCAGGTGCCGGACTGCCCGGGGTGGCCCTGGCCATCGTCCGACCTGATCTGGAGATCCACTGTGTCGAACCGATGCTGAGGCGGACCAACTGGCTGTCCATGGCGGTCGCCGACCTGGGGTTGTCCAACGTCATCGTGCACCGCGGGNGGGCGGAGCAGTTCTGGGGGGTCTTGAGTGCCCCTGTGGTGACCGCGCGTGCCGTGGCTCGTCTCGGTGAGCTCGCGAGGTGGTGCCTACCGCTGCTGTCGCCGGGCGGGTCCATGCTTGCGATCCGAGGAGCGAGTGTCGCCGAGGAGCTGGAGACAGAGCGTGAGGTCCTGCGCCGTCTTGGTGCGCTCGACGAGGTCATCGAAAGCTTCGGCAGCGGCGTGGTCGATCCACCGACAACAGTCCTGCGCGTTGTCATCGGCGACCGACCCGTCCAGCGCTCCGGGGTGAGGAAGAACAAGACCAGTGGAAAGCGCCGTGGTGGCGGGCCAGGTCGGTCGGTGTGAGCCGCTACGGTAGGACCAACCGGCGGTCAGCCGCTGGCCGTGACGAGAGATTGAGGTAGCACGTGTCGACGTCTGGATTGGTCCACACAGGGCTGGGTTGGCCATCACGAAGTCCGGCGGAGGACGCCGTCCCCTCACGTCACCTGGGTTGGCCCGGCTCTGAGACGCAGGAACGCGGGGGGGAGCAAGAGCGGAACGCGCAGCCACCGGCCCCCCCTGCGGGCGAACAGCACCTGCCGTCAGATGCTGTTTCACGTGAAACCATCACCGGTTCAGTCGCGGAAGAATCGTCCGAGCGTGATCAGCTGGCCGCTTCCCTGCCGGAGCCCGGAGCCGAGACACCACTGGCCCAAGCGGTGGCAGCCGATGCCCGCCGCCGAATCTCACTGACCGGCAAGGTCTTCCCCAGGCCTGACCACACCCGGATCCTGACGGTCGCAAACCAGAAGGGCGGGGTGGGCAAGACGACGACGACGGTGAACGTTGCCGCCGCACTCGCCCAGGCTGGCCTTCGCGTGCTCGTGATCGATATCGACCCCCAAGGGAACGCCAGCACGGCTCTGGGGATCGACCATCACGCTGAGGTTCCCAGCATCTACGACGTGCTGCTGGACGGTAAGGCCGTTACCGAGGTCGTCCAGGAGTGCGTGGACGTTCCCAACCTGTGGTGCATACCGGCAACGATCGACCTCGCCGGCGCCGAGATCGAGTTGGTCTCGGTGGTTGCCCGGGAAACCCGGATGCAGCGTGCTCTGAGTGCCTACCTCGCCGACATGGCGGACCGGCGCGAGGAGCGCCTTGACTACGTGCTGATCGACTGCCCGCCCAGCCTGGGTCTTCTCACCGTCAACGCGTTCGTTGCGGCGGANGAGGTCCTCATCCCCATCCAGTGCGAGTACTACGCCCTTGAGGGTCTCTCCCAGCTACTCAAGAACGTCGAGCTGATCAAGAGCCATCTCAACCCTGGCCTGCACGTGTCCACCATCTTGTTGACCATGTATGACGGTCGAACCCGCCTGTCTGCCCAGGTCGCCGACGAGGTTCGTTCGCACTTCCCGGCGCATGTGCTGCGCACGACGGTGCCCCGTTCGGTACGTATTTCCGAGGCCCCCAGCCACGGGCAGACCGTGATGACCTACGACCCTGGCAGCAGTGGTGCGCTCTCCTACCTCGAGGCGGCCAGCGAGCTCGCGGATCGCGGAGTGTCTGTCAACCCGGTTCAGGTCGGGTAGCCGCAGGCCTGCAGCTGCTCCTCGAGGGGAGTGCGACCAGCGGGCAGCATCTGTTCATCCCGGACGAGAATGTCGTTCCGGTCGTGTGTGCTTCAGAGAGGTCGAAGGTATGAGTGAGAAGCGTCGTGCACTGGGTCGTGGACTTGGAGCGTTGATTCCGACATCTCCGGCTGGACCAGGGAGCCGCCGACCAGTGGATGTGTTCTTCAGGGACAGCACAGCGACCCGGCCTGGTCTGACCGTTCCTGTTTCACGTGAAACAGGAACTCCCGACTCGGACCAGAGGGACGGCTCGACCGACGCGGGTCAGGGCAACGAACCCAGTGGTCGTGACCCAGGTTCGGCCGAAGATGGCTCTGCCGCCGAGCAGACCGCTGGGGCAGCCGACTCTGCGGCATATTCAGGGCCGGACCTTGCGCCAGTCCCGGGAGCGCGCTACGAAGAGCTATCGGTGCTCTCGATCCGGCCCAACCCCAAGCAGCCCCGCCAGGCCTTCGACGACGACGACATGGCCGAGCTGGTCAACTCCATCCGGGAGATCGGGGTGCTGCAGCCGGTGGTCGTGCGGCCCATCCCGGCCGACGAGCTGGAGAAGACACAGGGTCAGGCCCTTGACGGGGCGCCGAGGCCGCAGTTCGAGCTGATCATGGGTGAGCGTCGCCTGCGCGCCACCCAAGCCGCCGGGCTGGGCTTCATCCCGGCCATCATCAAGGACACGCACGACGACGACCTGCTTCGCGATGCACTTCTGGAGAACCTGCATCGCAGTGAGCTGAATGCACTCGAAGAGGCGGCGGCATACCAACAGCTGCTGGACGACTTCGGATGCACCCACGACGAGCTCGCCGCCCGGATCGGCCGATCCCGCCCGCAGATCTCCAACACTCTGCGCCTGCTCAAGCTGCCACCACTCGTGCAGCGCCGCGTCGCTGCCGGCGTTCTGAGCGCCGGCCACGCACGAGCCCTCCTGGGGCTTGCCGACGGTGCCTCGATGGAGCGCCTGGCCCAGCGAATCGTGGCTGAGGGGCTGTCGGTTCGCAACGTCGAGGAGATCGTCACACTCGGTGGTGACGACGCTCCTCGGGCTCGCAAACCCCGGGCCGGAGCCCGCCACCCCCAGCTGGACGACCTGGCCGCCCGGCTCTCCGACCGGCTCGACACGCGGGTGCGGATCAACCTGGGGCAGCGCAAGGGCAGGCTGACAGTTGAGTTCGCCTCGGTCGAGGATCTCAACAGGATCGTTGACATGCTCGGCATCGCAACCACATAAGGGAGACGAAAACCGTTCTCGCATAAGCGGTTTCGTCTCGCAACGGCTTNCTCGCAGCTGCTTCGCCGCGCTGCGCGGTGGCTCTCGCCCCTGCTCGCAGGCTCCCTTGATGGGGCTACGAGCCACCACGCAAACCCGACGGATGCAAACTGCGAGCAACCCGGGCTAGGGCCCAGGTGTCAGTGGGTTGCCAGTGCGCGTTCGACGATGCCGGAGTACACCTCGACCGCATCCAGCCCCGCTGCCTCGACGGCCATCGGAAGCAACGACGTCTCCGTCATGCCGGGAGAGACGTTGGCCTCCAGGAACCAAGGGCGCTCATCGGCATCAATGATCAGGTCCACCCGGCTCAGGTGCCGATGCCCAAGCGTGCGATAGGCGGTGAGGCTGGCGGCCGACGCCGATGCGGCCGCTGAGCCGCTGAGGCGGGCAGGGGTGAAGAACTCGGTCGCACCGGCGGTGTAGCGGGCCTCGTAGCTGTAGACCCCTCCGTCAGGAACGATCTCGACGGCGGGAAGAGCCTGGGCCTGACCGTGGTCGTCCTCCACGATCGACAGGGCAACCTCGACGCCCTCGACGAGGTGCTCAATCATGGCGATATCACCATAAGCATAGGCCGTCACCATGGCGAAGGGGAGCTGGGTGGCGGACCGAACGATGGTCAGACCCAACGCCGAGCCACCGCGCGTCGGCTTCACGACCAGGGGCAGGCCGAGCGAGTCGATCACCGACTCCAGGAGAGCGGGTGCGCCCAGCTCACGGAAAGTGGCGTGGGAGAGCGCCACACCAGCAGGGACCGAGATGCCCGCAGCGCTCACCAACGCCTTGGCAACGGGCTTGTCCCACGTGAGACGGCAGGAGGACGGGCGGGATCCGACATACGGAATACCCAACGACCCCAACACGTCCCGTAAAGCCCCATCCTCGCCGGTGGCTCCATGGAGCACAGGCCAGATGACCTCGGGGGGTGAGCTGTTGATCGAGGCCAGCAGCGTACCGTCCACGTCATGGACGTGGGCCTCGGCTCCCGAGCGGGCCAGGGCATCGGCGACCCGTCGACCCGAGCGCAACGAGACGTCGCGTTCATGACTGAGGCCTCCGGCCAGAACCAGCACGTGCGTCATGTTTCAATCCTCACCACGAAGGGGGCGGGGGCAGTGGCGCCCACCAGAACAACTGGGAGCCCGAGGCGTCCATCCGATCTCATGACGCGCATCACGAGAGGTCCGGAGCAGGGAACTGCACGCTATGGGACGGTGCCTCCCCACCTGTCGTATCGGCAAAGGGCCCGAAGGTCTCCAGCAGCTCGAGCTCGGTCTGCACGACGCCGGCAAAGCGGCGTACGCCCTCGCGGATGCGCTCTGAGTCGGGATAGCAGTACGACAGCCTGACGTTGCGATGGCCGGTGCCATCAGCGAAGAAGGCCGTGCCCGGCACATAGGCCACCCGTTCGGTGACCGCCCGCGGCAGCATCGCTTTGGAGTTCAGGCCCTCGGGCAGGGTGAGCCAGACGTAGAAACCGCCATCGGGGTGGGTCCAGGTCGCCTGCGGCAACATAGCGGTCAGTGACTCGATCATGGCGTCACGGCGTTCACGATAGAGATCGCAGTAGATCTTGATCTGGGCCTTCCAGTCGCAGGTGGCCAGGTAGGTCGACACGGTCATCTGGGCGTAGGCCGAGGGGCACAGGATCGCCGACTCGCTGGCAAGCACCAGCTTCTCGCGGACCGCGTGGGGAGCCAGCGCCCAGCCAACCCGAAGCCCGGGCGCGAAGGTCTTGGAGAACGAGCCGAGATAGACGACGCCCTCCTCGGACAGCGAGCGCATCGCGGCATACGGCTCACGGTCGAAGCCGAGCAGGCCGTAGGGGTTGTCCTCGAGCACCAGGATGGCGTGGCGCCGGCAGATCTCGAGGATCTGCGGCCGACGCTGCGGCGACAATGTGGTGCCAGCCGGGTTGTGGAAGTTCGGGACGGTGTAGAGGAACTTGATCCGCTTGCCGGCAGACAACAGCCCGGCGATCCGTTCCTCGAGAGCCTGGGGGACGAGCCCGTCATCATCTGAGGTNACATGGGCAACCTGCGCCTGGTAGGCAGAGAAGACACCAAGCGCGCCAACGTAGCTCGGCGCCTCGGTGAGCACGACATCGCCGGGGTCGATGAAGATGCGGGTCACCAGATCCAGAGCCTGCTGGGACCCTGTCGTCACGACGATGTCGTCGGCGTGGGCGGAGATCCCCTCAAGCGCCATCACCTCCAGGATCTGTTCACGCAGCACGGGGTCGCCCTGCCCGGAGCCGTACTGCAACGCCGTCAGTCCCTGCGTCGCCAACATTGTGGCCACGGCGGCGGCCACCGTGTCCATCGGCAGGGCCGAGAGGTACGGCATGCCGCCGGCGAGGGAGACGACCTCAGGACGTGAGGCGACGGCGAACAACGCCCGGATCTCGGAGGCGTTCATGTTCGCTGTTCGCTCGGCGTAGGACTGCATCCACGGGTCGAGCCGCGATCCGTGCGCCTCCCGCGGGACCTGGCCGTCCTGACCTACCGGGTGGGTCATGACCATCGTCCTTTCCCTGTCATCGGGGATGCGTGCAACCAAGGGGTATGCCGTGTCGCGCGGCACGTGGTAGGAGTCTCCCATGGAGGTTGCTGCAGAGGACGGATCGTCTCGTGAACGCGGTGTCGTGCACATGAGCCTGCTCGGAGACCTCAGGCGCGTGGAAGGCATGGCGTCGTGAGCAGCGGTGGGCGTCAGGTTCTGTCCCTGACCCTGGACCGGATGAAGGACGTGCCCGAACCGTGCGCCACCTGCATTTTCTGGGAGCTCAGCCCGGCGCTGGCCGCCGGATCGATCGCCCGCGGTGACCCCGGCCTTGACAAGGAGGCGTGGCTGTCCGCAGCGCTGCTGGAATGGGGCAGCGTCGGCCAGATCGCCTATGTGGACGAGACACCCGCCGGCTACATCACTTTCGCCCCGCCGCATCTGGTGCCGCGTGCGGCCGCATTCCCCACGGCCCCCGTATCCGCCGATGCGGTGATGTTGATGACGGCCAAGGTGATCCCCTCCTTTGCCGGGCAGGGGTTGGGGCGGGTGCTCATCCAGAGTGCGGCCAAGGACGTGGTCCGCCGAGGAATCCGGGCAGTCGAGGCGTTTGGCTATCTGGGAGACCCGGACTCCCCGAAGGCGGCCTGTGTCATCCCCGCCGGGTTCCTGACAGCTGTGGGCTTCAAGACCGTGCGCGACCATCGGACGTATCCACGCCTGCGCCTGGACCTTCGCACGGCCCTGACGTGGCGCGAAGATGTCGAGGCCGTCGTCGAGCGCCTCTTGACCTCGGTGCGGGCACCGGCGCTGAGCCCCCCCCGACGAGCCTGAACCCACCATCCACCCCCCGGTTTGCTGCTCCGGGACCACTGAACCGGCACCTCCGAGGGCGCGACCTGCTTCGGCGCAACAGGACCCGGTTCGGTGGAACTGGGCGGGCTGGCGGCGAGCCTGCCTCTTCTACTCGGTGGCGGCGTGCTGCGCCGTGAGGTAGGAGCGCAGGTCACCAAGTCTGAGGACGCCCGTGGCGTTGGTGTCGTCCTCGCCGAGGTACATCCGTTGCAGGGCGATGACGATCGCCTCAGCGACGGTGTTGCGAAACATGGGGTCGGCCAGCCGTGCCGCGTCCCTGGGGTGGCTGAGGTATCCAGCCTCGATCCGCACGGTTGGCATCAGGGTGCGCTGCAGCAGGACCCACGCGCGCGCATGTGAACGACAGTCGGTCAGGCCGGTGCGGGCCACCACCTCTCGCTGGATCAGGTCGGCCAGCTGTTCGCCCACGGCTGACCAGGCGCCGAAGCGCTCCTGCCCGTAGAAGAACGTCGCGACCCCGCTGGCCCTTGACTGGATCGCGGAGTCGCAGTGCAGCGACAACATGACGTCAGCGCCGGACTGGTTGGCCATGATCGCGCGCTCAAGCTCGTCGGGACAGGCAGTGGCGGACCGGGTGAACAGCACGGTCACGCCAATGGCGCTGAGGCGGCCTTCGATGCGGCGGGCCAGATCGAGCATGACCTCGGACTCGGAAAGGCCGTGGGCGACGGTTCCGGTGTCGTCCCCGCCGTGGCCGGGGTCGAGCAGGACGATGCGCCCCGCCAGGCTGTGTCCCGAGCGACGGACAAGCTCTCGCTCGCGCAGCGTGTGCGGCGATCCTCCGGACACCGCCCGGGCGAGATCCGCGAAGGCCCGCAGGGTCTCTGGCCCAAGGCTGCCGTCAACCTCCAGCCCCACCCCGCGCTGGAAGGCTCGGACGGCCTTCTCTGTATTGGGTCCGAACACGCCGTCGACGCGGTCGGGGGTGAACCCGAGGGCAAGGAGGCGCTCCTGCAGCTCGGCCACGTCATCGCCCTGTTGCAGGTGCCCGGGGGTGTAAGAAAGCAGGCGGGCCCCAAGCTTCCAGCGGGCGCCGTCCAGTGCGACGTAGGTCTGGGGTCCGACCACGCCGTCCACGATGAGGCGTCGCCGCTGCTGGAAGGCGCGCACCGCCCGTGCCAGGTCCTCGTCGAAGACGTCGGGGCGTTGGTCAGCCTCTGGCGGCGATATCGATGGCGCGAGGTCGCCGGTCGAGTGCAGGAGGGCGCGGATGGAAGCCACCGCGGCGCCCTGGTCACCGACGCGATAGAGGGCAACCGGCTGCTCCGACATACCTGCCCTTCCCGCGTGCACCGTCACAGACAACAACAAGGTGGAGCCTCACGGCAAGAGACCTGGTGAAGCCCTGACCCCCGGGGGTCGCCCACCACCCCAGGCGGGCGGGCGTGATCAGCTGAGATAGGCGGACAACTCGCGCAGCAGCTTGGGTTTGGGCAGTGCACCGACCAGGCTCTTGACGACCTGTCCCTTGACGTAGACGTTCATCGTCGGGATGCCGGTGATGCCATAGCGCGACGTGATCTGGGGGTTGTCATCGGTGTTGAGCTTGACGATCGACACCTTGCCGGCGTGCTCGATGGCCAGCTCCTCCAGGATTGGAGCCACCGCCTTGCACGGGCCGCACCAGGGCGCCCAGAAGTCGACGATGACCGGGACGTCACTCATCAGGACGTCGGCATCGAACGTCGCGTCGGTGGTCTCCTTGGTAGCTCCCACGGCGGGGGCTCCTTCCTTGGGTTGTCTGCTGAATATTACGTTGTCGAAAGGGGCCTGGGGTTCAGCCGGGATGGTCGGGCCACCGAGCTCCGTGCAATGTGCCGGAATGTCGTGGCCGGCTCAGCTCACCGTAGCCGCGCTCGCTGAGAGCTCTGGCTCGCCGTCACGGGACGGCATGGTGTCCTGGTCGAGGTCGGC
>JGI24129J20441_1000180_pt1 | contig 17768 bp, 18 predicted proteins | sample BarGraNGADG00211_FD_20441 | JGI IMG/M metagenome (IMG submission 20441) | reverse complement strand
CCCTCGACAGCCTCAGCCTCAGGCCGGGTGCCGGATTCGGCAGGCGCGTCCGGGAGCCCATCGTCCTGGCGGGCTGCCGCCTGGGCTGGCTCCTGGAAATGCGCAAGATCAGCCGCACGACGGGTGGTCAGACGGAGTCGGCCGTTGTTCACCTGAGAGGCGAGCTGGCTCAGCAAGACCTCGAACTCGGAAAGCTTGCGGTCTACGTAGTCGTCGGCGTCGGCCAACAACCGCCTCGACTCGGCCCGCGCGTGGGTGGTCACCGTCTCGGCGCGCACCCGGGCGGCTACCAGTACGTCAGCCTGGTCGATGAGCTGCTCACGCTCGCCGCGAGCACCCGCCACGATGCGCTCGGCCTCCTGGCGCCCGGCGCCCAGAACGGCCTGACGCTCGGACAACAAGGCATCCGCGTCATCGAGGTTGGCTGGCAGCTCTTCACGCAGCCGCTCGAGCAGGTCGAGCATCTCGGCCCGGTTGACCAGACATGACGTAGACATCGGCATGGTCTTGGCGCCCCGAACCGTCGTGGTGAGCTGGTTGAGCCGGTCGTGTACGTCCATGGGATGTCAGCTTCCTTCCGGGTTCTGGAGTCGCGCCATCAGGGCCGTGCGCACCTTGGCGGGCACGAGTCCGGTGATGTCGCCACCCAAGGCGGCGACCTCTTTGATCAGCGAGCTCGACACATGACCAAACCTGGGGTCGCCCGGCAGGAATACCGTCTCGACCCCGGACAGGTGGCGGTTCATCAAGGCCATGGGCAGCTCATAGGCGAAGTCGGTGTCGCTGCGCAGCCCCTTGACGATCGCCTGGGCGCCCGCCTCACGACAGATATCGACCAGCAGTCGGCCCGTGAAAGCCTCGATGCGCACATTGGGCAACGCCGCCAGTGCCGCATCGAGTAGCTTCATCCGCTCGTCGAGACCGAAGGTGCCTTGCTTGGTGTCGTTGTGCAGCACGGCGACGACCACTTCGTCGTACAGCGCCGCGGCTCGGGTGATCACGTCGACATGGCCCATCGTCACGGGGTCATAAGACCCTGGACACACGCACCGACGTTGTTGACTGCTCACGCAAACGAACCTAGCAGCGAGCGTCACGGCTGTTGGGAAGGCACGACGACGCAAGGGCGGACCGTGAAGGCCGCGACCGGGCAAAGCACGGCTGTCCGCACAGCCGGCCGGTCGATGGCTCAGGCGACGCCGCGAGGCTGGGCGAAGTCGGCGAACCACATCTTGGTATCGCCGTATCGGCGCTCCCCTGCGCCATCCAGACCCTGCGGCCAGCGAGGTTCGGGGGAGCGCGCTGATCGCTCGACCACGACGAACGCGTCCTCACTGAGCCACTGGTGGGTGACCAGGAGCGTGAGCACGTCACACAGGGCCTGCTCGGTGACGTCGTACGGCGGGTCGGCCAGGACCAGGTCGCAGCGCGCATCCTGCCCGCCGGGACCGGCCAGCAGTGCCCGCTCAACGGTGTCGGCCCGGACACTGACCCCGGGCAGAGCCAGCTTGGCGACGTTCTTGCGTATCGTGGCCACGGCAGCCCAGTCGGACTCGACCAGCAGGACGCTGAAGGCTCCGCGGCTTGCCGCTTCGAGCCCAAGTGCCCCCGACCCGGCATACAGGTCCAGGACCTTCGCCTGGTGCACCACGTCCAGGTGCTCGAGTCGTGAGAACAGCGCCTCGCGCCCCCGTTCGCTGGTCGGGCGCGTGGCGCCCCCGGGCGGTGTGCTGATCCGGCGGCCACCCGCGAGCCCCGAGATGATGCGTGTCACCGGCCCCTCACCCGCGCTCCAGATAGGCGGCCTGCTCGTCGTCCAGGGCGGAGGCGATGACGCCGCGCAACGTGGGGTGCTGTTCGAGGCCGGGATCGGCTCCGACGATGGCGAACGCGTCCTCGTGCGCCGCCAGGATCAGATCCTCGTCGCGCAGCAGTCGCAGGAGCCGCAGCTGTGACTTACCGCCGCTCTGCCGGGCCCCGAGAACGTCTCCCTCCCTGCGCTGCTCCAGGTCGAGCCGGGCCAACGTGAATCCGTCGTTCGTGGCTGCGACGCTGAGCAACCGCTGCTGGACCATCTCGGACTCGGTCTCGGTGACCAGCAGGCACAAGCCGGGCGACGTGCCGCGTCCCACGCGGCCTCTGAGCTGGTGGAGCTGGGAGATCCCGAAGCGATCAGCATCCATGATGACCATGACGGTGGCGTTGGCCACGTCCACGCCCACCTCGATCACGGTCGTGGCCACAAGAATGTCGATGCTGCCCTCAGCGAAGCCCCGCATGACCTCGTCCTTGTCGTCGGCGGCCATCCGACCGTGCAGGATCGCCATGCGAAGGCCCGCCAGAGCAGGGTTGTCCCTCAGCTCAGCTTCCACGTCCAGGACACTGCGCAGCTCGCGGGTCGGTGCCGGCGCCGACTCATCGACGGTGAAGGCGACCTCCACGTCCTCGTCCGACCACTGCCCGGGGTTGGCCGCCGGTTCACCGGCAACCTCCGTGTCGCCGATCCGTGGACACACCACATAGCTCTGGTGTCCGGCACGGACCTCTTCGGCGACCCGCTCCCACGTTCGCTGAAACCAACGAGGGTTGCTGACCACGTGTGTCGCGATGGGCGACCGACCCTTGGGCAGCTCGGTCAGTGTGGAGGTCTCCATGTCGCCGAAGACGGTCATGGCAACCGTCCGCGGGATCGGCGTCGCGGTCATCACCAGGACGTGCGGAGGTTGCTTTCCCTTGCCGCGCAGAGCGTCTCGCTGCTCGACACCGAATCGGTGCTGCTCGTCGACGACCACGAGCCCGAGATCGAAGAACTGGACGTGCTCCTGGATCAGGGCATGGGTGCCGATGACGATGCCTGCCTGACCCGATGCCGCGTCGAGCAAGGACTTGCGCCGTACGCCGGTGAGCTGGCTGCCAGTCAGCAGGGTCACCTGGGTGCCGATCTCGCTACCACCCAGCAGGCCGCCCTCGGCAAGGTCGCCGAGCAGCGAGGTGATCGACCGGAAGTGTTGTGAGGCAAGGACTTCGGTGGGTGCCAGCAGCGCGGACTGTCCGCCGGAGTCGATCACCGACAGCATCGCCCGCAGTGCCACGACGGTCTTGCCCGAGCCGACCTCGCCCTGCAGCAACCGGTGCATGGGATGCTCGCAGGCCAGGTCCTTGGCGATCTCGGCACTGACCTCCTGCTGACCGGCGGTGAGCTCGAACGGCATACGGGCGTCGAAGGCTTCCAGTAGCCCCCCGGGACGCGGCACCCGCGCAGTCGTGCGCAGCCCTTGTCCGGCCATCCGGCGTTGGGCGAGGACCGTCTGGATCGTGAAGGCCTCGTCGTACTTGCGTCGGTACCTGGCCCGCGACACGTCCTTGTCCGTGCCGGGCTGGTGCAGCAGGCGGTACATCGAGACGATGTCGACCAGGCCGCGCCGTTTGCGGACGTCGGGCGGCACGTGATCGGGAATCTCCCCCAGTGAGGCCAGGACGATCTGGGCAACGCTGCGGACCTTCCACGACGGCATCTGCTTGCCCGCCGGCAGGTAGATCGGGATCAGGTTGCCCGTGTACTGCTCAACTGCCGCCTGCGCCTCCTGCTCTTCGAAGATCTGGTAGTCCGGGTGGGTCAGCTGCCATGTCTGGTGGTAGCGCCCGACCGTGCCCGCGAACAGGCCCAGCGCTCCCGGGACCAGCCTGCCCTCGTGGCCGTAGGCGCTGAAGAAGGTCAGGTCGAGCTCATGGGTGCCATCGGTGATGGTCACGTTGAGCATCTTGCCCTTGCGCTGACGCATCGCACGGGTGGTGGCGCGGTCCACCCGGGCCACCACTGTCACGTCCTCTCCTTCGACCAGGCTGGACAGGTCGGTCAGCTTGCCGGGCTCGAAGTACCTGCGGGGAACGAAATCGAGCAGGTCAGCGACGGTATGGATACCGCGGTGCTTGGCCAGCGGGCTGGCCGATGGCTGGCCGACGACCTTGCCGAGCGGGGTGGACAGATCGGCCACCTCACTCAACCCCGAACAACAGCGGAAAGGTCGCCTGACCGCCGTCGATGATGGCGACCTCGACGTCGCCGCGGGCGGCCCGTGCCGACTGCGCGACCACAGCCGAGACCTCCGGTCCACTACCGGCACCAGTGATCACGGTGAGCAGCTCCCCTCCTGCGGCCAGGAGTCGGGCGACCACATCGGCGCCGACCATGGCCAGATCCTTGCCGACGACAACGACATCCCCCTCGACAGCGCCCAGCACGTCGCCGCGATGGCACCATCCGGCACTGGTCAGCGACTCCTGGCTGGCCACCGTGACCGCTCCGCATCGCGTTGCGGCAGCGGCCCCGCTCATGGCGATCAGGTTGTCCCGACCGCTGGCGGTGGGCTCGAAGACGGCGAGCGCCGCGATGCCCTGTGCCGCCGATCGGGATCGCACGACGTGCACCTCGAGACCGGCCTCGGCGGCTGCCGAGGCTGCCGCCTCCGCCGCAAGCTGAGTGTCACTCTCGTTGGGCAGGACGATCACGCATCGCGCGCCGGCGGAGCGGATGGCGTCCAGCAGCTGGCCTGCGGAGGCACGCCGGCCCGGTCCGTTGAACACGGACACCGCGCCGGATTCGCGGAACACGCTGGCCAGGCCCTCCCCGGCCGCGCAGGCCACCACGGCGACCGGCCCGTGCGCCGAGTGTGCCGTTCTGGCCCGTTGCTGGTCGCCGAAATGGGTGACAACGATGCGATGCGGTCGCCCCGCCTCGATACCCGCCTGAATGGCCGCCCCGACGTCGTCCGCGTGCACGTGGACGTTCCAGAGGTCCCCGCCGCCGACCACCAGGACCGAGTCACCCAGGACATCGAGTCGGGCGCGAAGCCTGGCCACCGCTGCTTCGTCGCTGTCGGAGAGCAGATACATGACCTCGTATGCCGGTGTCTCGAGCACGCGGCGTCCATCCCCGTCACCGACCCCATGTGCCGCTGCCCGCAGCTGTCCACGGCCAAGAAGCGCCGCGCGCTCAGGTTGCCGTTCGGGCGCCGCCCTACCGGCGACGACCAGCTCGAGGGCCTCAAGAACAAGGACGTAGCCCAGGCCGCCGGCATCAACCACCCCGGCACGTGCCAGAACCGGTAGCTGCGCCGTGGTGGCCGCCAGCGCCACCCTCGCGGCAGCCAGGGCGGCATGGGCGACGGTATACAGGTCGGAGCCCGCTGCCGCGGCCCGCTCGGCGCCATCGGCGGCACCAGCCGCCACCGACAGGATCGTCCCCTCGACCGGACGCGTCACGCTGGCGTAGGCACGGTCGCTGGCCCGGCGCACTGCCCGTGCCAGCGTCGGCCCGTCCATGCCGTCCATGCCCTCCACACCGGAAGCCGAGGTGGCCGCCTCGGCGATGACCTCACTCAGGCCCCGGACCAGCTGGCTGAGGATGACCCCTGAGTTGCCTCGGGCGGCGAGCAGGGTAGCCCGGGCCAGCGTCGCGGCATCATCGGCCAACGTCCTAGCAAAGCCCGGGTCCGGCAACGGCTCGTGCCGGCCTCGGGCTGCTTCGAGGGCAGAGTCCAGCGTGATGTAGAGGTTCGTGCCGGTGTCGCCGTCGGGCACCGGAAAGACGTTCAGGTCGTCGATCTCGGCCCGGTGGGCGGCGAACGCCGAACGTGTGGCCAGGGCCCAGCGCCGGGCCGCATGGGCATCCAGCCGCTGGAGCCGACCACTGTCCCCGTTCACTGGCACCGACTCCTGTCTGCCGTGAGGCTATGGCGCGCCCGCGCCTGGATCGAGGGTAGGTCAGTACCTGCCGACCTACCCATTTTGGCCCAGACCACCGACTCGGCTACGATTGACCGGTTCCCTTGGTTAGCGCGTTCTGTCCGCATGCCTCGGGGCCTTTGATGTGTTCATGACAACACCTTATTTGTGGCAACACCCCGTTCATGGCAACAACCTCAGCACCCCATCGAAACTCAGGAGAAACCGTGGCTGCCAACTGCGACGTCTGCGGCAAAAGACCGAGCTTCGGTCACAACATCTCGCACTCGCACCGGCGCACCAACCGCCGCTGGAACCCGAACATCCAGCGGATCAAGGCTCTGGTCGGCGTAAAGGGTGTAACCCCGAAGCGTCTCAATGTCTGCACTTCGTGCCTCAAGGCCGGCAAGGTCAAGCGCTAGCACGTGGAGGCACTGCCCAGTGCACTGTCTCCAGGAATGCTTTCGAAGCCGATCTCCACGAGGAGGTCGGCTTCGTAGTACCCGGTGCCGGGCGCGGCCCTGCCCGAGCTGCTGGACGCGGACAACACCATGAGCCGCGCCAACCTGCACCAGGTCACTCTCGCTGCTGCAGAGGGCGCCGCGGTCGGGTTGTGCACGGTGAGGATCGCCGATCCGGACCCGCCGACCTGCGGGATCGCGTCGCGCGGCTGCGGTTCGCGCTCGGCCAGGACCATGGCCGGCGCCTCGCGTTCTGGATGCTCCTCCACCACTGACCGACCGGGGCGGCGTTGCTCAGGTGTCCGTCTCTGGCTCGTCCCCGCGCTCAGAGCAGCCTGCACCGAGGCCTCACCCTCCGAAGTGATCCCAGCCGCCGCCCATCACCAGCACGCCGCGCAGCAGCACGCCCGAACCGGCCACCACATCCCCGATCCTGCGCCAACCATCGGGCAGTCCTGCTCCGGGGGGGAAACATGCGAGCAGTGAATGCTCCTCGCCACCTTCGCTCACGCAACGCCACGCGTCCTCACCACTGAGAACGTGTTGCAGCTGGGCGACGTCATCGCCCAGAAGCGCCTCGTCGATCACGATCCTGACCCCGCTCGCCCGCGCGAGACGGCCCGCGTCACGGCCCAGACCGTCGCTGATGTCCAGCATGGCCGTGGCTCCGGCCCGAGCCGCGGCGGGCCCCTGTTGGTGGGGCGGCGTGGGCCGGCGGTGATAGTCCGCCAGCTCCGGTGCGAGTTCGCTGCGGCCACGCTGCAACAACAACAAGCCTGCGGCGGAGTGACCCAGACTGCCGCACACGGCAAGGACGTCGCCGGCCTGCGCCCCGCTGCGGCGTACCGGCTCGCCGCCTTCGCACGACCCCAATGCTGTCACCGACACCACGAGAGTCCCCTCGGGCGCCGACGAGAGATCACCGCCCAGCACGGGAACGCCAGCCTCGCCCGCGGCCTGGGCCAACCCCTGGGTGAAGTCCCGGACCCATGCCAGCGAGGTGCGCGGATCCGCGATCAGGGTCACCAGCAGACCGCTCGACACACCTCCCATCGCGGCAATATCGGCGATGTTCTGAGCCACCGTCTTGGCACCCACATCCGCACCGCTGGACCACTGGTCGAGCCAGTCACGACCCCGCACCATCGCATCGGTCGTAGCCAGCACTGACCCGCCAGGGGTGCTGAGCATGGCGGTGTCGTCACCGGGCCCGATGAGGACCCCGGGTCCGCCAGGCAGCAGAGGGAAGATTACGGACAAGATCCCATCCTCGCCGACGTCAGCCAGAGTGAGCCCAGCTCCGTGCGCGCGTTCCTGCAACATATGCCCTCCCAGTAGGACGATTCGTGCATTCGCACGGTAGCGTCTGCTGAACCGGGTCCATGCAGGGCGTGGTCGGGCAATACCGTTCATTTCGGGGTGAAGCGCTCCGATCATGTTCTCTTGGAGGCGTCGTGGTGGTCCAGGCCTACGTTCTGATTCAGACCGAAGTGGGAAAGGCGGCAAAGGTCGCCGAGTCGATCGCAGGGATTTCCGGCGTCACCGTGGCCGAGGACGTCACCGGCCCCTACGACGTCATCGCCCGCGTCGAGGCCCGAACGGTCGACGACCTCGGCAAGCTGGTCATCGCCAAGATCCAGGACGTCCCGGGCATCACCCGCACCCTGACGTGCACGATCGTGCACGTCTGAGCCAGACAGCATGCACCGCGCCACCACGCGCCGCGGTACCACCCACCGCGGTGCGCATCTGTCAGCGTGCCTCGGTTCGGTGCTGCTCCTGGGGGGACTGCTTGGGTGCTCGTCCATTGACGTGACAGACCCGGGCCAAGCTGGATCGGCGGCCTGTCGGTCGGCTTCGGCCCACTGGCCCCAGAAGGTTGCCGGGCAGTCGGCCCGAACGACGTCATCGTCCTCGGCTGCTGTTCGCGCCTGGGGCGATCCGGCAGTCATTGCCCGCTGCGGGCTGCCCCCGATCGGGCCCACCACAGATCAGTGTCTTGATGTCAGCGGCATCGACTGGGTCGCCCATCAGCTCACCGATGGTGTGCGGTTCACGACCTACGGTCGCTCACCGGCGATAGAGATCCTGGTCCCCAGCGCGTACAAACCCGAGCCGCTGCTGCTTCCCGCGTTCGGTCAGGCCGCGGCCGCCATCCCACAGGGCCAGCGACACTGCCAGTGACGGATCAGCGAAGGCCCGTACGCCGAGCCAGCGCCAACTGGATCAGCTCATCGATCAGATGTGGATAGTCGAGCCCGGACGCCGCCCACACCCGGGGGTACATGGACAACGGGGTGAAGCCCGGCATGGTGTTGATCTCGTTGAGAATCACGTCGCCATGCTCGGTGTAGAAGCAGTCCACCCGGGCGAGCCCCTCGCAGCCGGCAGCCTCAAACGCTGCGACAGAGATACGACGTATCTCGTCGGCCACGGAATCGGGCACCTTTGCAGGACAGGAGAGCACGACATCGGACTCTGCCAGGTACTTGGCCTCGAAGTCGTAGAACTCGTGACCCCGGAGGACCTCGATCTCCCCGACCTCGCTCGCCCGGGTAGCAGCGCCGTCACGACCCTGCAGCACCCCGCACTCGATCTCTCGTCCAACGATGGCCGCCTCGACGACCACCTTGGGGTCGTGCTCGCGGGCGAACTCGATGGCTGCCTGCAAGCCCTCGGGTCCGGACACCTTCGTGATACCCATGCTCGATCCGGCGCGNGCCGGCTTGACGAAGACGGGCCAGCCCAGTGACGCCACGGCATCCATCGACGCAGCCGGGTCACNCTTCCATTCCCGGTCGGTGACCACCACGTACGGACCGATCGGCAGACCGTGCCCGGCAAAGACAACCTTCATGTAGTGCTTGTCCATCATCACCGCAGAGGCAAGCACGCCCGACCCGACGTATCGGATGTCAGCCAGTTCCAGGAGACCTTGAATCGTGCCGTCTTCGCCAAAAGGTCCGTGCAACAACGGAAACACCACGTCCACCTCGCCCAGGGCCCTGGGCGGGGCGTCCGGCTCCAGGACGCGGAGTGAGCGTTCGGTGGTGCTCAGCGGGACCAGCACGGTGGCGCCGGAGGCATCGACCTCAGGGACGTGCCCGGGTGAGAGCTCGAGCGTCCCGGTCTCTTCGGACGCCACGACCCAACGACCGTCCTTGGCAATGCCGATCGGGAGAATCTCGTAGACGTCACGGTCGATCGCCTGCATCACCCCGGCAGCGGTGGCACAGGACACGGCGTGCTCGGACGAGCGTCCGCCGAAGACGATTGCCACTCTGGGTTTGCGGACTTCAGTCGGCTCGCGCGGCGAAGCCTCGGCGGACTCTGGGCTGGGCTGGTCGGTGTCGGTCATCGCCTGTGACCCTATCGCCCGAGAAGGGACCGGCCGCCAAAGCCGTGCGCCACTGGTCTGGCCCGGACATCCTTGCCCCTACCCTGAGCAGGTGGATAACCATGACGAAGGACTCGCCCCCGCCTCGATTGTGGTCGCGGCCGGGCGACAGCCACGCCTTCCGGGAGCCGGCCTCAACGCCCCGCTGGAGTTCTCCTCGACCTATGTGGCTGACGGGCCGGTCGGCTACGCGCGCGACGGAAACCCGACGTGGACCGCGTTCGAGGAGGCCCTCGGCGCGCTGGAGGGCGGTTCAGCGCTGGTCTTCTCCTCCGGCATGGCGGCCATCGCGGCAGCCCTGTCCCTGGCGCCCAGGGGGGCGATCATCGTGGCGCCCACTCATGCGTACAGCGGCACGGGCGCCCTCTTGGCGTCCTTGGAGAAGGACGCAGTGGCGATCGTGCGTCGGGTCGACGTCTCCGACACAGCGGCTGTGGTTGCAGCGCTGCAGGGGGCCGACGTCCTGTGGGCCGAGTCTCCCACCAACCCGATGCTCGAGGTCGCAGACCTGCCGGCCATCTTCGAGGCTGCCCACGCTGTCGGCGCAGTCACGATGTGCGACAACACCTTTGCCACTCCGCTGGTTCAGCAGCCGTTGTCGATGGGTGCCGACGTGGTGGTCCACTCGGTAACCAAGTACATCGCCGGGCACTCGGACGTGATTCTGGGCGCCACGGTCACGGCCAGATCCGAAGGTGGGCGAAGGTTCCAGCAGGCTCTCGCCCAGCACCGACTGCTCCACGGCGCTATCGCGGGTCCGATGGAGACCTGGCTGGCGCTTCGAGGGATGCGGACCATGCACCTGCGGGTTGAGCGTTCCAGTGCCAACGCAGCCGTGCTGGCCGCTCGGCTGCAGGGCCATCCCGGCGTGCAACGGCTGCGCTATCCGGGCTTCGGCTCGATCATCGCGATCGAGGTCCATGGTGGTCTGCAGGGGGCCGAGGGCGTTGCCGCACAGGTCCGGCTGTGGACCCATGCGACCAGCCTGGGCGGCGTCGAGTCGCTGATCGAACGCCGTCGCCGGCACTCAGCCGAACCGCCCACCGTCCCGGACAACCTGCTGCGCCTCAGTGTCGGGGTCGAGGACGTCGAGGATCTCTGGCGCGATCTTGAGGCAGCCCTTGCCCACGTGGTCCCGTCCGGCTGATCGCCTGACGCGGCCGTTAGGTCTTCTCGGTCTTGCGGGCCCGGGCCATCAACATGTCGGCGACACGTCTTGGTCTGCGACCCTCGTGCACCACGGCTGCAACATTCTCGATGATCGGGACATCAATGCCGTGATGCTGGGCCAGCTCCAGGATGGACTGACAGGACTTCACACCCTCAGCCGTCTGGCTGGTCATTGACACCACCTCTGCGACGGTCATACCGCGGCCGAGGTTCACCCCGAAGATGTGGTTGCGCGACAGCGGCGACATACACGTGGCAATCAGGTCACCAACACCGGCCAGACCGGAGAAGGTGGCCGGATCGGCCCCGAGGGCCACACCCAGGCGCAAGGTCTCAGCCAGCCCCCGGGTGATGATCGTGGACTTGGTGTTGTCACCCATCCCCATACCCTCAGCCATGCCGACGGCGAGGGCGATGACGTTCTTGACCGCACCACCCAGCTCGGTGCCCACGACGTCGGTGTTCGTGTACGGGCGGAAGTACGACGCGGCGCAGGCCATCGCCACACGTTCGGCCATCGACTCATCGACACATGCCACGACCGAGGCTGCGGGTTGTTTGGCCGCGATCTCCCTTGCCAGGTTGGGCCCTGACACGACGACGATGCGCTCCGGGCCGACGTTGGCCACCTCGGCGATGACCTCGCTCATCCGCATGGTGGTGCCCAGCTCGACGCCCTTCATCAGGGACACCACGGCCGCCCGGGGCGGCAGGAGGCCGGCCCACTGGGTCAGGTTGGCCCGCAGGGTCTGTGACGGGAGCGCCAGGACGACGATATCGACGTCGTCCATGGCCTCCTGCGGGTCGGTCGTCGCCGAGATTGCCTCTGGTAGCACAAGATCGGGCAGATAGTCGCCGTTGACGTGGGACTGGTTGATCTGCTCGACCAGCTCGGCCCGCCGACCCCACATCCGGACCTGGCATCCGGTGTCGGCAAGCACCGCAGCGAACGCGGTACCCCAGCTGCCCGTGCCGAACACGGCGACGCGCGTCATCAGGACCGACCCTCGATCGTGCCAGGAGACTTCTTGGTGCTCGGTCTGTGGGGGTTGCCGGTCTCCGGGACCCCTGCGGTACGCGAGTCAAAGCGGATGGCCGGGGCCTTCTCACCCCGTAGTGTCTCCAGCTGCGCCGTGATGGCGTCCAAGATCCTGGCCGTGGCCGCGTTCAGGGTCACGGCATCCAGAGGCCGGTCGTACAGGTCGCGCAGGTCCACAGGTGGTCCGGCGAGCATCCGCATGGTCTTGGGTGGGAACACATGCGGCGTCTTGGCATATGGCCCCAGAATCTCCTGCGGTCCCCACTGGGCGACGGGAATCACCGGGCACCGGGTCGTCAGTGCCACCCGGGCGGCCCCGGTTCGGGCAGTCATCGGCCACATGTGGGGATCCCGGGTCAGCGTGCCCTCGGGGAATATCGGCACGCACTTTCCGTCGTGGACGGCGGCGACAGCAGCCGAAAACGCCTTCGCGGCCTCGGCGGTGCCGCGGTAGACCGGGATCTGCTGCGCCGCGGTGAGCAGCCTGCCGAGGATCGGGATCCGGAAGACCTCCGCCTTGGCCAGGAAGAACGGCGGATGCCCGTTGTCATACAGGAAGTGGGAGAAGGCGAAAGGGTCGACATAGGAGATGTGGTTCGGACACACCACGAACCCACCGGCGGACGGAAAGTGCTCGGCGCCCCTCCAGTCTCGCCGGGTCAGCACCATCAACAGCGCGCGCAGGAACGTGGCAATGCCACGGTATGACCTCGGCAGCTGCCGCTCTGGTCGAATTCGCCGCACCGGGCTCCACCTTGTCTGCTCTATGCGCTCTTGATAGCCATGAACCACCTCTGGTGGCCTGGTTCTGCGGGCGCTCTGGTCCGCCGCCATCTTCGTCGTTCGAGTGGGTCGGTGTCGAGACGACTCCACCTCTACTGAGACGATCAACCAGATGTGTTCCCCCGATATCGACCGCTGGCGAGTGATCGTCCCGGTCAAGGGCCAGTTGAGCGCCAAGAGCCGTCTGCATCCGCCCGCCGGAGTGGCGCGGGCTGATCTGGCCCATGCGTTCGCCTTGGACACGATCACCGCAGCAGTCGCCGGAATACTGCCGGCTCATCTGGTCGTCGTGACTTCGGACGAGCATACTGCGACCTTCGTGCGTGACCAGGGGGGCATCGTCGTAGCCGATCAAGGTGATGGTCTGAACCCCGCCATTCGTCTGGGGATCGGATACGTGCAGCGGGTACTGGGTCCCGGACCGACAGCGGTACTCCTCGGCGACATCCCCACCCTGCGGCCCCAAGACCTGGTCGATGCTCTCTGCGTGTGCGGGGCGCACCTACGCGCGCTGGTCCCAGACGCGTCCGGCGCTGGCACGGTGCTGCTCAGCGCACTGTCCCCACGAGACCTCCATCCGCGATTCGGCCCGGACTCCGCACGCGAGCACTCGCGCGACTGCGAACGACTGGATCTTGACCTGCCCGCCCTGCGCACCGACGTGGACGACGACCGGAGCCTGCGTAGTGCCATCAAGATCGGAGTCGGAGGGCACACCGCATTAGTGCTGGCTCCGGCCCGGGACTAGCGTGGCCCCATGCAAGCAAGCGTGCACCGCTACGACGACGAGTTCGGCTCAGGCAGCGTGCTGCTGGACGATGGCCGCGAGATTCCCTTTGACGTTACGGTGATGGATGCCAGCGGCCTGCGCCTCCTGCGCCCCGGCCAGCGGGTAAGCATCGAGATGTCCGCCACTGCGTTGACCCGGCTTTGGATAGTCGGCATCGGCGAAGGTGAGATCATCCGCTAATCGGAAGCGGCGCCACAGCGACCTGGGAAAGGCCGGCGCAACACAAAGAAGGGCCGGCGCCAACAGGCGCCGACCCCTCCCTGATGTGTCGCGGGTCAGGCTCTCTTCGCCGCGGTCTTCTTCACCGCGGCCTTGGCCGGGGCACTCTTCTTCACCGCAGCGGTCTTCTTCACCGCAGTCTTCTTCACCGTGGCCTTGGCCGGAGCGGTCTTCTTCACCGCAGCGGTCTTCTTCACCGCAGCGGTCTTCTTNACCGTAGCCTTCTTGGCCGGAGCAGCCTTCTTGACCGTAGCCTTCTTGGCCGGAGCAGCCTTCTTCACCGCTGGCTTACCGACGGAGGCACTGGTGCTGGCAGAAGCCCGGGCACCTGCAGCAGAGGTCTTGGGAAGCTGCCTCGGGTCGGCGACAACAGCACGGAACTTTGTGCCGGCCTTGAACTTCGGAACGGCGGTCTTCTTGATCTTGACGCTCGCACCGGTACGCGGATTACGGCCTATCCGCGCAGCCCGAGCCGCACGCTCGAAGGTGCCGAAGCCGGTGATACCGACCTTCTTGCCCTTGGCGACCTCGCGGATGATGACGTCGAGTAACCCCTCGACGGCTGAGGCCGCAGCCTTCTTGCCGCCAAGACGACTCTCGAGAGCATCGATCAGTTCTCCCTTGTTCACGTCTTCCCCTCCTGAGGAAAAAGTTCACCGAGCCCTTGCCCGACGAATTTGGGCTGCCGGGCCACCGCCCGACTTGTTGACGACGTTAAGGCCACAACCCATCCGGAGTCCACCACCGGGCCATGTTGGAATCGTTGTGTCGCAACGTCTTTGGTACCCCCCCATTCATGCCTGGGCGGTATGGGGGCTGGGTCCTCTCGAAGGTCGCCTACCGCCCCCGCACATTCCCCGGTGACAATGAAACGCGATGAATTTACGTGATCTACAACACTATTCGCCGCGCGCGGTTGTGTCAGAACCGAGCGCGCGCGATGCGCGGCGGCCCCTGCGGCGTCTGCTCTGATGAGGCCGAAGGGGTGTCCGCAGACCCGGACACGCCGTCTGAAAAATTTCTTGATGTCGCCGGGCCAACGGCTCGGCGCGGCGTGTCAGACGTCTATCGTCGTCGGCTTGTAGCTCGGTCGCTTCGCCTCGAAGGCCGTCACCTCTGCCTCGTGACGCAGCGTGAGACCGATGTCGTCCAGTCCCTCCAACAGGCGCCAGGCGGTGTAGTCATCCAGTTCAAAGGGCACCGAGATGCCCTCCTTCGCCGTGATGGTCTTGGACCGAAGGTCAACGGTGACCTCGGCACCCGGCTCGTCCTCCAGCACGCTCCAGATCAGCTCGACATCACTCTGGCTGGCCTGAGCCGTGAGCAGCCCCTGTTTGCCGCTGTTGCCCCGAAAGATGTCGGCAAAACGTGAAGAGATGACGACCCGGAACCCGTAGTTCATCAAGGCCCATACGGCGTGCTCGCGAGAGGATCCCGTCCCGAAGTCGGGACCGGCGACCAGGACGGACCCGACGGCATACAGGGGGTTGTTCAGGACGAAGGCTTCATCCTTGCGCCACTCTGCAAAGAGTCCGTCCTCAAAGCCAGTACGCGCCACGCTCTTGAGGTACTCGGCCGGGATGATCTGGTCCGTGTCGACGTTGCCGCGGCGCAGTGGCACACCGACACCGGTGTGGGTCGTGAACTTGTCCATAGCGATGGTCCTCGGTTCTGGTTCGGTGGCTCGGAATGGCCTCAGATATCGGTGGCCTGGTCTGGCTTCAGAGGTCCGCAGGGCTGGAAAGGGTGCCCCGCACGGCGGTGGCCGCTGCCACCACGGGGCTGACCAGGTGGGTGCGACCGCCCTTGCCCTGGCGACCCTCGAAGTTGCGGTTGGACGTCGACGCGCTGCGCTCCCCCGGCGCCAGCTGGTCAGGATTCATCCCCAGACACATCGAGCAGCCAGCCAGACGCCATTCAGCACCGGCCTCGCTGAAGACCGAGTCCAGGCCCTCGCTCTCAGCCTGCAGCCGCACCTTCGTCGATCCGGGAACGACAAGCATCCGAACGCCCGCAGCAACCTGATGACCCTGCAGGACCGCAGCCGCGGCCCGCAGGTCCTCGATCCGGCCGTTGGTGCATGAGCCCACGAAGACCGTGTCGACCCGGATCTGCTTGAGCGGGGTGCCAGCGGTCAGCCCCATGTACTCCAGGGCTCGCCTGGCGTTGGCCTGGTCGGACTCGTCCTTGAACGACGCTGGATCGGGGACGCTGGCAGACAGCGGCAGACCCTGGCCCGGGTTGGTCCCCCAAGTGACGAACGGCGCCAGCTCTGCGGCATCGAAATGGATCTCAGCGTCGAAGACTGCGTCGTCATCGCTTCTCAGGCTCGACCACGCTGCGACGGCATCGTCCCAGTCAGCGCCGGTCGGAGCGTGCGGGCGGCCCCGAAGGTAGTCAAAGGTGGTCTGGTCCGGAGCGATCATGCCCGCGCGGGCGCCCGCCTCGATCGACATGTTGCACACCGTCATCCGGGCTTCCATCGAAAGCGCCTGGATCGCTGTGCCACGGAACTCGATCACATACCCCTGACCGCCTGCGGTGCCGACCTTCGCGATCACCGCCAGGACGACATCCTTGGCGCTCACTCCCTCGGGCAGCTCGCCATCGACGGTCACCGCCAGAGTCTGGAAAGGCGTCAGCGACAACGCCTGCGTGGCAAGCACATGCTCGACCTCGCTGGTCCCGATACCGAAGGCCAGTGCCCCGAAAGCACCGTGTGTGGACGTGTGGCTGTCACCACAGACGATGGTCATCCCAGGCTGGGTCAGGCCCAGCTGGGGGCTGACGACGTGGACGATGCCCTGGTCGACGTCGCCCATCGGGAACAGCTTGACGCCGAACTCGGCGCAGTTGCGTCGCAGGGTCTCGACCTGGGTCCGGCTCACGGGATCGGTGATGGGACCCGGAGTCGTGGGGACGTTATGATCCTCGGTGGCCAGGGTCAGGTCGGGGCGACGCACGGAACGGCCGGCCAGTCGCAGTCCGTCGAACGCCTGAGGGCTGGTCACCTCGTGCAGCAGGTGCAGGTCGATGTAGAGAAGGTCGGGTTCACCCTTGGCCCGACTCACCACGTGTGCGTCCCATACCTTCTCGGCCAACGTGCCTGCCATGACTACCTCCTTGGCGATGCCGGACGCTCAGATCGCGGCTACCCTGCGCTGGTTCTGGATGACTCAATCATCTGATTAGGTGAGATAACACGCTCTGATGACTCAGCCTGGTGACCTGCTTCTCGTGTGACCTAGTCCGAGGCTTGCGCAGAATCTCGACAGATGAACTTGCGTCTCAGGCTCTGAGACGGCAATATCAANTTATGGACAACTCTAGCGGAGTCGGCGTTCTTGACAAGGCTGCCATCGTTCTGGGGGCGCTCGAGGCCGGACCATCGACCCTNGCGCAGCTTGTCGGCGCCACCGGACTGGCCCGTCCGACCGCGCATCGTCTCGCCGTTGCCCTGGAGCACCACCGCCTCGTCTCGCGCGACATGCAAGGTCGTTTCGTCCTGGGCCCCCGTCTCGGCGAGCTCGCCGCGGCCGCAGGCGAGGACCGCCTGCTGGCGGCTGCCGGTCCCGTCCTGGGCGCGTTGCGCGATCACACCCTCGAGAGCGCGCAGCTCTTCCGCCGCCAGGGCGACCAGCGCATCTGTGTGGCAGCGGCCGAACGTCCGATGGGTCTGCGCGACTCGATCCCGGTCGGTGCCAGTCTGTCCATGCTCGCCGGTTCCGGAGCTCAGGTCCTGCTCGCGTGGGAAGAGCCGGACCGGCTGCACCGCGGGCTGCACGGCGCGAGGTTCACCGCCACCACCTTGTCCGGCGTCCGACGTCGCGGCTGGGCCCAGAGCGTGAGCGAGCGCGAGGTTGGTGTGGCCTCAGTGTCCGCGCCGGTTCGCGGTCCGTCAGGTCGCGTCGTGGCCGCAGTCTCCATCTCGGGCTCGATCGAGCGGGTCTCCCGTCAGCCCGGCCGCCTGCACGCGGCAACCGTGGTCGCCGGCGCCAACAAGCTCACGGAGATCCTGCGTCGGGTCCAGAATCACCAAGCCTCCTAGGCCACCCAGAAGACAAGAATCCCCGTCCTGCCGGCAGGACGGGGATTGCTCGAACAAGTAGCCCCGACGGGATTCGAACCCGTGCTACCGCCTTGAGAGGGCGGCGTGCTAGGCCGCTACACAACGGGGCCCTAGCT
>JGI24129J20441_1000178_pt1 | contig 18140 bp, 19 predicted proteins | sample BarGraNGADG00211_FD_20441 | JGI IMG/M metagenome (IMG submission 20441) | reverse complement strand
CGCGAGGGGGGATTTGAACCCCCACGCCCTTTCGGACACTGGCTCCTGAAGCCAGCGCGTCTGCCGTTCCGCCACTCGCGCGTGCTCACACATTGTGGGGGACNANCACCCGAAATCCAAACCGGNCGGGCCGATACTGCGACAAAAGACGGCGCCACAGGCGAGCGGCCTTCGGGATCACCCACCCTTGGCCGTTACGATCGTCTGGCCAACCCTAGGAGGACCACAGTGGGACTGTTCGATCGTGTCGAGCGTGGACTCGAACGAGCGGTTCATGGTGTCTTCGCCAAGGCGTTCAAGGCCGAGGTCCAGCCGGTCGAGATCGCGTCCGCCATGCGCCGTGCCATGGACGACCGGGCTGCGGTGATCGGCCACGGTCGCACCTTCGTCCCCAACCTGTTCGCCGTCGAGCTGGCGCCCACCGACTACGAGCGCCTCATGGGCTTCTCGGACATGCTGACCGACGAGCTCGTGGCGTCCGCCCAGGAACATGCCGAGTCCCAGCGATATCAGCCGGGCGGGCCGATCCAGGTGAGCTTCGTGTCCAACGAGGACCTCGAGACCGGGGTATTCCGCGTGCGCCCCTCCACGGCCAAAGGTGTCCCGCCGGTCGTGCCCACTGCCGCACCGGCAGGACCTCCCGCGGCGCCGGCCTCGGCGCCCGTCGCGTCGCCCTCCCCGACATCCGATCCTTCCGGGGCAGAACCGGCGTCCGCCCACGACTGGGCATGGACACCGGCCACAGGGGCAGCCGGCGGCGGCGCCGCTCCCCCCGCACGCGAGCCCGTCGCGCCCAGCGCTGCACGGACCCACCCGGCCCAGCGACCCTGGCTCGAGATCGACGGGGACCGATACCCGCTGCTCTCCGCCATCACGGTCCTGGGTCGCGACAACACAGCCGACGTCATACTCGACGACCCCGGAATCTCCAGGCGGCACACCGAGATTCGCGTGACAAGTGATGGACCGCACCTGGTCGCCAGCATCCGTGACCTCGGCTCGACGAACGGCACATTCGTCAACGGCGAACGGATAGCCAGCCAGCACCTCGCCGACGGCGACCGCATCAGTGTTGGCCGGACCTCCCTGACCTACCGCGGAGGTCACCGGTGATCGGCTTCCATGAGTGAGCTCACCCTGACAGTGATCCGGCTCGGCCTCGTGGTCCTGCTGTGGATCTTCGTCTTCAGCGTCGTCGGAGTCCTGCGCGGCGATCTTTATGGCACCAGGGTCCTGACCCACGCCAGGCCAAAGGCTCCGCGTCGCGCGTCGCGTGAACCGGTCGCCAGGACATCGCCCGCGAAGAGGCCGGTCTCCCCCAGTCGAGCTCGCAGCTCCAACAGGCGCACCCCGACGTCGCTGACCGTCACCGAGGGCTCTTTGGTAGGAACGACGGTGTCCCTGAAGGAGACTGGCGTTCTGCTGGGCCGCAACCCGGAGTGCACCCTCGTCCTGGATGACGACTTTGCCTCGGGCCGCCACGCACGCATCTTCCGCCGCGACGCAGGGTGGTTCGTGGAGGACCTGGGATCCACCAACGGCACTTTCATGGGATCCACCAAGCTGACCCAACCCATGCCTGTCGAGGTCGGTTCGACCCTACGCATCGGCAAGACCGTCTTCGAGCTGCGGAAGTAGGTCCCCTTGGAGATCGCATTGCGCTTTGCCGCCCGCTCGGACGTCGGACTCGTGAGATCGGTGAACCAGGACTCGGGGTATGCCGGACCGCACCTGCTCGTCGTCGCCGACGGCATGGGCGGCCACGCCGCGGGCGATGTCGCGAGCTCGATCGCGATCGGCGAGATGGTCAGCCTCGACGGCGAGAGCCACGGAGCGGATGACGCGCTCGACCTCCTCGCAGCAGCCCTGCACACGGCGAACATCGAGCTGCAGCAGGCAATGCAGAACCAGCCCGAGCTCCAAGGAATGGGCACCACGGTCACCGCACTGTTGCGGGCTGGCAACAAGATCGCCGTCGCCCACATCGGTGACTCCCGCGCCTACCTGCTGCGCGATGGCATGTTCACCCAGATCACGCACGACCACTCATTCGTCCAGAGCCTGATCGACGAGGGCCGGATCACCGAGGAAGAGGCTCAGGGTCACCCGCAGCGCTCTCTGGTCACAAGAGTCCTGACCGGGGCTGAGGGCGACGAGCCCGACCTGGCCATGCGTGAGGCTCACGTCGGCGACCGCTATCTAGTCTGCTCGGACGGCCTCTCAGGGTTTGTGGCCGCAGACACCATCCAGGAGATCCTCGAGCAGGGCATGCCCCCTGGCCGGACAGCCGACCGTCTGGTGGAGCTGGCGATGCGCGCGGGAGCACCCGACAACGTGACCTGCGTGATCGGCGACGTTGTTGACCTCGTCAAGGACAAGGCGCCACCGACGGCGCATGAGGTCGTCGGCGCGGCGGCCGAGCACAAACCCACGACCACCAAGTCGATCCCGATCACCCCTGCGGCCAAAGCGGCTGCGCTGTCCCGTCAGGTCAACAGCGCCGATCACCAGGAAGATGCCGACGCCGAGTCCATGCGACTTGCGGAGGAGGGGCCGTCATCAGGCCGTCGACGGTGGCTCCGGGTTTCTTCACTGGTTGTCCTGGTGCTGGCCGTGCTGGTGGGCGGCGGTTACGCGGCATACGACTGGTCGCAGCGGCAGTACTTCGTTGGCCAGGACAAGGGACACGTCGCGATCTATCAGGGCATCTCCCAGAACATCGGTCCGTGGAACCTCTCACACGTGATCGCCGACAGTGAAATTGCGTTGAACGAGCTGCCGGACTTCTACCGCAGCAAGGTCGATGCCACGGTCACCGCAGAAACGATCGGCGACGCACGCCGGCTCGTGACCAACCTGCGGGTTCAGGCCATCCAGTGTCAGACCACCAAGGCCGCCGGCGGCACCTGCGGCTCCTCCAGTCCATGAGCATCGTCACCTCCTTCCGCCCTCGAACCAGGCGCAACGTTGAGCTGCTGCTGCTGCTGCTGGCCGTCGCGATCGTGATGGTGGCCTACCTCAACGTGGGGCTGGCGATTGACGGCACGTTCCCGCCCGACCTGCTGAAGTACGGCTCCGGGCTGTTGGCTCTCTCGGTCGGTTTCCACTTGGTACTTCGGTGGCGCGCCTCCTATGCCGACCCGTTGTTGCTGCCGATCGCCACCCTGCTGAACGGGCTGGGGCTGGTGATGATCCACCGCCTGGACCTGGCCCACTCCCGCAGCGGGAGCGCCCTCCTCGCGCCCAAGCAGCTGATGTGGAGCACCCTGGCAGTGCTCATCGCCGCCGGCGTCATCATCGTCCTTCGGGACCACCGCCACCTACGCCGTTTCACGTTCACCGCCATGGCGCTGGGCCTCGGGATGCTTCTGATGCCACTGATGCCAGGCATCGGCCGCAGCATCAACGGGTCGCGGATCTGGATCGGTATCGGACCTCTCTCGTTCCAGCCCGGCGAGGTCGCCAAGATCCTCCTGGCCATCTTCTTCGCCGGCTACCTCGTGCAGACCCGCGATGTCCTGTCGCTGGTCGGGCGCCGGTTCGCCGGCATCGGCCTGCCCCGGGCACAGGACCTGGGGCCCATCCTGATCGCCTGGCTGGCCAGTGTCGGGGTCCTCGTCTTCGAGAAGGACCTGGGCTCTTCGCTGATGTTCTTCGGTCTCTTCGTCGCGATGCTCTACGTCGCCACCGAACGCCGGTCGTGGATCGCGATCGGGATGGTCCTCTTCTGCGCCGGGGCCTATGTCGCCTACCTCTTGTTCGGACACGTCCAGACGCGAGTCCTGCTATGGCTTGATCCGTTCAGTGCCAAGGCGCTTGCCGCCAGCGACCAGCTGGTCAAGGGTCTGATGGGCATGGCCAAGGGCGGGCTGCTGGGCAGCGGGTTGGGGCGCGGGCACCCCGAGCTCACCTACTTCGCCGAGAGTGACTTCATCATCCCCAGCTTCGGCGAGGAGCTCGGACTGATCGGCCTGTTCGCCCTGCTGTTGCTCTATGCGCTGATGGTCGAGCGTGGCCTGCGCACCGCCCTCGGCGTCCGCGACGGCTTCGGCAAGCTGCTGGCGTTCGGACTGTCCTTCTCCATGGCCCTGCAGTGCTTCGTGGTCGTCGGGGGCGTCACCCGCGTCATCCCGCTGACCGGTCTGACCATGCCGTTCCTCTCCTATGGTGGCTCCTCTCTGCTGGCCAACTGGACCCTGGTCGCACTGCTGCTGAGGATCAGCGACCAGGCCCGACGCCCGCTCCCGGATGCCGCAGAGCTGGCCACCGTGGCGGACGCCCCTACCCAGGTGGTGACCCTGCGATGAACGAGCCGATCCGCCGAGTGTCCATGATCGTGGCCCTGCTCTTCTGCTCACTGCTGATCTCCACGACGTGGATACAGTTCGTCAGCGCCAAGGGGCTCGACAACCGCCCGGGCAACCGCCGCACCCTGCTCGACAGCTACTCCCGCGAGCGCGGCGCCATCCTCGTCGGCGGGTCGCCCATCGCCAAGTCCGTCCCGACCAAAGACGACCTCAAGTACATCCGCACCTACCCGTCAGGCAAGCTCTACTCCCAGGTCACCGGCTACTACTCCTTCACCTACGGCGCCGGCGGCGGTATTGAGGGATCAGAGGACGCGCTGCTGTCCGGGCAGTCCGACAAGCTCTTCTACCGGCGCGTGGTCGACATGGTGACCGGCAAGGTTCCCAGCGGCGCCAACATCGAGCTCACGATCAACGCCAAGGTGCAAAAGGCCGCGGACAAGGCTCTGGGCAACCAGCGCGGCGCCGTGGTTGCACTGGACCCCCGCACCGGGGCGATCCTGGCGATGGTCAGCCACCCGCAGTACGACCCGGCGAGTCTGTCGGGCCACAACCTCGACGCGGTCGCAGCCGCCTGGAAGACCCTGAACGCAGACCCGAACCAACCCATGGTCAACAGGGCGATCGCCGGCAACCTCTATCCGCCGGGATCCACCTTCAAGCTGGTCACCGCCGCGGCGGCCCTGTCCTCGGGCACCTTCACCGAAGCGTCGCTGATCCCGGGACCAGCGACGCTCGACCTGCCCCAGACGACCGTCAACCTGCCCACGGACGACCATCGACCCTGCGGCCCGGGCAACAAGACCACGCTGACGCACGCACTTGAGATCTCGTGCAACACCGCGTTCGGTTGGCTGGGGCTCCAGCTCGGCGGCGACGCGCTGCGCGCGCAGGCTGGCAAGTTCGGATTCGGCGACACCCTCAAGGTGCCGATGTGGGTCACGCCGAGCACCGTCCCTGCGCAGCTCAACGCCCCCCAGACCGCACAGTCCGCCATCGGGCAGTATGACGTTCGGGTCACGCCCCTGCAGATGGCCATGGTCAGCGCCGCTATCGCGAACAAGGGCATCGTGATGAGCCCCTACCTGATCAAGGACACACGCAACAGCGATCTCGAGATCATCGAGCAGACCCCGCCAGAGCAGCTCTCGCAGGCGATCACTCCCGACGTTGCGGCTGCGCTGACCCGAATGATGATCGCGGTCGTCCAGTCGGGCACCGGCACCCCCGCGCAGATCACCGGGATCCAGGTCGCGGGCAAGACAGGTACCGCGCAGCACGAAAAGGGCAGCGCACCTCACGCCTGGTTCACCGCGTTCGCGCCCGCCGACAACCCCACGATCGCGGTTGCCGTGGTCGTCGAGGACGGTGGAAACGCCGGTAGTGAGGCGTTCGGCGGCAAGGTCGCCGGACCGATCGCACGCCAAGTCATCGAGGCGGCGATGAACCCGTGAACCCCAAGATCGGCGCCACCCTCAGCGGTCGATACACCCTGACCGAGCGCATCGCCGCCGGTGGAATGGGCGAGGTGTGGGCTGCCATCGACACCGTCCTGGGACGCGCTGTCGCGGTCAAGCTCCTGCACCCGGCGCTGAGCCAGGAGAGCGACTTCGTCGAACGCTTCCGTGCCGAGGCGCGACATACGGCATCGCTGCACCACCCCAACATCGCCACCGTGTTCGACTACGGCGAGGACGACGGCACGGCATACCTCGTCATGGAGCTGGTCGCCGGCCAGCCGCTGAGCCAGATCATCGCCGAACGGGCACCGTTGTCAGCCCAAGAGACCGTCTCGATCCTGGTCCAGGCCGCCACCGCACTCGAGGCAGCCCATCGAGGCGGGGTCGTCCACCGCGACATCAAGCCGGCCAACATTCTCATCACCCCGGACGGCACCGCCAAGCTGACGGACTTCGGCATCGCCCGAGCCATCGACGCCGCACCCCTGACCCAGACCGGCCAGGTCCTCGGAACCGCCCAGTACCTGTCTCCCGAGCAGGCACTAGGTCACGGTGCCACTGCCTCCAGCGACATCTACTCCCTTGGCGTGGTCGGCTACGAGATGCTCACCGGCAAGCGCCCCTTCGACTCCGGCACCGCCGTGGCCACCGCCCTCGCCCACGTCAACCAAGCGCCGCCGCCACTGCCCGTCACCATTCCGACCGGTGTCCGCGACGTGATCGACGCAGCCCTGGCCAAGGACCCCGCTGATCGTCCGTCGAGTGCCGCAGCAATGGCGAAAGCCCTCGGCATGCCGGATGCGACTCTCGCCCCGGACGCAGGCTCGGCGACCGCCGCGGTCACAGCCACGGCGCCCACCGCGGCGGCGCCCACCCCCACGACCCCTGTCGGGGTGATCGGACCAGTTTCTACGCAGGTGATGCCCGCGCTGACGCGGGCCATGCCCACACAGACCACGTCCACGCAACCCCCTGGCAGGTCGCCGTGGCTACCGGGACGTCGACCAGTCTGGCTGCTGACGGCGGCTCTCGCGGCCGTGGCGCTCGGGGCTCTGGCGGTCTTCGCCCTCTCCGGCGGTGATGCCGGAACGAACACCCCTCTGGACACGACCAGCACCTCAACGACTCCGACGCCGACCACGGCGAATACTGTGGTTTCGCCTTCGGTCACAACATCCGTGCCCAACAAGCCCAACCCGGGCAAGGGCAACGGCAAGAAGAAGGGCAATTAGTGAACGGCACACCTCATCTGTTGGGCGGGCGTTACCAGGTTGGTGAGCTCATCGGTCGCGGCGGAATGGCCGAGGTCCACGCAGGCCATGACACCAGGCTCGGCCGCACCGTTGCCATCAAGATTCTGCGCTCCGACCTGGCCCGTGACCCGGCGTTCCTGTCCCGGTTCCGCCGCGAGGCCCAGTCCGCGGCGGGGTTGAACCACCCTGCCATCGTCGCGGTCTACGACTCCGGCGAGGACGAGGACGTGGAGACCGGCGGCGCCCCCGTTGCTCTGCCCTACATCGTGATGGAGTACGTCGAGGGCCACACCCTTCGCGACATCCTCAACGCAGAGCGGGTTCTGGGCCCCGACGACGCGGCCAGGGTCACCGAGGCCATCCTTGATGCGCTGTCCTATAGCCACCGGATGGGTATCGTCCACCGCGACATCAAGCCGGGCAACGTCATGCTGACCCCCGCCGGTGCGGTCAAGGTGATGGACTTCGGGATCGCCCGCGCTATCGCCGACAGCGCCGCCACCCTGACCCAGACCCAGTCGGTGATCGGCACGGCTCAGTACCTCTCACCCGAGCAGGCCCAGGGCCTACCGGTCGACGCGCGTTCCGATCTGTACTCCACGGGCTGCCTGCTCTACGAGCTGCTCACGGGCCGCACCCCCTTCGTCGGGGACTCACCTGTCTCGGTTGCCTACCAGCATGTGGGTCAACCGCCACAGCCCCCGTCCGCTCACCAGCCCGGCCTGAGTTCTGATCTCGACGCCGTCGTGCTGCACGCCCTGGTCAAGGACCGCGACGCGCGCTACCAGGACGCGGCTCAGTTCCGCTCCGACCTCGCCGCAGCCCGCAGCGGACGACCGATCAGCACCGCCGCTCGGGGAACTGCTGCGGGTGCGGCCCTCGGTGCAGCTGCGTGGGCAGGCGGCGGTTCGATGGCTGGCGATCCGACCATGGCGATGCCGCCGCCCGACGCGACACAGGTCGTCAGGTCCCGGAGCGGCGAGCGGCACAACACCGCTACCTTGCCTGCCATCGGCCGCGACCCGGCCGACCTGCCGCGCAAACGCCATGCCGCCACCTATGTCCTTCTCGCCATGGCGGTGGTGGCCGCGCTGGTCCTGGTCGGGCTGGCGGGCAAGGCGCTGTTCACCGGGAACGCGGGTGCACCGCAGCTGACCGTCCCGTCCGTGATCAACATGACCCAGGCGCAGGCCCAGGCAAAACTGAGCTCCGTGGGCTTCAAGTCCGCCGTCTCCCTCGCCACAAACCCGGCGGAGAAGGGCAAGGTCGTCGACCAAAACCCACCGGGTGGCCAGAAGTACCCCGCGACCACCACAGTCACGCTCACCGTCTCCAGTGGTCCGGGGGAGGCGACGGTGCCGGATGTCCATGGCTACAACGAGGCCTCGGCCAAGACAGCCCTCGCGGCCATCGGCCTGACCGTCAGCAAGGTGCAGCCCGTCGACGACCCCAGCGTCGACAAGGGCCTCGTCATCGAGACCGTGCCCAAAGCCGGCGACACCGTGGCCGCCGGCTCGGCGGTCGTCCTCAAGGTCTCCAGCGGCAAGGTCAAGGTGCCGGACGTGGTTGGCCTCGACCGCGGTGCCGCCACGCAGGCGCTCAGCGATGTGCACCTGCGGTACAAGACCACGTTCGAGAACAGCAGCCAGCCGGAAGGCTCGGTGCTGCGCCAGACACATCGCGGCGAGGTCGTCGACGCCAACACTGTGATCGAGCTTGTCGTCGCGCAGGCAGGTCTGCCGACGACACCTGGCCCGACGACACCTGGCCCGACACCAACCGGCACGCCCACGATCGCGCCGACACCATGACGTGGAGGTGACTAGGTCGCAGCGACGATCCGGGCGACACCGGCCGCGTCGTGGACCAATGGGCTCAGGCCCTCGGACCGGCTGACGGCATCCGGAAAACCACAGGTTTCAAGCCAGTTGGCCAACAGCCGGTGCCCGCCCTCGGTCAATACGCTCTCGGGGTGGAACTGCACCCCCTCCAGAGGCAGGACGTGGTGACGAACCGCCATGATCACGCCAGATTCGGTCCGGGCCGACACGATCAGGTCATCGGTGATGGTGGCAGGGTCGATGGTCAACGAGTGATAGCGCGTCGCGGTGAACGGAGACGGCAGCCCCCGCAGCACGCCGGTGCCGTCGTGGCGCACCAGGGATGTCTTGCCGTGCAGGAGCTCCGGTGCCCGGTTGACCGTGGCACCGAAGACAACGCCCAGAGCCTGATGGCCCAGACAGACACCGAGCATGGGCTGACCCCGTTCGGCGCAGCCGGAGATCATCGCCATCGAGACCCCGGCGTCCTCAGGGGTGCCGGGTCCTGGTGACACCAGGACACCGTCGAAGCCGGCGCCGTCCGCCGGCAAGACGGCATCGTTGCGCACGACCTCACATTCGGCGCCGAGCTGTTGCAGATAGCCCACGATGGTGAACACAAAGCTGTCGTAGTTGTCGACGACAAGAATGTGCGGGATGCGAGGGCTCCCAGCGGTCGGGGTGCTGTTGCCCGTGGCGGTGCTGGTCATTCTTGCGACCTTCATGGCACCGTCGTGGCGGGGCCGGGGGCTGGCGATCCGGATTGGATCGTGTTGTCGTTGAACGGCATGAGCGGGGCGATCGTCGGGAACACCCACAGGAAGCACAGCACGACCACACCGGCAGCGAGGATCAACGACAGGAAAGCCCTGACGGGCCAGCGGCCGGGCAGCAGACGCCACAGTGGTGCATACATCTCAGCCCACCGCCCCCGCCGGGACCGCCATGAACGACGCGGGGAGACCGCCTGCCCGGGTGAAGATCCTCATGAGCTTGGAGAACACGACGTAGCGTTGTTGCGCGCTGAACTTCGGATGGCAAGCGGTCATCGTCATCCAGGCCTCCGTCGGTGTGGCACCAGGGTGCTGCGGCACGGGGGCAATCACGTCGACGTGGTCCGGCGTGACGATCACATGCCTTTGCACGGCATACACGATGTAGTTGGTCTTGGTCTCGATCACGATGAAGTCGCCCGGCCGGAGCTTGTCGATGTCGGCATACGGCTTCCCGTAGGTCGTGCGATGGCCAGCCGTGGCGAAGTTGCCGACATCCCCCGGCATCGCGGTGCCGACATAGTGTCCGACGCCCTTGCCCAGCGTTTCGTGGTCCGTGCCCTGCAGCACGGGTCGGGCATAGTCGGCGCCGAACCGGGGGATGCGCACGATCGCAAACGCCTCGCCGAACGGGACGTTCTTCAGTGTCGCCAAAGGGTCTGGCGTCGCTGCAGGCCCCTGGGTCGCCGAAGGGTCCGGCTGATAGGCGTCATGGGTGAACCCGCGTTCCAGAGCCTGAATCGTGACGGCCTGCTCACTGTTGGCCGTCACGTCGGTCCACCACAGCTGCCACGCAACAAACAGCAACAGCAACACTCCCAGGGTGATCAACAGCTCGCCGATCGTCCCGACCACCCAGCGCAGCGCCTTCACCGTGGAGCCCTCATCCCNGACTCTTCGCATACAAAAGACTCAGGCTNCCCTCGTATGCCGGGAAGGTCGCCTTTGCCCTGCTGGTCACGTCATAGCCCAGACCGAACAGNTCGGCGTACTGCCTGTAGATCCTGACCTGCTCACTCCTGTCCAGNGCTGCACGCATGGCAGCCTGGTCGCCAATCGCCTGGATGACATAGGGCGGCGAGTAGACCCGCCCCTGCAGGATCAACGTGTTGCCGACGCAGCGCACGGCGCTGGTCGAGATGACGCGCTGGTCCTGCAACATCATCGCCTCGGCACCCCCTGCCCACAGCGCGTTGACCATGGTCTGGACGTCCTGTTGGTGCACGACGATGTCATCGGCGGTGTACCCCGGGGGCAAGCTTGCGGCCGTGCGCTTGGCGTCGTCCAGACTGACCGAAAGGGCTGGACCGGTCACGCCTTGGGTGCCGACGCTCGGCGCCAGCGTGGCGGCCTCGGCGTGCAGCCGGGCCACCTCGGCATTGCCGGGGGCCGCTTGCGCGGTCAGTGAGTCAACCTGGTCCTGCAGCTGTTGCACCGCCGCCGCGCGCTGGTGGACCTGACGGTCCTGAGAACGGACCACATCGACCAGGTCCAGGCGGCCGAAAGAGCGCAGGTCGGCGCCCTGGGAGGTGTGCGCGCTGGTCGCGAACATCAGTCCGGCGGCGGCGGCAACCAGAGGCACGATGGCAGCCCAGCCCGTAAGCCGCCGGGTCGCTCCCGAACGTTCTCGTCGGGACAACGGGGCCTCCTGACTTCGACTCGGAATGTAGAGCCTCTACGCTAGGGCAAATACGTGCGCAACGATGAACCATCCAGCGAAGGAGCAATCCCGGTGCCCGAGTCCAAGGGACGCGCCAAACCGGCGTACACCCCCCCAGTCAAGCGCAATCCCAAGGCGACCATGGCCAACCCCCCGTGGTTCACACCGGTGATGCTTGGTCTGATGCTCGTGGGTCTGTTCTGGGTCGTGACCTTCTACGTCACTGGGACGGACTACCCGATCCCCAACATCGGCTACTGGAACCTGGGCATCGGTTTCGGTCTGATGATCACCGGCTTCATGATGACCACGCGTTGGCGCTGACGCACGACACGTAAGCTCCCCCAGCTGCAGTCCGGCCGCACCGCGAGAGTTATCCACAGGTCTTGTCCCCAATGGGGATAAATGACAGTCGTGTTATTCCGGATCCTGCCAGCCGCACACGGGCACCCGAGCTACGGGGCGAGGCCCGCGATGGAACGCAGCATCGCGTCGTCAGAGATGGCGTACTTCGCAAAGGCGGCCACCGCGAGGAAGACCAGCACGGCAGCCACTGCGGGCAGCTGCAGCTTGCGCCGGTTCTGCGGCGCGGTGGCTGTGATGATCCCGGCCACCGCGACCCCGGTCAGTAAACCACCCAGGTGGGCCTGCCAGGCGATGCCGGGCACGACAAAACCGAGCACCGCGTTGATCGCGAGCACCCCGAACATCGGACCTGAGGATCGTCCAAGGTGGCGGTTGAGCACGATCAGGGCCCCGAACAGCCCGAAGACCGCACCTGAAGCGCCCACCATCGGGACCAGCCAACTGCTGTGGTTGATGCCGGCCTGGGTCAGGGGCAACGCGGGCGGCGAGGCCAACAACAGATACCCGACGGAACCGCCCAGCGCACTGACCAGATACAGGATGGCGAATCTCAGCCGACCGAGCAGGGGTTCGAGATACTGCCCGAGCACCCATAGGGCGTACATGTTGAACATGATGTGCAACGGCGAGCCGGGGGAGTGCTCGAATGCCGACGTGAGAAACCGCCACGGCTCGGACCTGGCCGCCAACGGTGAGAACTCCATGGCGTTCGAGAAGGTGCTCGAGACGTTCTGGAGCAACCACACCACCACACAGATCACGACGATCGTCAGCGTGACCACTGGTCGTCCGCCCGAGGTGACCGTGGCGCCGAACTGCGTGCGCGGCATACGCATGCTCTTCTGGCCCTCGCGGACGCAGTCGACGCACTGGATGCCGACCGCCGCCGGCCGTTGACACTCAGGGCAGGTTGGCTGGTTGCACCGCTGGCAGCGGACATACGACACCCGATCGAGGTGTCGTGGACAGACAGGCTCTGCCTGGTGCGGCGAAGGCTCGGTCATGTGGGACGCTCACCAATCAGCCGGGAACCGTTGCGCAACAGGTGGGCTCAGCTCGCGTCGACGGTCACGGAGTTGATGACGACCGGCACGACCGGCTTGTCGCCACCGCCGGTGCGGACCGCACCGATTGCGTCGACGACCTCGCGGCTCGGCTGGTCGGCGACCTCACCGAAGATGGTGTGCTTGCCATGCAGGTGCGGGGTCGGACCCGTGGTGATGAAGAACTGCGAGCCGTTGGTGCCTTTGCCGCCACGGGTGCCGGCGTTGGCCATGGCCAGGACGTACGGCTTGCTGAAGTTCTTGTCGGGGCTGATCTCGTCATTGAACGCGAAGCCCGGGCCGCCCATGCCGCTGCCGTTGGGGCAACCGCCCTGGATCATGAAGCCGGGAATGACGCGGTGGAAGATCAGGCCGTCGTAGTAGGGCGTCGGGCTCGTGCGGCCGGCGTCGTCCTTGTAGTCCAAGGTTCCCGTGGCGAGTCCGACGAAGCTCGCAACCGTCTTGGGGGCGTGGTCGGGGAACATCGTGAGGTTGATGTCGCCGAGGCTTGTGTGAAGGGTGACGTTCATGGCGTCATCCTCGCATGCGCTGATGGGGCCTCGCCGAACCGGGCGGGTGCCCTGCATGAGACTCGCAACAAAGACGTGGGTGGTCAGACCCGGCCGCACGGTGCAGGATGGGCAGCAAGACCAGTCATCACCATTGGAGGGCCTCGTGTTCCACACCAAGAGCAAGAAAGAGCAGCTTCAGGACCGCTCGACGTCACTTGCCGATACCGCGGCGACGGTCGCAGATCAGCTGCGCGAGCGGGTTGCCCCTGCCCTCGGGCAGGCCGCCGGGAGCGCCAAGGAATGGGGTCAGCCCCGCGTCGAGGCCGCACGCCTCTGGGCCAAGCCACGCGTCGAGCACGGCATTGAGATCGCCGCCCCCAAGCTGGAGTCCGCGGTCAGCGGCCTCGCGCCCAAGGTTGACATCGCGCGCGACAAGATCGTCGACGAGCTGCTTCCCCGCGTGACCGAGGCGATCACGGCCTGGGCCGCGGCGAGCGCTGCCGCCAAGGATGAGGTCGTGTCCCGTGGAAGCGACGCTGCGGCCGTCGTCAGGGGCGATGCTGTCGCCACGCCCAAGCGCAAGAAGCGTGGCCGGGTGCTGATTACATTGGGTCTGCTCGGTGCCGCCGGTGCGGCCGTGACGTCCTTCCTGAAGAAGTCCGCACCCAAGGACGACCCATGGGCGACCCCGCTCACGGACCCGTACATCGCCCCGTCGAACGGTCGTCACTCTGGGCTCGAGTCCCCGGACGCGAACCAGACGGGTAGCACGCCGGAGAAAGCAGCCAGCGGCGATGCCGAGCCGGAGAAGCTCGAGCCGCTGGATGAGGCCACCGTTCCCGATCCGCTTGCCCCACCCGCGGAGACTGACGCTGCCCCGGGTGACAGCACGGACGAGGGCACGGACGAGGGCAAGGACAAGGACAAGGACAAGGACAAGGACAAGGACAAGGGGTAGGGCTGGGGGCCCTGGCCCGAGCCGCGTCCCAGGTCCCAATCGGTTCCCTTCAATGCGAGGAGCCGGCCTGGGCCCGCGTACAGTTTCGGGGTGCTTACCTGCGACAACCAGCCTCCCGGAATACCGGCGGCTGACCTCGAGCTCTGCCTGCGCGTCCTGGCAGAGGCCGACGACCTGCCGACCGAGCATCCGGACGCTGTGGCGATCAGGCGAGCGACCGCGCGAATCTACAAGGGCGTCAAGCAATCACGTCGTTCGCAGCGGCGCGAGAAGGTGCTGGCCAACGATCGCGCTGTGACGGCGCTGACGGCGACGGGCGCCCACGACCGGATCGACGACGAGACCCAAGGCCTCACGCTCGTGTCCAACGCAGCCGGCGCCCTCGCGGGCAGGCTGCTGCAGCCGCGCTCCTGCTACACCTGCAAGTCCCGGTACGTCGACGTCGATGCCTTCTACCACCAGCTCTGCCCCGAGTGCGCTGTCCTCAACCGCAGCAAACGCAACGAGCGCACCGACCTCACCGGCCGGCGCGCTCTGCTCACCGGTGGCCGCGCCAAGATCGGGATGTACATCGCGCTCCGACTCCTGCGCGACGGAGCCCACACGACGATCACGACGCGCTTCCCTAGCGACGCGGTCCGGCGATTCACCGCCATGGAGGACAGCGCCGCCTGGATCCACCGGCTCCGCATCGTCGGGATCGACCTGCGTGACCCGGCCCAGGTCGTCGCGCTCGCGGATTCCGTTGCGGCACAGGGGCCGCTGGACATCCTCATCAACAACGCCGCCCAGACCGTACGCCGGTCGCCGGGGTCCTACGCGCCGCTGGTCGAGGCCGAGTCGGCGCCACTGCCTCACGGACCGCTCCCCGAGATGATCACCTTCGACCACATCAGCGACGCCCATCCGTCCTCCCTCGCCGGGGCGCTGAATGCCCAACCGCCGGCACATGCGACAACTCCGCACGCGCTGACCACGCTGGCCCTGCACGCCGGCTCTGCGACTCCAGCCAGAGTGCACGCCGGCACCGCGATCGACGCTGGAGGTCTCGTCCCGGACCTGCATGACGTGAACAGCTGGACCCAGCATGTGCAGGAGGTGGATGCGCTGGAGCTGCTCGAGGTTCAGCTCTGCAACTCCACGGCCCCCTTCATCCTGATCAGTCGGCTGCGCCCCTCGATGGCGTCCTCCGCGGCTCGGCGCAAATACATCGTCACCGTCTCGGCGATGGAGGGACAGTTCAGCCGCAACTACAAGGGTCCCGGTCATCCGCACACCAACATGGCCAAGGCGGCGCTCAACATGCTCACGCGGACCAGCGCACAGGAGATGCTCGAGACTGACGCCATCCTCATGACTGCAGTCGACACGGGCTGGATCACCGACGAACGCCCGCACCCGACCAAGATGCGCCTGGCCGAGGAGGGCTTCCACGCCCCCCTTGATCTCGTCGACGGCGCAGCGCGCGTCTACAACCCGATCGTGCAGGGTGAGCTGGGCAAGGACATCTACGGCTGCTTCGTCAAGGACTACGAGCCCGCGGCCTGGTAGACGCCTCCGTGGCTTCCTCTTGAGGCTGGCCCGCCAGCTGAGCAGAGGTCAGCCAGGAAGGGCTTCGCGACGGCTCTCGCCCGGGTCGGCGCGTACGTCATCCCCGGGAGTGAGAAACCGCGCCTGACCGTTGCGGTCCTTGCTGTAGAGCACGCATCGTCCCCGCCCGCGTCGCTTCGCGTCGTACATCGCGGCGTCGGCGGCGGCGACCACCACGTCGGCGGTCTCAAAGCTCTCCGGGCCGACAACGACGCCGATGCTGGCCATCGCGATCCGTCGCTCGGTCCCGATCTCGTACGGTGCCCGGAGCGCCTCGCTGAGTCGGTGCGCAATGACCAGTGCAGCCTCCCTCGTGGCGACCTCGTCGAGGAGGACCGCGAACTCATCTCCACCCACGCGAGCAGCGGTGTCACCCGCCCGCAGCGCAGCACGAATGCGCAACGCCACATCGACGAGCAGCTGATCACCGGCGGCGTGGCCCAAAGTGTCGTTGACCGCCTTGAAGTTGTCGAGATCGAGGAACAGGACCGCGAAACGTGTCTGGCGCCGGTCTGCGAGGCTCAGGCGGTGGGACAGACGGTCCCAGAAGAGGGTACGGTTCGGCAGGCCGGTCAGCTGGTCGTGGAGCGCTCGGCGGTTGAGTTCCTCGGTGGCGATGGCCAGCTCGGCCGTTCGGTCAGCGACCCGACGCTCGATCTCGCTGAACGACGCTTCGAGCTCCTCGCCGAGGAAGTTCACGCCGGCCGCGACGGCATCGACGATGTCGCCTTCGGGGCCGATCTGGGCTCGGGCGCTGAACCGAAGCCTGGCGAACTCCTGGATGGTGCTCACGATGTCTTCTAGTCGTCCGACACCCTGACTTTGCCCGTCGTCGCGCTCCAGGAGTTGTCCAGGAGAAGCTGTCACCGGCGCGTCGGGGACTCGCGAGGGTTTCTGGTCTCCTGGTCCGGGCGTCGTGTTCACGCGACGAACTCCTGGAGCCAGGCAAGCGCGGGGGCCTCATCGTCGAACAGCCGTGTCGGCGCCATCGGTCTGCTCACGTTGAGGAAGAAGTTTCCCATCATCCGGCTAAGTGGGGTGACGACGATCAAGGCGACGGCCGACACGAGGTCACCCCGGCGCACGAACTCGACGCGCGCGGGCCGGTCCTGCGCGCCGGCATCGTGCACGTCCACCAGCAAGGGAGATGGTCGCCCGCCGGTGAGCTTCGTCATCGCGTCGATCGCCGCGACCGCGTCCTCGAGACCCATCGCGGCCCCCGGACCCCAGACGAGATGAACGATACCGTCTCGCCGGAGCCACATGCGAAACTTTGGGTGCGTGATCTCAGCAGACTCGTTGTTCATCCGGTCCTCCATCGTGGACGGGACTGGGCACTGCCCCCGCGCCAGTCTCCGTGCGCGCTGTCCTGACGATACACGCGTCGGCAATCGGTTCACACGATCCCAGGCGGTCTGGTTTCGCTCCACTCCGCTCGGCCAGCGGGTCGTATGTCTCGAGCCGCCGGCGTTTCGGGGCTCCCCCCCGGAGCCGCTCAAACGCCTCGGAAACCAGTTCGGAGCGGAGGTCCTGTGAACCCCGTTGCCGTACTCTGCTGGAGCACGGGCAGGAAAAAGGCCCTTCCCGTCGAGCGGAAAGGGCCTCTTTCCTGGGTGGAGACACGGGGAATCGAACCCCGGACCTCCTGCTTGCAAAGCAGGCGCTCTACCAATTGAGCTATGTCCCCGAGTGTCCTCAGTGGTACTTCTTCAAGCCTAAACCTCGTCCGTCGCCTCGGCCCAAAGGTCCTGCTCAGCCTGCTGGTCCTTGAGCTTCTTCTGGATGGCCAGGACGCCGGCTGCCGTCGCGATCAACAACAGGATCTTCTTCATGAGTGGTACTCCTTCGTGCAGCTCGTCGCGGGTCACAGACACGCTGGGAGATGTTGGCCCACATCGACGCGAATCTCTGACTTCTTCCGTGTCAGGGAAGGGGCGAGAACGTGCCAGCGTGAATCGCAGTCTATTCGGGAACCGTATTGGGCACGAATCGGGATCCGTGACTCACCTACGCATGAGCCCCGCCGCGCCAAGCATGTGCCCGGTGAGCCCTCAATCGACGCAAAGGTAGAACCATGCGTAACATTGGACCGTATTCTGAATGCTCCCGTTCGGTGGAACCGCGCCCAACCGCCCGCACGGTTGACGTGTCCTTCGTCAGTACACCTTTGTCCCCCAACCGCCTTGAGATCCCAGGATGTCCCGTCAATGACGACATGCACAGCCGGACCATGACGATCACCGTCTTTCGAGAGCCGACAAGGTGAAGGACACCGCCAGGCTGCACCGCATCCTGGCCGGACAGCTGAGCAGACTGGAGCTCGATCGCGAGCTCAGCCCTTCTGCGCCCGCTTGGCGTGAGCTTCTGGACGTCCTCAGCACCACATACGCCGCGGCGG
>JGI24129J20441_1000176_pt1 | contig 18204 bp, 16 predicted proteins | sample BarGraNGADG00211_FD_20441 | JGI IMG/M metagenome (IMG submission 20441) | reverse complement strand
AGAAGCCCTCCTGAGATGTTGACCGCGGCCCGCAGTCCCGGCACTTCAGCCGCCCGCCATACGGCCGTCTGTCGGCAGGCCGTCGCAAGAACCCACTCGTCGATGGCGCCGAGCAGCCCCAGCTCCTCGGCCAGGGGCAAGAACTGGTCGGGACGCAGCTGACCCCGAGCAGGGTGCGCCCACCTGACCAGAGCCTCCGTGCCGACGATCCGCCTGCTCGCCAGGTCGATCTGAGGTTGGTAGGCAACCCACAGCTCGTCGTGTTCGAGAGCGTGACGAAGTTCGCTCTCGAACGCCATCCCGCCCGCTGGGCGCACCCTGACGGGCGGACGTCGTACCGTGTCGCGACCTGCGCCCTTGGCGTCGTACATCGCCAGGTCGGCCGCGCGCAACAGCGACGCATAGCTGGAACCGTCCTCAGGAGAGAGCGCAACACCAACGCTGGCGGTCACGACCAGCTCCTGCTGCTCAACCATGAAGGGTCTCCGCATGGCGTCGTTGATGCGCCATGCGGCGTCCATGGCCGCCGGTTCGTCCGCTTCATCAGAGAGCAGTACCGCGAACTCGTCCCCACCCACCCTCGCGGCCGAGTCGGTCGATCGCAATGTCGCAAGGAGGCGCTCGGCGGCCTGCTGCAGCAGGCCATCTGCGGCTGTGTGGCCAAGACTGTCGTTGACCCGCTTGAACAGATCGAGGTTGACGAAGAGCACGCCCACCGAGTGCCGGTCGACTCCCCTCAGCGCCTGGTTCACCCTGTCCTCGAAGAGGAGCCGGTTCGGCAGTCCGGTGAGGCTGTCGTGGAACGCCTGGTGACGCACCCGGTCGAGGAGCTCGGCCGACCCCAGGGCACCCGACCCGATGGCCGCGATGCCGTCAAGCATCGACGTGTCCTCGGCCGTGTCCACCTTATGGCCGGATCGGGGGCGCGCGACGAGCCAGAGGGTGCTCTCATCCGACTTGATCAGGCTGCCGAGCTCGTCGTCAGCCGGCGGTCCGAGCTGGATCCGGGCCTCAGCTGTGTTCACGAGCTCGCCGGCGGCGTCGACCAGGATGTCCTGCACCTCAGGGCCGCTGGTCGCCTGGCTTGCCGCCACAGCCGTGTCGAGAAGGCGGTGGAGCCGCTGCCGGCCGCGAACAGCGCGAGCGTGCTGCTGAAGCACGAACGCGATCACCGCGAGCGGCGGGACAACGAATACCGCTGACAAGGGCTGGGTCCGGGAGGCAAGGCCGGTCAGGACTCCCAGGGATGCGCTCGAGGAGAGGATCACCAGATCGGTCGCGCTCATCCGGGCGGCCAGACTGCGGAGCGACAGCCCGCCGGCGACGGCCACGATCGCCCGAACCCCCATTGCCGATGCGCCATACAGAATGACAACGCCGGCGAGCGCCCCGGCAATGCCTCGCCAGCTCGGATCGACCGGAAGCCCACCGGCCACGAGCCAGGTGACCCCGAGGGCGCTCGCCGTCGACAGACCGACGAGGCTGACGTTGAAGGTGATCTGCTGCAACGTCCGCCGGTTGAACACGTAGATGCACACGTTGCCGAACATCATGGCGACGATGACTGCGGCGGGCGGCGAGGTCATCACGAGCATCGCGAAGAAGACCTCTTCGAGGCTGACGCTCCCCGCCTCGCCCTTCCACTCGAAAACCACGGGGGAGACGCTCATCAGGGCGAGGACAGCCATGGCGAGCGCCAGCAGCCGGAGGTCGCCGAGTCCCCGATGCCAGGTCACACTCAGCGTGAATGCCAGGCTGGCCGACCCAGCGATGACAAGCAGTGTCACAAACGTGCGGACGGCACGATGGGTGTCGCGAGCGATCACCCTTCCATGATGGAGGAGATCAAAGGTCAGCGATAGCGGGTCGCCGACATCACCCGAGAGAGGTCACCCGACCGCATCCGGAGTCTCGCAGGTGCTCAGCGTGTCGATCTCTAGAAGTAGTGCCTCATCAGAACCTCGGCCACGCAGGCCGGCTTGGCCACTCCCTCGAGCTCGAACGTGAGGCGCCAGGTGGTCTGCACCCACTCGGGGGTCTCTTGGACGCCGACCAGATCGACCGCCATCCGCACCTGGGACCCGACGGGCACCGGCGTGGGAAACCTGACCTTCTCGATGCCGTAGTTGACCAACAGGGAAGCCGCGGTCACCTCGAGAACGTCCGCGATCAGCATCGGCGCGAGGGACAACGTCAGGTAGCCGTGGGCAATCGTCGTCCCGAACGGTCCCGTCCGGGCCCGCTCGGGGTCCAGGTGGATCCACTGGTAGTCCCCGGTTGCCTCGGCGAACAAGTTCACCTGCTCCTGGGTGACACGGTGCCAGCGGCTGACGCCGACACGTTGACCCACCAGACTCGCAAGGTCTTCGAGGGCGACGACCCGCTGGGTGATTACCGTCATGTTCGTTCCTTCCGTTGGTTTTCGCGGTGAGGTGTTGCGCCTCCCGGTGGTCACGCTCATCCCTGGATGCGACTGCTGTGCCCAGCCCATTCCTTCTCACGCAGCTCGAACTTCTGCAGCTTGCCGGTCGACGTCCGCGGAAGGTGGTCGACGAACTCGATGTTGCCGGGCACCTTGAAACGGGCAATGTGCGTCTGGAGGTAGGCGATCAGCTCTGACTCGCTGACCTCGGCGCCAGGCCTGAGCACGACGAAGGCCTTCGGCCGCTCCCCCCACTTCTGGTCAGGAACACCGATGACGGCGACCTCGAGCACGGCCGGGTGGGCCTCGATGGCGTGCTCGATCTCGATCGTGGAGATGTTCTCCCCACCGGAGATGACGATGTCCTTGGCGCGGTCGCGCAGCTCGATGTAGCCATCGGAGTGCTGTACCCCAAGGTCCCCGGAGTGCAACCACCCGCCAAAGAAAGCGTTCTCGGTCGCGTCATCGTCGTTGTAGTAGCCGGCCATCACGTTGTTGCCACGCATCACGATCTCGCCCATCGTGCGACCGTCGCGCGGGACATCCTTCATCTCATCGTCGACCACACGCACTGGGTCGGACTGGATCATCGCCACGCCCTGTCGCGCCTGTCGACGTGCCTGCTCCCCCGGCGGCAGAGCTGTCCAGCCCGGCTGCCACTCGTTGATCGTGTATGGGCCGTACACCTCGGTCATCCCGTAGACGTGCACGATCCTCGCGCCGAGCTCGCGCATCCGGGCGATCACCGTTGGTCCGGGCGCGGCGCCGGCCACGGTCGCCACCAGCCCGCGGTCAAGCTTGTGCGCCTGCGGTGCCTCGGCGATCGTCACCAGTACGGTGGGGGCGCCGTCGAGATGGGTGACGTGCTCCTCATCGAAGAGTCGCCAGATCACATCTGCACGTACGGCCCTCAGACACACATGCGTCGCGCCGATCCCGGTCACCGCCCACGCGGTGCACCAACCGCTGCAGTGGAACATCGGTAGCGTCCACAGATAGACACTCTCCGGGTCGAACCGTTGGTGGATGATCTCGCCCAACGCGTTCAGGTACGCGCCGCGATGTGTGTACATCGCACCCTTGGGCTGTCCGGTGGTGCCGGAGCTGTAGTTGATTGCTATGAGGCTCAGCTCGTCGTCGACGGTCCACGGCAGCGGGTCGTCCGAGCCGCGCGCCATGAGCTCGTCATACGAGATGTGAGCGTCCTCGGCCGCCTCGGGCGAGGCCGGACCGAGCGGATCCGTGACCGCCACGACCTCCTGGATGGTCTTCAGGCCATCCAGTACCGGAGCCAGCACCGGCAGGTACTCCGTGTCGACCACCAGCAGCTTCGCCCCGGAGTGGTCACAGATGTACCGGACCTCATCTGCGGAGAGTCTGGTGTTGATGGGCACCATGACCGCGCCGGCCAGCGGCACGCCGAAGTTGGCCACCAACATCTCCGGGATGTTGGGGCACATGTACGCGACCCGGTCCCCGCGCTGTATGTCGGAAGCCTGGAGCGCGCGCGCCAGTCGAGTGGCCTGGGCACCGAACTCGCGGAAGCTCACCCGACGGTCGCCGTAGGAGATCGCGGTCTTGTCGGCGAACACGTCCGCCGCGCGCTCGAGGAATGCCAACGGCGTAAGAGCGGTGAACGAGGGGGCGGCCATGTCTTCTCCAGATCGTTGCGATTTCAGGCGTTGGGCGCACCATCCGACCCCGGGCGGCGTCTTGCGTCGGACCTCTCGGACCAGTTCGTCGGGGAGACCCACGATGGCGCGCACGATCTTGAAGTCACTCTGCAAGTTATCAGCGCGTCGGTCGCTTTGATCCCGAAATGTGAAAGAAAGTCGGTCAGGACTGTGGGACTGTGCCCATGGTCGCGGCGCGGGTGACCAGCTCGGAGTTGGGTGGGTAGAGGTCCAGGCCATCGGGGTTGTCCAGGTACCCGGCGCCGCTCCCGGCGACGTGGGTGTGACCGTATTGCCAGACGACGCGGTTGGTACGTGGGTCAACGACGATGACCCGGTTGTTGGCGTCGTCGTTGGCGAGGACATCACCATTGGTTGGTTCAGATGTGGAGCCGCGCAGCATGGCCAGGTCGTGTTGCTCAGACACGCCGCTCACCGCAGTCACTAGCCCGTTCACCGCAGCCAGCCTGACGAACTGCACCAAAACGCCCGAAACGTACCAACCTTGGAGGTCGAACGGCTTACGGCCACCTGGCTGAGCCAAGGGAGTAGACAATGGAAACCTCGCACGCGCAGGCCATCACGCTCGGCCACCGACGTCGCGCAGTCCTGGCCAGCACCGTTGGGACAACCATCGAGTGGTACGACTTCTTCCTGTACGGCACAGCCGCTGCGCTGATCTTCCCCAAGCTCTTCTTTCCCGGCAGCTCTCCATACATGGGAGTCCTCGCGTCCTTCGCCACCCTGTTCGTCGGGTTCGCGGCCCGACCGGTGGGCGCCGCCATCTTCGGGCACTACGGCGACCGGGTAGGACGCAAGGCCACCCTGGTCATCACCCTCGCGATGATGGGCCTGGCGACCTTCCTCATCGGGGTGCTTCCCAGCCACGCAACGATCGGGATCTTCGCGCCGGTCCTGCTCACCCTTCTGCGCCTCGTCCAGGGAATCGCGGTCGGCGGCGAGTGGGGTGGCTCGGTCCTGATGTCCATGGAGTGGGGCGACAAGCGGCGTCGCGGCCTGATGGCAAGCTGGCCGCAGCTCGGTGTNCCCATGGGCNTGTTGCTGTCAACCGGGATGGTCAAGTGGATGAGCGCNGTGACCGGGCCCAACTTCGACACCTGGGGATGGCGTATCCCNTTCCTGTTCAGCATCGTCCTGGTCGGAATCGGACTGTATGTGCGTCTCAGGGTGATGGAGAGNCCGGAGTTCTCCGAAGTGAAGGCCCAGCAGACCGTGGTCAAGCAGCCTGTGTGGGTCTGCAATCCGTCTCTACCCCCGTGAGATCCTCACCTCCGCACTCATCCGGATGTCCGAGCAGGCGCCCTTCTTCCTGTTCATCACCTTCGTCCTGACCTACGGGACCAAGCACCTGGACATGGCCAAGGGCCAGCTGCTCAACGACACGATCATCGCCGCGGCAATCGGGCTGTTCAGCGTGCCCTTCTTCGGTCACCTGTCCGATCGTTATGGCCGTCGTCTCGTCTACGGCGTCGGAGTGGTCTGCACGGGGCTGTACGCCTTCCCATATTTCGGCCTGCTGGACACCCGCAACTCCGGCTTGGTGCTGCTGGCGATCGTGATCTCGCTGACCGTTCACGACATGCAGTACGGCCCACAGGCGGCACTGATCGCCGAGAGCTTCGGCACGAACGTCCGGTACAGCGGCGCCGGCATCGGATACCAGCTCGCGTCCGTCATCGCTGGTGGACCGGCACCACTGATCGCCGCCGCAATACTGAAGGCCACCGGCTCCAGCATCGGGATCAGCTGGTACATCGTCGGCTGCGCCGTGATCTCATTGACGGCGTTGATCCTCATGCCACGCCGCACATCAGACGCAGTCGTCATGGCGCCGGCTGGCAGTGAAAGAACCACCTCCGAAGAAGCCGTCAGAGTGTGACAGAGACCGAATCGGGTGGCAGTGCCGACTCCGTCACACTGCTGAACCAGGTTGCGACCGCGACCTGACCATCCAAGCGAAGACCCGGGCCGGCGGTCCGGGTCTTCGGTCATGACGTCTAGGCGGAGAGGCGGATCACCAGCTCGGGGGCGAAGATGACCGGGGCCTGGTCGACGGGCTTCCCAGCCAGCAGATCGATCAGCATCTCCCCTGCCGTGCGGGCCATGGCGACCACGGGGTTCACGATGGTGGTCAACGTGGGTGACGTTGTGGTCGCCGCGCCCAGGTTGTCGTAACCCACCACTGCGACGTCGCCGGGCACGAGTCGCCCGGCACCGGCCAGCACCGAGAGCGCGCCGAAGGCCATCAGGTCTGATGCGACGAAGAGGGCATCGATGTCTGGGTGCTCGGCCAGGAGCTGCCTCGCCGCGCCCGCGCCGCCGGTCGTGGTGAAGTCTGCGTAGGCGACGGCTTCGGTCGAAAGTCCAGCCTCGCCGAGCGCTGCCGACCAGCCCGCCAGCCGGTCGAGGCCAGCGGACATGTCCTGCGGTCCGGCGATCGTGCCGATCCGACGACGACCGATGCGCAACAGGTGCTCGGTGGCCATCCGCCCGCCCCCTTCGTTGTCCACGTCGACGTAGTGGACGTGGTGGCTGCCCCCGAACGGGCGCCCGACGAACACAGTGGGCAGACCCGACTGGTGCAGCGCGTCCGCGAGGACGTCGTTGCGGTGATGGGAGACGACGACGGCGCCGTCCACGTGCCCGCCGCGCAGGAAACGCAGCGTGCGAATCGCGATGTCCTCCGGCCGCGCCATCACGAGGACGAGCTGGAGGTCGGTATCGCGAAGCGCGGCGTTCAGCCCGTGGATCGTGCTCGCGAAGAACGGGTCGCTCAGGACGCGCTCGTCCGGTTCGGGCACCACGAGCGCCACCGAGTTGGTGCGCCTCGTGACGAGCGAGCGTGCCGCGCGGTTGGGGATGTACCCGAGGTCGGCGACCGCCGCGTCAACCGACGCCTGCGCCTCGGGGGACACGCGCAGGCCGCCGTTGATCGCGCGGGAGGCAGTCGAGCGCGACACTCCTGCACGTTCAGCGACCTGGTCGAGCGTCGGCGCGGCCGACCGCGAGACGTTCGACGTCGACAGGATCGCCTGTCTTTCCTCGGTCGTCATCGCCCACGCCTTCCCTCATTGATCGTCCAGGTCGTATCCGTCAGTCGCGCGCGGGCACTGTGTTGTTCTCGGCCACCTTGGCGTACCAGAGGGCGCTGGCCTTGGGTTTGCGCACCTGGGTGTCGTAGTCCACCCGAACGATACCGAAGCGCTTGTGGTAGCCCCACGACCACTCGAAGTTGTCCAGTAGCGACCACGCGAAGTAGCCGCGCACGTCCACGCCGCAAGCGATGGCGTCGTGGACCGCGCGCAGGTGCAGGTCCAGGAAGTCCCGGCGTTCGTCGTCCTCCACGAACCCGTCCGCGTCCGGGATGTCGTCGTAGGCGGCACCGTTCTCTGTCACGTACAGGGCCACACCGGCATGGCCGGTGTACTCCTCGTGCAGCCGGACCAGCACACGGGTCAGGCCCTCGGGCTGGACCTCCCAACCCATTCCGGTGACCGGCAGGCCGCGCGGGTGGCTGAACACGCCGTCGGCGGCGGGGAACGGCGATGACGTCGGGCGCGCGACGGGCGCCTCGCTGTCGACCGGGGTGGGCGACGGTCGGGAGCTCACAGCCTGGCCGTGGTAATAGTTCACGCCGAGAGTGTCGATCTTGCTCGAGATGATCGCGAGGTCGCCGTCCATGACATGGTCGAGCAGCCCGAACGGTGCGACGTCGGCCAGGACATCCTCGGGGTAGCGGCCGTGCAGGATCGGGTCGAGGAAGATGCGGTTGAACTGGCCGTCGACCCGACGGGCCGCATCGACGTCACCCGGGTCGTTGGGGTCGAGCGGGTCGGGCATGTCCATGTTCAGCGTGATCCCGAGGTTCGCCTCCGGCGCGCGCGAACGCAGCTCCTGCACCGCGAGCCCGTGACCGAGCATCAGGTGGTGCGCCGCGGCGAGACCGTCGGCGGGGCTCTGGCGCCCGGGCGCGTGGACACCCGCGGTGTAGCCGAGGAAGGCCGAGCACCACGGCTCGTTGAGCGTGGTCCACACGTCGACCCGATCGCCCAGAGCCTCGTGCATCGTGATGGCATACTCCGCGAACAGGTAGGCCGTGTCCCGGTTGGTCCAGCCGCCCTTGTCCTCGAGCACCTGCGGCAGGTCCCAGTGGTACAGAGTCAGCCAGGGCTTGATCCCGTGACCCAGCAGCTCGTCGACAAGGCGCGAGTAGTAGTCGATGCCTGCGGGGTTGACGGCGCCACCGTCGGGACGCACGCGCGCCCAGGACGTCGAGAACCGGTAAGAGGCCAGGTGGAGGTCGGCCATGAGTGCGACGTCAGCGGGGTAGCGGTGGTACTGGTCACACGCCACCTCGCCGTCGTGCCCGTCGAGAACGGCGCCGGGAACCTTCGCAAAGGCATCCCAGATCGAGTCGCTCCGGCCGTCCTCGTGGGCCGCGCCCTCGACCTGGTAGGCCGCGGTGGCGGCCCCCCACAGGAAACCGTGCGGGAACGTGAGCGCGCCCGTGGCCGGGACAGCCTCAGCGTTCGTGGCGATGTGGTTCGTCATGCTTTGACCGCTCCTTGCATAATGCCGGCGACCAGTTGGCCGTCCGGTCGCGCGGACCAGATCGGTCCGAGGCATGGAACCGCTCCCATGACTTGGTGTGGTAGCGCTCCCACGCCTCTTGCTGAAGGGTGGTCGCATCTTCATGACGTGTCAAGACCTCACGCCACACCAGAGCTGTGGTCACGCTCCCATGAAGGCATCACTGCAGGTCAGCGCACTGACGCTCCAGACCGCTTTACTGAATCGTTACTGCACTGAACGACAGAGGATCCGGACCATTGGCCTGGGCAGGCCGGTTCGACAGGCCAGTAACCGATACTGGCACCATGACCGACGTGCGCAAGCCCCGGTGGCGCGGGCCGGCAGTTGGCGTCGGGCGGCGGCGCATTCTCTCGGTGAGATCACGTATCGTGCTCTCGATTCTTGCGGTCGCTGCGCTCGGGCTGGCGGCGTCGGGTGTCGCGTCGTACGTGGTGCAGCGTGAGGGGGTACTTGCGGCGGTTGATGCCCAGCTTCTGCACACGGTCCCGGAGCTGAAGACCATCGCGTCGGGCAAGACCTCTGACGCACCGCCGAGCAGTGTCGACGCGGTGTTGCGGGTCGCCATGCAACAGATCATTCCGGTCGCGAACGAGAGCGTTCTGGGATTCGTCGACAAGAAGCCGGCGCTGGTTCCTGCGGTGAACCTGCCGTTCCGTATCGACACCGACAGCGCGTTGGTTGCCCGGATCGTCGCCGAAGCGCACCCAAGCCTGGTGGTCATCGGCACCGCCAAAAGCACACTGGGAACGCTGCGCTACCTGATCATTCCGGTCACGGTCGCCGGCGACCCCAGCACGGGCCTGTACGTCGCCGCCTACGATCTTGACGCTGAGCTCGGCTCGGTCGCCGACTCGTTCCGGACCTACGCCCGGGTCGCGCTGGCCGCCCTGGCTCTGGTGGGGCTGGTGGCCTGGTTTGTGGCGGGTCGGCTGCTGCGCCCGATCCGCCTGCTGCGCGACGCGGCGGCGGGTAGCAGCACCGCCGCTGACCTCACCGAACGAGTCCCTGTGACGGGCCGCGACGACGTCTCGGAGCTGGCCACGGCCATCAACGCCATGTTCGACCGCCTGCAAGACTCGGCCAAGAGTCAGGTGCGCCTGCTCAATGACATCGGTCACGAGCTCAAGACACCGATCACCATCATCCGCGGACACCTTGAGCTGCTCGACGCCGACAACGTCAGCGACGTCGAGGTGACTCGGGAACTGGCTATCGACGAGCTCGACCGCATGAGCACCCTGGTCTCCGAGATCTCGCTGCTTGCCGCGTCGAGGGCGCCACACTTCGTCGAGCCAACCGAGGTCGATATCGATTCGCTCACCGCAGCCGTCGGCGTCAAGGCCTCGGCGCTCGACCCGACCCGCACGTGGCGGGTCGAGTCCGCCAGCGGACTGGCGCTCATCGATACCGGCCACATCACCCAGGCCTGGCTACAGCTGGCCGACAACGCGGCCAAGTACTCGACGCCCGGCGAGCCGATCGCCATCGCCAGCGTGGTCTCGGAGACCGAGGCGGGCACCTGGCTGGACCTCTCGGTGCGTGACAGCGGACCGGGCATACCGCCGGACGCCCGCGAGCAGGTCTTCGAGCGGTTCACCCGACTCGAGTCGAGTGAGGGCACGGAGGGATCCGGGCTCGGCCTGTCCATCGTCTCGGCGATTGCCGAAGCCCACGGCGGCACCGCGGTGTTGTCGGGCGCCCCGGGGGTGGGGTCGACCTTCACGATCCGGATTCCGTTCATCGCAGGGGCGCACCCATCGCACGAAGACAAGGACTAGGACATGAGCAGGATTCTCATTGCGGAGGACGAGGCCCGGATCGCATCGTTCGTCGAGAAAGGCCTTCGGGCAGCCGGGTTCGCGGTGACCGTGACCGCCGACGGCAATGCGACCCTCGCCCAGGCCCAGAGCGGCCAGTTCGACCTGCTCATCCTCGACATCGGACTGCCCGGACGCGACGGCTTTGACATTCTCCAGACCCTCCGCGGTGAGGGCAACCCGATCGCCGTGATCGTCCTGACTGCGCGCGACTCCGCAGCCGACACCGTACGAGGGCTGGAAGGGGGCGCCAACGACTACATGTCCAAGCCATTCCGCTTCGACGAGCTGCTGGCGAGGGTGCGACTGCGGCTGAAAGATGGGCAGCCCGGCCCGATCGGGTCGCTCCAGGTGCGCGGGCTCGAACTCGATCTGTTGACACGACGGATCAGCGTGGACGGCACGTTGCACGACCTTTCCGCGCGCGAGTTCGCCCTGGCCGAAGAGTTCATGCGACACCCCCACCAGGTACTCAGCCGTGAGCAGCTGCTCAGCCGCGTCTGGGGGCTCGACTTCGACCCCGGCTCGAACGTGGTTGAGGTGTACGTGCGTTACCTACGCGCCAAGATCGGCGCTGCCCGCATCGAGACAGTGCGCGGCATGGGCTACCGCTTGAGCTAGAGACGGGGCTGACACCAAGAAACCGTCATGCCGGCGGCGCACCGTCAGCGACGATCGTGCGGGATCTGGCACAACCAGCCCGTTCGCGGCGGCGAGGTGGCTGCTCCCTCCCGAGGTCATCAGTGCCCGGGCGAATGCATACCTGGCGAGTGGTGAGCCGGCTGGGGAGCCGAGGGCTGCGATGACGCCATCGGGCTGGGCATGCCTGGGCGGTACGACGGCAAAGGCTGCGCTGCTGGAGGCGCGACCTGACCAACCCTGCCTTGCGTCGTGACGGTGGCCAAGGATGTGGGCGTGGCGTCCTTCGTGGCAGTGGCGCTGGGTTTGGCGGTGACGCTGGGTTTGGCGAACACCGGCCCGATGCCGCCCACCTGTAGAACCTGGCCGGGGACATCCTTGTTGGGCAACGATCCGATGCCGGAGATCACTGCGACGACGGCCAGAGCAACGCCGAACAAGACCGCCGCTGAGGCCACTGTCAGTTTGGTGGACACAACCATTGCTCTCCCACGTCGTGACAAAAGACCCTGTATCGGTTCCTGCGACCATTCTTTCAGCGCGCCATGAGTTGACGCGACTCCTTGATCTGCCTGGTAGAAGGTCGCTAGCCTGCGAAGACGCACGGACTTCGCGTTGACAACTGTTGCGCATTCGACATGACTCGCGCATCCGAGAGGACTTCTTGGTGCCCAGCGCAAACCGCTCCATCATGATCAACAGGCCGATCACTGAGGTCTTCACCCTCTTCGCCGATACCGATGCCGATGCCGAGAACGATCCGCAGTGGCGTTCAGGGGTCAGGCACATCAAGCGTCAGGGCGAGCTGGGTATTGGGACTCGTTACCACCAACGTGTGAACGGACCTGCAGGACGGGCGATCACCGCGGACATCGAGGTGACCGCCTATGAATCGGACAGGCATGTTGCCTTCAGGGGAACTGCCGGGCCCGTGCGCCCCCACGGCGACTACACGTTCCGTGACGCGGGCGATTCCACCGAAGTCACCTTCACCCTTGATGCACAGCTGTCCGGGTTCAAGGCGCTGTTGATGGGCAAGGCGGTTCAGAAGTCGATGGACGCCGAGGTCGCGGGGCTCGACCGCGCCAAGAGAGTCCTGGAGTCGCGCAGCTGAGCGGCGACGAGAAACACGACCGTCGTCTCCCGGGCGATGCGCCGGCTCGATAGAGTCGGTCGGGCAACCTGGTTGAGGAGGACGAATGAATGGTCGCCGCGCACTGCGGGGGTGGGGCAGAACCAGCCCCAGCGTCGCCATGGTCCACTCCGCCGGCGACGATGCTGAGCTTGTCCGGCTGGTCACTGATGCCGGGCCGCGAGGGGTGCTCGCTCGTGGTCTGGGCCGCAGCTACGGCGACGCCGCGCAGAACGGTGGTGGCGTCGTCGTGGAAATGACCGCCCGCCACCGTGTCCTGTCGGTGGACAACCAGACGGCGCTCGTCGAGGTCGAGGCCGGTGTCAGTCTGGACCAGCTGATGCGGCAACTACTGCCTTTGGGACTTTTCGTCCCCGTGAGTCCAGGGACTCGGCAGGTGACGGTCGGTGGAGCGGTTGCTGCCGACATCCACGGCAAGAACCACCACGTGGACGGCAGCTTCGGGCGTCACGTCGTCTCCATGGACCTGCTCTGCGCCGATGGAACCATCCGTACGCTGACCCCTGAGTCCGAGCTCTTCTGGGCCACTGTGGGAGGCATGGGTCTGACCGGCCTGGTGTTGCGGGCGACCTTGAGGATGAAGAAGGTCCAGTCGGCATACTGCCTGGTCGACACCGAACGATGCGCGAACCTCGACGACCTGCTGGGGCGGATGACCGAGGGCGACCACAGATACACGTACTCGGTGGCCTGGATCGACTGCCTGGCCCGTGGCTCGTCGTTGGGGCGCTCCGTCCTGACGCGCGGGTGGTCAGCGACCATCGACCAGCTGCCCCCGACCTTGCGCGATCATGCCCTGGACTTCCGGCCCAGACAGCTAGCGGTCGCGCCCCCGATCTTCCCCAGCGGCCTGTTGAATCGGGCGACCGTCGCTGCCTTCAACGAAGCGTGGTATCGCAAGGCCCCACAAGAACGCCACGGCGAGATCCAGAGCATCGCGGCGTTCTTCCACCCCTTGGACGCCGTGGCCCAGTGGAACCACATCTACGGTCCCAAAGGTTTCTTGCAGTACCAGTTCGTGGTGCCTTTCGGCGCCGAGGACACCCTGCGGCGATGCATCCAGCTGTTGAGCGACGCCGGTCAGGCCTCGTTCCTGGCGGTACTCAAGCGGTTCGGGCCGTCCAGCGCCGGTCATCTGTCCTTTCCCGCTCCAGGCTGGACACTCGCGCTGGACATACCGATCGGCGCGGCCGTCCTGGGCGGCCTGCTCGACCGCCTCGACGCAGAGGTGATGGCCGCAGGAGGTCGCGAGTACCTTGCCAAGGACTCCCGACTGTCGGCATCCCAGATCGCGGCTATGTATCCTCGCATGGACGAGTGGCGCGACGTCAGACGGGCGGCGGACCCCCGAGGGGTGTTCACTTCTGATCTAGCCAGGAGGTTGGGCCTGTGAAGGACGCAATTGGCAACGTGCAACGGGTGGTGGTTCTGGGCGGTACCTCCGAAATCGCGTTGGCGACGGTCGCGAAGCTGACCGCGCAGCGGCGAGACGTTCAGGTCACGTTGGCGGCCCGCCCGGGCGAACGCCGTGCCACCGCCGCGGCAACCCTCGAAGCCCTCGGTCTGCAGGTCAGCGAGGTCGACTTCGAAGCCGCCGATAGGACATCGTATGAGCGGGCCATCTCCGACGCTTTCGAATCCGGGGGGGATGTCGACGTTGTCATTGTCGCGTTTGGGCTGTTGGGGGACCAAGAGCGCGCGTGGCGGGATATTGACACGGCATTGGAACAGGTGCAGGTCAACTTCACGGCGGCAGTCGGCTGCGGCGTCCTGGTCGCCGACAGGCTGCGCAAGCAGGGGCACGGCGCGATCATCGCCATGTCCTCCGTGGCCGGTGAACGCCCCAGGAAGTCCAACTTCATGTACGGCTCGACCAAGGCGGGAATGGACGCCTTCTACACCGGGCTGGGCGACGCGATTGAGAAGGACGGCATCCAGGTTCTGGTTGTTCGCCCGGGTTTCGTCAGGTCCAGGATGACCGATGGACTCGCAGCGGCGCCGCTGGCCCAGACCCCGGAGCAGGTCGCCGATGTGATCGTGGCAGGTCTGCTTGCTGGACGGCACACGGTCTGGGCACCGCCGGCGATGCGGTGGGTCATGGCCGTTCTGCGACACCTTCCCCGTCCGGTGTTCACACGCCTACCTGTCTGAAGACCGCGGCTGCCGGCGTCGGCTAGAGGTACACCGAGGCCATCAAGCAGGCAGCCCAGACTCCACCGAGCGCCATCAGCATGTGGTCGTGAAGGGCGATTTCCTCCGGCTCGCCCGCGGCACCGCTGTCGACGTCCACGGCGTACCGCAGCAGCGCCACGACAAACGGGACGATGGATACAACGCTCCACTCGTTCGGGTTGGCTTGGTGCATCGCGAAGGCCCACAGCGCGTACGTCGTGACCAACACCCCGGCCGACATGGTCCACACAAACCGCAGGTATGAGGGGGTGTAGCGCTTCAGCACCGGCCGGATGTCCACCCCGGTGTCCTGGGCCAGACGTATCTCGGAGTACCTCTTGCCTGCGGCCATGAACAGCGACCCGAAACCGGCCGCGATCAGGAACCACTGCGACAGCAGAATGTGCGTGGCGACACCTCCCGCGATGGCCCTCAACAAGAACCCAGAGGCGACGCTCGCGAGCTCGATGACGGGCTCGTGCTTCATGCCCAGGCAGTACCAGAGCTGGACGGCCTCGTAAATCGCGACGACCACCAACAGCTGCCAGGTCAGCAGTGCCGAGATCACCAGTGCGCCGGGCAGGAGCACGAGCGCGGCAGCCCAGGCAGAACGCACGGACAACTCCCCCGACGCGACCGGGCGTAGCCGCTTCGTGGCATGGGCCCGGTCGGCCTCAACATCGACAGCGTCGTTGACCAGGTAGATCCCCGAGGAGGCCACGGCGAAGGCAATGACAGCGACGAGCATCTGCAGGGCGGCACGGGGCTGGAGCGCAATGCCGGCGGCAGCCGGCGCGGCGAGCACCAACACGTTCTTGATCCACTGACGGGGCCGACACGCCCGAACGAGAGCCGGCAACGCCGGGCGTGACTGGTGCAGAAGGGTCATGAGCCCGACACCGGCCTTGTTGGGGCGACCCAGCGCCCCATCGCGACGCCGATCAGGGCGCCGGCCAGAACGTCGCTGGGGTAGTGAACCCCCACGATGACCCGACTGGTCATCATCACGGGTATCGAGAACAGCGGCCAACGCCGCCGCAGGAGCCGGGAGTAGGCGACGGCGGCCGCCGTGGTCGAGGCAGCGTGTGAGGAGGGGAAGCTCCAGTGGCCCGGGGTGGCAACGAGAACCTGTATCCGCGGGTCGCTGGGACGGTGGCGACGTACCACCCGCTTGACCACGATGCTCACGGCGTGGGCGCCCACAACGGTTGCGGTGGCGCGAAACCACAGGTGCCGTTGCTCACGGTCGAGCGCTGCACCCAGAAGTCCCAGCACGGTCCAACCCAGGGCATGCTCGCCGATGTGGCTCAGGAACACCGCACCCTGACGCGAACCGGGCGATGCAGATAGCGACTGGGCCGTGACCAGGGCGAGGACCTCTCGCTCCTTCAAGCGCGCGGGGCTCATCAACGAGGAAAGACCGCGACGAAGTCTCGCGACGACAGTTGGAGGTAGCGGTACGGGTTGGGATGCTCGTCCTTCGTGAGCATGTGCGGCACCGCGCCACCGCTGCTGGGGTGGGTATAGGTCATGAAGTTGGTCCATGACTTGTTGATGTCGAGCTCCATGGCCGTTACTGCCCCTGCGTCATGGACGATCTTGGCCAGGGTGGGCACCGACATCGAGGCTCCCACCACGAACACAAGCGAGCCGTCCTTGCGGACTCCCAGGGCTGAGCGCCACACGAAGGTGGCGTCGCCGACGGTCTTGCCCCAGGTTCTGGTGGTCCTGCTGTTCACGTCCGGCGAGATGGCGCCGTTCTTCACCAGGAGACCGAGGTTCTGGCGGACGGCAGCCACGTCGGGGCCCGGCGTGGCCGCGTTCCACCTGACCACGTCGACGTGGCCATCCTTGTAGAGCACCATCGAGGCGGCTCCCCGGCGCAGCGGCACGGCAGTCTGGCCGTCCAGCCAGAACCCGCCATTCGCGTCCTGCATGGTGAATCCCGAGTTGAAGGTGGCCATCAGGCTGTTTCGCTGAGATGACGGAACGTCGAAGGCCTGGGACCAGCCCGAACCGCCAGGCACCGTATAACCGGGATGAAGGACCATCTTGACCAGCTTCTGGTTGAGCCAAGCCACTCCAACCATGTAGCTGGTGTGCTGTGCGTCCGGACGCAGGAACGCGGCCCTGATCGCCGGCTGCCCGTGAACACTGGTCAGCGTCTGCCAGACGCCTTCGTTGGGCAGCGCAGGTTGGGCCTGGGGTGGGATGGGAGAAGGAACGGCGATGCTTGGCTTCGCTCGCGAGGTACCGGAGGGCAGGCCGGAGGCCGCGCGGGGTGCGGAGACGAGGGGAATTCCACCAGCGAGGCTTCCGCCAACCTTGGGTGGGTTGAGCTGGTACTGGACCTGTTCCAGCTCGCTGACGACCCAGCCCAGTCCGTTGAAGCGGGCCCACTCGGCCAGCCGGGCAGCCGTGGTGTCGGTACCTGGGGCCGCCAGGGCGCTACCGATCGACCAGCTTAGCCACAGCAGTGGGACAAGGATCACGACGCCCGCGCGGCGCAACCAGATCCGGCGCCGGCTCGGTCGCGATACGTCAGTCCGTGTCGGTCGGCGATGCTCTTGAGGAGTATCGACCTGGCTGTCGGTGCGAGTCGTCATTACCACGTTCCCCTTTCCTTGTCGACAACATTACGAGGTGCTACGCCATACGAGTTCACGCGACTCACAGGTGGGCCTGGTCAATCGCGGACTGCAGCGACTGCAGGTAGCCGTCGCTGGTCACCGTTGCGCCGGAGACCGTGTCGATGGAAGCGGACTGCCTCTGGACGACCTCCTGGTCGAGGATGGGCAGTGCATAGCCGTTGATCTGTGTGTCGATGTCGGTGCCCTGGGGGTACTGCACCGCCCTGGCCCGGGTGATCTTGCCGCCTTGGACCGTGAGCTGGACCTGCACCGGCCCCCATCGGGTATCGGCCGACTGACCGGTATAGGTGGCCGTTTGGGTCGCGGTGCCCGACCTCGCAGCCGAGCTCGACGCGGACGTCGAGGACCCGCTCCTGGTCGATGACCGGGACTGCGAGGCAGGGCCGGAGTTCGCCGGTTGCTGCACGAACGGGCTGGCCGTGACCCTGGCGCTGCTGGAGCTGGTGTGGTAGCTGAAGAGCAGGACCAGGATCGAGATGGTCGACAGGATGGTGGTGACGATGCGTCTCATGTTTTCCTCGTGATTCGTATGCCGTCGGCGTTTCGTCCGTTGTGGTGAAATGCGTGGCTCAGTAGGTGAAACGCTCGATGTGGACGTGGTCACTCGGGACCCCGGCGTCGATGACGGCCCGCTCCGCAGCGTCCATCCAGCCCGGGCTTCCACAGATGAACACGTCGTGGTTGGCCACATCGGGCACAAGCTGACGCAGCGCTTCGACGTCTCCCATGTGCGCCGCATGCTGGGGCAGCCAGCTGGATCGTGCCGTCGCCCTGGTGCCAGTCACCACGAAGAACCGTGCCCGTCGCGACGCGGCCAGGGCCGTCAGCTCGTCCACGAAGATCTGGTCTGCGTCGGAGCGTGCCCGGTAGACCATGGTGACATCGCCGGGACGTTGGTCCATGGCCTCCAGCAGTGCCCGCATCGGCGTAATACCGATCCCCGAGGCCATCAACAAGACTTTGCGACGGGTCCGCACCCCCTCATGCAACCGACCGTACGGGCCTTCAAAGGCGACCCTGGTCCCCGGACGCATCCGCGCCAGTCGCGCCGACCCGTCCCCCA
>JGI24129J20441_1000174_pt1 | contig 18274 bp, 17 predicted proteins | sample BarGraNGADG00211_FD_20441 | JGI IMG/M metagenome (IMG submission 20441) | reverse complement strand
AATAGAGACATCGCAATACCGATCATTTATGATGAAACATATCCTTTTAGTGAAGGCCTTGCGCGGGTTATGGTCAATGGGAAATATGGCTTCGTTAATGCAAATGGAAATGTAGTAGTGCAACCTGCCTATGATCTTGCGGGAGATTTTAGCGAAAACGTTGCATGGTTCGCAATCAACAGTAAATACGGCTTCATAGATAAAAATGGAAGCACTGTAATAAAACCTGTTTATGATCTTGCGAAAGACTTTAAAGGGGGACTTGCCAATGTTATGGTTGGCAACACCGATAGTTTCATAGACACACAAGGGAATATAGTAATAACAATGGCTTATCCTGGTTTGAGTAGAGAAGTTAGTGAAGGTTTTGTACGGGTGGAGACTCGTTCTAAGTCTGGCTTTATTGACGCAAAAGGGAAGATAGTGATCCCAGCTGTTTATGATCTTGTAAGAGATTTTAGCGAAAGCCTTGCAGCTGTTTGCCTCGACGGTAAGTATGGCTTTATCGACGCTGAAGGGACTATGGCAATTCAACCCGTCTATGAAGATGCAGGAGATTTTCAGGAGGGACTTGCAGCGGTCAAAATTAACAATAAATGGGGCTTTGTTGATACAAAGGGAAATCTGGTAATAAAATCTCTCTATGATGATATCAGTCAAGATAATCCAGCCTTACGGGGCTTTAGCGATGGACTTGTGTCCGTAGAGCAAAACGGAGAGTGGGGCTATATCGATACTAAGGGCAATATGGTAATATACCCCGTCTTTGGTCCAGGAAATTTCAGCGAGGGTCTTGCAGCAGTTGGACTCAACGGTAAGGTTGGCTATATCGACAAGAAAGGAAATGTAGCGATAAAGGCTGCTTATGTTTTTGCAAGGAGTTTTCACGAAGGTCTCGCGCAGGTTCGTATTCGAGGTAAAAGTGGTTTCATCGATAAAAAAGGGAATATGGTAATACAACCCATCTATGAATATGCGAACGACTTTCATGAAGACCTTGTAGCTGTTAGGATCAGTAAGAGATGGGGTTTTGTCGATACAAAAGGAAAGATGGTGATACAGGCAATTTATGACGATGTACAGGATTTCAACGAGAACTTTGCAGCTGTCAAATTCAATAATAGGTGGGGTTTTGTCGATACAAAAGGAAAGATGGTGATACAGGCAATTTATGACGGGGCATCGGAGTTTAGTGAAGACCTTGCCTCTGTTGAACTTAATGGTAAATCTTTCTTGATCGACAAAAATGCAAGTATCGTAGTCCAACCTATTTATGATTATGTGAGAACTTTCCACGAAGGTCTTGCAAGTTTTTATGTTGGATCCAAATATGGTTTCGAAAATACAAAAGGGAAAATCGTAGTACCAATGACTTATGAAGATGCAAGAGACTTTCATGAAGGCTTTACAGCTGTCAAGGTCAACAATAACTGGGGTTTTGTTGATACAAAAGGAAACACGGTAATACAACCTCTTTATGATGAAGCAGAAGACTTTCACGAAGGTTTTGCAGCAGTTGGACTCAGCGGTAAGTTTGGTTATATCGACAAGAATGGAAACGTTGTGATACCATTAACTTATGAATATGATTATGCGCACTGGTTTCATCTTGAAGAGTATGCACGACCCTTTAGCGAAGGCTTCGCGGCAATTCTAGTTAACCATAAATGGGGTTTCATAGGAAAGAATGGGAAAAGGGTAGTAGAACCCGTCTACACTTCGATGAGCGATTTTCGAGATGGTCTTCTTGCTGTCGGCCTCAATGGGAAGTACGGCTTCGTTGACAAGAATGGAAAGGCGGTCATAGACCTGACCTATGACAAGGTGGAGGATTTTGAACACGGTATTGCGCCTGTCTATCGATTGGTTTACCCCGGTCCTCCAGGTGACGACTACGACATTCTGGGTTACATCGACACCAAGGGCACTCAGTACTGGGAAGAGTGACAGCGAACGGGCAAGTGGCCTGGGTACTCTTGCATTCAGCGTTGAAACTGGTTCTCCTACGGTCTGCTGAGCGTGAAGACAGTGACCTCGGGAGGACAGAAGAACCGAAGGGGCAGGACACTCATACCAAGTCCCTGACTGACATAGAGAGGAACCTCGCCGACCCGGTACAGGCCACGCACGAAGGGAGCTCCCTCGAGAGCGGCGGTCAGGCGATCTCCCCACAGAGGGAGTCTCACCTGGCCCCCATGCGTATGACCGGTCAGGACCAGCGAGGCATGCCCCGATGCCACAATGCTGGTCACGTCGTCTGGACAGTGTTCCAGTACAATTGCCTGCTCACCCGCTGCAAGACCGGAGAACCCCGCTTCGACGTCCATGTTGTAGCTATAGGAATCGTCCAGCCCCACAATGGCGAGCCCGATCCCACCGGAGCGATGGCTGATTCGCGTCGACTCGTTCTCCAGGACGACAAATCCTACTTGCCGAAGCTGCTCCAGGAACTGCGCCATAGCCTCCCCATCACCGAAGCGCCAGTGCTCATGATTCCCCGGGACGTAGATGACCGGAACACCCGCCGCCTCACAGAGCTGCTTCGCCCACGCCAGAACGACAGGAATACTGGAACGCCTGTCGGCGACGTCTCCCGTGACGACAACAAGGTCAGGACGTTCCGCACAGATGGTATCGATCGCACGCCACGCGGCCGGAGAAGGATAGCCCAGATGGGGGTCGCTCAGCTGCATGACAGTTCCTCCGTCCCACTCGACTGGCAACCCGGCAACCGTTACGTCGATACGCCGTATGAGAAGAATGCGTGGCTCGACGACTGCAGCCTCCAGGAACAGGACAGTAGCCAGAGCCAGTACCCAGAACAGACGTCTGTGTCTGTGGGCGCTCACCGAGGGGGCGATTCGTCCAGCATGCATGACTTGAGAGTGATGAACGTCAGTTCTGGTCGGCACAGGAACCGCACGGGCAGATGGCTCATACCCATCCCGGCGTTGACATAGAAGAACGTATCGCCCAGCTTGAACAACCCGCGGGCGAAACGCGTGCCATATCGCGAAGGAACATGCACAGCACCGATAAATGGGAGACGGACCTGGCCTCCATGGGTGTGGCCGGCAAACACCAGTCGAGCGGCAGGACGCTGTGCCAGCTCCTCGAACGCCTCGGGAGCATGCGTCAGTACGAGCGCGAATGCGGTGTCGGGGACTCCCTTGAAGCTGGCATCCAGATCGGCGTGCCCAAAGTACGGGTCGTCTGTGCCGACAAGCCACATGCGGTCGCCATGTCGATGCAGCACGACGTTCTGATTTGCGAGCACTCGAATACCTGTCTCTTCCTGGACGTGCTTGTGCCACGCCGCGATGCTCTGTTTTGTCGGAAACGCCCGATGGTCCCAGTTTCCAGGAACGACAACCACCGGAACTCTAGCAGCGGTTCGCAGGTTGCTCAGGAATGCGAGACATGCCGATGTCTGCTCTGGATGATCGACCAAGTCACCTGTGATGACGACAAGCGAGGGATGCTCTTTCCTGATGACGTCGATTGCCATGCGATAAGCCCGAGAAATGTGGTGGAGGTGCAGGTCCGACAACTGTGCGATCTTCATGCCATCGAAGCCGGCTGGTAACCGCGGAGACACGATCGTCAACCGAGTGACATCCAGCTGGAACGGCTCACACAGAAACCCCTCTATGAAGGCCGCGCCCGCGAGTGCACCGCATATGATGCCTGTTGCCCTTGTTATCGCTGCTCTATTCACGTGTCTTCTCCCCAGTGGTCGAGGTTGAAACGTAATATTGCGAGTATAGCGGCACAACAAAGAAGGGACAATGGCACAGAGCGAAAATCATGATGGCGGCGCCAATGCGCCGCCATCATGGTACAGGGGGGAGGACGACAACGCCACCTCCTCTGTCGTTCATCCATACTACAGCACGCCGAGCTTCTTCGCCTCCAATGACAGACTCTCTCTGAACTTCGGATGCGCTATCGCGATGAGGGCAAGAGCACGCTCACGTACGCTTTTCCCCTTCAGGTGTGCCACACCATACTCTGTGACAATATAGTCAGTATCCTGACGGGGTACCGAGACGAAACTACCCGGACTCAGCATCGGTACGATGGTCGAAATCTCATCATTCTTCACAGATGACCGCATCGCGATGATTCCTTTTCCTCCCCGCGACAATGTGGCGCCCCGGTGCATATCTAGCTGCCCACCAGTGCCCGTATAGTGCCGGTACCCGATCGACTCGCTGCACACCTGTCCCGTCAGATCCACCTGCAGCGACGTATTGATGCTTACCATGTGGTCGTTCTGGGCGACGACGTATGGATCGTTCACGTACGAGCCTCTCAGGAGTTCGACACCGACGTTCTCGTCGATGAACTCGTAGAGGGCCTCACCGCCCATGGCGAAGGTACCGACAATCTTGCCCTTGTGAAGCGTCTTCTGGGTATTGTCGATGACTCCAGCCTTGACCAGGTCGACGATGCCGTCAGTGATCATCTCAGTGTGGATCCCCAGGTGCTTCTTCCCCGACAGGAACTTCATGATGGCGTTTGGGATGCCCCCGATACCGATCTGCAGGGTAGCCCCATCGTCAATGAGTTGTGCGATGTTCTCGCCAATGCACTGCTCGATGTCCGTTGCCTGAACGGCAGGGACTGTCAGGAGCGGAGCGTTGTTCTGCACCAGCAAGTCGACGTCGTCAACGTGCACCTGCGTGTCTCCAAACGTCCTCGGTAAGTTCTCGTTGATTTCCAGTACCACAAGGTCAGCATTTTCGATCATGTCCTTTTCGTAGACGAGACACAGAGACAAGGACATGAACCCGTGGCTGTCGGGCGGCGTTGCCGTCCCGACAAACACATTGATTGGTTCCGCCTGGATCTTCTCTCGTCCAGCATTGTGCAAGTTGTTGGGGATGAACGAAACCAGTCCCTTCTTGTAGAGCTCACGTTCAGAGTTGCCGAAGTACCAGCTCTCCATCCTGAATGGAGCATCGGTATCGGCTCCAACGTCAGCCAGAAATGGGTAGTCCCTGAGCAGAAGGCAAGATATGACCTTCACGTTGAGTACACGTTCCCGGATACCATGCAGCGACGACAGGAATCCCTGTGGCTGGGCCGCCGCCATTCCCACGACAACCGTGTCATTGGACATTATCCTGCCAAGCACCTCGTCCATCAAGACGAGCTTCTTCATCCAGGATTCCTGCTGCATCGTTCCCTCCCTTGAGATCAATCTGCTCCGTGTTTCAGTCAACGTGCTGCCCGCCGGCCAAGTTCATGTCCCCAGGACGATGCCCCCGTCCACGGCCAGCGTTGCGCCGTGAATGAAAGCAGCCTGGTCAGACGCAAGCCACACGTATGCATTTGCGATGTCCTCAGGAGCCCCGATGCGTCCCATGGGTGTGTGGGTGACCATTCCTTCCAGAACCTTCTCCGGCATCGCAGCAACCATGTCCGTCATGATGAACCCAGGGGCAACCGCGTTCACGCGTATCCCGTACTTGCCCAACTCGCGTGCCCATGTCTTCGTCATTGCGATCAGGCCGGCCTTGGTCGCCGCGTAGTTCGTCTGTCCAAAGTTGCCAAAAGCTGCGACCACCGAGCTGGCGCTCAGGATGACGCCATGCCCCTGTTTGATCATGTAAGGAGCAACGGCCCTCGTCGCAACGAACACGCCTCTCAGGTTGACGCCGATGACAGCGTCGAAGTTGGCGTCCGACATCGTCCCAGTGACGACCCCTTCCTTGTACTTGACCAACTGACCGTCACGCGTGATGCCGGCGTTGTTGACGAGTACATCAATATGGCCCCATGTCTCGACAACCTCGGCAACTGCTTTCTCCACAGCCTCTGTGTCGACAACGTTGACGGCCTGGAACATCACAGGAGTGTCCAACTGCTTCAGGTCAGCCAGCGTCGCCGCCCCTGCCTCGGCATTCATATCCCAGATGCTGACGCGCGCTCCCTCCTCGGCGAACCTTCTTGCCGTCGCCCGGCCGATGCCGGCAGCTCCGCCCGTGACGATGACAACCTTGTCCTGCAGTCCATATCCCTTTGTCATGGCTTCCTCCCTCTCTACTTGACGCGTTTCAGTACTGATGCGAAGTTGCTGACGTTCGAGCCGCCGACGTTCATGACGACCCCTACCTCCGGATTCTTCGCGCCGAGGCCAAGTGGACGGCCCTCAAGCTGGCGCGCAACGTAGACGTGCATCGACACACCGGTGGCCCCTACGGGGTGTCCTTTGCCGATAAGACCTCCACTGAGGTTGATTGGGCAGCTACCGTCCGGCTGCACGACGCCGCCATGCTCGATCAGCCGGCCCCCGTCGCCTTCTGCACACAACCCCATTGCCTCGTAACTCAGCAGTTCATTGATCGTGAAGCAGTCGTGGACTTCTGCGCAGTCAACATCTGATATGGTGATGCCGGCTTTGCGGTAGGCTGACTCGACAGCCATCCTGCCGGCAACGTTGTGCCACAACTCGCGTTTGCTGGACTGCATGTGGTCGGTAACAAGCGTCTGCGACGTAATCTCGACCGCGCGGTCCTTGAGGGCCTTGATGTCATCAATCGGTCCGAGCACCATGGCAGCCGCTCCGTCACTGACCAGAGAGCAGTCCGTGAGTTTGAGAGGGTCTGCAACGAGCGGGTTTTTCTCAGATACATGCAGAGCGAACTCCAGACTGCTCGGCTTCGTGTACATATGTGCAAGCTCATTGTGCGTCGCGTTGTCACGGTTCTTGGCATGCACCATGGCTTGCCACAGATCCATCTGCTCGTCGCTGTACTCATAGTGCTCGCGGTATGCCTTCGACCACATGGCGAACAGGCCTGGGAACGTCATGCCCTTGCTCCCCTCGTCTGGCCAGTACGATGCCATCGCAAGCGCATGAGTAACGCCATCCCGGTCAAGCGACGTCATCTTTTCCACCCCGATGACCAGTACGAAACGGGCCTCCCCCGCGCCGACGGCCAGACGCGCTGCACGCACAGCGGCAGAACCGGAACCACATGCTGCTTCCTCTTTGACACATGGCTTGTAGAGCAATGCCGGGTCGATTTCAACGGCCCATGAAGCCAGCTGTTCCTGGTTGTTGAACGATCCTGAGCTATAGTTGCCGACCCACACCCCATCGATGTCCCTAGGATCGATTGGTGCGTCTGCAATTGCTCCACGTCCCGCCTCGATGATGAGGTCATACACACTCTTGGTTTCCAGCTTACCGCACCTGCTGCTGTAGCTTCCCAGAATTCCGACACTCATGGTGTCCCCCTTTGTTCCGGATTGTATTTCGCGTTGCGCCTGCTACGTTACAGTTTCAAACGTGTCTGTATACGCGTGACCAGCTCGGACAGACCTTTGGGCAAGAACATGACCGAACCGATGATGCTGAGACCAAAGATGACGGTCGAAAGGAACTCCATCCTGCCACCGATGACGAGCGGCAGCATGACCCAGAACAGGGCGCCCAGAATAGGACCGATGATCGTACCCAGGCCACCGATAATGCTCATGGACAGCAAATTGATGGAGAATGCAAGCCCGAAGTTCATGGGGTGGAGATACGAGATCGTGAAGGCGTACAGCGCCCCCGAGAGGCCGGCAATACATGCCGCGAAGATGAAGGTAATGAGCTTATAGGCCGCAACATTCACACCCATTGCCGAAGCTGTCATCTCGGAGTCACGCACAGCACGGACTGCCCGTCCACTACGACTGTTCAGGAAGTTGCGGACGACCAGGAATACAGCGACAAGAATGACGACGAAGAAATAGTACTTGGACGCCTCGCTGGTAAGCTCCCAGCCTCCGAGCCGAAGAACCGGTATGTTGATGAGACCGTAGTCTCCCCCGGTAATGGCGAGCCTCTTGATGACGTCGGCAACAGAACTTCCCAGTGCCATGGTCGCAACCGCCAGATAGAACCCGGACAGGCGCAGCGACGGGAACCCAATGACAAGCCCAAACAATCCGGCACCGGCCACGCCGGCAACAATGGCCAAGAACATGTTCACATGGTACGTCATGACCAGCACTGCTGCCGTGTAGCCGCCGATGGCCATGAATGCTGCATGCCCCAGCGAGACGAGACCACCGAACCCCATGAGCAGATTGAGTCCCTGCGTTGCGATAGCATACAGCATGGCAATATTGAGGTAGCCGATAATCGACGACCTCGAGTGAAAGACAAGGGGCACCATGAGCACAAGCACGATGAGTGCGGCGTTCACTGCCAGGCGCCTTGTACCGGAAGGAGTCATCAGAACCTCCTCTGCTGGCGCTTGCCAAATAGCCCCTGCGGCATGACGAGCAGCACGATGACGATGACGATGAGCATGAAGCTGTCCTTGACAGCTGGAAACTGATATGCCACAAGGTTCTCTACGACGCCGATGATGAGTCCACCGACAGCAGCACCGAACACCGAGCCCATGCCTCCCAGGACGATGGCCGTGAAGGCTTTCACCTGGATAAGACCCATAAACGACGGCTCCAGCGAGAATCTGGGGACGATCAGCAGTGCTGCCAGACCCGCCAGCGCGCTTCCGATCGCCCATATCAGCATGTAGATCGACGGGGTGGGGATCCCAAGCACGCGGGCCGCATACTCGTCCTGCGAGATGCTACGGGCCGCAGTGCCTTGCTTGGTCCGGTAGAGGAACAGGTACAGGATTCCGAACGTAACGATCGCGGCCAGCAGGACCACAATGTCCTGCCTTCCCAGGACAACCGGCCCGATCTTGATGGGATCGCCCGACACCAATGGCGGGAACAGGCGGGGTTCAGTGTTGAACAGGAACGCAGCCAAGCCCTGGAACAGCAGCGACAGACCCAGCGTCAGCATGATGAGCGAGAGGTGGGAACGTGAACGTACCGACCGCATCATGAAGCGCTCGATAAGCAAGCCGACAATAGCCCCTGCAGCAATGGCAAGAATGAGAACGAGCGAATACGGTACTTTGGCTGTCGTTATCATAAAGAATGCCAGGTACGTGATGAACATGCCGGTGTCACCCTGAGCGAAGTTCATGACATTCGTCGTTTGCAGGATGAGGACGATGCCCATCCCGACCAGCGCATAAATTGCCCCGGTCGTCAGCCCCCGCACAGTCAGGTTCAAGAAGATGTCGATGCTCATCGGGTCCCTCCAAGGTAGAGCTGTTTCACCATTTCGTTCCCGCTAAGCTCATGCGCCGTCCCCTCAAGAGCGACCTGTCCGGTCACGAGAACGTATGCCCGATCAGCCAGTTCCAGAGATCGCTTGGCGTTCTGCTCGACCAGCAGGATGGAGACGCCGGATTCACGCAGATGGGCCAGCGTGTCGAACACCGTCCCCATGATCTTGGGCGCGAGGCCCAAAGACGGCTCGTCCAGCAACATCAGTCGTGGATTCGGCATGAGGCCCCGGGCCAGCGCCAACATCTGCTGTTCACCTCCTGACAACGTGCCGCCGGCCTGCCTGCGGCGTTCAGCAAGGATACTGAACATCGCATACATAGCATCTAGTCTGCTCTTCTGCTGGCTGCGGGACATGATATAGGCTGCCAGAAGCAGGTTCTCTTCAACCGTCAGGTCGGGGAAAATGTGCCGCCCCTCGGGAACGTGGGAGATGCCACACCTGACGACCTCGGCGGGCGACAGTCCGTTGAGGACCTTGTCGCCGAACGTCACGGAACCCTTGCGTACCCGGATGAGTCCTGTGATGGTCCTCAGAAGCGTGGTCTTGCCGGCTCCGTTGGCACCGAGCACAGCGACAATTTCTCCCTTCTCGAGATTGATGGTGACATGGTTCAGGACATCAATAGGCCCATACCCTGAGACGACCTGGTCAACTCGCAGCATGGGTTTCCTCCCCAAGATATGCGTCGATGACACGCTTGTNTGCCGAGACCTCGGCCGGCGTCCCTTCCGCGATCTTCTCGCCGAAGTCCATGACCGTGACCGAGTCCGAGATGTCCATNACCAGTTCCATGTCATGCTCGACGAGAAGCACGGTCGTCCCAGCATCTCGCATTTTCCGAATGGCCGCCTTGAGTACGCCTTTCTCTGACGTCGGTATGCCAGCAGCTGGCTCGTCGAGCAGCACAAGACGCGGATGGCTTATGAACGCGCGTGCCAGCTCCACGGTCTTCAGCGTTCCGTAGGGCAGTACAGCTGCGTATGCAGGAGCAAGAACAGTCAACCCGAAAAAGTCGAGCGTTTCCGCCAGCTGCTGTCTGGGTTCCCGGGCAAATCCAAGCAGTTCGCTCGCGAACCTGCTTCGAGACTTGCTGTGAAATCCTACCAGAATGTTCTCACGCACGGTCATACTCGGGAAGATACTGAGGTTCTGAAACGTTCGTGTCACCCCGATCCCCGCAAGGCGATGGCGTGGCAAGCCACGCAACTCCCTTCCGGCGAACTGGATGTCTCCTGTATACGGCACGAGCTGAAAAATGGCGTTGAACACTGTCGTTTTACCCGCTCCATTGGGACCGATGAGCGCATGAATCTCGCCGTCCTTCACTGTCAGGTTGAGTGACTTGACAGCGACGACGCCTCCGAAGCGCACGGTCAGGTTGTCGATTGTCAGCATGGTGTCCTCACTTTGTGCCCGGGGGCCGAAGCCCCCGGGCAGGATGCTACCGCTGTGGGCGGCCTATTGCAACAGTACTACGGCTTCAGGACATTGATCCAGTCGCTGACCTTGACAAGCGCACCCTTCTGGACTTGCATGAAAAACATGGAGTACTTTCCGGAACGCTCGTTTGGCCCATAGCTGATGTCCTTGGCGAGGTATCCTGACCAGCCATTGAAAGTCTCCAGGGCCCACACCAGTGAATCGCGCGTGGGATAAGGACCAGACCTGCGTACAGCCTCGGTAAAAACCTCAGCCGCCACGAAACCGGCGACGGCATACGAGAATGTCAGCGGGTCGTCCTTGGGGTAGTACTTGTTCCAGATTGAGAAGAACTTCGCGACGCCCGGGTCCTTGGGGTTCGAGAAATCCGCCCAGCCAGTCACGTACACACCCTCAGCTGCCGCGCCCGCGGTCGCAATGATACCGGAGTGAGGATAGGGCAGGAATAGCTTCTGAGTAAGTCCCAGTGATTTCGCGGTCTTGACGACCATGCCGCCGGTTGCGACACCAGTTGCATAGAGGATGAGCGCATCGGCATTGCTGGCCTGCACCTTGAGCAAGTACGACGTGAAGTCGGTCTCGGTAGCAGGGAACGGCGATTCGAGAACAATCTTGCCACCAAACTTGTCGACGCCCTGCTTGATGCCAGTCAACCCTTCGTTGCCTGTATCATCGTTGCTGTAGAGAACGGCGATGTTCTTGAGACCCAGCGTGCTGGCAACGTATTTCGCGAAGATCTGACCCTCGTTGATATAGTTGGGCTGAACGGCAAACACATAGTTCTTGGCCGGAATCGATATCTTGGAGACACCGGACGCCTGGTAGACAAACGGGACCTTCTGCTCGTTCAGGTAATCCATGACGGCCAGGCAACCAGGCGTACCAAGGCCACCGACCACGGCGAACACCTTGTCCTCTGTGACGAACTTCTTGACGATGGTCACAGTATTGGCAGGGTTGAACCCGTCGTCTGCGACCTCCAGCTTGATCTTGCGACCATAGATCCCGCCCGCCTCGTTGACCATATTGAAATACGACTGCATGCCGTGGGAGAACGGTACGCCGACGACCGCATATGGGCCGGTCTGAACCGAGAACGAACCGATAAGGATCTGGTTCCCTGTGATCCCGGGAACGACACCTGTCGTCTTGGACTTGATGGAAATGCTTCTCGCCTGGGAATCGTAATAGACAGACAAGCCAAACTCTTCACTGACAAGACGCACAGGCACCATGGTGCGGCCTGCCTTGATGTATGGGGCTGCTTCGAGCGTCTTGGTCTCGGATCCAATAATGGCTCTCCTGGAACCGATCGTCAAGATGATCTGAACATCGCCGAGCTTGATCGTTACCGTCCGCGAAGTTGGGTTCCAGCCCACCGTGGCACCGTAGGTCTCCGCGATGAGACGAACGGGGACGAACGTACGTCCACTGATGATCTCGGGTGCAACTTCCGAAGTGCGAGGAAGCCCGTTGAGGGCATATTGCTTGAACCCGACCTGCAGCACCATGAAGAAATCCTTGGTTTCGGCGCTGGCAGGCCGCACGCCCGCAAACAACCCGACGACAAGAGCAATCACAAGTGCTAATGACAGTATCTTCTTCATTGTCGTGCCTCCTATTCTGTAAGAATCGTACGCCACACATTCAACCGTTCTGTCCACCGGATACGGCCACCCTATGGGCCGTGTTCGCTCCCCCGCGCCTGCCAGTCAGTTTCACCCCCTTGTGATGATCGTTGTCAGCCTTCGAAGCTGCCCGTCGGGCCGCTCCTTCAAATCCGTGCAGAATAAGTCGTATAGAACTTGTGAGTGCAGCAGGTGCCACTTCGGCGTCGAGATGGTCACTCCACAGAACCCACCGCAAACCCAGCCAGTGACCAACGCCCATAAGAGCAAGCGCAGTGATCTCAGGATTGCCCGGCCGAATCTCGCCAGCCACCATAGCTCGCTCCAGTACAACCGTGTATGGCTCGGACAGCCGCGTGTAATACCACCTGCCGAGGTCTTTGTCGACAAACTCCGCCTCGCGGACGACACGGTAGGAGTCTCTATGCTCCCGAATGTAGTTGCAGAAGGACTCAAGCGCCGCCACCTCGACGATGCGCCTGTCAGCAAGGCCCCGCACTGCCTGGGCCGTGTGACGTCGAAGGCCCTCGTTGACTTCCACGACCAGCCGTGACAGCAGCTCCAGCTTGGACTCGAAGTACAGGTACGTCGTCCCAGGCGCAACCCCCGCGGCCCGAGCAATGCTGTAGATATCAGCATTCCAGTAGCCCTGCTCACCAAAGATATGCTCGGCAGCCGTCAACAGGTTCTTCTGGGTGCGCTCACCTTTCGACAGGCGCACTTCGGGTTTCTGCAGAGGTACAGCTTCGGGAAGCCGCACGAGATCTTCCGGGGCATCGCCGCGCGCATCTATGCCATACAGCGCAAAGTCCACCAACTGCGTGCAGAACCCGTCGACTGTGAACAGGCTTTCCCACAGAGTCTTCTTGACCGCCACCAGATACACCGAACCGAGGAGGTAGTAGCCTATGTCGTCGAGATCAAACTCCGCAGGCACCAGTCCACGCAGCTGGTCACGCACGATAGCCACAACCCGGGAGTAGAAATCACGGACAAAGGCATACCCGTTGAACTCGGTCTCCGTGAAGACTCTGTACAGGCGCGTATCACGCCCGACTACCTCCAGAATCGTCGAATAGAACGCTCGAAGCTTCGCTTCCAGACCGTCTGCTCGTCCCATCCCAACCGACAACGCCCCGGTAAAATCCTCCGAAAACGTCTCGAGTACTGCGAACAGTACTCCTTCTTTGGATCTGAAGTGCCGGTAGAAAGCTGAGTTCGAGATGCCGACGTCGCGAGCAATCATCGCCACAGATGTCTGCGAGTAGCCGTGCGTGAAGAACAGCTTCAACGCCGAGCCGACGATCCGCTCGGACATCGAGAGCATCGTCGAGACAGCAAGTTCCAGCGACTTCGCTGCCATAATCCGTCTGCGATGTTGAACGATCACCCTCTATAGCTCCTTCTCGAGGGTTGCGGCAAACAGCTCCGGTTCGACGAGCATCGGAACGTGCACCTGCCCTTCCATAATGACGAGCTTGCCACGCGCAGCCGCGACGGTTGGACGGATCCAGTCGACGGGCACGACACCGTCNCGGTCACCATGCAGGAACGTGATNGGCATTGAAAGACTGGCGAGCTGCGCAGACATCCGTACGCNTGCCAGCGAATCGGCCATTTCCGTATAACCCTGAGGAACACACCGGACTGCGTCGGCAACGATTTCCGCCACGATGTCCTCTGCAAGGCCGAACGGCTCATTGTTCTTGCGCGTCATTACCTCGATCAGGGAAGGATTTTGCGTCAGCATCAGAAATGAAGCCCTCACCTGATCTGTCATGGGATAGCCATCCGCAGGTCCGCAGCCAATCAGTACCATCTTGGAGAACCGCGCCCCTCTCAGTGCAGCCATCAGCCCGACGACCGCCCCCATCGAATGGCCGACATAGATGGCTGGCTCAAGCTTCCAGTACCGCTGCCAGGAAATCAGGGCATTGGCGCAGTGTTCCACGGTCGTGGGCGGGACATTGTCTGACTTGCCGAATCCCGGGAAGTCGATAAACACATTCTTCCGATCAAGTGGAAGAAAAGGCATCATGAGCCGCCAGGAGTTGGCAGAGGCCAGGTTCCCGTGCCCGAAGATGACCGTCTTGCTTCCGTCTCCCAACCGCTCCGAGTAGATCCGTCGACCTTCAAAAGGTGCATAGGCCATGTTCTTCCTCCCCTATAGCCAACGCATGGCATAGCATGCCATGGCGTAACCGCCGCCCGAAGCTGTCATGACGACAATGTCGCCACTATGGATGAGATCCTGTTCGAGTGCATCGTGCAGAGCCATTGGGACGCAGGCCGAGCCCGTGTAGCCGAACTTCTCCATGACGGTATGCGTCTTGGTCATCGGCAGACCCAGCGTGTTCATGACTCCTTCAATAGTGTTCCTGCGGACCTGCGTGAACAGCAGCATGTCAGCGTCCTGCGGCGTCAGGTTGGCCTGTGCCAGTGTCTCCCGCACCAAGCGGGGCCAATGTACCGAGTTGACATCCGGGAACCTCTTATTCTGGTTGTACTGCACTTTGTGCTCCTGGTTGGCTACTGACTCGGCCGTCGGCAATCTGGCTGACCCTAGATTAACGCTCAGGTAGTCCCAGTAGTACCCGTCAGCGTAGAGCATTGACCCGAGATACCCGCCCGTCTCGGACTCATCTTCGACGAGCACAGCAGCGCCAGCACCGTCAGAGAACGTTGGGGCCGTGACCTTGTCTTGCCAGTTGAGGAACCGCGTCATGGCGTAGGTGCCGATGACAAGTGCCTTGTGGAAGTGCTGGTCCGCCATGATGTACTTGGTGGCCGTGTTGAGCGCAGTGACCCAACCGGCACATGCGACGTTCGTGTCGAACAAACCTGCGTTCTTTGCCAGAAGACGGTGCTGTACGATCGATGCGGTACACGGGGAGATGTAGTCCGGCGTGTCTGTGCTGACGATGATGAGGTCCAGTTCCGAAGGCTTGACCCCGGCATTCTTCAGCGCCTGCATCCCTGCATAAACAGCGAGATCCGATGCTTCTTCATCGTCTGCCATAATCTTCTTGACCTTGATGCCGCCGGTCTGAATCTGCTGCGTCAGGTCCAGTTTCAGCATTGCACCGACCTCCTCGGTCGGCATGGAACGTGTCGGCGTGTAGATGCCGGTACCGGCGATACGTACTGTCCTCATATAACCGCTCCCTGACCCACTCGACTATAGGCGGAGCGCGACCGCGCCCATCGCCTGCCCTGCGCCCGATGCCACCAGCACAACCAAGTCTCCGGGTTTCACCTTGCCCTGCTTGCGAGCATCATACAACGCCATTGGGATGCAAGCGGAACCGGTGTAGCCATATTTGTCCATGATCCAGTGCGACTTTGACTCCGGGATGCCCAGAATCTCCAGCACTTTCTTGATGACCGTAAGGTTGATCTGGGTGAACAGGATCAGATCGATTGCATCCAGAGGCTCACCGACCTTCTCCATAAGACTCTTTACCAGTCCAGGCCATGCAACCAGGTTAGGATTCTGGTCGTACTTCTTGAGGATGCGCAGCTTGTGCAGCCCCTTGGCAAGCGTATCGTCGTTGATGGGATACTTGGTCCCCCCGCCGAACACGCCCAGATAGTCATAATAGGTGCCATCGGCGATGAACTTCGACGCGATGAGACTCTCGCCTGTGTTCTCGATGACACAGGCAGCGGCACCGTCGGCAAAGAGAGATGCGGTGTACTTGTCATCCTTGTCCACATACTTGGTCATGCCATATTCGCCAATCAGCAGGGCATACTTGAAGTCCGGGTGAGACCTGAACCATGAGTCCACAGTCACGAGAGCAGTAACAAATGACGCGCAGGAAGCAGAGAGGTCAAAAACCATTGCATTGATAGCGCCAAGCTTGCCCTGGACGACAAACGACGTCGCCGGCGAGATGTACTCGTGGGTGTCGGATGCGACGACGACCATCGAAAGATCCTCTGCCGTAATCCGGGCTTCTGCCATCGCCTCCCGGGCAGCGGGAAGACAGAGGTCAACCACGGATTCGTCGTCAGCAAGCCAATGACGCTCCTTCTGTCCAACTATTCCCTCGAGGAATCCACTCAGATCCTCTTTGAAGTATTCGCTGAAGTACTCGTTCGTCAGAACCTTGTCCGGAACCTTCAGTCCCATTCCCACAATGTGCGACATTCCTGCCTCCATCACTAGAAGATGCCAAACACAAAACCTGAATCATCTCTCACTGAATGCAGTATTCATGGATCCAATTTCTTGTCAATAGCCCTCCGTTCGACCGACCGCGAGCGCGGTCCCATACGACATCGTGGTTCTTCCAAACGGACGTGCGTCATCCCGCAGGACCTGCTGTAACCTGACTGCCCCGACAACGCAAAAAGGCGCCGGAGAACCCGGCGCCTTGCGTTCCGTGGTGTAGTTGAACTCTCAGATCTCTTCCAGCAGGCTCTGGAAGGTGTCGAGGTGTCCTTCCTCGTCTCCCAGGATCTCGGTAAAGAGATGTGCCGTCGTGAGGTCTTCCTCTTTGGTGGCCAAGGCAATGATCTCCTTGTACAACTTGACCGTTTTCTCCTCGTCCTTCTTGTCGGTGGTCACCATCTCCTTGAGTGACGACCCTACGGCGATGGGTTCTGGCTTCGTCGTCGGAGTCCCTCCAAGGTAGAAGAGCCGTTCGGCAATTGCCTCGGCGTGTTTCATCTCCTCAATACCTATCTTCTCGAACTCATCTTTGACGGCGAAGTGCTTCACGCCCTTCCACTGCACGTGCTGCCACATATACTGGAGCGCGACCTGCAGCTCGCCGGCAATCGCGTCGTTCAGCATGCCGAGTAGCTTCTTGGATGCCATTGGTACCCCTTTCGGCAGCTCGCCGGGTGCCTTCCAAGCACCTCGGTGCCGCCTGCCAGTAGACCGCCTCCTAGCCGGCAGTCCACTCTTGAGCCCGAATGCGACCAGTGCCTACACCTACTGTATGTGCTATCAAACTATACCACACAACGCAGGAGCATGTCAACTCGAGTGGGAATACAAAAAGGGCAGAGCGCTGCCGCTCTGCCCTGGGCGTGCAATGCAGTGAACTACTAGTCCATAGAGAGGATGACACCGTCCTGGACAAGGATCGAGGTCGAGCCGATCTTATGGAACAGATTGTCCCCGACCTTGACTTCGACTGTCCCTTCAAGGGCACCCTGAACGTAGACGGAGCCGAGCTCGAGTTTGGACACTTCGGCCTTCTTGGCCTCGAGATCCATGACCATCTGCTCCTGCTTTGCCTTCTCGTCCTGCAGCTGCGCCTTGACGAGATCGTCGTACTGGCCACCAACGCCGCCACGAAGGATAAGCTGCGACAGTGAGGATTTCAGTCTCTCAAGGTTCTGTTTCGCCCCAGTATGCGCTCCGTCCAGCTCCTTGAGGTAGCTGTCCTTGAACTGCTGGGTCACGACGGTCTTGATGAGAACGTTTTGTTTCATCCAAACACTGGTTGCCATCGATTCTACTGCTCCTCTTCCAGGCCACCCTCGACCTGTTCGTCGTTCATGCTGTCGATTTGGACTGTGGCGCTCTTGCCAGTCTTGGCAGAAGCCGCCCTGACAATAGTGCGGATTGCCTGGGCCGTACGACCCATTTTTCCGATGACTTTGCCGGTGTCTTTCTGGCCGACCTTGATCTCATAGGTCATGGTCTGCTCTCCGGCGATCTCAGTGATAACCACTTCTTCGGGGCTATCCACCAGAGCTTTGACGATCGTCTCGACCAACTGTTTCATCGGGAATCTCCTGATGCGCGCAGAGCCGGCTTACTTCGCGGCCTTGCTCGCAACGAATCTTTGCCAGATACCGTTGTGCTTGAGGAGGTTGCGCACGGAATCAGTTGGCTGCGCGCCAAGTCCGAGCCAGTAAGCGACACGCTCTTCGCTGACCTCGATCTTCGGCTCCTTGGGCTTGGGATCATAGTAGCCGAGCGTCTCAATGACCGCGCCATTGGTCGGTTTCTTACGGTCGAGCACGACAAAACGATAGTGAGCCTGATGCTTGGTTCCAGTCCTTGCGAGCTTGATGCTTACCATGTTTC
>JGI24129J20441_1000173_pt1 | contig 18321 bp, 19 predicted proteins | sample BarGraNGADG00211_FD_20441 | JGI IMG/M metagenome (IMG submission 20441) | reverse complement strand
GTAGCGGCAACGACAACACCAAAGGCGACAGTAGCGGCAACGACAACACCAAAGGCGACAGTAGCGGCAACGACAACACCACAGCCGAAGATTGTAGTCGTTGCACCGACTCCAACAACAACGACTTCAACGTCGACAGTTCCTGAGTTCTCAGTACTCGGACTAGGTGCTCCAGCATTATTAGTAGGCGCAATTTACCTGTTCTTGAGAAGACAGTAATAAGGGTTATTCATTTAACCCCTCTTTTTTTTATTTATTTTTTTGTTAATTCCAAGTAATCTCTAAAGCGTAGCTTTGTTCTGGTTAAGTAAACTTTTTTTAGCTCAATTCCTCCAGTGGAAACACAGAAGCTAAAAGAGAAGCTATTTATATTGCGTTAAAGAAAATGCAGAAAGAATACCAATAGCGCCCCTAAAGGGCACAGGAGGTAATGTTTTGGAACCGAGGCAAAAGGTCATGGCTATCCTGATCGGGGTCGCCATTGTCACGCTATCTATACAGGTTGTAACAGCATCCACAGATTGCCCCACTTGTAAGGTCGTAAACTATGACGGCGGTATGACGGTAAATAATGGAGCTTCCGCACCGCAAGATGCAAATAACGTCGGACCGATCTCACTCTTAGACCCTTCAACAGCGTTTACGAGCCCGAGCCAAGTGAACATCGCAGATACTGTGCTGAAGCTGTTGTAAAAGTCCGAGCGGGCTGTTTCCCGCTTCCCCTTCTTTTATTGCGAATTAGAGTTGAAATGAAGCGACAAAGCATAAAAGCATAGAAACGATGTTATTACCTATGAAACGACACATCCTTCTTACTGCAATCGTGTCGGCGCTCCTTATTTTTGCGATTGTGCCTTCTTTTGCTTCGTCATTTAGCTTAAGTAGCGGACAAAATGCTCCCGATTTTCATCTTGCAGATCTGTCAAACACCAATCATTCGCTAAGCGATTACAAAGGAAATATCGTTGTACTTGACTTCTTTAGCGTTGGGTACAGCACCTGTCAGGCTGGTGCTAAAAATGTATTAGTGCCCCTTTATAATAACTACAGCAGCGGAGATGCCAACGTTAAATTTCTAAGCGTTGAAACAACCGGCGCTACTGCAGATACGATAAATTCCACATACGTTAACTCTACAGGTATCAAATGGCCTATCTTAACTGGAGGGGACAACCTTAAAAATCTGTACAAAACGAACGGCACTCCAACCGTATACATCGTTGATCCTACCGGAAAAATCGTTTTTTCAATGGCTTACCCTCTAAAAACAGTAGCGCTAAAAGCTGCTATAGACCCTCTTTTAGAGGCTAGTGCGAATGAAAAATCGAAGACGACACCAGACAATAAAAGTACCGCTACACCAACGCCAACTAATCCTTCTGCCATTCCAACTGAAAAACCGTCAACGACGCCTACGCCAACTCCTACTCCGGCTGCTTCCAACGCCATTCTAGACGCTAACACGTCTAACGTCTCCAAAGTTACACCGTCCAGTGAATCTACAGTAGCAAGCTCACTAACGTCCAGCGAATCAGTAACACCTGTATCAACAACCTCAGGTATACAAGAAGAAAACTCCTCCGCAGGACTCGAAAACTGCTCTATGGCGGTCACACAAAAAGCGTGTGTTTCCACTTCATCGCAGACATACCTAATGTACTCTCCGTCACTGATAACCTCAATCGTGCCCTCAACTGTATTAGCACAAGTAGCTACTATGTCAGCGGAGGCAACTGCATTATCCCAGAACGCAGTACCTACTATAGCCTTGCCAGCTCAAACAAACAGCACCGCAAGCTTACCTTTGCAGTCCGTATACGAATTCTCCCTTCTTGGATTGGGAGCTCCGGCGCTGCTAATTGGAGTCTTGTACCTGCTGCTTAGAAAAGTGTGAACTAGCCGTTGCCTTAGTTCTAGAAACTCTATCACGCTGCCCACACCCATAGCGCGACGCTTGTCGGGAAGACTGCTTGCGGTAGTGGTGTTTGGTAGTATCTCAAACCATCACCTTAGTTTTTACCACTTCTTCGTGGAGCCGCCCCGTGACACGGTAATGCGACGAAAAGGCTTTCTTAGATCAAGTCTAATGAGGATCGATGATCAGAGTTGGCATAATCGGCGGATCCGGTTACACGGGCGGAGAATTGCTGAGATTACTAGTTCAGCATCCAGAAGTCGAAGTCACAATAGTTACTTCGCGAGCCCTCGACGGTACTCAAATTGCTGACGTTCACCGCCATCTCAAAGGATTTTATGACCTAAAGTTTGTGGACGCTACAGCGAAATCGGTTGCAAAAGCAGCGGATGTTGTCTTTCTCGCCGTTCCACACGGCGCCGCCATGGGACTTGTACCTAATCTCATCGATGAGGTCCGCATAATTGATCTCAGCGCTGATTATCGACTTGGCCACCGTTACGAGTCGGTTTACGGCCCCCATACCGATCCTAGGGAAGCCGTCTATGGTCTGCCTGAGCTACACCCTGAAGTGGCGCACGCGGACTTATGTGCCAACCCAGGATGCTATCCTACAGGAGCCATCTTGTCAGCAGCGCCCCTGGTTAAAGCAGGATTCGTAGATCACATCGTATTTGACTCAAAGTCCGGCATTTCAGGCGCTGGAGCTGCTCCGACTGCGACTTCGCACTACCCCAACTTGGCTGAGAACGTTGTACCATACCAACTGACAAATCACCGGCACAAAGCCGAAATCGTGCAGGAACTTGAACGATTGGGAGCTGGGACAGTGAACTTTACCCCCCACGTTATTCCGTCAATACGGGGCATTCTCACAACCGCACACATCTTCACGAACAAAGACTTGGATAGTGATGGTGTTAGATCACTCTACGAAGATTTTTACGCCGGCCACCCCTTCATTCGGTTCAACGTGCCCTCACTCGGATCGGTCAGAGGCACTAATTTCTGTGACCTCTTCATTGAACGAGACGTCGCCTCGAACCGCGTTGTGGTCGTCTCCGCCATCGACAACATGGTTAAGGGCGCATCAGGCCAAGCTATTCAGAACATGAATCTTATGTTCGGTCTCGATGAAACAACGGGGCTCTGGACTCCTGCTCTATCACTTTGAGGTTACAATGAAAGTTTTTGATGTCATGAATCCAAACGTCATTACGGTGACGCCCGACACGACAGTGCGGGAGTGTATTAAATTGCTACGGGAGAACAATGTAAGCGGTGTGCCCGTTGTGACTGCAGGCAAACTTGTCGGTATCGTAACAGAAAATGACGTATTATCCCTGCTTGAAATTCCCGAACACACCGGCTACTGGCTGCCTAGTCCGCTCGAGATAATCGAGGTTCCGGTGCGCGAAATAATCGAGCGCCTAGAACTTAGAGACTCAGTTAGTGATGATGTGGGTGAGTGGCACGTGGATCGTGTTATGACAAAGTCAGTTCACACGATCAGCGCAGACGCTGACATCGAGACTGCCACTGAGCACATGATGAGACACAAGATCAATCGACTTCCTGTCGTTGACAAGGATGGCAAATTAGTAGGAATCGTTACTCGCGGCGATATAATAAAAGGAATTGCCGAGGGCAGCTAATGCGCATCGTTGAGGGAGGAATCTGCGCGGTGNGCGGTGTCAACGCCTCAGGTATCAAGGATGGCAGAAACGGCGTTGCGCTCATCACTGGCGGCGGACCGGCGGCAGGCGTTTTTACTACCAACAAAGTCACTGCAGCCCCCGTCATTGTCACGCGTGAGCACCTCAAACAGAGCAACGAAATCCTTGCAATCATAGCTAACAGCGGAAGCGCGAACGCTTTTACCGGACCAGCAGGGTTGGCCGATGCTAAAAGCGTCTCTAAATCGCTCGCGCAGCGTTTGCAAATTAACGATACGCAAGTTGCTGTTGCCTCAACAGGCGTAATAGGGACCCCACTCAATGTAGATTGGATCGATTCGAGAATCGAAACCCTTCTATTAACGTTAACAGATTCGGCAGAGGGCAGTCTAGCAGCAGCCCAAGCAATAATGACAACCGATTCTGTACCAAAGCATATTGCTGTCGAAGTCAGCGATGTCAGAATAGGAGGCATAGCAAAGGGGGCTGGAATGATAGAACCTAAGCTATGCACTATGCTTGCCTTCATTTACACAGACGCGCAGCTCAGCGCTGACGTTCTGCAAAAATGCCTGAAGCAAGCCGCCGACATAAGCTTTAACATGGTCGTTGTCGACGGAGATACGAGCACGAACGACAGCGTCCTTCTCATTGCGACCGGCGAAAGCCCTACAACAATTGAAATAAGCAAGTTTCAAGACGCACTGAACTTTGTATGTATCACGCTTGCAAAAATGATCGCGCGTGATGGCGAAGGCGCTTCGAAGATGATGGAAGTCACCGTTACAGGTGCACGAAATCGAGAAGATGCAGTAAAAGCGGCAAAGGCAGTCGTACGTTCACCTCTCGTAAAAACCGCGCTTTTTGGCGCTGATCCAAACTGGGGAAGGATAGTTGCCGCGGTCGGCTATTCCGAAGCGTTCGTTGATCCCTCACTACTCTCATTGTCGTTATCAAACGGAAAAAGCCCCCCTATAGTGTTGCTCCAAAAAGGTATCATACGCACTGCTAACGCTGATGATTTCGAAAAAGACGCGCTTGCGGCTATAATGAAGAGCGCTGAGATTTCAATCCAAATTGATTTGGGTCTCGGAGTGGCCTCAGCCACGGCTTGGGGCTGTGATCTCACCGAGGACTATGTGCGCATCAACGCTCAGTATACCACCTGACACTTACCCTTCAAGCTGCAGTTTGGTCTGAAGCGCTTCACGTGCAATATCCTTTTTACGCAAAATTGATGCCATTGCCCCTATAGATTCCATCAAACGCACTGTTTGATCGAGATAGTTGAGGACATCTCCAGAATACGCATGCACGCCAAACGCCGACATCTGTTCAACTATGTCAGCTGGATCGCAACCGCTCACACGCTGTTCTANTANCCACTTCGAGAAGCTCCGCTCGGGGCAGCCACAAAATGGCGACCCCTCGCAATCACAATCGACGAAAGCGATTGAAAACGCGAGGACGCTTTCTAGCGCTTTCTGGTCGAGATGCGTAAGCTCATCCCCACTTCCGGAAAAGAGCATCTCTAGATTTCCACCACTGAAAACGTTCGGTGACATGTTAACACCAAGTATCTGCGCCATTCGCTGAATGTCATTGAGGTACACAGCAGTAAAAACGTGTAGTTTAAGTATGATATCAAGCGGCTGTTGTCCCTTCTTCACACACTCAACAATTTGAACTGCTTGATCAATGGTAAGGAAATCACCAGAAACGACATATCCGAGCTTTGTCGCCTGCCCATCATCCGAAACAAAGCCTAAACGTTTGAGCCTTCCAAGATGCACTTTGACATCATACGGGGCCAGCATCTTAACTGGTTGACCAAAGGTGAGGTTTGCGAGAGTCTGCTCCGCTTGCTGGTCATCATCGTAAGCTATTTCGACATCCTCAATAGAACTTGAGAGCAACTTGATCGCAACTTGATCCTCTGTCTCTGGCCCCCTGAATTTCTTGTCGGGTTGAGCGAGGAGGACTACCTTACCGACGTCGTGATAATCTGGCCTCCCTGCTCGACCGAGCATCTGATGAAACTCTTGCACAGTAAGCCAGTCTATGCCCATCGCCAGTGATTCAAATATGACTTGCGACGCGGGAAAATCAACGCCTGCCCCCAGTGCCGCTGTAGTGACGACGACGTCTATACGGCCGTTGGCAAAGTTCGTTTCGACCTTCTTACGTTCGGCGTACGAGAGGCCCCCATGATACGGGACACTTTTTGCAGACAACGCTTTCGATATCCTATGACACCGCGCCCGGGAATTAGTAAAAATGATCGATTGTCCTTTATAACCCTTGCTCGAGGTTCTTTTGATTTCATATCTGACGAGCTTGTTGATGATTGACAGCTTCTCGTGTTCATGAGCGAAAATGAGGTGACGCTCAATAGGCACCGGCCGCTCCTCGTACTCGACGAGATCAGCGCCGAGCTCACGCGCTAACGCGTGAGGGTTGCCAACAGTTGCCGAAAGATATATGCGTTGTGATTTCGGGGCCAGTGCCTTTAACCGAGAAATAAGCCCGTCAAGGCGACTTCCACGTTCTTCGTCTTCAAGCATGTGCACTTCATCGACGACAATTGTTCCAATCTTTCCGAGGAGCTCAGCGTTATTCGTGCGCAGCACCTGATCGATCCCCTCGTAGGTTCCCACGAGAATATCGGCTGAGTAGTCGGACTCTGCTCGCACCCAGTCCCGAGTCCGAATCCTGCTGCCGCCGATCCGAATGCTAACGCTTAGGCCAAGGCTACGGTAGCGCCCTTCAAACTCACTATGTTTCTGATTTGCAAGGGCGACAAGTGGAACGACGAACAACAGCTTTCCCTTACCATGGAGCACATTGTTAACGCCTGCTAGCTCCCCAATGAGCGTTTTTCCCGTCGCTGTTGCTGAGACTACGAGAAGGTCTCTACCCTTTAAAAGCCCTCGTTCGACCGCAATTGATTGAACGGGAAGCAGCTTTGACAAACGCTGCTTGATTAGAAGCTTTAATCTGTCATCTACATTGAGGGCATCAATTGGCACGCTTTGGTAGCTTTCAGCTTGTCTTGAAAGCACGTCGTATAGCGTTAAATCGGGATCGACCCCAGAATCGAGAAAACGAATCACACGGTCGAGGTCGCGTACCTTGTTAAGAAGCGCATAGAAGTGGTTGTAATGCGCAAATCCCCGAAAACTGAGCTCTCGTCGTAGTTCGGTTTGAGCACAGTCCATACAGATACGCCCCCCTTCATGGCTAACAAAATTGGCGTTTACTGGCTTGTATCGTCGCTTTCCGATGCAAAACCCACAGACATGCACTCGATCGTAGGAAATCTGGTACGCCTCGAACAGAGCGATTAGGTCCTGAAAAGCTTTCTGCTCGCGTGCCGTGGAATGATCACGCTCTGCGAGCGTCACGTTGTGCAGCCGCAAAAGCTCAAGAACCCCAGCTGGCCTCTTGGAAAGCTCTTTCCCGCCGCTGATGACCATAAATCGTTTTGGCCTCGGACCCTTGGAGGTGTCACCGAGCGTCAACGTTGCGTCTAAGACAAATTGCGCAGGCTCTGCTGAAAATAACCTAATGTTGGAGCGCTGCGCGTGGGCGATCAAATGAGGCATCTACTGATTTCCTGCACTAAGATCAATCGATTCGTAGGAAATATCGCGGGACAGAAGCTCCGCGATCAGCGGTGGCACTGCCTCATCAACTGCAACTATGACCGTTGAGAGCCCCCGAAAAGCAGCTTCAATGACGCCTTCTACAGCTGCGTATTGGATAAGTGGAGAGATACCCACCTTTTTTACGGATACGAGCGCCTCCAATCCCAGAACTGCGACGGGCTTATTTTCAGCTACTTTTTTAAGCGCTTCAATGTCAACAGCTGCTGACCCGCCGCGTTGAACTCTGGGAACCACGGCGATCGTAACATGGACTCTATCCATCGGGATGATGCCACTTAAATGCTCTACCCCCACGTCATCTCCTTTGCGCGCATCGCCTATCGTCGTCCCATGTGCATACGATGACTTATTATTAGAATAAAACGCGTGCAGAATCCCGTCGCGCATCCTTAGTGCAACTTTGGTGCCTTTGCTGACGTCTTCTTCAGCAACGGCCGTCCAAATGGCCACCTTTCCTACGATGTCCTCAGTGACATATCGTATGTAATTGTTGAGCTCGTTAGTCCATTCGATGATGAGCTCAATACCTGCCTTGGTGACTTCGTATTGTCCGCGCCTATTGAACTTCACGGAGCCGTCCGTAACAAGCTCCTTGAGATACTCAGAGACCGCTTGAGGAGTCACTCCGACCCGGTCAGCAATTTCTTTTTGCCTGATTTTGGGTTGAAGCGCAGCTACTTCGACGAGCACCTGCATCTTAGTGCTCTTTCCTTTCTTCATCGACGCAAAAAAAGACTATCTTTTTGACAGCTCAAATCGATGACCCTTGACCACAAGATGTTGTGATCGCTTCGCGATGCCCCTAAGGAAGGTAGGACTCTGGTTCAACGTGCGTGAAAGGTTTTGAACGGAACAATTGCCATTTTTTACCTCGCATTCCATCGCATCTGCGACGTTGCGAAGGCCCTCATCATCAGTGATCGCTATCCGAATTAAGGTCACTCATGTCAGAGATGGAACACTGAAAGTCAGCCCGAAGCTTCGAGTAACAGGTGTGGTACTCTATCTGCGGAGTATGTCCTGGCTCAGGCATCCGCCACTTGCTCTCGATAAGACCGATTTTCTTGAGTATCTCGAGGCTATTATAAATATCTTCCTGCAATATCTCTTCAAGCTCATTCTCAGTTTTCCACCCATTGAGTAATGAACTAAACACCCGCTTATGAGAGTCAGACTTAAAAACTTGCAAGAGCGGGACCAAATCAGCAGGGTCGTTGACTATGCGGGTCCTGTTGTTCATGTGACTACCTACATTATATAACGCTGCTAAGGTTATTAAACCTTTTTGAACCCAAGAAGACATTATTTAGGGGCGCGCTTATAAAACACAAGACGAATCATGTCAATTTGATCTAAATGAAACAGCGAGCGAACAAACGCTCCAGAGCGAAAATCCGCGTAAAGGGCGTTGTGCAAGGGGTCGGTTTTCGGCCTTTCGTTTACAAGCACGCCGTTGAGCTGCATCTGACTGGCTACGTCAAGAACCTCGGCGCGCACGTTGACATCGACGTCGAGGGATCATACGATGCTATCGTTCGGTTGATAGCGTTGCTCAAACAAGGTCCGCCCATATCGCGCATCGACGACGTTCATGTTGAATGGCACCACCCATACGGATACACCGATTTTTCGATTGCTTCAAGTGGTGAAGGTGAATTCGGCTTCACTTCACCTGACGTAGCCACCTGTGACGATTGCCTACGCGATTTGAGAGAGAGCAGCAGGTACGAAGGGTATTGGGCCACCTCTTGCGTTAACTGCGGGCCACGATTCACCGTCACTGAGCGACTTCCGTACGACCGTGAGACGACCTCAATGGTTGACTTTCCAATGTGCTCCGAATGTGAAAAGGAGTACCGCAACCCACAAGACCGACGGCATCACGCTCAAACCATCGCATGCGAACGCTGCGGCCCTACTCTTGCGCTGCTCGATGGAGATTTAAAACGCTTGAATGAGCCAATACGCACCGCCGGAAAACTGCTCCTTGCAGGCCACATTTTAGCGATAAAAGGGATTGGTGGATTTCATCTCGCGTGCATCTTCGATTCCGCAGTTGAACTCAAACGGCGGCTTGGGAGAACAAAACAACCCCTTGCGATTATGGCGCCGAATGAGGCGTGGGTGGAGCATAACCTTAACGTGAACGAAGTGGAGCGCATCCGTCTCACATCAGCCAAACGACCCATTATGGTACTCGACAAACGCGATGAGGGCACGTTCGGGGAGGTCTCAAATCTTCATAACATGGGCGTAATGCTGCCATATAGCGGCCTGCACCACCTTATCTTTGACATCGTGGATCAACCACTTATTATGACGAGTGCGAATACCCCGGGCGAACCGATGATTATCGCCATAGACGACGCACTTGCGAATTTACGTCACAAAGTTGATTTCTTCCTACTGCACGACCGGCGCATCGTCAACCGCTGTGACGACTCGGTTATGAGGGTGCTCGATCAGCCAGCGTTTATTAGGATGTCGCGCGGCTATGCTCCCACGTCTTTCGCAGTACCCGTATACTACGATAAGAACATACTCGCGCTGGGGGCTGAGATGAACGCAACGGTAACGACCTATAAAGACGGACGGTGCTTCGTCAGCCAACACGTGGGCAACATCAATAAGCCGAAAACCTTCGATTACCTCGAAACCTCAGTCCACAATCTTGTCTCCATGAGCGGTGTCGATGTAAGCGTTATAGCGCATGACTACCATCCGACGTTGCGTTCTACGCGTTTAGCTACCGAACTCGGAGAGACATACGCCGTTCAGCATCATCAGGCCCACATTGCATCACTCTTTGGCGAAGGAGCACCCAGGGACCTTATAGGCATCGCTATTGATGGCGTAGGCTATGGGTGGGACGGCACCATCTGGGGTGGGGAGGTGTTTTCACCGACCCTTGAACGAGTTGGCAGCCTCATTCCCGTCCCTATGCCGGGCGGAGATTTAGCAACCAGATATCCTGTTCGAATGGTTGCCGGCATTCTTCACAGTATTTTCGAAGTCCACAAGCTTACAAAAACTCTCACTTCGTTAGGCCTGAGTGAACTCGAATCGTCGATTCTTTTGGAGCAAATTGAACGAAGCGTGAACGTAGCGATGACCTCAAGCACTGGGCGGGTGCTCGATGCAGTTGCCTCAGCATTGGGCATATGCCAAAAAAGGACATATGACGGAGAGCCTGCCATGACGTTGGAAGGAATGGCACACTACGGGCATCCCGACGTTTCACTTCCCCTTGAAATAACGACCTACCAAAAACGAAAGGTTTTAGACACGCGCCCACTGCTTGCAGAGGTGCTCCACGCGAAAGAGGGAGGTAAAAGCGTTAAGAACATTGCCGCCTCGGCCCAAGCTGCAGTTGCACGAGGCATCGCAACGATTGCCGTGGAAGCAGCAGAATCGGCGGGAATAAACAACATCGGATTATCGGGAGGCGTCGCCTATAACAAAGCGATCGTCAAGACCATAGTCGAGGTGTGCGACGCGCGCGGGTTCAGACTCTTTACGAACACGAAAGTGCCTAGAGGGGACGGGGGGATTTCGTTCGGCCAAGCTGTGCTTACCGCTATGGTCAAAAGTGGCGACCGCGGTTTGACGCTTTAGATACTTTCCTTCTGAGAATTCGCTAAAACTAACGATACTCACGCGGTGCCTATTAGGCACCTTTAAGCGGGGCTATTAGCCTTTTTTGTTCGTCTTTTCGCTCAGATCCCACCTATAACGTAAGCGAGTAAAACGACGAGCATTCCGTACTTGATGAGTGCTGATGCTCTTGAAGGAGCCCTCCACGACAGCGATACGCCATATAAAAGGACCAAATCAGCCAACACGACGATTCCGAGGTACGCAAAACCTAGCATTGAAGTGACGAAGGGTAGTGGACTTACAGCAACGGCGGCTAGCATAAAAAACGCTGCCGCCGCGAGAGAAAGAGAGACCCCGTAACGGATCGGCAGTGTCGACGCTCCAACTCGCTTGTCTCCTTGGAGATCCTCGACGTCTTTAACGATTTCGCGCGATGTGATAGCCAACATCGCGCTTAAAAAGAGCAGTCCCGGAAGAAAAACAGCAGATACAGCCGCCCCTCCGAAGAGAAAGACTGACCCTGTCAAGAATCCAACNAGCAGGTTGCCAAAAAGTGCAGTTCGCTTCAGCTTCCACGAATAGAGCACTAGTAGGACGGCGTTCAACGTAGCGAGCCCGAGACATAAAGGGTTTATAAAAAGAGCAACTGCAACGCCGAAAAGCGTAAGCGTGATAGCGTAGAGCAGGGCACCCCTCTGTGTTATCTGCCCGCTTGGGAGGGCNCGGTCAGGCTTATTGACCTTGTCAATCGTAATGTCAAAGTAATCGTTAATGACATTCCCACCTGCGGTCACAAGAAATATGACGACAAACGCCAGGACGCCGGGGCCAATGAGCCCGAAAGAGAGCGTCGTTTTGCTAACCAAAATGCCAATAAGCGCTGCAGCTGCTGCCATGAGGCAGTTCGCAGGTCGTATCTCGGCAAAATACGTATAGACTCGTGTTCGCATAAGCCCGGTACACCACGTTTCCGTCTCTCTGAATGGACTCTCACGTTCCAAGCTTAACCGGATAGATGATTCGCTTAAGAGTCGCAACCGCCGAGTATGCGGCGAGTTTACTCGTGCGCTTGTTTTCGGTCGGAACGTTTTCAAATCGGGCAGTAAAAGTTCCAAACTCCCCTTCAACCTCAATTACATGCACATTATGAGTGGATGTGGGATCAACCGCGATGCGAACGATCGTTTTCTCGAATCCAACCCCCGCTAAAGCAAGCGTTGCCGAGACGTTAATGTTCTGCGGAAACCCTGCAATCGCCTCGTCAGCTGTTCCTTCGAATATTAGGCCAGAGCGGGTCAGATTCACATCATTTTCTAAAACGTAAGGCGCTGTTTCAAGACCCTTAGAAGGCTTGGTTGTCGTGAGCGTCACCCGATTGATTGCTCCCTGCGATGCCGCAAGAAGCGCGTCAATGCCCCCGATGGCGCCTGACGGGATGTATACGCAGCACTTGTTTGCGCGCGCTGCTTCATATATACTTTGGCGAAAATCTGCGTCAACGAGCGCACCGACACTGAGTANCATCAGGTCCTTACCCTTCTTTAAAACGCTGAGCGCGATGTCGCGCNCTGCTTGGACAGAAGCACACTCAACGACGAGATCGGANCCNTCNACNATCTGTTGCAGCGATGCGACAGCAGTCGCGGCGGCGCTAATGTCTGCCAGATGCTGTGCACGATCAAGGTGCCGATCCAACAATAGCAGTTCACCGGGGAAGCTATCACCGCTTAACGCGCGACAAATTTCGCTTCCCATAGCGCCACATCCAATAATTCCAACGATCATGTTGAAACCCTTTAAGGTAGTTAAGATAGAAAAGCGTATGGTGATCCTTTGAATTCACGCGACATTGAGAGATTTTTGGCTGAGGATAAAGGATTTGGCGACATCACGACCGCCCTCCTTCCCGACATCGACGGGTCTGCCGATATAGTTGCGCACGAAGACGGAGTTATAGCAGGGTTGTCAGAGGCAGAAAGCATTTTTGCCTACTACAATCTCATTACGGAGCCACTATACAGTGACGGAGACCCTATCAACAAAGGAAATAAAATTATACATATCGCAGGACGTGTAAGGGATATCCTTGTCACTGAACGGGTTGCCCTTAACTTCCTGAGCAGCATGAGTGGGATCGCCACTGTAACGCGTCGTTGTGTGCAAGCCGCAGGCAGCGTTACGATAGCCGCGAGCCGTAAGACAACCCCGGGCTTCCGTTTTTACGAGAAAAAGGCCGTCGCGATCGGCGGAGGTGACCCCCACCGTTACACGCTTTCGGAGTCTTATCTGTTTAAGGATAACCACCTACAAGTGATCTCCATGGAAGAAGCTCTGCAAAAAAAGGCGTTCTTTACGAAGAAAGTGGAGGTTGAAGTCGAGTCCATCGACCAATGCGTCAAAGCGGCACGGCTTGGAGCAGACATCATCATGCTCGACAACATGGGCGTTGATGAGATCAGCGCGGCAGTCTACAAATTAAAGGAGCTAGGCCTCCGCGGCAACGTTTTGCTTGAGGCGTCTGGTGGCATTAAGCCTGAAAACGTCAGCAAATACGCCGCTACTGGAGTCGACGTTTTATCGCTTGGTTACCTGACTCACTCGTCACCGTGGTTAGATCTCAGTCTTGAACTACGAGCACGGGACTAAACAAGCGAGGTCGCTATCATACTCACCGATTCAACTAACGTTTCTACCTCTTCAGCCGTATTGTACGCCCCAAATGAAGCACGTACGGTTCCGTTGATGCCAAGAGACTCCAAAGCGGGCATTGCACAATGGTAACCACTTCTTGTGCAAATCGTAGCGGCCTCATCGAGAATCATAGACACGTCGTGTGGGTTCAGCTGTCCCACATTGAAGGGGACTACTCCTGCACGGTCCTTTGGCCCATAGACCGTCACATTGTCGATTTCTGAGAGTCTCTGGGCAGCGACTCGAGCAAGATTTTCAACGTGTTTTTCGATATTTGCAACACCGAGCGCGTTCACGTATTCAACGGATCGCCCAAGGCCGATAATGCCTGGAATATTGGGTGTCCCCGCTTCGAATCGGGCAGGGGGTTCGAGCAGTTCGTATTCGCAGCCCCGCACCCATTCAACCGCACCGCCACCCAACGTGGTCGGTCGCAGACCTTCAGGATCTTGCAGAATCAAGATGCCCGTGCCTTGTGGGCCAAGCAGCCCTTTGTGCCCAGGCACCGCCAGAAAGTCGCAGCTTAACGCTTCTGAAGACAAACAAAGGTGGCCAGCTGACTGTGCTGCGTCTATCAACACTGGTATGCCATGTCTCCGTCCAATCTTTATGACGCGGTTTACGTCTTGTACTGAACCAAAGACGTTTGACACGTGAGAGAGGGCGATCAGCTTAGTTCGGTCAGTAATGGCCGTGTCAATACTAGCGGGATCGATTATGCCTTCGTGATTCGATTTAACCACATCGAGTATTACCCCGTGCTGATGGAGAGCGACCCACGGGAGGTAGTTGGAATGGTGTTCAATCGTTGACGTAATAATGTGGTCTCCAGGTGCCCACTCTAGACCATGCGCGACGGTGTTGATGCTGTCCGTCGTATTTTTTGTAAAGACGACATTCGCAGGTTCGCACGAAAAAAAGTTAGCCACTGTTTCGCGGCTGTTTTCGTAGTGCTCTGTTGTTTGTCGGGCAAGTCGATGAGCGCCCCTTCCGTAGTTGCCTGCGTAGGTGAGGAAGTACTCGTTTATCGCTTCTACTGCGGGCTTTGGTGTCTGGCTCGTGGCAGCGTTATCAAGGTAAATAACGCGTTCGAGAACGGGGAACTCCTTGCGTATCGCGTTAACGTCGTACATCAGGCGTACTTAGTCGATGAGTTGCATAGCTTTTGCGGTAACCGAATATTGCGTTCTACTGTCTGAGGTCAGTGCAATCGTCCTTACGGGTAAACGGCAGTCTCAAGTACGTAACCGCGCACCATACATCTAATGCATAAAAATCCCGCACTAACGGTTGACGCCGTTATCGTCAAAGACGGAAAAATTGTGCTGATCAAAAGGAAGGAAGAACCGTTTCAAGGACAATACGCGTTGCCAGGGGGATTTGTGGAATATGGTGAAACCGTTGAAGCGGCGCTCCGAAGAGAGGTCCTCGAAGAGACTGGCCTCGTCGTCGAGGTGACCTCGCTCGTTGGCATCTACTCAGACCCACGTCGCGACCCGCGGGGGCACGTTGTCTCTGCAGCGTTCGCTGCCGTTATAGTCAGCGGTGAACTAGCAAGCGGTTCCGACGCAGCAGAAGCGAATTTTTGGGAGATCACTCATTTGCCGCCACTTGCATTTGACCACGCGCAGATAGTACGGGATGCACTTCGACGCCGTTAGCACCCTTCTACAGCTTTCTTTATTAGCGGTGCGACGCTGATGACACTCTCAGTTTTTTCGATAGTGTCGGTTGCTATGATGCTATCGACCCCTGCGCGATACAAGCGAAGCTGCGCGTTTAGTGAGAGCACAGCATGGATGCACGCTACGTGCACTTGTCGCGCTCCCTGNCCTCGTAAAAGCTTAATGGCTTCTGCCATTGTGCCGCCCGTTGAAATCATGTCGTCGACTATGACCACNTCGCGCGCGTCAACGTGCACCGTCTTTGGCTGGATTTCTACACGCTCGGGCGTGACCCGCTTTTTTACGAGCACGTCGAATTCACAGCCCATAGCCTTAGAAACGTCACTTACTAGCGCAGTTGCGCCCTCATCAGGGGCGATTAGCAGAGGGGATGTGAATTCCATGCCTTTCAAATAATTACCGATTAGGCCTGCTGCAGAAAGGTTTACTGCCTTTTTGCCGTTTCTGAGATGAAAATGATCGAGAGAAGCAGGATCGTGGATATTTACCACGTAAGATTCGTCAGCGTCAATCGCCTTTGCAATGGCACGGGCACTGATCGGTTCTCCGAGCTTAAACCGCTTGTCTTGCCTTGCATAGCCAAAATAAGGGATTGCCACCCTTAGATACCCGTCCGAGGCGGCATCGATGAGCTGAAGGAGGTAGATAATATCGTTATTGGTTGTGGTGCTCTGAACGATGAGCGTATCGCCGTCAAGCTCTTCTGCAATGCGCAAGTACAGTTCTCCATCGGGAAACTGCTTGAATTCAACTATGGCCAGTTCACACCCGATCTCTCGGGCTACGCGCGAACCGAGCAGTTGCGAAGCGGGACCGCCTAAAACCTTCATAATGCCTCCAGTAATCTACGTTCTATCTACGAACCGAACATAGATAAGCCACTCTATTTACATCACCAAAAAAAAACATCGGGTCCACACTTGTTACGCGAGAACCGTTACCGTTTATGCTTGCACGACGACGGTATGTGCGACACGATCTCCTAAACGTTGCTTATCCTCAGATGACCAAATAAGAACCGCTGCTAGGAGATATGGAGCAACAAACGGGATCAAATCGATGATGCGCAGTATCGTGCGTGTTGCCGCCTCTCCATAGGAGATAGCTGAGTTATCCTCTTTTCTTACGACTTTAATCTTAACGGCCATTTTGCCTACAGTTTGTCCGTTTCGGCCTTCGAGCAACGTGTAGTAGAGGAAGGCGATAATGACGTCGACCAGAATTAGTGCCCCAAAGAACGGACTTATGGTGACTTGTGCTGTAGCCGCGTCAATAGTAATTGTGCCCGCGCCGGTGAAGCCTAGTAGCCAAAAAATAACACCAATGATGATCACATCGACGAGTTGCGCGACAAAGCGGATCGCGACGCCTTGGTAAGGCAGCGCCGTAGCAAGAGCTGTCGGTGGTGCGACTCGTAGCGAGGGGTTGTACGTCGGAGGGCTTTGTGGCTGCTGTTCGATCGGCGACGATTTGCGCTTCAAATTCTCCCCGCAGGCCGCGCAGAACCCAGCGCCAGGGGAGGCGAGAGTACCACAGTGCGCACATTTTTCTTCGTCCACGTTTTTCACCTCGTTTTTTTGAATTATAGGGCTAACATCCCTTTTAACCTTTTCTTGCAGTCGAAGCGAAACACTCTTGGTGCAACTTGTGGGCGGAACAAGCACTTTTGAAAAACTTCCGCTGACTCAAATAGTGGTCTAATTCGACGACGATTAAAAAAAAGAAGGAGTAGAGCATTCAACGGCTTCGAAGGACGTAATGCTCTACTTGACATGGACTTGAATCCCGCCAATCCTTGGTACGATCCAGTTGTAAATAAGCACTTCAATTGCAGTTCCGACGAATCCTACGATGAAACCGAAGATTGGCATTAGGATAATAATCGCAATTGCCGCGAATACTCCAGAGAATCCAGAGACACCGGGAACTAAACTGATTGAAGCGCCAACGCCTAGCGCCACAAAAAGGCCATATATAAAGAATATTATTGCAGCAATCACTCCGACAACTTTAGCTGCTTGGACAACTGGAATATATGTTAACTCTTTGAGCTGCGTAGCGGGAACACTTGGCTGCATTACTTGGGTTGTCGCTGCGATCGGAGCGCCACAGCCCTCGCAGAACTTCGCGTTGGGTGACGCGGGCGTGCCGCATTGCGCACATTTTTCTCCGTTCACATTTTTCACCTCCTTTGCTCTTGCTAAGCGACAGGGCGAGCATTCCTTTTAACCTTTTCTTATCATTTTTCCTAAAATCGTGCCTGCAACGCGCAATATGACGTAAAATGGACTTGCGTTACTCAATCGAAAAAAAAAGAGAAGGGGCCTAAGCCCCTATTGTGCTTTCACTACGACTGTGTGTGCGACGCGATCACCGAGACGCTGCTTCTTGTCTGAAGTCCAGATAAGTACTGCGCCTAGCAGATAGGGAATGACGTACGGAACAGCGTCGATAAGCAAAAGAATCGTTCGCACCAACGCATCTACGTACGAGATCTTTGAGCTGTCCGCCTCCTTTACGACCTTAATCTTGACGAGCATCATACCGACTGATTGCCCGTAAAGCCCTAACAGAAGCGTGAAGTACAACAGTTCGATCACAAAGGTAACACCGATCAGCGCGTAGTATGCAGCCCCAATCGTAACCGCGCCAGTTGCTGCATCGTAGGATACAGCTGATGCAGCGAAGGGAACCGTCAGTATGCTGCTGATAATCCCTAAAATAATGGCATCAATGATAAAAGCTACAAAACGAATGCCGACACCCTGATACTGCATTTCAACAGCTTGTGCTGCATACGTCGGAGCGGGCTTTGTAATTGCTGGACCTTCAACTGGTTGTGAAACTGGTTGTGAAGCGGCGGCTAACGGTGCACCACAGCTCTCGCAAAACTTAGCGCCTGGGACAGCGGCAGTGCCGCATTGCGCACATTTTTCTTCGTCCACGTTTTTCACCTCCTTATTGACAGCATATCGAGCATCCTTTTAATCTTTTCGTGCGGTTCGCCCGAAAATTGTTGTTATTATCTCACAAAATGATTCGTATCGGCCAAAACACTCCCAATCAGCTAATTTCAGTCGCAGGGCTTT
>JGI24129J20441_1000170_pt1 | contig 18383 bp, 18 predicted proteins | sample BarGraNGADG00211_FD_20441 | JGI IMG/M metagenome (IMG submission 20441) | reverse complement strand
TCGGGCGGACACTTCGAGCGATCAGCGATGTCCACCTCGCTCGCGGGGAAGCCGAGTTGGCCAAGGCAGTAGTCGCCGGGATCGAAGCCGGGATCGGTGAGCTCCACGACCATGTTCCCAGCCAGCCCGAGACGAGCTCGGAGCGGGAGGCGGAGTCAGCCCAAGAGATCACCCCGCCCCCGCTCTACGTGTCGGGCCCCGGCTCTGGGCGCAGTGTGTTGGACCTCGACGACGACGATCCCAACTTTGAACTCGACGAGTTTGATCGGAACCAGGGTGGTATCGACTTCGAACGCTAGGGCCCGGTTAAAGACAAGGATCGCGAGGAGATGCAGCGGTAGTCATCGCCGGTGGTCCGGTGGTCCGGTGGTTTTGTGCAGGGGTCGGTCGCTTGGGGCCCGTCCCTAAGGGGGTGCGGGCGAGGTCGATCAGTGCCCGCCTTGGCGACCATGGCATCTGGTCGCTACCAGCTCGGCCAGTTTCACCGGGGTGAACTCCCCGATCCCCTTCGGCTCACCGGGCACTTTCACCCTAATCACGTCACGACAACCGGCGCCGACGACGAACAGGTGGACCTGATAGATCGGCCGCGCGTGTCGTCGAGAATCTGGGCCTTGGTTTCGAGATTGACTGCCGGTTCGGGCGGACAGGCCGCCACGAAGCTCAAGACGCTCGTATTGATGGAGAGTCGCATCCTTGCTCCCTTCGAGGATCCGGCGTTTCCGTCCCCGCACCCGGCGGGTGCTGGTCTGTTCGGGGCATCTTGCACTGCCCCGATGGCGCCAAACGGCCCAGTGGATCGAGTGGACCGGACGGATCTGTCTCTGCCTCCGGCTTCGGCGTGAGCGCCTCGTTGATCTCGGTCTGGCGGGCCCGCAGGTTGGCGAGTCGAGCGGCCGCGGCTCGTCGTTGACGTTCACGATGGTCATCACGAGGTCCCTCTGGTCTCGGCCCGTGTACCGCAGGCGTCGCTGTGGACGAAGCAGAGTTCCGGTGATCAGGTCGTGAATTGCCCTCCGGTAGGTCTCCCGGGCCTTCGGTGGAGGATCTGTGACTGTGAGGGATCCCCTCGCCTCGGTGATGGCCGCATAGAGGTCGGGTGCGGTGAGCTTGGTTTGTTGAGATCTACCCGTCGACATTGGTGGAGGATATTCAGTTGGGCCACAGTGACGAACAAGTTGGGAATCAAAGCGCCGGCGGTGTCCGCCGGACTACCGTCAAGAGGCATGGCGGATAGCCAAACGATCCTGTTGCAGTATCCAAGTTGGTGCGTATCCTGCGGCACAGCGATGCCGAGCGGGACCCAAGGCTGGTGGGATGCGGAAACCCGACAGGTCTACTGCCCGACTTGCAGCGTGATTCGCCAGGGAGTCGCTCAGCAGGGCGCAACGAACAGCGTCCGTACGCCACCAGCTCCGGGCGCTGATCTATCCCGAGGATTCACTGTCGGCACGGCGGGGGGATCAGCCCAGCGAGAGCACGGCCGCCGGCGCCAGAAGGAACGTGAGGCTGCACGCCGGAACTTGCCAACGTCAATCACCTTGCTGATTCTCGCCGTGATCGGCACGTACGTAGGGGTGCAGATTGCGGGCGCCATTGTCAACCACCTCTTCACGGCCCACCACATCAGTGGCCAACCACCTCCTGCCGCGCCGTTCAAGCCGTCACTCCTGCATGGACTCGGGGTTCTACTTGCATTCGTCGTGGGCATTAGGTGCGCCGTCACGTTTTGGGGTCGGCGGAGAACTACTGAGGTGTGGGCCATCGGTAGCGCAGGCGAACAGACAGTAGGTGCCCGCCTCGAACGCCTGACCTCGAAGGGGCTAATCGTCATCCACGACCGGAGGATTCCAGGGACCCGCGCCAACATCGACCACGTGGTGGTCGCGCCATCCGGCGTCTACGTCATCGACACCAAGAAGTGGAGTGGACGAGTTGAGCCTCGCCGGATCGGGCCTATCTGGAAGCGAGGACCGGTCCAATTGTTCGCCGCTGGGAGGAACCGCACTAACTACGCCGCAGCGATGGACCTGCAAGTGGCCGCAGTAGCTCAGGTCCTTTATAGAGCTGGACAGCCTAACGTGTCGGTCCGCCCCGGACTCGCCATCACGGGTGCTCAGTGGGGTTGGCTGGCTCGGCCCTTCACGGTGGGCGATGTTTGGGTGGGCTGGCCGAAGGAACTCGACCGGCGGCTAACTAGGCCCGGACCGCTGACCCCGGACCAGATCCACTGGCTGGGACAAACGTTGGCGAAGAATCTCGCGGCGGCATGAGGTTCTGCAAACGTCGGCCTGCTGTGCTGACACCTTTGGCGTCCTTCCGGTTGAGTGACCAACGCCACCTTCGCATCGGCCTTCCACGCGAACATTTTCGATTTACCTGCTCTGCGCAATTGTCGCCGCGTCCAATCGACGGTGGATCATCGAGACCACCGTCAACAGCTCCAGTTACTCGTCGCGGACGATGGCGACTTCTACTGCGCCGACTGCTGGGAGAGCCAGACACTCAGGTAACGCAGCCTCCCAGGTCAGTGGGGCAGCGCTTCAGTAGGCTCGCTGGGATGAACTCATCCTCCATGTCGACCGAAAGACCTGCTGGAGCTGCCCAATCAGTCGATGTCTCGTGCATACTCATGACATCTCATGAATAATTCTGCACTGACGGAACAGCCTGGGTTCGTAAATGCCGGAGGACCGAACACGTGAGCCCGCACGAAAGCGAGCGCCAGACCAGGAAGACCCGCATCGACCCAAAGCTGCGTGCTTCAGGATGGTCCGTTGTTCCGTTCACGGGAGGGCACCCGACAGAACCCTCCGTAGCGATCGAGGAATACGAGACCGTCCTCGGACCAGCCGACTACGTACTAGCTGACCAGGCTGACCTTCTCGCCGTCGTTGAAGCCAAGAAGCTCACAGTCGGTCCCCAGGGTGTTCTCCCTCAGGCCGAACGCTACGCCCGGGCGCTTCCGTGCGATGAGCCTTATCAGGGCGAGTTCGGTGTGCCGTATCTCTACTCGACCAACGGTGAGGAGATTTGGTTTCACGATGTCTCACACCCCCTCAACCGCTCCCGAAAAGTGGCGGCCTTCCACACCGTGAAGGCGCTTCGTGAGATGGAGGAACGAGACCCCGAGGCAGAACTCGCTGCACTCCGTGCGATCCCTCTTCAGGCAGGCATCCGCCCCTATCAGGTCGAGGCCAACACTGCGATCGAACAGGCCATCGCTGATCGTCACCGCAAGATGATGGTGACGATGGCAACCGGCACGGGCAAGACGCTCATGACGGTCAACGAGATTTACCGGCTCATGAAGTCTGGAGTGGCTCGCCGAGTGCTGTTCCTCGTCGACCGACGAGCCCTGGCAGCGCAGACAGTCCGTGCCTTCGCCAGCTTCGAGGCGGAACCTGGCCTCAAGTTCGACAAGATTTATCCGGTCTACTCGCAGCGGTTCCAGCAGACGGACTTCGACAAGGATGAGAAGTTCGACCCGAACGTCATGCCGAACTCGTTGCTCACCAACCCCAAACTCGGGGATGCCTTCGTCTACGTCTCCACCATCCAGAGGATGAGTATCAACCTGTTCGGGAGCGAGGCTGGCATCCACTTCGGCGAGGGCGACTCGGGAGACGAGGATGCCAAGAAGCTCGACATACCCATCCATGCCTTCGACCTCATCGTGGCCGATGAGTGCCACCGTGGCTACTCAGCCAAGGAGCTGTCAATCTGGCGCTCGACGCTCGACTGGTTCGATGCGACAAAGATCGGACTCACCGCCACTCCGGCAGCGCACACGATGGCGTACTTCGAGAACATGGTCTACCGCTACGACTATGAGCGGGCCGTCCGAGAGGGCTACCTCGTCGACTACGACGTGGTCCGGGTCAAGAGCAACGTCCGCATGAATGGCGTGTTCCTCCATGAAGGAGAGCAGGTCGATGAAGTTGACACCGATACTGGTGCCTGCCAGCTTGACTTCCTCGAAGATGAGCGAGTCTTCGATGCATCCGAAGTCGAGCGCAAGATCACGGCACCAGATTCGAATAAGAAGATTCTGGAAGAGCTGAAGCGCTATGCCGAAGAGCATGAGGCTGCCACGGGGCGCTTTCCCAAGACGCTCATCTTTGCGGCCAACGACCTTCCGCACACGTCCCACTCCGATCAGCTCGTTGGCCAAGCTCGTGATGTTTTCGGTCGAGGTGAAGCGTTCGTCTCGAAGATCACCGGTCGAGTCGACCGGCCATTGCAGAAGATTCGAGAATTTCGGAACCGACCGAACCCCAAAGTCACGGTGACGGTGGACCTTTTGACTACAGGGGTCGATATCCCCGACCTTGAGTTCCTCGTCTTTCTCCGTCCTGTGAAATCCCGCATCCTCTTCGAGCAGATGCTCGGACGGGGCACCCGTCGCTCACCTGACCTCGTACCAGGTAAAGACCACTTTGTTGTCTTCGACTGCTTCGACGGGACCCTCTTCGAGTACTTCCGCAACACGACGGGCATGACTGTCGAGCCTCCTGAGGGTGATGGCAAGTCGGTTGAGCAGATCGTCGAGGAAATCTGGCAGAACACCGACCGGGACTACAACACGAAACGGCTCGTGAAGCGCCTGCAGCGCATCGACAAAAACATGAGCGGGACGGCTCGGGACCTCTTCGCTCGGTTCGTTGCAGACGGAGACGTTGCCCGCTTTGCAGAGGATCTACCGGCCAAGGTGCGGGGAGACTTCACCAGCACGATGGCGATTCTCCGGAACTCCGATTTCTTGGCCCTCCTCAAGGACTATCCGAGAGCAGAGCGCACCTTCATCGTTGCCACTGGGGTTACCGACACTGTGGAGTCCGAGTGGCTCATCAAGGCAGGTGTAGGCAAGGAATACAGGCCGGACGACTACCTCAAGCTGTTCGAGCAGTTCATCGACGAACACGTCGACGAGATTCGTGCTGTCCGCATTCTGCTCTCCAAACCAGCGGATTGGGGAGCGGGGCCGCTCAAGGAATTGCGAGAGGCACTCAGTCATGCGCCCGAGCACTTCACTGAAGCAAACCTTGAGAAGGCGTTCAAGATGACCCACCACAAGGCGCTCGTCGACATCATCTCCATGGTGAAACGTGCAGCGACTGAGACATCGCCGCTGCTGACTGCCGAGGAGCGGGTCAACGCTGCTGTGGCCACAGTCTCAGCCGGACGCAGCCTCACGGAAGAGCAAAATAAGTGGATGGAGTACATCCGCCAGCACCTGGTCCAGAACCTTTCGATCGAGCCAGACGACTTCGACATCATCCCCGTGCTCGCCGACCGAGGTGGTTGGGGGAAAGCCAACCGCACGTTCGACGGCCAACTCGCCGAGCTACTCGACCAACTGAACAAGGAACTGGTGGCTGCATGACCGATGTCGTCAACAAGCTCTGGGGCTTCTGCCATACGCTCCGTCACGATGGCGTCGACTATGGCGACTACATCGAACAGCTGACGTACCTGCTGTTCCTGAAGATGGCAGACGAGCGTGGGATCGAGGTCCCTCCCGAGACGGACTGGCCGTACCTCCGCAAGCTGTCCGGCACGGAGCTGCTCGATTCCTACATCGAGTCGCTCAGGACTCTAGGGCGGCAGCCGGGCATCCTTGGTGACATCTTCGGAGGGGCACAGAACCGATTCACAAACCCCGTCAATCTCGGAAAGCTCATCGGGCTCATCGACGAAACAGAGTGGATTTCGATCGATACCGACATCAAGGCGGAGGCATTCGAAGGACTTCTGGAGAAGGCCGCCAGCGAAGGTAAGAAGGGAGCCGGCCAGTACTTCACCCCCCGCATCCTCATCCAAAGCATCATCCGGTGCGTCAAGCCAGACCCGAGGGTTAGCAAGAGCTTTCTGATTGATGACCCTGCCTGTGGCACCGGAGGATTCCTCATCGCTGCTTACGAATGGCTCAAGGCTGAGACGGGTGGCGCATTCGACCGTGACACGGCGAAGCGAATCCGGGGCGAGACCTACTTCGGTCAGGAACTCGTTGCCCGACCCCGTCGTTTGGCCCTCATGAACATGTATCTCCACCAGGTGGAGCCGCACATCACGCTTGCTGACTCGATCTACGAGGTGCCGCCCGCTCAGCGCTACGACGTGATCCTCACCAACCCACCGTTTGGCACAAAGGGGGCAAACCAGGCACCCGACCGTGAAGACTTCGTCGTCCAGACCAGCAACAAGCAACTCAACTTCATCCAGCACGTTCTGACGATCCTGAAGCCGGGAGGACGAGCTGCGATTGTCGTGCCAGACAACGTCCTCTTTGCTCAGCAAGCTGGAGAGGTGTTCGACGTTCTGATGGAGGACTGTGATGTGCACACAGTCCTGCGCTGTCCCCGTGGGACCTTCAGTCCGTACACCGAAGGGACTCAGACCAACGTCATTTTCTTCACCAAGGGCCGCTCTACCAAATCAGTCTGGATCTACGATGCCCGGGCCAACGTTCCCAAGATCACGAAGAAGAGCCGACCGCTCACAGCCAAGCACTTTGCTGAATTCGAGAGGTGCTATGGCGACGAGCCGAACGGGCTGAGCAAGCGCTCTGAGAGCGACTCATCCCAGAACAGATGGCATCGATTTTCCATCGAGGAAGTGAAGGAGCGTCACTACAAGCTGGATGCCTTCAAATGGCTCCGAGACGAGGAACTCGACGATCCCGACGAGCTGCCCGATCCAGAGGAGCTGATTACTGAAGCCATGGAAGAACTGCAGCTCGCCCTTGATGACCTAGCCGATATACAGCGACTGCTTGAATTCAATGAAGTTGCCGAGTGAGCAGCGAAGAGTTCGAACTCCCTGAAGGCTGGGCGACATCGACACTCGGCGAGGTTGCGCAGCTTGTCAAGGACAAGGTCGACCCAGCGCTCGTACCGGATGCTCGCTACGTTGGACTAGAACATGTTGAGTCACACACAATGCGAATTCTCGGAAACGGCCGAGGCGCAGAAGTACGAAGTACGAAGGCAAGATTTTCGGCAGGAGATGTGTTGTACGGCAAGCTAAGGCCGTATCTCAACAAGGTAGCCCAGCCGGACTTTGATGGTATCTGTTCCACTGACTTCCTGGTGTTCAGGGAGTCAGACCTGATCGATCCTGGCTACCTTGCACAATTCCTCAATCAACTCTGGGTTGCCGAGCGAGCCAACCATCTCTCTACAGGAGTTGAACTGCCAAGAGTCGGTTGGAAAGGTTTATCTTCCTTCCCGATCTCATATCCCCTGTCGAAGCAGAGTCAACGGGCGATCGTTCGATCGATCGAAGAGGCAAGAATGAGTGTTGGGAGCGCATCAACGCACCTCGCAGGATCAATTCGGGCGGTCGAGCGATTCAGACAAGCTGTGCTTGCGGCGGCGTGTTCTGGACGGTTGACAGCTGATTGGCGGAGCGCAATGGGTAGTGGAGACGGTAGGAAGCTTCTCCAGGAAATTCTCGTAGCACGACGTGAGGCGCTAGGTCGGAAGTTTCGCGTAGGGTCACCAAGCGACGCCGACAAGCTGTGGGATATTCCAGAGGCCTGGACTTGGATCACTCCTGACGAGATATCCGATCCCTCTAGGGCTCTCACTTATGGCGTTATAAAGCTGGGGGAATCAGTAGTTGATGGTGTCCCGACACTACGATCCAGCGATGTTCGATGGCTCAGGATCGATTCAAGCCATGTGAAACGAATAAGTAGGGGCATCGCTGACAACTACAGCCGTACCTATTTGAAAGGTAGAGAGGTCCTGGTTACAGTCCGAGGAACTCTTGGTGGCGTTGCGGTGGTTCCTAAAGATATGGCGGGTTGGAATATTTCTCGGGAGGTCGCGGTGATCCCTGTTGTTGAAGAAATGTACAGCCCTTACGTAAGCGTAGCGATTGGAAGCCCGCAGTGTCAGCAGTGGATGAGCGGAGTAGCAAAGGGTGTTGCCTATACAGGTGTCAATATCGAAGACCTCAAGAATCTCCCAATACCGATTCCACCATTGGATGAACAACGAGAGATTGCTGACCGCGTTTATGCGCTGGTCGCTCTCGCAGATGACGTCGCCAAACGTATAGCGACGGCGAGGGCTTCCGTGCAGCGCAGCTCGCAGGCGGTTCTCTCTAAGGCGTTCAGAGGTGAACTCGCACTGGTGACCGGACCCAAATAGGAAGTCGGTTCGTCTGACCGCAAGGTCGTCGGCTTCCAGAACATGGCAAAGGTGAAGACCTAGGCAGGGGAACTTCTCCTCCTTTAGCTACCAAGCACGAAGCGGGCTTTCTCGGTCCGGAGCATCTCGTACGGACTCATCGACTTGACGTGCAGAGCGATGCAGGCGTTCGGAATCTTGATCTTCTTCACCGAGTTGGCAGCTACCTCGTGGGTCACGACATCGAACCCCTTGGCGAGGGCGTGGGCGACAAGGTAATAGTCAGCCACTTGCAGGAACTGGCTGACCGCTCCAGGTTCATAGCCGCCACCTCCGGCCCAGGTGCTGACGGCAGCCAGACTCGGCACGATGTCAGTGTCAGGCGGCAGAAAGAACTCCGATCCCCGTGCCTTCGCCCACTCGGCGAGTTCGTCGTCCCCACCGATGAGTTCGTCACGGACCTTCTCGATGCTGAAGACCGTGCCCTTCTTGTTGCCTGCGTCGAGCCACTCCCAAAAGGCCGGGCAGAAATCGAAGCTGTAGTGCAGGTTCTTCGCCTGGATGAAGATGTTCGAGTCGAGGAGGTATGGCATCAGCCGACTCCGAGCCGCATCGCCAGCTCGTTGAACGTGGCCACTTTCTTGAAGCCGAGCATCTGGAATGCATCTCGATGCAGCGTCTGGCCTTCGAGCGTGCTCTCGATAAGAGCCCTGGCGAATCGCTTGCTTACCCGCACTGGCTGCGTGTTGTAGAAGTTCCCCCCTCCTCCACTGGCCGAGCGCTCTTCCATGATGGCGAGAATCCGTTCCCGTTCATCGGAGTAGGCAGCGACATACTGCGGAAGAGTGAAGTGACCGGTGTCGTACAACCGGCGAAGGACAACGAGGGTACTCACCTTGAACTGGCGAGCGAGTCGTTCCAGGTCTTCGGTCAGCTCATCCCGGTCAACCGAGATGCCTTGCAGAGCGGCAGCAGGGAGCAAGAACTCAGCGGCAACCTCATTGCACCAACGCTCAGTCGAGTTGCTTGGAGAGGCACTCATCTCGGGATCGTCTACAGCGGATTCACCAAGCCAGATATGGACCAGCTCATGGGCGAGCGTGAAAATCTGAGCGGCCTTGGTGTCCGATCCATTGATGAAAATGACCGGGGCCAGCTCATCAGCAAGGGCAAAGCCTCGGAACTCTTGCGGGTCGAGCTTGCGGTGCGTATTGCTTCCGACGATGCCGCTGACCATGACCAACACACCGTGGTCGTCAGCCACCTCGCTCAGGCGACGTAACGCTTCGGTCCAGGTTGCTCCCCTCTCCGCTGGAGCGAACGACAGGACTTGGCTCATCTGTGCAGCAGCTTGGACCACGTCCATGCCGACGGTGAAGGTCCCGACGAACGAGACCGGGGATTCCCGATGCACCCTCGCATAGTCCCGGTACCACTCTTGACGCTGCTGACATTGGTACACCGTGTCGAGCAGGTCTGGACTCGCTTGCCCGATCTCTTCGTCCCGGATGGTCCGGAAGTCCGGGACCGGCAAAGGCTCCTCGGGCGGTTCCGGCAGGAACATATAGCCGATGGGCGTGTGGGTCGCTTGGGCGAACCGCTCCAACTGTTTGAGTGTGGGCTGTTTCGTCCCATTCTCCCAAGCCGGAAGCGCCGGGAAGCGGGAGGCGAGTTCGTCTGGAGCCAGTCTGGAACGCTCTCGTGCCCAGCTCAGAAGGGTGCTGCTGACGGGAACCCTGACCGTCATGTTCTGCTCCCCGGCCAGCCGAGTTGGCACACCTCGGCTACACCAGGGTGACCGCCGAAGATCGAGCAAGACATAGCATGATGGTACGACACGGATGGTTTCCTGAGGCGGTCCGTACAGGTCAGGGCGACGGAGGACCTGGTCACGACAGGTCCCGGAAGGCCGAGCGATGCCGCCGTCAGCCGACCACGATCACGTGATCGGCCACGACAACGCCGTACCGGCTGCATGCTGCGGCGATGGTACGGAAGGAGCGATCCTCGCCTTCTGTGGCGCTCGAAGCACCGTAGCGGCGGTACCGGACGAGGATGCAGGTGCTGGACTGGCACGCTTGCGTCCCGAAGAGGATCGGGCGAGCGGACAGGCGAGCCGCTTGTACCCAGCCAATAGTGAGGATGGCCGTACCGACGAGGCGGTGCCGGTCGTCCAGGTACAACGCCATCGTGATGTCCTCCCGATGGTTGCGGAGCAGGTCTCGGGTGAGCTGGGCTGCTGACGTCGGATCGTCGATCCGGCGTGGCAGGTTGAGGGATGCCTCAGATACGGCGTCGGGGTGGCTGTTGATCCTGACCCGACGGGGTCGGAACAACGAGCGGATGCGGATAAAAGTAGTCGGGACCATCGTGGTGCCCTCCAGTGAGAGTGGATTCATGGAAAGGACGGCCCCACCCACGGACGGAGCGGAGCGCCCGCGAAGGACACGAGCAGAGCGAGCACCCTGAGCACGTCTTGAGGCCGGAGCACCACCGGACGGGGTGGTACAGGTACAGGAGTGAAGCCGCACGAAGCTGGCAAGGGAGCCATCGAGGCCGACGTACGCTGCATCAGCGACGTTGCGGCCCCAAGGGTCAGACGCCACGACCTGACCACGAGGAGACCGATGACCGGCGAGACGGAGTCGTGAGAGGACTCACAGACCCCGAGATCGTGCGCATCGTCAACCGCTACATCGGGGTATCCGGTGGGTACCTGGGACTACCGGAACGCTTCACGTACCGGACCCATGCCGATTTCTATGCTGAGTATTGCGACCTGTCCGTTGACTTGAGCCCGTTCGAGGGGACCACTCGGGAAACGTTCATGGCCGCTCTTGCATCCTTGTCCCCCAGGGACCAAGCGAAGGTGCTCCGGGGCGTCATCGAGCGATTCCCGCCCAACGAAACCGGAGCCCCGGCCAGCCGTCCGGCGACCCATGCCGTGCTGCTGACGTACATCGAACGGCTGGAGTCTGTCCCCCTCATCGCCAGCCAGACCCCACAGATCACGAGCGACGTGGTCCTTCGAGCCCTGCAAGATGCCGAGAACCTCATCCAGACATCCGGTCCCACGAGCGCCGTGGACCGGGTCCACACCGTGCTCCACGGCTACCTCATCGCCGTCTGCGATGGTGCCGGGATTGTCTATGGCGACCGGCAGACCATGGTCGCCCTCCTCCGGAAGCTGGAGGCGGAACACCCAAGCCTCGCCGACTTGGGTCCTCGTGCTCAGGACATCAAGACCGTCCTGAATTCCAGCGCCAGCATCCTTGACGCCCTCCTGCCGGTCCGGAACCAGGGGAGCATGGCCCACCCGAACGCCGAGCTGCTCGGAGAGCCCGAGGCCCGGCTCATCATCAACGTCGGGAGGACCCTTCTCAACTACCTCGACGCCAAGCTCTCGTGACCGTCAGAAGAAATCTTGGAGCCGCCTGCCATCCCATGGAAATCCCATGAACGCTCCGCGGATCGACCGATCCGTCAGCCCTGCCCAGAGACTGTGAGCAGCACATCGACCTAGGTCAGAGGCTAAATCTGGACTACACCAGTCCACTGCCCATAACACGTCAGACCGTCGAAATAGGTCTCATAACCCGATCGAACCTGGGGCCCAGAAGGCGAGCTGTGGAAGAAGTGAGCAGAATATCCGGCAGGACCGAAAGTGCTGAAACCGAAGCGTTCGGAGTCGCAAAGTTGTCCATCCTTTTGTCCATCCTTTCGTCAACACTGGGGATCATCGAGCGGACGGTCCGGACGGTACAATCCATCTGACCTGGTCAGACGGCACGGGGTGTCATCCCCTGGACGTGCCTGGCCACCCTCTCAAGGTGGGTTCAAATTCCTCTGGATCCGACGGTGCACGATGAGCCCTCAGGGTCTGTTCTCCACGGTGGGAGCGAGGCTCCGGACTCCGAGTAGACCGCTCTACAACAGGGGATGATTCGGTGGATGTCCTGGAAACTGGGTGGACGCAGTCGCAGGCCAGCGGACTGGGAATTACGACAAAGACCCAGGTCAGCACCTTGCCAAGGTTGGGGTCGCGGGTTCGAATCCCGTCGTCCGCTCCAAAGAAAGTCCAGGTCACGGCGGTGCGAGGGGTCGAAATCGGCCCCTCGTGACGCGTCTGAGGGCGGGATGAACCACATCCGCACCACAAGAAATCGGGTGATCCTCACATTCTCGATTCGGCGGATTATCACGAACCCCGTGGAATCCCGACAGTGCCGGTGGTCGACCGCCGAGATGGGTTCACGGTTGGTACTGCACCAGCTCAAGTACTCCCCTGGTGATCAGCGCGTCGAAGTGCCGTTGGACCTGCATGGCGATGGCCTGTGGGGTGCACAAACTCGATTGCACGTTCGGGGGCGTTGAGTTCGATCGATGAGAGACCTGGGTTCGGAGTGATGCCGACCAGGAGGAGGCGGTTGGGTGACGCTGGCCGTCGGTGCGGCTTTGAGGCAGGTGCTCTGGCCCTACCTCCAGGGGTGATTGCGTTCGCCGGCGCCCCCAGTAGGAAGCCTGTGAGTTTCGACGGGGCGAGTTCGAGTGACTCAGGCGGCCCGTCGGTACTCGTGGATGAGGCCGCCGAGGACGTCACGACGTTCGACGTTGCCGAGTGGGTCGCCGGGGAGGGTCGTTCGTGGTGTCTCGAGTCCGATGCCCCGATGGCGAGCTGCGTTGTAGTGGTTCACGTAAGCGCGGAGCGTGTGCTCCAGGTGGCGATGGGAGAAGATCAGCAGGTGATCGAGGCCCTCGGTACGCACCGTCTTCACCCAGCGTTCGGCAAATGCATTCGCACGAGGAGACCGGATCGGTGTGCGGATGGTCCCGACGCCATCGGCTCGGGACACTTCGTCGAAGCTGGCGGTGAACTTGGTATCGCGGTCCCGGATCAAGAAACGGATAGTGCGTTTCGCCTCCTGCAGATCCCAGACGAGGTTCCGGGCCATTTGGGTCACCCATTGCCCGTTTGGATTCGTCGTGACACCAAGGAGGTGCACGACTCGGCGCTCGATCGAGATGACGAACAGGGCGTAGTGGCGCTGAACATTCACGGAGTCGATGTGGAAGAAGTCAGTGGCCAGCATGCTGCTGGCCTGAGAGTGGAGGAATTCCGACCAGGTTGGTCCTTCCCTGCGGGGAGCGGGAGGAAGCCCGTGGTGACGAAGTATTTTGTGCACACATGTCGCGGACGCGGTCACGCCGAGCTTGCGCAACTCGCCTACGATCCGCAAGTAGCCCCACCGGGGATTCTTCCGTGCCAGTCGACAGATCAGCTCGACGTGGCTGTCGGGTAGCGGGGGACGCCTTGGTCCTCGATGCGGATAGCTCCAGCGCCTCCGGGCGATCTTGCGCTGCCAGGCGAGCATGGTCGTTGGGTCACCACGAGCGACGAGCGACGGCCAGCGTTGGCGGGGGAGGAGGCTCCGGCAAGGGCGAGGAACGCCCGATCGGCCCAGGTGAACCGGGGACGTGGCGTATGCCGCTGCAGCACCGTGAGTTGATGACGGAGCACGATGATCTCGACGTCCTTCTCGATGCCGCTGAGACGATGAACGCCAAGCAGCTCGATGGTGCGACGGACCAGACGGTAGAGGAACGAGAGGGCCATGACGGTCACGGTCCGCCGAGGCATCGATCCTGGTCAAGCTGGCGTTCGAGTTTGTGCACCCCTCAGGTGAACGGGGCGGTTTGGTCGCACCTTGCCGGAGGACGGCACCAACGCCTTACGATAAGGTAAGGATATTCAGGTTGTGGTAAGGTAATCCCATGCCCGCATCGACCGTGACGAGCAAGGGCCAGATCACGATTCCTGCCGAGGTGAGAAGGAGTCTCGGGCTCACGTCGGGATCTCGGGTGAACTTCGTACCTCTGGACAACGGGTCGTACGAGTTCGTTCCTGCGACAGGGACCGTGACCTCCCTGAAGGGGTCCGTTCCCGCTCCCAGCACACCCGTCACGCTGGAAGCGATGGACGAAGCCATCGCAGCGGGGGCGGTAGACGGGGAGCTCCGTTGATCGGACTCGATACCAACGTGCTGGTCCGCTATGTGACGCAAGACGACCCCGAACAGTCGCGGCACGCCACGGCGCTCATAGAGAGTTTCGACGAGGGCACCCCGGGATTTGTCAGCGTTGTCGTCCTGGTCGAGTTGCACTGGGTACTGCGTCGGGCCTACAAGGTGAGTCGCGGTGACATCGCGATGGTGATCAGGAAGCTGCTTGACGCCCGAGAACTGATCGTGGCTGAAGCAGACGCCGCCCGCCGGGCCCTTACGCGCCTGACTGATGACATCGACTTTTCCGACGCGCTGATTGGCGAGTTGGGCGCTCTGGCCGGGTGCTCCTACACGGCCACGTTCGACCGTAGAGCGTTGGGACTCCCTGGCATGAGGTCCATACCGGAAACCGAGGGCGAGGCGCCGCGCTGAAGTGCCTCGGTATTGGCTTTTGGCTACTGCCACGGCCTGAACCCGACGACCCGGAGATTGCGCGGGACGTGGCGGTTGCTATTGAGGTCCCGGTGCATCTGGCTTCGATCCGGCGGCCCGCATCGAGCTCCTCGTGGGGGCAGTCGCCGCCCTCGCCGCCCGCCACGACGGGATGATCACGGCGACGTTGGCCATCCAAGACGACCTGCCCGAGTGGTTACGGGTTACGGCGCTCGGTGATGTGGCCGGCGATACGGCGTGTCGGCGATACGGCGTGTCGGCGGAAAGGTGCAGCCCCGGGCGTGGAGCGAAGGGGCGGCGGGTAGAGCGGGGATATGCACGGCTGTTTGGTTCGCCGTCAGTCGTGCCACAGCTTTCGAGCGTGGGAGGTTCCCTCCTGATGGCCGCCAGGCCACGAATGGAGGGTTCGTCGCGGGTATCGGGCTGGGCCGAGCTGCTGTCTGGGGATTGTGTGTCCACGGGCGTGTCCGCGCTATTCTTTACTTATGGGAGAAAGTGTAAGAAATAGTGAGCCAAGTCCTACGGACCAGATTGGTCGGGCCGGCCGGAGAGCTGCTCGGCGGAGCACCCGAGTCAGTGCCAAGCACCAGGTAACCATTCCGGCCCCAGCGTTCGAAGGTGCTGGGTTGGCGGTGGGAGATCGTCTGAAGGCCAAACCAATGGGGGCCGGCAAGGTGCTGCTGGAGAGGGTTGAGAGCTCAGTGAGCTCCTATGCCGGTGTCCTGACCGGAGTTTGGGACGATGACGAGCTCGAGCGCTTGCGGAATGAATGGGACTGATCGTCCTCGATGCCGGCGTGCTGATCGGAGTTCTCGACCGGAACGACGCCCATCACATTCCGGCCACCGACGCTCTTCGAACGGCAGAAGAGAACCTTGCCCATCTTGCCTTGCCGGTGTCAGCTTTGGCGGAGATCCTGGTCGGACCTTTCCGACGCGGTCCTGATGCCGCAGCGAGCGTCGACGGGCTACTTGCGGCCCTTACCATCGATCTTGTGGTGATCGATGGATCGGTGGCGCGAGAGGCTGCCTCTCTGCGAGCTGGGAGCGGTCTTCGACTGCCCGACGCCCTCGTAGTCGCAACGGCCATCGTGATTCGAGCCGATCGTCTCCTCACCACCGATGCCCGTTGGCCGGCAGCAGTTGCAGCCCGTTTCCCTGGAACGATCGAGATCGTCGGTCAGTAAAGCGGCTTCGGAAATGAGTGGGGTGTATGCATCACCTGGAACGTCGAGTTCGCTCGTCGAACTGGCGCGATGGATAACCGGCAAGCTCTGCGTCGATCCGAGCGCCCATGTCGACGCCCTCGGCCAAGAGAGCGAGGTCGGCGATCGTCAGCGCCAGAGCGACGGGTACAAATCCGTTGGGTTCGCGAAGGTCGTGGACGATTCGTGGACGATTGGATTTCGTCCTTGACGATTCGGGATCAGCCGGCCTTGTGAATGGGATGAACTGCACCAACTAGCCGGGCGGAATGCAGGAGGAGGCGGGGTGGCCCGTTTCGGCCTGAAAGAATGTTGCCGGCGAATCGTTGAGAGAGGCGGTGGTCGGCACAGTGATGCAGTGGCTCTGGCGTGGCGGCGCGCCGGCGGGTGAGTCTTCGCTGGCGAACGAGGTGGAGAGTTTCGGAACGGCCGTGATGGCTGACGAGCAGTTGCTGATGTTCTTGTCCAAGAAGCAACCGAGCCAGCTTTGGGCGTAGTGGGCCGAGACGGCAAGCGACCACGGGGTCCGTGTGATGAACGGGGTGTCGATGAAGTCGGTGTGTACGCCACCTTCCAAGACGATGAGCGAGAGTGCACTCTGCCCGGGTCCCTGGGTTCGCAGTTGGTCGTACAAGGGCTTCATGTCGGAATAACCGATCCCATTGCTGCCCGAGCCTAAGGCGACGCCACCCACGGCCGGCCCGATCAGGGAGGGCGATCCGTCGAAATCAGAGGTCTGGAATTGGACGGGCACGGTGGCCGTCGTTGGCCCCGCCCCAGAGAGGGCCACTCCAGCCGCAATTGGCGGGAGGGGTTTTCCGTCGGCCCCCGTTCCGCCGTTCCCCTGGAACCACAGATAGTTGAGCATGCTCATCGCACCCATGGAGTGCCCGACCGCGGCCAGCTTGGATGTATCGATGGCGCCACGTGCGGGGTCGATACTGTTGGCACCGGTGGGCTCATAGGCCGGGTTGTGGATGTCCGGGTTGGGGGACTGTGAAGGACCGGCCACACCCAGCGGGGTGGCGGTGGCCAGGTTCACCACCGGGGTGATGGGATCACCCACCACCCACCGGAGGACATCTTGGAGGTCGCGGCAGGCGCCTCCGAACTCGCAGCTGGCCACCGAGGGCGTAAACAGGTTGGTCACGCTGCCCTCGGACTGCCCCTGTCCGGCTGGGTCGTAGGTCACCACGATGTCGCCGGCCCGGGCCAGGGTCATGGCCAGCCAGAAGTAGGAATCCTGGTCCGAGGCGATGCCGTCGGAGATCACCACGGTCGGCAGACCACGTCCTCTGTTGAGCGATGCTCGTGGGGCAAGGCCCCCGGGCGCGGTGCAGGGGGATGGGTTCGGGCTAACGGTCGGGCAGCCTGGTTTGAGCGCACGAGCCGGAAACCACACGGTGGCCGAGAGCGTCAGCCCGCGCGAGTTCACGATCGAGGTGCGCTGAGCCAGTCCCTCCTTGTAGGTGTTGCCCGCTTTCCCGGGTGCGACGCAGGCGCCGCTGGTGGTCTGGTAGGTGACGGCACCGGTGTCGGAGAGGCAGGGATAAAGGAAGTATCCCGTGCCGGTGTTGCCGGCGGACATGGCCGCAAAGTCACCCGGGTCGCCCGAGACCCCGTTGTGGTCGAAGTCGGGCAGAAAGTTGGGGTTGGCCATGTCGGTAATGTCATCGCCGCCGACCTGGGGGCGCAGGTGAATCAACGCTGACGCCATCTCCTCGGAGATGGCCTGTGCATCGGACGGGCCGTTGGGGCCTAAAAGGGCGCTGGGATCGAGCTGAAGCGGCAGCCGCTGAACGGAAGCCTGGGCGTTCTGAAGCTCCTGCCCCAAGGCGTATTGGCCGAGGGCCGGGTCCGTGAAATTGGCCGCCGGGCTTTCGGCCCAGTCCAAAAACGACGTCAGTGGATAGACGATTCCTGACGTGTCGCTGGGCGGGGTTGTTGCTCCGGCACTGGAGACGGTGGTGAGAAGGGCCGGTGCAAGCGCGCCGAGGATAAGGCCGCAGGCGCTTACCGCCAGAAGATTCCGATTCCGCACGTCGAGAGTCTCGTTGCCAGTTTGGACCGAAGTCAAAGTCAACTGGACGGGTGCGCAACAAGAGGGCGAAACCGACAAGAGGCTACGGGAGTGGCTGAACAGATGGCTCTCTGCGAATTACGTCATGTCCGTGGGGACATCCACGAATCCATCAGCAACCACCGTATCGATGACGAGGACATCCTCCATGCCATCGATCACGCCGTGGCTGATCCCGTGTCGCCCACCGAGATGCGCATTGCGGTGTCGTCGGTCCGAGCTCAAGGCTGGACATAGCCATAGATGGGATCGCCGTTGTACTCCACCGAGTTGGCCGGGAGATACGGACCATTCATAATGACGGCGAGTTGGCCGTCCGGCTCGGGCCCAGCGTCGCCCTCAATCGAGACAATCGCTCCGTCGGGCCAGACCTGGGCCACGATACCCATATGAGTTGAGGTGGCGGTGGAACTCGGTCCGGTCCCGAACAAGACGGCGTCGCCGGCCGCTGGCACTGAGCCCGGACCGAGGTCCAGACCGCGTGCTGCACCCCACCCGTAAACATC
>JGI24129J20441_1000169_pt1 | contig 18408 bp, 15 predicted proteins | sample BarGraNGADG00211_FD_20441 | JGI IMG/M metagenome (IMG submission 20441) | reverse complement strand
GGTCAAGTGCCCAACGCCTTTACCCAATTTCTTGCAGCATTTGATTTTGTTCTTGGTCCCGCAAATGAAGTCATCATCGCGGGGGATATCGATAAAAAGGATACAAAGGAAATGCTGGGAGCGCTGAGAAAAAGTTTTGTGCCTAATAAAATTGTCATCTTCCATCCCGAAGGTTCATCGCAACCGGAAATTGAGAAAATAGCACCTTATATTAAGTCTTATCAAAGTATCGGAGGCCAGGCCACTGCTTATGTCTGTTCCAACTTCACCTGTCAGTTACCGACAAGTGATCCGGAAAAAATGATGGCTTTGTTGGAGAGAGGCAAATAGATCGAACAAAATCCTCCCTAACCCTCCTTTAGGAAAGGAGGGGATAATATGGAGTTTCATTTTTTTTATTCCCCCTTATGTAAAGGGGGATTGAGGGGGATTTTAAATGTTAAAAATAATTATTTTCCACGGCAAGCGGATTTCCCTTTTCCCCTTCCATCTGTTGTTTCATTGGTTAATTTGCCGTTTTCAAAAGTAAGAGCATAGATAAAATCTTCATCACCGCAGTTGTAATGCCATATCTCTACTTTGTTACCACATTTTTTAATTTTTTTAATTTTACCATTTTTGTCGGTAGTAGTTGATACCCGACGATTTGCGCAGGAATTTTCCCTCGAAGTAGGTTTTCCGCATGTTACCAGGACACGCGTTTTAGTATCTCCAGAGCTCACCAGGCCGGAACCGCAACGAAAAGCAAAACATTCAACTGCAAAGAACAATAAAATGATAAAACAAAGAAAACCGATATTTATAATCTTCATGAATTTTCTCCTTTCAACATGTTCTGGATACCGGCATGCGCCGGTATGACGATTATTGGACTTTTGACGAGAGCGTCAGTTTTAATTATCACCATATATTCATACTTGTAAAGATCATAAACGAACTGCTGGATAATTTCCTGTTCGGCAGTGAAGGGTGTTTCCAACCGCAAGGCAGTCTTGACTTTGTCATTAAAATCAAGAGGCAGAAAATCAGCAAACTGTCCGCGCACAACTTTATAATTGCAGAATTCCGCAATTTTCTGCAAGTGAGAAAATTTGATCGTGTATTCATCGTGACCTTTGAGTGTAATTTTTTCCGGATTTTTTGGTGACGCGAAATTAAGGTAAGGCTTTAAGTGCGCAGGTATCGAGGACTCACAACTATGCTCGCTTAGATAAATGTATTTTATTTGGGCTTGGCAAAACTTATCCAAAACTTCCATTGCTCCAATATTGATATTTTCATCCTCCGGTAATGAAAGCTGATACTTTTCTTTGAAATATTTTACTCTTTCCTGCAAATGGGTTGATTCTTTTTCTGTACAGGTATTTTTATCAGGATGAGAAACCAAAGTGGGCAGATCACCTAAATTTTCATTCATGATTACCAGATCAAAACAGGTAAGATCATTCGGGGTAATTTTCAATATGTCTTTTGGACAAAAACTGACATTGAATCCCGATAAAATTTCTTTCTGTTTTTCCAAAAGATAAGGGGAAATATCCAGCATGGTCGCTGAGAGTGCCGGATTCAGGCTGAGGAAATCGTGCATAAGATAGCCCAGTCCACCACCAACCTCCAGAACGTCATGCACATCATGCAGGGGAATTAATTTTTCTAAAAAATGGTAGAGTTGGACACCGAAGGATTCCTTTGATAGCAAAACATTGCGGCACGGGCTTGAATCTGGGTAAAGAGCATTACAGACAGTCAGCTCCCAGCCCAGAGAGTTCAGGTTGTTAACATGATAATCTTCTGTTGTATTTAATAAATAGTTCATAAGTCTCATCATTAATCTAAATCAGGAAAGCGGAAAAATCAATCATGAAAGTATTTACCGGCAATCCGGATTGACTGATGCTTTGCAAAACTAAATTGATCAATCAATAAAATAATACCATTTCTAAATCAAAGGTGATATCGAGGCGGCAAGAAAGAGGCGACGCAGGTCCGTCGCGGCGGATTGAGGAAGCCGCCGACGCTGCCAACAAAGATAGCGCTTTGATTTAGAATTGGAATAATATCAATTATAACAATGACATGCAGGCAAGCAATGGTTTATCGAATCATAATAAATATGCCTTTATAAACCTTGACAATTATTGTGCAATCCATTAACTTACCTGATTAATTTTCGGGATGTCGGCAAGATCATGGCGGCAATTTTTTTCAGTTTTGGAGAGAAAATATTGACTTGCAATATTCCGCGTATTTTGTGCTTGCAGGGAAAAGAAGCGGTTGTATTTGCAATAACTGAAGATACTTATGCAGGCGTAATTGCCTGGATGCATTTAAGGGGGAAGAAGAATGATTGGTGTACTCATTACCACGCACGGTAATTTAGGAAATGAATTGATTAAGGCCGCTGAGTCGATTAAAGGTAAGCTCAATGATGTAATGCATGTTTGCGTTGAACAGACAAAAGGCGTAGAAGATTTAAAAAAAGAAATCAGTAATGCGATAAAAAAACTGGATAAAGGCAGGGGAGTATTAATTCTTACGGATCTTTTTGGCGGTACTCCTTCCAACATCTCGCTATCATTCATGAAAGAGGGGAAAGTTGAAGTCTTAACCGGCGTAAATTTGCCAATGTTACTTAAATTATCGGAAGTAAAAGAAGAAACAACTCTACAAGAGTTTGCCTGTTTTATTAAAGATTACGGAAAAAAGAATATTTCCCTGGCCAGTGAAATATTAAGCAAAAAAGCAACAGGGTGAATAATTGGCAGATACTTACGACATAGCTTTGGTTCGAGTAGATAACAGGCTTGTCCACGGTCAGATACTGGAAGCATGGGTGCCTTTCGTTAAGGCAAAATGTATTTTTGTTGTAGATGATCACGCAGCCAGTGATTTCTTTTGTGAAACTGTAATTAGAATGGCTGTGCCCAGCGAAATTGAAGTAAATATATTGTCTGTTGAAGTTTTTGCCAGACAATATGCTTACAAGCGGGAAAGCGGCAAAAGAGCTATCGTATTGTTCAGCAATATTGCCGATGCCTGCAGAACATATAAACTGGGGTTTCATTTTGATAAATTAAATATAGGCAATATTTATAACGAAAAATACAAATTATGCTGTGCGCCTTCCGTCTTTTTGTGCGATAATGAAATTCAGGATATAATAACACTATTAGAAAATGCGGGAGTTCTCATTGAATTAAAACGAGTGCCACGTGAAAAGGCCGTTAATATTAGAGAAGCCCTGAAGGGTTATTGCCCAATAACGCCATAAAAAAGTTGGTATTTAATTGTTCACACAAATTATTTTATTATCTTTTTGCGGCGGCCTGCTTTGTCTTGATCGTATCTTCATTCAGGCCATGATTTCTCGACCGATAATAATTGCCCCGATTATCGGACTTATTTTAAACAATCCATACGCCGGTTTAATAATCGGGGCAATGATAGAAATGTTTTGGATTGACCGGATTCCGATTGGCATTTATATTCCTCCCAACGATTCCCTGGTTGCGGTACTGGCAACTTCCGTAGCCATTTTAGCAGGTCAGAAACTGGGGAGTGTTTCCCCGGAATTAATCGCGTTTTCTATTTTGTTGTTCATCCCTTTTGGAATACTGGCCAAACAAATCGATATTCTGATCATTAAATCCAATGATCTTCTTTCTGATCAGGCACTGGAGGATGCGAAAAAATCAGATATCCGTGCCATTGAACGAAAAACTTATCTGGGTTTGATCAAAGTATTGTCATTTTACATAATTTATCTTTTGGTTCTTCAGGCGATTTTCATTCCGACTGTGATCTGGGTTTATCCTCAGCTGAATTCCGCGATAATAAAAATGCTGGCGATGATATATTACTTTCTTCCCTTGCTTGGTATTGCGGTAGCACTCAATACAATAAAGCTGCGGGGTGCAATACCGGTTTTTTGCGCAATCTTTCTAATTATTGCTGTGTCTTTGGAATTTTTCCATGTCTTCTAAACAAGCTGATTCTCAGGTGATAATAGACCTGATGCAAAGGGCTGATCTGCCGGAAATTTTGGCAATAGAGAAAGAATTATTTTCTTCGCCTTGGACCGTAGGAATGTTTACGGAAGAACTCGAAAACAAACTTGCCCAGTGCCTGGTGATCAGGATAAATTATAAAGGAAAGAGCATTGTCGGCGCCTACATTATTTTCCGGTTGATTGCCGATGAGGCTCATCTGCACAATCTGGCAGTAAAAAAAGAGCTTAAACGGCAAGGCCTTGCCCGAAGTCTGATGGAGACAATGAAGAATATAGCAATACAAGTAGGTATTTTCGCCCGTACATTGGAAGTTCGAGAATCGAATAAAGAAGCAATAAGTCTTTACCTGAAATGTGGTTTTGTAGTAAAAGGAAGAAGGCCACTTTATTATACCGATACCCACGAAGATGCGTTGATTATGTGGGCAGGTAGATAAACAGGAGCGAAATGGCGAAAGATATTTACATTGGTGAAATCTTAAGTAACGAAGAAATTCAAAAAGAATACTTTTTGATGAAGGTAAAGCTGGCCTCATCCTTTGACGATCCGCTGCCGGGTCAGTTTATTATGATTCGCATAGCCGGATTAAATGATCCTTTCTTGTCCCGCCCCATCAGCATTTATTCTTTTTCCCGTGGTAAAAATTCCTGCTCGATGGAATTACTCTATCGTATTGTCGGCAAAGGTACGCAAATTCTGGCGGGACTGATTAAAAGTTCACAAGTAGAAATTCATGGGCCACTGGGCGGCAGCTTTGAAATTCCCGCTGATAAAAAGCAGATAATATTTATCGCCGGTGGTATTGGTATCGCGCCGTTGTCGCTTTTGGCTGAGTATCTTTGCCATAATGTTTGTTTATCCAAAGAATCGATGTCATTTTATCTGGGAGCGCAAACGGCTGATGCCATTGTTGGTTTGGGTAAACTGCAAAAGCTTTGTTATAATATTCAGGTTTGCACTGACGACGGAAGTTTGGGGCGCAAGGGTCTTGTCACGGAGGCTTTTCAAAAAGACATGAAAAAATATTCCGCGCCTGATACGATGATTTATACCTGCGGCCCGAAGGCAATGGTCAAGACACTAAGCAAAATATTAAAAGGCAGCAAATTTCATTGTCAAGCCTCACTGGAAGAGAGAATGGCTTGCGGCACCGGAGCTTGCGTGGGATGCGCTATTGCCATCAGGGATAAACATGGCAATCCAGGATATAAACGAGTTTGCGCTGATGGGCCTGTGTTTGATATTCGGCAAATTGTTTGGGAATAATTGTGAATAAAAAGAAATTAAAAATAAATGTAAATCTGGCCGTTGAGATCGGATCTCTGAAAATAAAAAATCCGGTGATGACGGCGTCGGGCACATTTGGTTATGGCGAAGAATATGCTGATTACGTTGATTTAAAACGGTTGGGCGCAATTGTCGTCAAAGGCCTGTCACTTAAGCCACGTTTGGGCAATCCGCCACCAAGGATCATGGAAACGGATGGCGGTATTCTCAATGCTGTCGGTCTGCAGAATATTGGTGTGGAAGCGTTTATCGCCGAAAAGCTGCCTTACTTAAGAAAATATGATGTTGCCGTTATCGCCAATATCTACGGTGAATCATATTTGGAATATCAAAAAGTAGCCAGAAAGCTCAGCTCCGTAAAGGGCGTGCATGCGTTGGAGGTAAATGTTTCTTGTCCCAATGTCAAAAAGGGAGGTCTTAGTTTTGGTGCTGATCCCAAAGCTGCTGCCGAAGTCACTCGCCGGGTAAAGGGTGAGACAAATCTACCGGTCATAGTCAAGCTTACTCCTAATGTGACGGATATCGCCGCAATCGCGCAGGCAGTGGAAAAAGCCGGAGCTGATGCCGTGTCGCTGATTAATACATTGGCCGGTATGTCTGTAGATCTAAAAACAAGAACACCGCATTTGAAAAATATCACTGGAGGATTATCCGGCCCGGCAATAAAGCCGGTGGCGCTGCGGATGGTCTGGCAAGTCGTCCAAAGAGTTTCCATCCCCGTCATTGGCATCGGTGGGATAATGACCGCTGAAGACGCGCTGGAGTTTTTAATCCTGGGAGCAAAAGCTGTTCAAATCGGCACCGCCAACTTCATCAATCCCCGGGCCACACTCAATGTAATAGATGGAATGCAAAATTATTTGGTTGATAATAAGATAGAAGATATTAACGACATCATCGGTACTTTTAAGGCGTGAACTTATACCCAAGAAAACTAAAAAATTACAACCATGATGATAAAGACTGAGGAAATAATCGGTGGTATCTATTTAATCGGCGGTCCCAATATTACTTCCTCCAATGATGCGGCTATTTATTTGATCGATTTCGCTTCCGACCTCATTATGATCGATGCGGGAGCAGGTAGAAGCGCTCTTCAAATTGTTCGGAACATTGAAATGCTCGGGTTAAATCCCGCCAATGTTTCACATCTAATTTTAACTCACTGTCATATCGATCATATTGGTTCTGCGCCCTTCTTTAATGAACGCTACGGTACGAAAATATTAATTCATGAACTGGATGCAAAGGCTGTGGAAACTGGTGATTCTCTCAAAACGGCTGCCAACTGGTATGGCACAACATTTCCACCGACAAAAGTTGATCGAAAACTAAAAGGATTACACGAAATATTAAAATTCGGTGCGGAAGAATTCCACTGTCTGCATACTCCCGGCCACACGCCCGGCTCTATTGCCGTCTATCTGGATAGATGCGGAAAGCGTGTTCTTTTCGGTCAGGATATTCATGGCCCATTTAACGCTGCTTTTGGTTCCGACATTGAAGCCTGGAAAAAATCAATGCAGATATTACTCGCCCTTAATGCCGATATTCTCTGCGAAGGCCATTTTGGCATCTATTCGCCAAAAGATCGCGTGCGCGATTATATCGAGCGTTATCTGGAAGAATACGAATGATTAAATTGTGCTCTCAATTTCTTTGATTAACTGGTTAAGCTTTTTGGGTGAGACAGGGTAGGGCGTTTTTAGTTCCTGTGCAAAAAGAGAAACCTTATATTCTTCGATTATCCAGAATAACTCTTCAATCAGCTTCTTTTTTTCTTCAGAATAATCGAATAATATGTTCATGTTCTTTATGTGATCAGGTATTGTATAAAAGACATTACCTGATTCCTGGATTCCGGCCTTCGCCGGAATGACACTGGTTTTTGAAGGAGTTAGCAGTGCCAGTAGTTGTGCGGAATATATTTTTACTTCCTGCATCTTCTTTTGCGCAGAGGAAAGATTCAGGCTTCCCCGCTCAGCCCGCAAAGCAAGGGCTTTGCAATAGCGCGGTAAATCATTCATGCGGTCAAATGTATAATACTCAGGAAAATCATTAGGTACAAGGCTGCCAAGCTCAGCCTGGATGTTCTTAAGGAATTTCAATACTGGACTATTGCCGGTATTCTTCATTATAAGCTTGTGCACGAAAGTGTGAGTTTCAGCAAAGGCATTCAATACCGGCGCGATGGAATCAAATACTTGCTGGCCGTATGGCAGGATTTTAGAATTTAGAGTATTGGCATGTTGAATAAAATCTTCCTGCTTACGCCAGAGTTTGAAAAATAAATCTTTTTTTACTCTGTTGATCATCGATTGCTCCAGGTGTTTAGGATTGCCGATCTTGGCGGCAGTTGCTTTCATCGCGGCGTTTAGAGTAACATTTTTTTTGAGTTGTTTTAGCTTATCGGCAAAATGAATGGTATAAAGAGCCGCAACGCCCTGAAGATGATTGGCGATGCTTTCTTTCTGATCGGAAAAGAGCCGGAGATTAACTAAGCCATCGACTACATGCAGGGCAGGATAGGCATAACCGATCAGTCCCGAAATACCTGTCAGTGGAATATGCTGGGGCAATTTGCCAAAGTCCCAGCGGGTGATTCCTTCTTTTTCCCAATCACGACGCAGATTATCCATCGCTGATGTATTGGCCGTATTAGCAAGTTCCTTTTGCAATAGATTAATATCCCGGCTATTTTTTATTTCGTCTCCCTTTTCATCAATTATGCTGTAGCGAATATTTAAGTGAGTCGGCATCTTTTCCAAAGCCCAGGCATCACGAGGAACGATTACTTTGTACTTGTCTTGCAGAAGTTGACTTAACGCCTGCGGCAAAGATTTATTTGAATACGATTTCTGTTCCAGCAATAACTTCGCAGTATGAGCGGGTGAGGGAAGTCTTTGTCTTATTGATTTAGGAAGCGACTTCAATAAGCAAACGGCCTTTTCATGTAATAATGATGGCATGTGGCGATCGATATTTTCCGCGGCAGCCTGGGAAACAAATCCCAGTGGAACTTTTACGGTCACCCCGTCATCACTTTTACCTGGTTCAAAACGATAACGGCAGGCAAAAGCAGCCTCGCCGATTTTTATTTGATCGGGATATTGAGCTATTTCTTCAGGATCAGGATCGCTGGCAATCAAATCCTCTTCCCGGAAACGTAGAAAATCATCGCTGCCTTTTTCTTTAATGAAGCTCAGTAAAGACCGAATATCGGAAATGACCGGCAGCCTTTGTTCGTAAAGGCGGGCAATTGTTTCTTCATCAACAACCAGACCGCGCTTACGCAGTTTTTCTTCCATTGTCCTTACCTGATTCCATAAAGATAAGTTATGCTCCAAAAATGGAATCTTGCGAGGAACCTCGCCGGTGAGAAGGGCTTCACGAATGAATATCGATTTTGCTTCCTCAGGATTAATTCTTTCATAAGCGACAGGTCTTTGTTCAATAATGGTCAAACCAAAGAGTGTTACTTTTTCCATAGCGACAACTTGCCCGCGATTTTTCTCCCAATGGGCGGCAGCGTAAGTATAGCGGCAATTGTCTTTCCCCATCTCTTCCAGCCACTCACTTTTAATATTGGCGACATTGCGGGCAAAGACTTGTGAGGTCATACTGATTTCTGCCGCTACAATCCAACTACCGGCGCGATTGAATAAACCGGAACCGGGGAAAATCATCACAGCTCTGCTATTGGCAGCATTGTAAAAGTTTTTTTCCTTTTTTTGGGCAATGTTGGAAAGATAACCACTGAGAATGCAGCGATGAATTTTATCGGCAATTTCTTGATCTATTTCAATCTTGATGTGTTTTTTACTTTTTGCCGGTTTGTTTTTGCCATCGAGAATGTCCAGTATTTGATGATAGATGTCACGCCATTCAATCATTCTTCTATAGGAAAGAAAATGATCCCGGCAGAATTTTCTTAGCTTGCCCTGTGAAGGCAGCGTCTCCATTGATCCATGGTAGCGATTCCAGATGTTAAGATAGGTTAAGAAGTCTGATTCGGGATGCGCAAAGATAGCATGAGCTATTGAGGCCTGATCAGTTTTATCATAGGGCCTTTCGCGCGGATCCTGAATACTTAACGCGGCGGCAATGACAGCAATCTCGTTTACGCATGCTTCTTTCTGCGCTTCGATAAGCATTCGGGAAACTCTGGGATCAAGAGGGAACTGAGCCATCGTCAGGCCAACGGGAGTCAGCTTGTAATGATCTGCTTCTTCGGAACTATCATCTTTGGTCAGAGCTCCTAAATCACGCAAAATATCAATGCCGTCGCGGATGCTTTTGGGTTGAGGCCGATCAACAAAAGGGAAGGAAGTGACCGCGCCGAGATTGAGCGAAAGCATCCGCAGGATAACGCCGGCCAGATTAGAGCGCATTATCTCCGGCGGCGTATAAAGAGACTTTGAAGAAAACTCTTCTTGTGAATAGAGCCTTATACAAATGCCGTTTTGCACACGGCCGCAACGTCCTTTTCTTTGTTCGGCGCTGCTACGTGAAATTGGTTTTATTGGCAGGCCTGTGGTCTGGCTACGGGGATTATATTCCAATATTCGCGCCAACCCGGCGTCAATCACATATTTTATTCCGGGAATTGTTAATGACGTTTCCGCGATATTTGTGGCCACTATGATTTTTTGCTGACGGGCATCGGAAAAAATAAGTTTTTGCTGATTACCGGAAAGCCGCGCGTATAAAGGCAGAATAACGCCTGTGCATTTCTTAGCTAAAAGACCGCAGGTTTCCCGAATATCCTGTTGGGTAGGCATAAAAATCAAAATATCTTCATAACGCCTTTCTTTTTGTAAATTCTCCACACAGGCAACGGCTTCATCGATATAAGTTGTTTCGCCTTTTTCTTCTTTGACCGGATCAACCGGCTGATAGCGGACTTCCACCGGATACATCCGGCCGGAAACTTTGATTACCGGAGCCTTATTAAAAGCTTCAGAAAATTTTGCCGTATCAATCGTTGCTGAAGTGATGATTAATTTTAAATCTTTTCTTTTGGGGAGGAGCGTTCGCAAATAGCCTAAAATAAAATCGATGTTCAGACTGCGTTCGTGAGCTTCATCCACTATGATGGTATCATAAGCCAGCAAATTACGGTCTTTAACTGTTTCCGCAAGCAGAATTCCATCAGTCATTACTTTAATCAGCGGCTCAGTTGAACTTTTTTCTTCAAAGCGGATTTTATAGGCGATAGATTTACCGCACTCTTCACCAAGTTCCGAGGCAATGCGCTGGGCAATGCTGACAGCAGCGATACGCCGTGGCTGGGTAAGACCGATAACTCCCCGCAGCCCGCAACCGGCAGCAAGACACATTTTGGGAATTTGCGTTGTCTTTCCCGACCCGGTTTCACCGGTAATAATGATGACTTGGTTGTTTTTAATGCCATCAACAATTTCCTGCTTGTTTACTGATATTGGCAAGTTTTGAGGATATTTGAGTGGAGGGATACTTAGTGCCCGCCGCTGATAACGCTTATTGGAAAGAGTTAAGATTCTGTTAAGACTATTTAATTTATTGAAAGAAATGGTTACATCTTTAAATTTATTTTGTTCAATGTCTTTGAGCTCGCGGGCAATATTGTAATAATCCGCAATCATTGCATAATCAAGGTTTTTTTTAATTTGCCGAATATATTGAATAGTACTGGGCAATTCTTTTCTCCAAAATAATTATAATACCCCGAAGCTTGTTTTGGGGTATTATACCCGTGACTTCCGCAGACTATTTTTTATATTGACGGCAATTTCTCTTACCTTTTGCATGACTTCAGTCTCGTTGATAGTTAAAAGCTTACGATTTTCCATGACGATTTTTCCGTTGATTAATACAGTATCAACATCAGCGCCGCTCATCGCGTAAACAAGATGGGAATACTCATTATAAAGCGGCGTCAAATGGGGCTCATTCAGACCAATAATGATAATATCGGCTTTTTTCCCTACTTCCAGAGATCCGGTTATCTTGTCCATGCCGAGAGCTCTGGCGCCTTCGATTGTGGCCATGCGAACGACTGTTTGAGCATTCATTACTGTTGGATCAAGGCGGGCGACTTTATGGAGTTTGGCGGCGGTGGACATTTCTTTGATCATATCCAGGTTGTTATTGCTAGCGCAGCCATCAGTTCCCAGACCGACGGTAATTCCGGCCTTGAGCATATCGGGTACGGGAGCTACACCGCTCGCCAATTTCATATTGCTGGCCGGATTATGACCGGCTTTACAGCCGTGATCAGCAAACAATTTAATGTCTTCTTCCGACAGACAAACGCAATGAAAAGCCAGCAGACGTTCGTTGAGATAACCGATATCTTTGAGAAACGAGACGGCGCTTTTGCCAAACTTTTCTTCGAGCTGTTTTTTTTCGGCGGCGTTTTCCAAAAGATGAAATCCCAGAGGCACATGATAATTATCAGCAAGTTTTTTCGCTGCGGTAAGCAGGGCAGGGGCACAGGTGTAAAGCGCGTGCGGTTCAACAATTATGTTAATCAGCGGGTCGTTTTGCCATTTTTCGATTAGCATTCGTGTATAGGCGAGGCCTTCTTCCGGTGTTTTAAAATTGGGAGAAGGAAAATCAAAAAGCACTTCGCCAATAAGACAGCGCATACCGGCATGCTTGGCCGCGCGAGCAGTTTCATCTTCGAAGATATACATATCGCAAAAAGTGGTGGTGCCGGATTTGATCATTTCGGCGTTAGCAAGAAGAGATCCCCAGTAGGCGAGATCTTTATTCACGTTTTTGGCTTCAGCGGGAAAGATGTAATTATTGAGCCAATCCATCAGTTCAAGATCATCGGCGATGCCGCGAAAGCAGGTCATGGCTGCATGCGTATGGCAATTGACAAAACCGGGCATGATCAAAGAATCTTGGGCCGTAATGGTTTTTTTGGCGCGATATTGTTTTGCTATTTTTTCAGTGTGGCCAACAGCGACTATATTGCCCGCGTTGATCGCAATAGCGACACAATCAAGACACGTGTTTTCAGAATCGAGCAACAGCGCTTTTCCGCCAGAGATGATGAGATCAATATCGTGCATGTCTTATCTCTTTCTTTATTAATGGTACTTTTGTTTATCATATAAGTTATCAAATTTTCAAGAAACAAAAATATTGGGAAAAAGTTAATTAGTAAGACCTTGACAGTGCAATGCAAAAATAATATAAGCCGAATCGCTTCTCGTATTTGTAAATTCTCATGCCTGGGTGGCGGAATTGGTAGACGCAAGGGACTTAAAATCCCTCGATCCTTGAGGTTGTGCGGGTTCAATTCCCGCCCCAGGCACCAGTAAAATCAAATGGTTATGGGTATTGACATTCTCATAAACCTTTTTTCTTTATCTACAGCAACATCAGCGGTTCTCTGCACGGCACTGCGGGTGGTGCGTTCGATGCTATCAACAACTGGTGGGGATGCGCGGCAGGGCCTGGAAACACTGGCTGCGACAGCGTCAGCGCTAACGTGGACTTCACCCCCTGGCTGACAGTAGCACCGTGATCGACGGACGAAGCGATGATCATAATTAGCCTTCTGTAGGAATCGCCCGCTGATTTTTGGAGGAAGGTGTAGGGGTCGGGTATTGGAAAATAGCACTTATAATTCAAGACCTGACCTTTTTTTATTAGGTTGTATTTAATTCTATTTTCTGGATTCCCTTGTCTCATTTCATTTTCTGCATCCGCCCGGCAAAGAGCCAGGGAATGACAGAGTGCTCCAATATTTAGAACGGCTCAATTTAAATGCAGAACGAAAATAGAAACGTCCCGATAAACATACAATTTGGCCTCTTGCCTTTGTAGACAATCAGCGTATCGATAATATACAAAGCCACCTCATCCGCTATAGAGGCCTTCAATCGTATCGTTGTAACGTTTTATGATCTTGCGGCGGCGGAGTTTGAGTGTGGGCGTCAATTCTCCCGCCTCTTCAGTAAAATCGTGCGGGAGGATGGCGAAACGCTTGATTTGTTCGTATGGCGCCAGACGACCGTTGACATCCTGCATATGATCGGATACGGCCTGCCGAACCTTCTGATTCGCGGCGAGGGCTGACGGTTCCCTGTCGGCGAGATTTTCCCGTTTGGCAAAATTACGCAGTTCATGTTCATTCAAGGTCATCAAAGCCGTAAGATACTTACGGCGGTCGCCATAAACCATGACCTGACTGATCAGCGGCAGGGTTCGGATGAGGTTTTCGATGTTCTGCGGGGCGATGTTCTTGCCGCCTGTCGTGACGATCAGATCTTTCTTGCGATCCGTAATAGTGATGAATCCCTCGTCGTCCATGGTGGCAATGTCGCCCGTATGAAACCAGCCTTCGGCGTCGATGGCCGCTGCCGTTGCTTCCGGATCCTTGTAGTAGCCCTGAAAAAGCCCCTGTCCCCTTAGAAGCAGTTCGCTATCGGGGGCGAATTTTGCCTCCATCCCGGGAATCAATTGTCCCACCGTGCCGAATTTGAAACGTTCCGCCCGATTCACCGCTGCCGGGGCCACGGTTTCCGTCAATCCATAGCCTTCCAGAATCAGGAGCCCCACGGCATTGAAGAATTCCAACAGATACATGGGCATGGGCGCTCCGCCGCACAAAAGATATTTGACCCGGCCTCCGAAGACGTCATGTATTTTCTGAAAAACAAGACGATGGGCGATGGCATGTTTCAGGGCCAGAAAAGGCGGCAGTGATTGATTTTCATGACGGTAGGGCGCCGCTGCCTGGCCTATAGCCACGGCCCATTGAAATATCCGGCGTTTGAGGGGGGACCCGGTAGCCAACATCTGGTGGACCCGGTTGTATATCCGCTCAAAGATCTGGGGTACGCTGACCTGAACGGTGGGGTGGAGTTCCTGAAAATTCTCCACGAGTTTGTCGATACTTTCGGCATAAGCGCCGACAATGCCGAGGTGCAGGGCTGCATAGACGGTCATTCGCTGCAGCATATGGGTCAGGGGAAGAAAGGCGATGCCGAAATCGCTTTCTTCATAGTGGTGCATCTTTGTGGCATTGATGGCCGTATGGTAGAGATTGGCGTGGGTAATCATGGCCCCTTTGGGCGGACCCGTTGTTCCGGAGGTATAGGCAATCGTCGCCAGATCTTCAGGCCGGACTGCCCGCCAGATGGTTTCAAAACGCGCCGGGTCGGCTTCATAAGTGCTCCTTCCCTGGGCGATAAAGGCCTTAAACGTGATCACGCAGGGAGGAAGGGACTTACGGTTGGTTTCGAAGAGAATAATTGTCTTCGGTAAGCCCGTCTCAGTCTGGACGGTAAGGAGTTTGTCCAGAAGAGCGTCGTCTTCCACGAAGCAGATGTGAGGGCCGCTGTGAGCGATGATATGGGTCATTTCCCAGTGGCTGGCCGAAGGGTAAAGGCCGATCGTGACCCCACCCGCGGCAAGAATGGCAAGATCGGTTTCACTCCATTCTTTGCGCGTGCGGCTGGCGATTCCGACGGTATCCCCTTTCTTGAATCCCAGAGCAACAAGACCCATGACGCCGGCCATCATTGCTTCCAGGGATTCCCGCCAGGTGACGGGTTTCCAAATACCCTCTCTTTTTACCAGAGTCAGTGTCCTGTCGCCGAAGCGGCCGGCCTGGTGCATGAATATCCCTGTAACTGTCGGGGGATCATATAGAGGCTTCGTTTTGTTCACTGTAAAATCTCCCTTCCGCTTTTTCAAACTTTATATCTTTTCTGCCGGCAGAGCGTCAATGGATATCTTTGGCTGAGGTTCATGATGGGTCTAAGGGGCACCCATTTGTTCTTCCTGAATACGGTAATTGACTGATTTTGAAAAGTATGCAAGATTAAAATTAATAATGATGAGTCTGCTGTGGTTGCAACAGAAACCACGCGGAGAGAAGATGTTTTGGAAAACAGGAAAAGGAGAGACGTAATGGGAGACAAGGGCGGCAAGAAAGATAAGGAAAAGGGGCAGAAACAGAACTCCGAAAAACAGAAACAAACGTCAAAAAATAAGTTTGATAAGCAGCCAAAAAGAAGACCTTGATAGAAATCACGGTGCGGAGATCTGCACAACACAACATCTTTCGCCGTGTGAAGCGCAAAGACTAAGGTAACGAGTATCAAAATGAAAGTATCATATAAAGCAGCTCTTCTATCCATAGTTTGTCTTTCCTGGCGTTGGCCAACTCTATTTAAAAAGGTATTGGAGAGGATTGGTTATTATGTTTTTTGTCTTTACCGGATTAGGCTACATTATCTGGTCGGCCACGGTAGCTGCACTCAATCAACTTGATGAAGTTATGGTTAAGATGCAGGGTGGTACTCCGAACCTGCAAGAGTTATCAGACATTGTCGGATCAAAAATGTTAACCACAGGTGCCTATATTGATGCTGTTCTCTACGTTATTGTTTGCTTTTGGATATTTTCTATCATAGATGCCTGTAGAATTGGAAAACAGAGAGAATTTCAGGACGAGCAGACTTCCCAATTGTAATTCCTATGTTGGAACTTGATGTTATTTAAAAAAGTATAGAAATGAAAAAACCAATCTTGTTTTCAGAAAAAGATCTCCGGCAAATCAATAAATTAAGCTTAACTCCACGTGATGTGGAAAAGCAAATGGCTACCTATCGCCATGGTTCCAGTTACCTGAAATTGAATCGCCCGTGCGCAATTAATGATGGAATCCTATCAATCAAAAAAGCCGCAATGGATGAATTGATTAAACTCTACGAAAGGGAAGCAGGAAAATTCAGATTGCTAAAATTTGTTCCGGCTTCCGGTGCCGCTAGCCGCATGTTTGTCGAATGGTTTTCAGCCCTGGAAAAGGGTGGATTTAACTCCCCGGTGCTGAATCAATCATTTCTNCGGGATTTAAAAAAGTATCCTTTTTACGATCTGATTAAGCAAAACAAGCGCGNTTCTGAATTCATTGATCAAAANAATATCAAGAGTTTACTGGATTATATTTTGTCAGCCAATGGCTTAAATTTCNGCTGGCTGCCNAANGCGTTGATTCCTTTTCATCTCTATCGAGCAGGGGAGGCGCGTACCGCTCTGGAAGAACATTTATTTGAGGCTGCTCAATATATTCGCGACGCAGGCGGAGTTTGCCATCTGCATTTCACAATTTCAGAAGAACATAAAAAAGATGTTACTAAAAAAATAAAGGCTGTAAAGTCTAAATACGAAAACCTGTGCCGGATAAAATATAAAATATCTTTATCTGTTCAGTCACCATCGACAAATATGCTGGCCGTTGATGAAAATAATCTTCCGCTGCGAGATGACGGGGGTAACCTCATTTTTCGACCAGGCGGTCATGGCTCTTTGCTCAAAAATTTACAGAATCTTGATGCNGATTTAATTTTTATAAAAAATATCGATAACATTGTACCGGAAAAACTTTTGAAGAAAATCCTTCCCTATAAGAAAATGTTGGGAGGATTGGCCCTGCAGATCCAGCAGGAAATATTCGCTATTTTGTGCCAGATTGAAAACGATAAACCTGATCCCGTGCAAATTGAAAGTATCAAAAATTATTGTTCCCGNAGGCTCAATATNGTATTTCCGGGCGGTNTATCACGGCAATCGCTAAAGAAACAAAAGCAANTNATATTTTCTTCATTGAACCGGCCTTTGCGAGTATGTGCGATAGTCAGAAACGAAGGTGAACCAGGGGGGGCTCCATTCTGGGTTGAAGAAAATGATGGCAATCAAACAGTTCAGATTGTTGAAAGTGGTCACGTGGATAAAAGCAACCCGGAACAAATAGCCGTATGGTCAGCGGCACGATATTTTAATCCGGTGGATCTAGTCTGCTGCACGAAAAATTATCAAGGGGAAAAATTCAATCTGGATAACTATGTCAATAAAGATGCTTATTTAATCACTCTGAAAAATGAAAAGGGACGCTCTTTGAAAGCGCTGGAATCACCCGGTCTTTGGAATGGAGGCATGGCCTATTGGAATACGGTTCTTGTAGAACTGCCACTAATGGTATTCCATCCGGTAAAGACGGTTGATGATTTGTTACGCCCGGAACATTTAATTGGAAAACAATCCGTTAAGACTAAATAATCCAGCGCTCGCAATCTTCTTTTGCGGTTGCTTTGGCTAAAATTGCTCTGGACGAATTTTTGTGCAGACAAATTACGTTTGCTTCAAGATCAGCGGGAGCGTCACTATAACGAACGCACAGGGATGCTGCAAGCGGCAGGAGGGCTTCATTGCCGCGAGGTACCACAACCTGTGGCCCGGGAAAGTCAGCCATAAACAAAACAAGATCATCATCGGTCGAAAGTCCACGCAGTTTTTCATTGTCAGAGTTATTGCGGCCGACAATAATTTTGCCCTGATCATCCGCGCGAAAATGACGTCCGTACTTTAATAATTCGAGATCATGAATATCATAATCTTCCTGATGCGAAAATAAATCGCGCAGACGATGTGAAAACATGGGGTCCGTAAGCAGGCATCCTCCTGCGGGCGGAGCATAATTAGTGATCCCGAAATCGGCAGCCATTTGCATTTGCTCTTTACGGCCCCGTCCTTGAATGGAAAGTAACTGCAAGCGATCAACTTTACCCTCTCTTTCGGCCTTTGTCGGCTCGAGCAGTTGAGCGCTGAGCGGCCGCAGAATGTAGTCGGAAAAGCCGGAGTTTTTAGCAACAACATGAAGGGATTGTTTCCCCTGAGACATTGGCCTTTGTCCCAGCACCTCTCCTGTAAAAATAAAATCAGCGCCCGTTTCCACCATTTTTTTGCCGGCTTCTTGCAGCATTAATATATGGCAATCGATACACGGGTTCATGTTTTTGCCGTAGCCATAACGCGGAGACTTAAGCATTTTCAAATGCTGATCAGTTATATCTTCAATAATTAGGGGCAAATTTATTTGTCTGGCCGCAGTTTGAGCTTTCTCCGCGCTGAAAAAAGGGGTTATGAATGTAAGGCAGAGGACATCAATATCTTGTCTGTGGATCAACTCAGCAGCCAGCATGCTGTCCAGTCCACCAGAAAAAAGGGCTATAGCTTTAACCATAAAAAAATATCCATAAATTGTTGTGAAAATTAAAAGCGCCGCAGGAAAGAACGCAGCGCTTAAAAATTATTATTATGTTTGTAA
>JGI24129J20441_1000167_pt1 | contig 18587 bp, 13 predicted proteins | sample BarGraNGADG00211_FD_20441 | JGI IMG/M metagenome (IMG submission 20441) | reverse complement strand
GCCTGCGGCGGCGACGACCGCACCGCCGGCGCCCGCCTCGTCCGGCCCCGCCGCGAGCAGCTTCGGCTCAGTCCAACACGGGCACGATCCCGAAGCCGTGAGAGCGCGGCTGGCGGCTATGCCCCGACCATCCGCAGACGACCCCAGGGTCCTGCTCGACCGCACGTCCGACGCCGACCTCTTCGAACCGATCCCGCCCTATCCGACGCGTACCGAGCGGGAAGCGGAGTTCTACAGCCTGGGCGATGGCGAGATGTTCCTCAACGTCGGCCCGCAGCACCCGGCCACGCACGGCGTCCTGCGGCTCGTTCTGAAGCTCTCCGGCGAGCAGGTCGTGGACGTGGATCCCGTGATCGGGTACCTGCACCGCGGCGTCGAGAAGATCTGCGAAAACTCGGACTATTACCACGTCATCGACCAGGTCGACCCGCTCGAATACATCAGCTCGCTCTTCCAGGAATGGGCCGCGGTGCTCACTTTCGAGAAGCTCATGGACGTGCAGGTGCCGCGCCGCGCCGAGTACATTCGCGTGCTGACTTCCGAACTGCTGCGCATCGCCAGCCACAGCCTGTACATGGGCTTCCTGGCGCTCGACCTGGGCGGCATCACGCCGATCCTGTACGGCTTCATCGAGCGCGACGAGATCGTGGAGATGCTGGCCTCCGTCACCGGAGCCCGGATGCTCTTCAACTACTTCCGGATCGGCGGCGTGAACGGCGACCTCAACCACGAGTTCATGAGCCGCCTGGGCGACTGGATGAGCCGGGCCGCCAAGGAGACCGAGGCCAACGCGACGCTGCTCAACGAGAACGAGATCTTCGTCCGCCGGGCCCGAGGCGTGGGCGTGCTCGATCGCGAGACGGCGCTGCGGATGGGAGTCACCGGCGGCAACCTGCGGGCCTCCGGAGTCGCGTTCGACGTGCGGCGAGCGCATCCGTACAGCGTCTACCCGGAGCTGCAGTTCAACGTTCCGACGCGGGACGAGGGCGACTCGCTGGCCCGCTACCTGATCCGGGTCGATGAGGTGCGCGAGTCGATCCGCATTATCGACCAGTGCCTCCACAACATGCCCGATGGCCCGATCATGGCCAAGCTGCCTCGTCTGCTGCGGCCGCGCCCAGGGAGGGCCTGGGGAGCGGTCGAGGGGCCGCGCGGCATGATGGGCGTCTACGCCATCAGCGACGGCAGCGACCAGCCGTTCCGCTTCCGCATCCACGACCCGAGCCTGCTCAACCTCGAGACCGTGCCGCTGCTGCTGCCGGGCAACCTGCTCGCCGACACGATGGCCATCGTCTCCTCTCTCGACCCGGTCATGGGCGGGGTCGACAAATGAGCTTCGCCACGCGCACCTGGACCCGGATGTCGATCCCGGCGCGATTGCTCGCGATCTTCATTCCGCTGGCCGTCGTGCTCGCCATCGCCACGGTTCTGGTCATCGTGGTGCTCGGCGGACCGTTCGTGGACTTCCTCGCCGCAAACCTGCCGCTGGTCCGCTTCTTCGTCACCGCCACCGCGGTCCTGCTCATGACCGTGCCCACGGCTTTCGTGATCATCTATCTCGAGCTCAAGGTCATCGCCCGCATGAACCTGCGGATCGGGCCGAATCGCGTGGGGCCCTGGGGCGCAGCGATGAGCGTAATCCACGGCCTCAAGGTGCTCTCGAAGGAGGATTTCGCTCCCACCGGGGTGGACCTCCCGGTCTTCACTCTGGCGCCGGTCGTCACCTACCTGGCGAGCGTGATGACGCTCCTGGTCATCCCGTTCGCCCCCGGCCTGTTCGGTCAGGACCTCAACATCGGAGTGCTCTACTTCTTCGCGATGGGCGGACTGACGGTCGTGGGCCTGCTGATGGCTGGCTGGTCGAGCTTCAACAAATACTCGCTCCTGGGCGGGCTCCGCTCGGCCGCGCAGATCGTCAGCTACGAGATCCCGTTGACGCTGTCGGCCGTGGGCGTGGTCGTCCTCGCCGGGACGATGAGCATGAACCACATCGTCCTCGCGCAGTCGGGATCGGTCTTCGACTGGTTCGTTTTCAAGCAGCCTCTGGCCGTGATCATCTTCTTCATCGCCGCCACGGCCGAGGCCAACCGTGCGCCGTTCGACCTGACCGAGGCCGACTCCGAGATCGTGGCCGGCTTCGGCACTGAGTATTCCGGAATGCGCTTCGGGTTCTTCTACTTCGCCGAGTACGTCAACGTCTTCATCGTTTCGGCGCTCATCACAACCCTCTTCTTCGGCGGCTGGACCGCGCCGTTCAACTGGCCCTGGGCCTACAACCTCAACTGGCTCGACTTCTCGAACGGAACACTGTGGGTCGGGATCGCCTTCGTGGCCCTCGTGGTGGGCACCGACGTGATGGCCGTCCTTGTCCGGCTGCTCGGCGGCAGCACCTGGAGCTTGCCTGGGACCATGATCCTCGGCTTCGCCTTCGCCACCGTCGTGGCGGTCGGAGTCGTCGGCCTGGCCGGCTTCATCGCTTTCGATTGGGTTCAGGGCCTGTTCTGGTTTATGGCCAAGACATACGCTTTCGTCTTCGTCTTCGTGTGGCTCCGGGCCACGCTGCCGCGAGTGCGGGTCGACCAGCTGATGGGCTTCGCGTGGAAGTGGCTGCTGCCCGCGTCCCTGCTCAACCTGTTCGTGACGGCAACCGCCGTCGTCCTTCTCAGCCGGTGATGGCGCGATGAGCAACGTTCCGGGCCTGGGCATCGCAAAGGGGCTGGCGCTGACCCTGCGCCGCTTCTTCCAGCCGAAGGCCACGATCCAGTACCCGGAGACGGCCTCCGATCAGGCGGTCCGCTTCCGCGGCCGGCTGCAGCTGCTCTACGACGAGCTCGGCAATCTCAAGTGCGAGACGTGCTTCCAGTGCGCCCAGGCGTGCCCCGTCGAATGCATCGACATGGGCGGCCACGACACCAAGAACCGCTTCTACACCCACTGGGGCCCGGCGGAGACATACGGTGAGCGGCGCGAGGAGTCGGCGCTGCGGCGTTCCGGGCTGCCGGTTCCCGACCAGGCTTTCGTCCACTTCGACCCCGTCGACATGGTCGCGGTCGAGGAGATCCTCGAGGCGCGCGACTACGATCCGCGCGAGACGCTCGGCCTGCTCGAGGAGATCCAGGGCGCCTACGGCTACCTGCCCGTCGCCGTCATCAAGCACGTCAGCCACGTGACCGGCGCCCCGTACGCGCTGGTTTACGGCACCGCCACGTACTACCGGCACCTCCGCTTCGACAAGCCGGGTCGGACGGTGGCGGTTTGCCGCTGCACGAACTGTCTGATCGCGGGCGCTGGCCGCATCGAAAAGGATCTGGCCGCCGCGCTCGACACCGAGATCGGCCGCTCCCCGGCGGGCAAGGTGGCGTTGGAGCAGCTGCCGTCGCACGTCCCCGGCGCGGCCTCGCCGCTCGTGACGCTCAACGGCAAGCCGCAGCCCGAGGTCACCGCGGCCGGCGCCGGGGCGTGGGGCCGCTCACTCGCCGGAAAGACCGTCGCATGACGAACGTGACAGTGCTCTCGACCCCGGCCCGGTGGCCCCGTCTGCTGCTGCCGGACTCGCCGCTGGCAAAGCCCGCCGACCTGGAGGCGGCCGTCAAGGCAGGCGCCTGGGCCGCTTTCACGAAGGCCGTGGAGGAAATGGGCGCCGCGGCAACCATCGCGGCCGTTGCCCGTTCCGGGCTGCGCGGACGCGGCGGCTCCGGTTTCCCGACCGGCGAGAAGTGGCGGGCCTGCGCGCTGGCCGAGGCCGATCGCCGCTACGTCGTGGTCAACGCCTACCAGTCCGACCCCGCCGTCTTCTCCGACCGTGTCCTGCTCGAGACCAACCCGTATGCGGTGCTCGAGGGAGCGGCGATCGCCGCATATGCCGTCGGCGCCGGCGAGATCGTTGTGGCCGTCCGGGCAGAGGCCACGGACGCGATCCGGGTCATGGAAGCGGCCATCGCCGCCGCGGAGAAGCGCGGCTTCCTGGGCCTGGAGATCCTGGGCAAGAGTCTCGAGATCGTGGCCTCGGTCAAGCCGCTCCAGGGCTCCTACATGCTGGGCGAGGAAACGGTTCTCCTCAAGGGTATCGAGGGCCAGCGCGGCCAGCCCGATCAGCAGCCTCCCTATCCCACCACCAGGGGCCTCTATGGCCTGCCGACCCTCATCCACCATCCGCAGACCTTCGCCGCCATCCCCACGATCGTCGGACGCGCGCCCGGCGGCTACGCCTCGATCGGCTCGAAGGCGAGCCCCGGCACGGCGCTGGTTCAGCTGTCCGGCTCGGTGGCGCGGCCGGGCGTGGCCGAAGTGCCGATGGGCACGCCCTTGCGCGACATCGTCGATCTCGCCGGCGGCGTTCCGAGCCCGCATACGCTCAAGGCTCTCCTGGTCGGCGGCCCGTCCGGCGGCATCCTGCCTCCCGACGCCCTCGGCACGGGCTACGAATACGACGCGCTCGAGAAGGCCGGAGCCCACATCGGCTCGGGCTCCATCGTGGTCGTCGACGAGCGGAGCTGCCTGGTCGATCTCGCCGCTGTGCTCACTCGATTCTGCGCCGACGAAGCCTGCGGCAAGACCATCCCATGCCGGATCGGCCTGCGGCGCATGGCCGAGATCGGAGCGCGTTTCTGCGATGGCCGGCCGCGCGGCGACGAGCTGACGCGCCTGGCAGACCTATCGGCCGACATAGTGGCCAGCGGGCTGTGCGACCACGAGCGCCGCGCAACGCTGCCACTCACGAGCATCGCCCGGTACTTCCGCGGCGAGCTCGACGCTCACATCGTCCGCAACACTTGCCCCGCCGGGGTCTGCCAGTCGCTGGCCAGGCCGCGGATCGGGGCGGTTTCCTGAGGCGTCCCATGCGAGAACCGAACGTCCGCCCCAGCCCGAGCGATGGGCCCTGGATCGAGCCGCCGCAGCCTGCCAGACCCGCGAAACCTGCCGCCCCGGCCGCCCCTACCGGCGTGACGCCACCCGAATCCTCGGCTCTCGCCCGCCGCGACGAGGCCATTCCGTCGCGCGTCGCCAGATCGCTGCGGCCCGCCGCCAACCAGAGAGAGGTCTGGAACGGGCGGGCCGGCCGCGTCGACTCCCGGCCGGACGCAAAGGCGCCCCGCGACACCACGACCCCGATCGACGACTCGCCCGAGGAGCGGCTGATCACCGCACAAGCCCCGCAGCGACCGCTCTTCACGCCGGCGATCGAGCTCGAGGTCGACGGCCGGATCGTCGAAGGCAAGGTCGGCCAGACGATCCTCGAAGTCTGCCGCGACAACGGCATCGAGGTCCCGACGCTGTGCTACGAGCCCAAGCTGCCGGGCTTCGGCGCCTGCCGGATGTGCGTCGTGGAGGTCGAGGGCGAAGAACACCCGCCGATCTCGTGCTCGCGAGCCGCCGAGGCGGGCATGGTCGTCCGCACTCAAACCGAGAACGTGCGCCGTCTTCGGCGCACCAACCTCGAGCTCATATTCAGCGACCACAACGCCTACTGCCTGCCGCCGTGCCAGAACAAGTGCCCGAGCCACATCGACATCCCGGGCTTCCTCAAGGCGAACGCGGAAGGTCAGTTCCGCGAGTCGGCGCGCATCTTCAAGCGGACGATCCCATTCCCCTCGATCCTGGGGCGCGTCTGCCCCGCCCCGTGCGAGGAACACTGCCGTCGCGACGAGGTGGACGAAGCGATCGCCATCCGCGACAGCCACCGCTACGCCGGCGACGTGGTCCTGGCGGCCCAGAACGATGGCATCGAGCCGCCTCTGCCGTTCGAGACCGAGCCCAAGACAGGCAAGCGCGTGGCCGTCGTCGGGTCCGGTCCGGCCGGCATGGCCGCCGCCTACTACCTGCTCATCTCCGGCCACGACGTGACCGTGTTCGAGAAGGACCGTGCCGCCGGCGGCATGCTCCGCTACGGCATCCCCGAATACCGGCTCCCCAAGGAAGAGGTCCTCGATCCCGAGTACGAGGCGGTCTGGCGTCTCGGCGCGCGCCTGGTCTGCAACCAGGCCCTGGGGCGCGATTTCAACCTGGACGACCTGCGCGACCGGGGCTTCGACGCGACGGTCGTCGCCACCGGCTGCTACACCACCAACAAGCTCGGCATTCCCAACGAAACGGCCGACGGCGTGATCGACGGCCTCGAGTACCTCAAGGTCGCCGCGCTCGGACTTCCCTATCCGGGGCACAAGCATACTCGAGTCGTGGTCATCGGCGGCGGGTTCACCGCCATGGACTGCACCCGCACCTCGATTCGCCAGGGCGTCAAGGAAGTCACGCTCGTTTACCGGCGCGACATGAAGGACATGCCGGCTTCGACCGAAGCTCACGACGCCATCGAAGAAGGCGCCAAGATGATCTTCAAGGCAGGCCCGACACGCGTCATCACCGACGCCGCCGGGAAGGTCACCGGCGTGGAATTCATACGCATGCAGCCGGGCGCTCCCGACGCATCCGGCCGCCGCAGCCCGCAGCCCGCTCCGGGCTCCGAGTTCGTGATCGAGTGCGATCGAGTCCTGCTCGCCATCGGCCAGGGGCCCGACCTGTCATGGATCGGCGCCGGGAACGACGGCGTCGCCGCGGCACGCGGCAGGCTCCAGGCCGACGCGGTCACCTTCGACACCGGCCGCCAGGGCGTCTTCGGCAGCGGCGACGTCCGCATCGGCTCATCGACCGTGGTCCAGGCGGTGGCCGAAGGCCGTCGCTGCGCCTACGCCGTGGACGCGTACCTCAAGGGCACGGACCTGGCCGAGCTCAAGACACGCCAGACGTTGGCCGAGCCCGCTCCCCAGTTCCTCTCGATCGTGCCCTACACCGACGAGCCGAAGGAGCCGCGCCACCGCCTCAAGTCCCTTCCGGCCAAGGAGAGGATCAAGAGCTACATCGAGTACGAGATCCCCTATACCTCGGCCGAAGTCATGGCCGAGTCCACTCGCTGCCTGCAGTGCACGTGCGAGGCGATCGGCGACTGCGACCTGCGCCGTCTCGGCATCGAGTACGGCACCACCCTCCCGACGCTCGAGCCCGGCAACAACGGCGGGGCGGGCTTCCGCAGCGTGACCGAGAACCGCTTCACCGGCGCCAACCACGACTACATCCGCGACGACAGCCACGCCTTCATCCTGCGCGAGCCGTCACGCTGCATCGATTGCGGCCGCTGTGCCGCCGTCTGCGCCGACATCGTCGGCGCTGCCTGTTACGACTTCATGCGGACGGGCTTCGACACGCTGGTGACGACGCCGCTCGACATGAGCCTCAACGACACGCCGTGCGTCTCGTGCGGCCGCTGCGCCGAGACGTGCCCTACGGGCGCGCTCATGCCAAAGCCGCGGGTCCTGGAGAAGTACGAGGTCGACGAGACGCGCTGCATCCTGTGCGGCATCTGCGTCGACGCCTGCCCGTACGACGCGCTCCGCGACGGGCAGGACACGGAACTGGCCCATACCGTCCGCGCGGACCCGATGATCGACCTTATCGGCCTGGCGGCAGTCGACCGCGAGACCGAGGTCACGTACATTCAGCGAGAACGCGATTGGTTCGCCCACGCGGTCGCAGACGGGCGGATCGGCGAGCCTGGAAAGGGCAATTACGGGGCGGCGTCGCCCGGGGCAAATCGAACGTGACCGTCAGCTGAAGCGGACCGGGGCGCCGGCCCGACAAGAGGAGGAGCGAACCGAGGCATGCCGATAACCGACACGATCCCCATGACGGGGATCCGCTGGGACGACGTGCTTTTCATCGTGCTCGCCGCGATCCTGATCGGATCGGCGCTGCTGGTCGTGACCCTGCGCGACATCATCCGCTGCGGGCTGGCGCTGACGTCTTCGTTTGCCGCGCTGGCCGGCATCTACGTGTTGCTCGGCAATCCCCTGGTGGCCGCCACGCAGGTCCTGGTCTACATCGGCGCAGTGAGCGTCCTGCTCCTGTTCGCGATCATGCTGACTCAAACCAAGAACGCGCCAACGCGCCTGGCGTTCCAGACGCAAGCCTGGGCAGCGGCAGTCGCGGCTGCCGTGATCGCGATCGTGATCGCGGTGACGGTGACCGCGACCACGTGGCCGTCGAGCAGCCAGCGCCTGTGGACGTCAACGTCCGACATCGCGACGATGCTCTTCGGCACATACGTGTTGCCGTTCGAGGCAGTGAGCGTGCTGCTCACGGCGGCGGTGGTGGGCGGCATCTTCCTGGCCCACCGCGAGGCGGATCGTCCGGGGGAGGATCAAGTGTGAGCGGCTCGCTCGACTCCTACCTGGTCCTCTCGGGCCTGCTCTTCGCCATCGGCAGCTTCGGCTTCCTGGCGCGGCGCAACGCGATCAGCATGCTCATGTCGATCGAGCTGATGGTCAACGCCGTCAACCTCTCGGTCGTGGCGTTCGGCGCCTTCGTGCCCAAGCTCCAAACGCACGCCGCCGTGATCGCCTTGATCGTCATTGCGGTTGCTGCGGCCGAAGCCACGGTCGGCCTGGCGATCGTGATCGCCATCTACCGCAACAAGAAGACTCCGCTGGTCGATGAATACGACTCCATGAGCCAATGATCAACCTCGCCCCGTTGATCCTTCTCTTCCCGCTCCTCGGCTTCGTGCTGACCGGACTGTTCGGGCGGAGCTTCCCGCGCGAGGCTCACCGGTTCGCCATGGGTGCCGTCGTCGCGTCGTGGGTGGTGGCTTCCTTCGTGGCCGCAGCGGCGCTCACCCACGGCTTCGGGTTCGGCGACCACGGCACCGGCATCACGCTCTGGCGCTGGATCCCGGCGATCGGCTTCACCGCCGACGTAGGCCTTTTCGTCGACTCGCTGACGGCCTGCCTGCTGCTCGTGGTCACGACGATCGGCATGCTCGTCCACGTCTACTCGCTCGGCTACATGGAGCACGACCCGGGGCGGTGGCGCTTCTTCGCCTACCTCAACCTGTTCATGTTCTCGATGCTGCTGCTGGTGCTGGCGGATAACTTCCTGCTCGTGTTCGCCGGCTGGGAGCTCGTCGGGCTGTGCAGCTACCTGTTGATCGGCTTCTGGTACCCGCGCCGTTCCGCCGCCGTCGCCGCCAAGAAGGCGTTCCTGGTCAACCGCGTGGGTGACATGGGCTTCGCGCTCGGGATCATGGCCATCTGGACCCAGCTCGGCACGCTGAACATGCAGGACGTCTTCGCGAAGTTCGGCGCCGTGCCGCACGAGTGGCAGATCGCAATCGCCGCGCTACTGTTTTGCGGCGCCGTCGGCAAGAGCGCCCAGTTCCCGCTCCACGTCTGGCTGCCGGACGCGATGGAAGGCCCCACTCCGGTCTCCGCCCTGATCCACGCCGCGACGATGGTCAACGCCGGCGTCTACCTCATCGCCCGGGCCAACCCGATCTTCGGCCACGCCTCCGAGGTCATGGTGGTCGTGGCCGCGATCGGCATATTCACAGCCATCCTGGCCGCCTCGATCGCCTTCACCCAGACCGACATCAAACGCGTCCTGGCCTACTCCACGCTGTCCCAGCTGGGGTACATGTTCGCGTCCCTCGGAGTGGGCGCCTGGACCGCGGCGATCTTCCACCTCATGACCCACGGCTTCTTCAAGGGCCTGCTCTTCCTCGACTCAGGCTCTGTGATCCACGCCGTCGGCGACGAGCAGGACATGCGCAAGATGGGCGGCCTGTGGCGCAAGATCCCGATCACCTACACCACGATGCTGATCGGGGCCGTCGCGATCTCGGGCGTTCCGCCGCTGGCCGGCTTCTTCAGCAAGGACGAGGTCCTCGGCGGCGCCTTCAAGAACGGTTTCCTGTGGGTCTGGGCGATCGGGTTCGTGGTGGCCGGCATGACCGCGTTCTACATGTTCAGGCTCATCGGCATGACCTTCTGGGGCCCGAGCAACGTGGATCCGGAGGTCGAGCCGCACATCCACGAATCGCCGCCCACGATGACCCGGCCGCTGATACTGCTGGCAATCCCTACCGCTCTGCTAGGCCTGGCCATCGGCTTCCCGCCGGAGACGGGCCTGCTCCATCAGTGGCTGAGCCCCGTCTTCGCGGGCACGATCGCGGCCGGCGGCCACACGGAAGCCGCGTACAACTTCTTCGGGATCGACGGCGCACTTGCCATCGCCACGACCGCTCTCGTAGCCGTGGCGATCGTGGCCGCGTGGCGGCTCTTCGGTGTCGAGATCCCGGTCCTGCGATTGCGGGCCGAGCCGCGGCTCGAGGAGGTCGAAGCGGCCAGCCAGGCGCCGGTCCTCGCGCAGCTCTATCGAGGATCGGCCGCGAAGTGGTGGTTCGACGACCTCAACGATCTGCTCTTCGTCCGGATTGGCGGCCGCGTCGCGAACGCCGCCTGGTGGTTCGATCGAACGGTCGTCGACGGCACCGTCAACGGCATCGGCACGGTCACCACGGGAGTCGGCATCGGCCTCAGACGAGTCCAGACCGGCCGCGTGCAGAACTACGCCCTCGGCATCGCCTTCGGCTTGATCGCGATGGCCGTGGGCTATCTAGTGATCGTCAGGTAGGAGACCGACCGATGAGCCTCTTCGGCCTGCCGATCCTGGCGCTGATCACATTCCTGCCCATCGTCGGAGCCGCCCTGGTCGCCATCCTGCCTTCGGACCGGCCGGACTGGATCCGGCGGGCGGCCCTCGGTACCGCGCTCGTCGTCTGGGTCTTGTCGTTGCTGTTGCTGGCCGCCTTCGCCTCGGGTCAGGCCGGGTTCCAGTACAAGGAAGCGTTCGACTGGATCCCGAGCTTCGGCATCCAGTACAAGGTCGGCGTCGACGGCTTGAGCGTCCTGATGGTGGTCCTGACCACGACGCTGACGTGGATCAGCATCCTGGCCAGCGGCCCGATACACGACCGGCTGAAGGGCTACATGGTCACCTTCCTGATCCTCGAGGTCGGCATGATCGGCGTCTTCGTGGCGCTGGACCTGTTCCTCTTCTACATCTTCTGGGAGATCGTGCTCGTCCCGATGTACCTGATCATCGGCATCTGGGGCGGCTCCAACCGCATCTACGCCACGATGAAGTTCGTGCTGTATACGCTCGTCGGGTCGCTGCTGATGCTGGTGGCAATCCTGGCCACGGCATTCGCCTACCAGGCGGCCCACGGCGGATCCTGGGTCGGCGCGTTCGACTACGAGAAGCTGCAGCAGTTCGCGCAGGCGGGTTCGTTCGGCAACAACTTCCAGCTGGTCGCCTTCGTGGCGCTGTTCCTGGCGTTCGCCATCAAGGTGCCGATGTTCCCGTTCCACACCTGGCTGCCCGACGCGCACACGGAGGCGCCCACCGCCGGCTCGGTAATCCTGGCGGGAGTGCTCCTCAAGCTCGGGGCTTACGGGCTGATCCGCTTCGCCGTGCCTCTGTACCCGTACGCAGCGCACACCTTCGCCGGCCCGATCATCGTCCTGAGCATCATCGCGATCGTCTACGGCGCGGTCGTCTCGGTCGTCCAGCCCGACCTCAAGCGCCTGGTCGCCTACAGCTCGGTCAGCCACATGGGCTTCGTGACGCTGGGCATCTTCGTCTTTTCCGCGCCGGCCCTGCAGGGCGCGATCCTGCAGATGGTCAACCACGGCCTGATCACCGGCGGGCTCTTCCTCCTCGTCGGCGTCATCTACGAGCGCACCCACGACCGAACGATCGCCAAGATGGGCGGCCTGGCGGCGACCATGCCTCTCTGGTCCACGGCCTTCGGCTTCTTCATCCTGGCTTCGATCGGCCTTCCGGGGCTGTCGGGATTCGTCGGCGAATTCCTCGTGTTCGTCGGCTCGTTCATGGTCGCGCCGGTGGTCTCCGTCGCTGCGATTGCGGTCATGGTCCTGGCGGCCACGTACCTGCTCTGGATGTTCCAGCGGGTCGCCTTCGGTGCCGTGTCCGACTTCCTGCGAGGCCTGGGCGACCACCTGACCGACATGACCGGCGTGGAGGCGGTAACCGTTGCCCCGTTGGGCATTGCGATCGTTGTGCTCGGGCTCTTCCCGAGCCTTGCCCTGGATCTCCTCAGCGGCCCCGTCCGAGGCTTCCTGGTGGCCGCCGGAGTCCCGGTAGGGTGAGAGGAGAAGCGAGATGACCTGGTCGGACCTCACTACCGCGGCGCCGGTCGTTCTGGCCGTCCTGGTGGCGGCCGCGATCATCGTCGTCGACATCGCCGTGCCGGGGCGGCGGAAGCTCGCCACCGGGGTAGCGCTGGTGGGCATGGCGATTGTGGCCGCGGCGACGATCCTCCTGGGGCTGAGCGGACGCCACGAGACCGCCTTCGGCGGCGCGTACACGCTCGACGGCCTGACCACGTTCCTCGACCTGCTGTTCGTGGCGATCGCCGTGCTGACGATCCTGTTCGCGACCGACTATCTGGAGCCGCGCGGGCTGCCGATGGCCGAGTTCGCCGCCGTCCTCGTGTTCGCGATCACAGGCGCGATGCTCGTCGCCGGTTCCGCGGATCTGCTGCTGCTCTTCGTCGCTCTCGAGCTGATGGTGTTGCCCGGCTACCTGCTGGCGGGCTTCGCGCGCAACGACCCGTACTCGACCGAGGGCGCGATCAAGTACTTCCTGCTCGGCTCGTTCTCAAGCGCGATCCTGCTCTTCGGGCTGGCCTATGTCTGGGGCACGACCGGTAGCACGCGCATCAGCGACGTGTCCGCGGCCCTCGCCGTGGTCGCGTCCAGCCACTCCATCCAGCCGGGCCTGGCGATGGGCCTGGCGTTCATGACGACCGGCGTTGCCTTCAAGATGGCCGCGGTCCCGTTCCACTACTGGACTCCGGACGCGTACCAGGGCTCGCCGACCCCGGTCACCGCATACCTCTCAGTCGGGCCCAAGATCGGGGCGTTCGCGATCGCCCTGCGGCTCTTCGTCGGGGCTCTAGGGCCGCTCAAGGCCGACTGGCTGCCGGTGGTGATCGTGCTCGCCATCGCCACGATGACCCTGGGAAACCTGGTGGCGATCACACAGGACAACGTCAAGCGGATGCTCGCCTACTCCTCGATCGCCCACACGGGATACATCCTGGTCGGGCTGGCCGCGTTCGCCGGCGGGACGAAGGGCCTCGAGACGCAGGCGATCCAGTCCGTCCTGTTCTACGGCGCGGCCTATACCTTCATGAACATGGGCGCGTTCGCGGTGATCGCCGCGCTCCAGCGCCGCCCCGGCGTGTCGAGCCAGATCTCCACGTTTGCGGGTTTGGGAAGGCGCGATCCCTGGCTCGGGGCGTTGATGGCGCTCTTCCTGCTCTCGCTGACGGGAATACCGCCGCTCGCGGGCTTCTGGGCGAAGGCCTACGTGATCGTCGCGGCCGTCCAGGCGGGCGGCTGGGTCACGTTGCTGGCGGTGGTCGCCATGCTCAACGCCGCCGCCGCAGCGTTCTACTACCTGCGCGTCGTGGTGTACATGTACATGCGCGAGCCCGAGGGCCAGCCCGTGGTCAGTTCGCCAGGCGCTCTGTTCCGGATCGGCCTCGCGACGACGGGCATCGTGACGCTCGTCTTCGGCCTCTTCCCGGCGTTCGTGACGCTGGCCAGCAACGCGGCGAGCGCCCTGGGATCCTGAGGTTCCGAGCGGCTCCCGCCGGCTGCGGAGCGCCTCCCGCCGGCTGCGGAGCGCCTCCCGCCGAGACTCTAGCTCGCGCTGGGGCTCGTGCTGGGGCTGCCGCTCGCCGATGCGGAAGCGGATGGGGAAGCCGAGGCCGGCTGGTCCCCCTGGGGCGTCGTCGATGACGGCTCAACAGTAACCAGCGGCAGGGAGGAACTCGGCGTCGACGTCGGCAGCACCACGGGGGTCGGCGGAACCCGTGTAGCCGGCGCCTTGGCCGGCCAGGCCGCGACCACTGCCACGAACACGAGGGCGACGACGACCACCCCAAGAAGTGCGCCGAGGACAACGCTCTTTCGTCTTGCCATGTCGTGAGAGTACCAAGGATCGAGCCCGCTCGTCGCCGCATCTGCGGCACACCGCCGGATCGCCTGCTAGCATGCCCGTCCATGCGACGCCTTCGCCGGCTGGCTCGATTCCTGGGGAGCGGATTGTCCGATTTGTTCGGACTCGTGCCGGCTCTCATCGCCGGTGCCGGCGTGTTCCTCGTCGTTGCGGGGTTGCTGAACTACATGGCGCCCGTGGCCGCCAGTCCGGATGCAACGCCGAGTCTCGGCTTCGGCCCATCCTTGACTCCAACCCTTGTGAGCCCCACGCCCCAGGGTTCCCGCTCGCCGGGCCCCAGCTCGAGTCCCAGCGCGACGGCCAACGCGGGCGGCGCCCACGCCACTCGCGTCCAGGTCCCGGCGCTGGGCATCGACCTGCCCGTTGTCGCTTCCGCTCCTAACGAAAACTTCCCGCTCTGCAACGTCGCCGAGTACTTCGTCGACAACGGCGTCAAGCCGCCCAAGCCGCTGCTGGCGACTCCCGGAGCGGCGCAGGCGACGTACTTATACGCCCACGCCAGGACCGGGATGTTCCTGCCGCTCCTCACCCACTCGCAGGTCAACAACGGCCAGGACATGATCGGGATGTACGCGGTCGTCTACACCGACGACAACCAGCGCCACATCTACGAGATCGACCAGGTCATCCGCCACGTTTCCGCGAGTGCGGCATCGCTGGATCAAGTGTTCGCCGCCACGACCGACCAGCTCTGGCTGCAGACCTCCGAAGGCGCGAACACCAACCCGTCGAATTCGAGCAAACTCCAGGTCGTCGCCACACCGCTCGGCGTCCTGGCTGCCGATCCGGCCGACGCGCACCCCACCGGCAAAGGCCGCGTTTGCGCCTGAATTCCGGTGTGAGCCGGCGTCGGGGGACGAAGCCCGTTCTAGATCCAGTCGATCCGGCGCAGGAGGCTACGGCCATCCCGGCGACTATCAGGCTGCCGGCAGCCACGAACCAGAACCCGAACCCCTGTCAGCCGCTTCATATGAGCGAGAGGTTGTTGTTGACCGTCGAAAGGTAGGCATCCAAGCCGACCATCGTCTTCGCTCTGGGTCTCAGAGGCCGATCGGTCCGCCGTACTCGCGTTCATCCTCAGGTTCACCTCCGGCGTCCCCCGCGGCCAGGACACGCGCTCGCGACCCCAGCGCGAATGCCGGCACGGCCGCGACGACGGTCACCACGGCCGCTAGCAGGAAGACGCCGACCAGAATCGAAGCTGCTTTGTTGGCCGCCCAGGTTTCGAGCGCCTGCGCCACGAGCCCGTCGTACAGCGGCCGGTCGCGAAGGTAGGCCGGGATGTACTGCTTGTAGGCGTCTCCGGAGCCGTACACCTGCTCGGAGAGACGCGAGATAGTCGTCGAACCGTAGGCGGTCAGGGCCGCCATTCCGACGGCCATCCCGATCATGCGGGCCACGGTGACCGTGGCGGAAGCGGCACCGAACGCCCATTGCCCGACCGCCTCGACAGCCGCCGTCGAGCGAGGGGTGACGGTCAAGCCGAAGCCCAGGCCGAAGGTCGCCGCGGAGATCGCGAAGGTCGGGGCAGCCACGTCCGGGCTCCAGGTGGACATCCAGACCAGCCCCGCGGCGCTAAGCCCGAGGCCGGCGAGAGTCATCAGGCGCGGCGAGATCAGCCGGGCGAGGAAACCCGAAGCCAGAGCGCCCGCGGCCATCGCCGCGGCGAGCGCACCGAGCACGATCCGCTGCTCTTCCGCCCCGCCGTAGAGGACGCGGTCGACGAACACTGCGCCGCCGACGATGGCCGTGGCCAGGCCGTACCCGGTGAACAGCGAGACGAGCGCCGCCGAGCTGAAGACGCGATCGGCGAACAGGCGCGGATCCAGGAATGGGTTGGGGCGGCGCATGCCGTGCCAGATGGCGAGTGCGCCGGAGGCGGCCCCGATCAGGAAGAGCCCGGCTACCGCGATTTCGATCGGCAGGCCGAAGAGGCGGTCGGTGGAGCCGAGGAGCGTGACACCGGCCAGGATTCCGCCGAGAGCGACGGTGAAGAGCACGGCGCCGAGAACGTCCAATCGGCCGCGAAGATGCACCGTATCCCAGTCCGATGTGGCCGCCCAGGCGAGGGCCAAGGCGCACAGGCCGATCGGGACGTTGACGTAGAAGACCCACCGCCAGGCGGGCGCCACGGTCGTGACGAGCGGGCCGGATCCGATGCCGAACTGGTTCAGGGCGGTCTCGGGATGGATCGTCTCCAGAAGAGCGGCACCGACGAACGGACCGGCGGCCATGCCCAGGAAGGTCAGCGCTCCAATGACCCCGAGGGCGCGCGGCCTCGCCGGGCCCTCGAACAGATGAGCCGCTGCGGCGGTCGCCACGGGGATGATCGCTCCGCCCCCGACGGCCTGGACGAGCCGCGCCGCGATCAACTGGTCGAGCGTCTGCGAGAGCCCCGCCAGCAGCGACCCGAGCGTGAAGATCGCCAGCGCCACGAGGAACAGCCGGCGGGCACCCCAGACGTCGGTGAGCCGGCCGGCAAGCGGCATCGTCACGACGTAGACCAGCAGGTAGCCGTTGATGATCCACGAGGCTTCGCGCAGGTCGGTCCAGGTGGCCATCGTGGCCAGGATCTGGGGCAACGCAACGGCCGTGATCATCAGCTCGAGCCCGGCGAGGAAGACGCCAACGCCGAGTACTGCCAGGAGCACGTACGAGTCGCGGCGCTGCATACCGCGAGTTTAGAGGCGCGCCCGCTCCGCGGCACCGCAGGCCTCGGCACTTGCCGCTTACGCGCCAGGTGACTGGTACCCCGCCGCAGGCCTCGCCAGTTGCCGCTTATGCGCCAGGTGACTGGTACCCCGCCGCAGGCCTCGCCACTTGCCGCTTATGCGCCAGGTGACTGTTACGGAGATGCCGGTCCCTTCGGCCGAGCTACCGAACAGCCCAGCGGACTCGGCGCCACCCGATTCACGCTCGATCCTCCACCGGAACGCGCCGCCGGCGTCGCTTTCGACTTCGCACGAACGCGCCGACGCTTGATAGCAGTCGTTACCCGCATATCCGTGATGAACCAGAGCGCCGCCGGGCACGGACCTTCGGGCGCGGCCAACCAGCGCCTCATGGCTCGTCCATCGGACGGAAGCACCGTTCGGAGCGTCGCTCCAAATCGCTCAACCCGGCCTCGATTCGCCGAGTTGCCCGCCAGGACGATCGCCTTCGCGACCCCGGTCCCGCGCCAACCACGTCGAGCGGCAATCTCCGGCGCGAGCTGGACCTTTCGGTCGAGCGAGGCGAGCATCTGCTGGAGGTCTGGCACAACCGACTTGGTCTCGACCACGAGCAGCCGTCCGGTCGCCGGGTGCCAGGCCAGCAAGTCGACGCTCCCTCGCTCGCCGCGGATCCAGAACGTCACTTCTACTGCACACCGCCAGCCTATCCCGGCGAGGATCTCGACCAGTCGCTCTCCGATCGCCGCATGGACGGCATCGAGCAGCCGGTCGAGCTCTTCGCCTCGCCAGCGCACTCGGACGTCCAGCTCTCCGCCCAAACCCACGACGACCCGCTCGATCGCATCCAGGGCGGTGCCCGCAACCATGCCCCGCTCGATCCTCGAGACTGTCGTCTGCGAAACATGACATCGCACCGCCAGGTCCGCCTGCCGCCAGCCCAGTCGCTGGCGGAGCGCCCGAACCGACCGACCGAACCTCTGGCGATCCATCGCTCGAAGCTAGCTCGCGCCGCTCAACCCACACTTACGTATCGCTGCGGCGGTAGTGTCTTCGCGAAGGACTTATGAACCTTTTGCCTGCGCCGTGAATCTTGGCCACTGCGGGGGGAACGACCGCCCGACAGCCCAGGAGAGTCGATGGAGCTATCGGTGGCCGAGGAACACCGCGATTTCGGACCGGCGCGAACGGCCGACCCGAGCGACCACGTCTCGGACGGGTCGCTGTCGATGCCGCTCGACCGATCGGCCGACCCTGCGACAGTCTTCGCGCGGTTGGCGAACGAACGCCTCGATGCCGCCTACGGCCTGGCTGGGTTCCTGCTCGGGGACGCCGTTGAGGCCCAGGAAGCGCTCCAGGAAGCCCTGCTGCGTGCGTGGCGAGCGTGGCCGAACCTCCGCGACGAAACCGCCTTCCCGGCGTGGCTCGATCGGATCGTGGCGAACGTCTGCAAGGCTCGCCTTCGCGGCCGCCGCAGGCTCCGATGGGTGCCGCTCGACGATGGCTCGGCAACGGAGGCGACCGATCCATTCGGCGCCACGCTCGCCCGCGACGTAGTCGGCCGTGCGCTGGCGAAGCTTTCCGCGGATCACCGCGCGGTGGTTGTGCTCCGGTACTGGCGCGACATGCCGCTCGAGGCGATCGCTCAGACGCTTGGCGTGCCGCTCGGGACGGTGAAATCTCGGCTCCACTATTCCCTGCGGGTGATGAGCGATGAGATCGACGATGAAACGCGATAACGGCGTGAGCGGCGAGCGGCAGGCTGAGGCCGAGCGCCGGCTTCGCCAAATGTTCTCGGAGGCACCGACGCCGCGCGCACCCGAAGAGGCCCGCGACCTCCTTCGATCCATTGCGGCTGGCGAGCGAACGCCGCTCCGGCCGGTGATCCGCACCCGATTCCCGTTCTGGCCGGGCGGCAGGCCGGGCAAGGCGTTCTCGGCGATGGCGATCGTGGCGCTCGCACTGGCGGTCGTGTTCGCGGCCGTCGGCGTCTTTCTACCGAGGCAAGCCCCGCCGGCGTATCAGCCGGCCTACCAGTCG